>Ga0196970_1000776_pt1 | contig 30409 bp, 11 predicted proteins | sample S1v_513CmetaG_FD_148672 | JGI IMG/M metagenome (GOLD analysis project Ga0196970, IMG submission 148672) | Soil microbial communities from Anza Borrego desert, Southern California, United States - S1+v_5-13C | ecosystem: Environmental > Terrestrial > Soil > Desert | place: USA: California... | reverse complement strand
GTCAACATGGTCAGCAAGCGCCCGACCGCCACCCCGCTGCACGAAGTGAAAATCGGCGGTGGCAGCTATGACCGTAAATACGGCGCCTTCGACCTCGGCGGCCCGATCGACGATCAGGGCGAATTCCTTTATCGCCTGACCGGTGTGGTCAACGACAGCGGTTCGGCGATCGATTACGCCAGCCAGAACCGCATGCTGCTCGCGCCGAGCCTGACCTGGCTGCCGAACGACCGCACCACCATCACCGTATTCGGCCAATACCAGAAAGACCACGACGTACCGGAAGCCCAGGGCTTGCCGGCATTCGGCACGGTCAAGAGCACGTCCAACGGGCGCATCGGCCGCAGCCTGTTCATCGGCGAGCCGGACGTGAACAAATACCACCGCGAGCAATTCGTGGTCGGTTACGAGGTCGCGCACGAACTCAACGACATCTGGACCTTCAAGCAGAACGCGCGCTACGCCGACGTCAACGACCAATATGTCGCGCCGCTGCACGGTTATTCATTCCCGACCAACCCGGTGACCGGCCTCGACGACAACAGCTTCCAGAGCCGCTACGCGGTGGACTGGTCGCAGCACAACAAGGTCTACGGCATCGATAACATCGCCCAGGCCAAGTTCAACACTGGCGAACTCGAGCACACCGTGCTGCTCGGCGTGGACTACTACCATTTCAACTCGAAGTTCCTCGGCCTGTACGACCGCACCGCGCCGGGCATCGATCTGTACAACCCGGTATATGGCAGCGCGATCAACTTCCGCCAGCCCTACAAGTGGGACAACACCATCACTCAGACCGGCCTGTACGCCCAGGACCAACTGCGCTGGAATCAGTGGTTCCTGACGCTCGGCGGTCGTTATGACTTTGCCGAAACCGATAACAAGCAACCCCTGAGCGGTGGCCACAGCAACCAGAAGGACGAGAAGTTCACCGGCCGCGCCGGCCTGGGCTATGAATTCGAAAACGGCATCACGCCCTACGTCAGCTACGCCGAATCGTTCCTGCCGCAAACCGGTACCGACCTGAGCGGCAGCGCCTTCGAGCCGACCACCGGCAAGCAGTACGAAGTCGGTATCAAGTACGAACCGACCTTCGTCGACGGTTTTATTCAACTGTCGGCTTACCAGATCGACCAGGACAACATGCTGACCACCGACCTCGACAACCCGGGATTCAGCGTGCAGAGCGGTACGGTGCGTTCGCGTGGCGTGGAGCTGGAAGGCAAGGTCAACGTCACCCAGAACCTGCGCGTACTCGCCGCCGTGTCGCGTAACCAGACCAAATGGCACAGCGCCAACGATGGCCGCGAAGGTCGCACCGTGGCCATGTCTCCGCCGCTGACCGCGTCGGCATGGGTCAACTACGACTTCGATATTTCCACGGCGCTGGCCGGTTTCGGCATGGGTCTGGGTGCGCGCTATGTGCAGCAGAGTTACGGTTCGGACTACGAGTCGGATTCTTTCCAGGTGCCGTCTTACACCGTGTATGACGCGATGGTTTCCTACGATCTGGAAAAATCGCCACTGCATGTCAAGGGTGTGAAGTTGCAGGCCAACCTGCAGAACCTGACCAACGAGAAGTATGTGGCTGCGTGTAATAGCACGCTTGACTGCTACTACGGTGAGAGCCGGACGATGACGGCTGATGTGACTTACAACTGGTAAGGTTTTCAGCGCTTTGAGTTTGAGAAAGAACGCCGGCGATTGCTGGCGTTTTTTTTTGCGCTTGGCGGCCTTTGGGCCGGCCATGCTCTTGGGTTTTGAGTTTTGAGTTTTGAGTTTTGAGTTTTGAGTTTTGGGTGAATATCCGTTTTTTTGGGTGCTGCGGCTGGCGGTTTCGCCCTTACGGCGAGGCACTTTTTCCAAACGCCGAAAAAGTACCCAAAAAGGCTTGGCCCCGGCGTACGGCCCTCGCAGGCTCGGGTTCCTTCGCTCCGGGACCGATCCGGGCGCAGCGGCTACGGTTTGCTGCGCTGCACCTACTTCCGCTGTGTCTGGCTGCGCCAGACGGTCGCTACGCTCCCACCCCCGGATCGATCCCTCCACTCAGCCTGCCGAAGGGGCCGGCACGGCAGGATCAAGAGCACTCGAGCTGGCGCTCATTGTAATGAGTGGTGGGAGCGGGGGGCTGGGTTGGGTGTTGGGGGTTGGTTTGGTGTGGAAGATTTATGGTTATGAATGCGGATTACCGATTCGTGCGTGCAGACCCTGCAGATCAAAAGCCCCTCATCGGAACGCCGCCCGCCTAGCCCTCTCCCCGAGGGAGAGGGAACTGACCGTGGTGGATGCGAGAGTTACGCCGAGGTGAAATACCGAGTCGTACGTAAACTTTGAACAGCCCACAAATCGGCTCCCTCTCCCTCGGGAGAGGGCTGGGGTGAGGGGCAAATCCACCGAAGATCTCAAGCCTTGCGGCGCTTCTAACCACTCAACAATGAGCGTTAGCTCGCGTGCTCTTGATCTTGATCTTGCGTCACCGGCGACATCGGAAGGCTGAGTGGAGGGATTGATCCGGGCGTGGGAGCGCAGCGACCGTCTGGCGCAGCCAGACACAGCGGAAGGAGGTGCAGCGAAGCAAACCGTAGCCGCTGCGCCCGGATCGGTCCCGGAGCGAAGGGACCCGAGCCTGCGAGGGCCGTACGTAGGAGCAAGCGTTTTGGGTTACCTTTTTGGCGTTTGAAAAAGGTGACCCGCCGTAAGGGCGGAACCGCCAGCCGCCACACCCAAAAAAACGGATATTCACACCACCAAACCACAGCCTGGTCGGCCCAAAGGCCGCCAAGGCCGCCAAGGCCAAAACAAAATCACCCCCGAGCAAACGCCTGAGCCAAACGCCCGGCAATAAACAACTGCGCCTCCTCAGCCTCATCGACAATCGCGCCCATGCGCATGAAGTCGTGCGTCATCCCCGCATACACCTTAAGCTCGACAGCCACCCCCGCCGCCTGCAAATGACACGCATACGCCACCCCCTCATCATGCAGCGGATCACACTCGGCCAACACCAGCAGCACCGGCGCAACATCAGCCGAGACTTCCCCGAGCAACGGCGAAAACCGCGGATCAAGACGATCACCCGACTCACGCTGATAGTGGCCGTAAAACCACTCCAGCGACGCCTTCTCCAACAGATGACCTTCAGCAAACCGCTCGATCGAAGGCGTGCCGCGACTGGCATCGGTAACCGGATAGATCAGCACCTGCAAACGCGGCCGAACCACGGCACCGGCCAGTTGCGCCGCCAACACCGTGGCCAGGCTGCCGCCCACGCTGTCACCGGCAACCGCCAGACGCGAGGCATCCACGCCGAGATCCGCAGCACTGGCCACCAACCAGTCCCAGGCATCACGGGCATCATCCGCCGCGGTGGGAAAGCGAAACTCCGGCGCCAGCCGATACGCCACCGACAGCACCACGCAGTCAGCCATCGCGGCCAGCGCCCGGCACAGCGAATCATGGGAATCGAGGCTACCAACCACATATCCACCGCCATGGAAATACAACAGCGCCGGTCGGCCAGCACCCGCGCTCAAAGGCTGGTTACTGTAGATCCGTGCATTGAGCAGCGCGCCATCGCGCACCGGCAATTGCAGCTCATCCACGCCGTGCAGTTCTTCACCGCCAGCGTCCATCAACAGTGAAGATTGATCGAACTGCTCACGCGCCTCGGCCGGACTCAGTTGGTGCATGCCCACGCGTTTGCCACTCGCCCGGCCGTTGCCGACCAGTTGCAAAAACGCGGCGATATCAGGGTTCAACGACATTCAATAATCTCCAGCGCGGTCGAGCGCCACAGGCGCCCCACCGCTGTTCAGTTCAGGACATGGCTACAGGTTCAACGATCTCGCCGAGCATTTCTTCAGCCTCGGACAGGAACGTTGCATCGCGCGGAATCTGGAAGTGCCCGCAATCGAGCCATTCGCCGCCCATGCCTGGCTGCTCCAGTTGCGCTGCCAATTGCAAGGCTTCCTCTTCGCGGCCCAGGGTCCACCAGCACATCGGCGTGATCGCCAACGGCGTGCAGCGGTCCAGTTGCAGCGACAGCTGTTTGAGTCGGCGGGCGACGCTGAACACATGAGCCAGTTCATCGGCACCCAGCGCCACGTAGGTCGAAGCCCCGCGTGCGGTGCTCATGGCGCGGGTGAACAGTGCACGAAGGTTCTGCGGGGTTTCTTCGCCGTCGATACTCAAACCTGGCGCAGCATCCGGCAGCGTCACTTGCAGGAAGTCACGCAAGTCGGCTTGCCAGTCATCAACCGCGCCTTCGTTGACCCTGGCCGACGGCACGAAGCTGTCCACCAGACCGACAAATCTCACTGGTTGCCCGGCTTGCTCCAGTTGCGCCGCGATCAGCATCGCCAGGGTCCCGCCCAGCGACCAGCCCAACAGGTGGTACGGTCCATGCGCCTGTTTTGCGCGAATCTGCGCAACGTAGTCGCTGGCCATGCTCTGCAGCGAGGCGTCGTGGAACGTCGGATCGAGGAGCATCCGCGACTGGATCGCCAACACCTGGCGGCGTCCGCTCAAGCGTCGCGCCAACGGCTCGTAATCGAACACCGTGCCAAAGCCTGCGTGGATGCAGAACAGCGGCGCGACACCGTCAACGTGAGCATTCATCGCCAACATTGCGCTGGCTTTTTCGGTGCTGCCTTGCACGCTGGCCACCAGCTCGGCGATGCTCGGTTTCTGCATCAGGTCGCGCAGTTTCAAACTCAGGCCCTGGGCCTTGAGCACACGGCTGCGGGCGATCACTTGCAGGCTGAGGATCGAGTCGCCGCCCAGTTCGAAGAAGTTGTCGCTGAGGCCGACGCGTTCGATTTTCAGCACGTCCTGCCAGATCTTCGCCAGCGCCTTTTCCAGCTCGGTGCGCGGCGCCAGATAAGCCTGGCGCTGTTCGGCATCCGGGTTCGGCAAGGCCTTGCGGTCAAGTTTGCCGTTCGGTGTCAGCGGCATGCGTTCGAGCAGCATCAGGTGCGCAGGCACCATGTAGTCCGGCAGGCTGGCCTTGAGCTGGTCGCGCAGGCGCTCGCAGAAACCGTCCACCGCGACGTCGGCCATAGCGACGACATACCCGAGCAACTGCTTGCCGCTGACGCCGTCGCGGGCCACCACCGCGGCGTCGCGCACGCCGGGTTGCTGCTTGAGACGCGCCTCGACTTCGCCCAGCTCGATACGGAAACCACGGATCTTCACCTGCTGATCGATGCGCCCGAGATAGTCGACGGTGCCGTCTTCGCGCTGGCGCACCAGGTCGCCGGTGCGGTACAGACGGCTGCCGTCGGCGCTGAACGGGTTGGCGACGAAGCGCTCGGCGCTGCCGCCGGCGCGGCCCAGATAACCACGGGCCAACGCGCCGCCCAGGTACAGCTCGCCGGCAAGTCCCAGTGGCAGCGGATTGAGGTCGGCGTCGAGCACGTAACCGCTACGCTCGCCGACCACCGTGCCAATCGGTGCGTAGGCCGCACCGCATACGTCGTCAGCGCCGGCCTTCCAGATCAGTGGCGTGACCACGGTTTCCGTCGGGCCATAACCGTTGATGATGTGCTGCGGTTTGAGCGCACGTTTGGCCAGTTCGAAACTTGCCACCGGCACCGCATCACCACCGAAGCAATAAATGCGCACCGCCGGCGGGTTGCCGTGCTGCTCGGCGTGCTCGGCCAATTGTTGCAGGTACACCGGTGGAAACGCCGCCACGGTCACGCCGTATTCATGCAGCGCTTCGTAAGTCTGCTCGGCGGTCCACAGGCTGTCGTCACGGACCAGCAGGCGCGCGCCGTGGGTCAACGTGGTCAACCAGCGCTCATGGGCGCCATCGAAGGCGAACGACATGAAGTGCAATTCGCAATCGGCTGCGGTCATTTCGTAACGCTGACCGATCGCCTCGCAGTGCATCGCCAACGGCCCGTGGGCGACGCCGACGCCTTTCGGCTGGCCGGTGGAGCCAGAGGTGTAGATGACGTAAGCGAGGTTGTCCGCATGCACGGCGACCTGCGGTGCGCTCTCGGGCTGACCACTCAGATCGAATTGATCCAGCTCCAGCACAGGCAGACTGGCCTGCGTCGGCATGACCTCACGCAGACTGGAATCGCTGAGCAACAAGGCGATACCCGAATCACCCATCAGGTAGCTCAGGCGTTCACGCGGGTAAGTCGCATCGAGCGGCACGTAAGCGCCGCCGGCCTTGAGCACCGCGAGCAAGGCCACGATCAGGTTTTCGCTGCGCGGCAGCGCGACACCGACGCGTACCTCCGGCCCTACGCCTTCAGCGATCAACGCATGGGCCAGACGGTTGGCGCGAGCGTCAATCTGCGCATAGCTGAACGCCTGGCCGTTGAAGATCATCGCCGTCTGCTCGCCCTGCTCCAGTGCCCGTTGCGCAATACGCTGATGCACCGCCAGCGCCGGCAAAGCGGCTGGCAGGCTCGGCGCGACCACCGACCGAGCGCTCGGCAAACCGATCCGCCCCAGCGGTTGCGCGGCATCTGCGGCCAATTCAGCGAGCAGGCCTTCCATGTTGGCGCGAATGCCTTCCACGGTTGCGAGATCAAAATGCTCACGCAGGAACATGTATTCGATCACCAGCCCTTCTTCGAGCGTGACCATCAAGTCCATCGGGAAGTTGGTCAGGCCGGCGTTGCTGATCTCGCCGAATGTCAGCGAGTCGTCGCGCCATTCGCGCAGCGCCTGATCGATCGGGTGATTCTCGAAGACAATGATGCTGTCGAACAACGCCTGCCCCGCCCGCCCGGCCCAACGCTGCACGTCGGTCAGCGGCGTGTATTCGCGCTCACGCAGTTCGAGGTTGAAGTCCTGCAGATCACGCAGCCAGTCGCCGACCGCTTGCTCGGCCGGCACGTCCTTGATCACCGGCAGGGTGTTGATGAACAGGCCGAGGATCGACTCCGACGCCGGCAGGCTTGCCGGGCGCCCCGCCACCGTCGCCCCGAACGCCACGCAGCGCTGGCCGCTGTAACGGCTGAGCAGCATCAGCCAGGCACCCTGCACCAGCGTGTTAAGCGTGACTTGCTGCGCTTGCGCAAAAGCTTTGAGCTGTTCGGTGCGAGCAGCGCCCAAGCGGCTGTACAGCGCCTCGTGACCGCGACCGCTGCCAGTGCGCGACACCGCGTCGGCAAGGTAAGTCGGCTCGTCGAGCTGATTCAGTTGCTGACGCCAGAAGCCTTCGCTGGCCGCGTCGTCCTGCTGCTGCAGCCAGTTGATGTAATGACGGTACGGCACCGCCTCGGCCAGCGGTGTGCCGGAGTACTGGCTCAGCACTTCGCCGATCAGCTGCGAACTGCTCCAGCCGTCGATCAGGATGTGGTGATAGGTCCAGATCAATTGATAACTGTCCGCGCCAACCTGAACCAGCGTCAGGCGTTGCAGCGGTGGCTGATCGAGATCGAAGCCTTTGGCTCGCTCGGCGTTGGCCAATGCTTGCAACGCCTCGGCCGAGTGATCCTGGTCACGCCAGTCGAGCAGGCAGAACGGCAGTTGCGGATCGGCGAGCACGAACTGCAGCGGCTCGGCCATGTCCTGCCAGAGGAAACCCGTGCGCAGAATGTCGTGGCGACGACTGACGCTGGCCCAGGCCGCGCGCAAACGCGCCGGATCAAGGCCTTGCACGGCAATGCTCAACTGGTTGATGTAGAGGTCCGATTCCGGCGAATTCAAGCCGAGGAACAGCATGCCCTGCTGCATCGGTGACAGACGATAAAGCCCGGCCAACTGATCCTGCGCCAGCGGCAAATCGGCGACTTGCGCATCACTCAGGCCATGCAGCGGCATCTCGATCAGCGCGGTCGGCGCAACGTTGCTGCTGCTACCGACGCGCTGGGCCAATTGCTCAATGGTCGGGTGCTGGAACAGGTCTTTCGGGCTCAGTTCCAATCCTTGCTGACGGGCGCGGCTGACCACCTGAATGGAGACAATCGAATCGCCGCCCAAGGCGAAGAAGCTGTCGTGAGTGCTGACCTGCGCCAGTCCCAGCACTTCCTTCCAGATATCCACCAGCGTCTGTTCGGTGGCGTTGACCGGTTCGACGTGTTGTTGCACCGCGTTCGATTCCGGCGCCGGCAAGCGCTTGCGATCGATCTTGCCGTTGGGCGTCAGCGGCAGTTGCGCCAGCCACAGGCGATGGCTGGGCACCATGTAATCCGGCAGGGTTGCGCCCAGCCAGGTGCTGAGGCGGACGTGCAGATCGCCTTGCAACCCGGCACCGGCCTCAATCACTGTCGGATCGACCGGTACCAGATAGGCAATCAGTTGCTGGCTGCCCGTCACGTCACTGGCAATCACCACCGCTTCGCGCACTTCGGCATGCGCAACCAGGCGTGCTTCGATCTCGCCCAGTTCGATACGCAAGCCGCGAATCTTCACTTGGTGGTCGATGCGGCCCAGGTATTCGAGGTTGCCCTGTTCACGCTGGCGAATCAGGTCGCCGGTGCGGTACATCCGCTCGCCGTTGCCGCTGAATGGATTGGGTACGAAACGTTCGGCAGTCATCGCCGCGCGGCCAAGATAGCCGCGAGTGATGCCAGCGCCGGACAGGTACAACTCCGCCGCAACGCCCTGCGGCACCCGGTGCAGATCGGCATCCAGCAGATGACTGGCGCTGTGCTCCAGCGCGCGACCGATACGCGGTTGACCACCCGAAACACGGCGGGTCCAGGTCGAGTAGGTGGTGTCTTCCGACGGGCCGTACAGGTCGTAGACGTGCTCAACGTTCGGCTGTTGATACAGCGCGTCGACCAGGCCTTGCTTGAGCGGTTCGCCGGCCAGATTGATGATCCGAACACTGGCAGGAATCTGCCCGGCACGCTGCAATGCGGCAATAGCTGATGGCACAGTGTTGATCAACCGCACCTGATCGCGCGCCGGCAATTGCGCCAGTTCCAGCGCGTTGCGCGCGATGATCAGCGAACCGCCGTTGGCCAACGTTACGAACAGCTCCCACACCGACAAATCGAAGCACACCGACGTCGACGCCAGCACACCCTGAATATCGTCGCGGCTGTACACCCTGGCCGACCAGTCGATCAATGCCATGACATTGCGATGGGCAATCGCCACGCCTTTTGGCTTGCCGGTGGAGCCGGAGGTGTAAATCACATAGGCGAGGTTGTCCGGCTGCACGTTCGTTTGCGGCGCAGCGGTTGGGTACCGGCTCAGATCAACCAGATCCATCAGCACCACTTGGGTTTGGGCCGGTACGCTCAATGTCGCAGCGACCGCTTGCGAGGTGAGCAATACCCGCGCACGGCTGTCTTCGAGCATGTAAGCGACGCGATCCGCCGGGTAATCCGGGTCCAGCGGCACATAGGCGCCGCCAGCCTTGAGCACCGCCAGCAGGGCGACCAGCAACTGCTCGGAGCGCGGCATCGCCACGCCCACGCGCACTTCCGGGCCGACGCCCATTTCGATGAGCTTGTGCGCCAGACGATTGGCCTGTGCGTCCAGTTCGGCGTAGCTCAATTGTCTATCGTTGAAGGTCACCGCCAGTGCATCAGGCGCCGCTGCTACCTGCTCGGCAATGGCCTGATGAATGCACTGTTCAGTGACGAACGCGGTGTCAACGCGCGGAACGTCTACGACCAGCTGCAACTCGCCAAGCGTGCGCTCGCCCGCCTCGCTCATCTGCATCAACAGACGCTGCAGATGCGCGCCCAACTGCGCCACGCTGGCCGGAGCGAAGCAGTCACGCTGATAGCTGAAATGCACCGATAGCTGCGCGCCCAGATTCACCAGCAGGGTCAGCGGATAGTTGGTCTGCTCCTGATTGACCACCGCACCGAAGCGCAGGCCTTGCGGCGCGCCACGTTCCAGCGCTTCGGCGATCGGGTAGTTCTCGAACACCATCAGGCTGTCGAACAGCGCATCGCCGCCCTGCCCGGCCCAACGCTGAATGTCGGCCAGCGGCGTGTGTTCGAATTCCCGAGAGGCGAGGTTTTGCCCCTGCACGGCTTGCAGCCATTCGCTCAGACCCTGCTGCGCGTGCGGCGCGGCGACCACCGGCAGTGTGTTGATGAACAGGCCGATCTGCGCCTCGACGCCCGGCACATCGGCTGGCCGCCCAGCCACGGTCGCGCCGAAGGCCACGCAGGTTTTCCCGCTGTAGCGCTGCAACAGCAGCAACCACGCCGCTTGCACCACGGTGTTGACAGTGACTTTCGCCGCCCGGGCAAATTCGCTCAGGCGCCGGGTCAGGTCGGCGTCCAGCACCTGGTAATGATCGCCGTAACCGACACTCGGCAAAGCGTCATTCGGCCGCGCAATCGCATCGGCCAGACGCGTCGGCTCGCGCAGTTCGCGCAACGTTGCCAACCAGTAATTTTCGGCCGCTGCCGCGTCCTGACGCTGCAACCAGCCGATGTAATCACGATAACGCCCCGCAGGCCGCGCGACCGCTTCGCCGCGGTAGTGCTGCAGGACTTCGCCAAGCAACTGCGCGCTGCTCCAGCCGTCCATCAGGATGTGGTGATTGGTGTAGATCAGGTGATGACGATCGGTCGCCGTGCGAACCAGCACCAGACGCAACAACGGCGCACTGTTCAGGTCCAGGCCCAGCGCTCGCTCTTCGTCGGCGAGGGTTTGCAACGCCGCGTCGAGGTCGCTCTTGCCGCGCCAGTCGATGACGCTGAACGGCACCTCGACCTGACGCTGCACCACTTGCAGCGGTTGCGGCAGATCGCCCTGCCAGAAGAAGCCACTGCGCAAAATGTCATGGGCATCCACTGCCGCTTGCCAAGCCGCACGGAAGCGCTGCGGCTCGACACCGTCGACGTCGAGGCGCATCTGGTTGATGTAATCGCCATTGCCGTGTTCGAGCAGGGTGTGGAACAGCATGCCCTGCTGCATCGGCGACAACGGGTAAATATCGTCGATGCTCTGCGGCGCCAGCACCAACCCATCGAGTTGCGCTTGCGACAACTGCGCCAGCGGGAAATCCGACGGCGTCACGCCACGGTTGCCGCTGGCGCAGCAATGGCCGATCAGTGCCGTCAGCTCCTGCACATAGTCATCGGCCAGGCGCTGAATGGTCGCCGCATCGAACAGGCCGCTGCTGTAGGTCCAGTTCAGGTCCAGCTCACCGCCGAAGACTTTGCCGTTCAGCGCCAGTGGATTGCCCAGCGGACCTTGCAGGTTGACTTCGGCACCGGCGGCTTCGCCGGTCGGTACGAACAAGGCGTGATCGGCCTCGCCAAAACTGCCGTCGAACTGACCCAGATAGTTGAAGGTCAGGCGCGGTACCGGCAAGGCTTGCAGGGCCTGGCGTGCCTGTTCATCGCCCAGGTACGCCAGCGCGCCGAAGCCGATGCCCTTGTGCGGAATCGCCCGCAGTTGTTCTTTGACTTGCTTGAGCGAGGCGCCCAGCTCGGCGGCCGGCGTCAGGCAGGCCGGGTAGACGCTGGTGAACCAGCCGACGCTGCGGGTCAGGTCGATGTGCTCGAACAGATCTTCGCGACCGTGGCCCTCGAGCAGCACCAGCGCGTTGTCGGCACCGGTCCAGCGCACCAGCACCCGCGCCAGCGCGGTCAGCAGCAGATCGTTGACTTGCGTGCGATAGGCCTGGGGGGCGTCCTGCAACAGCTGGCGAGTCAGGGTCTTGTCGAGCTTGCTGCGGATAGTCAGCGCCTGATCGTGTCGTTGCCCACCGTCCGGACGGTCGTACGGCAACGCCGCCGAGGCACCGTGCAACTGCTGCTGCCAGAAGCCCGGTTCGGCTTGTAAGGCAGGGCTGGTAGCGTAGTCCTGCAACGCCGTTGCCCAGTCCTTGACCGCGCTGGTTTTCGCCGGAAGCTGCACAGCCTGACCGGCGCTGATCTGCCGATAAGCGTTTTGCAGGTCTTCGAACAGAATCCGCCACGACACGCCATCGACCACCAGGTGATGGACGATCAGCAACAGCCGTTGCGAACCGTCAGCCAGATCGGCCAGCACCGCGCGGATCAGCGAACCGCCACTCAGTTGCAGGCTGCGCTGCGCCTTGTCGCCCAGCGTCTCTAAAGCTTCGAGGTCAGCGACCTCGACCTGCCAAAGAATCGTTTCGCCCGCTTGGGTGGCGACGTCGCGGTAATGCGCAGCCCAGCCGTCAGCCTGCTCGACAAATTGCAGACGCAAGCTGTCGTGGTGCACAACCAGCGCATCCAGCGCTTGCTCCAGCACCTGTGCGTTCAGCGTTTGCGAGGGTTTGAGCATCACCGACTGGTTCCAGTGATGGCGGTCAGGGATTGCTTGCGCGAAGAATTCCTGATGAATCGGCAGCAGCGCGCTGCTGCCGGTCACCGCGTGCTGATCGATCAGGTGCAGCGCTTCACCGGTCTGCGCGACCACGGCCAGCGCGGCAATGGTCTGGTGCTCGAAGAGGTCTTTGGGGGTGAAGCGAATCCCGGCTTGCCGCGCACGGCTGACCACCTGAATCGAGATGATCGAATCGCCGCCCAGCTCGAAGAAGTTGTCGCTGATGCCGACCTGCTCAAGCTTGAGCACGTCCTGCCAGATCGCCGCCAGTTGCTGCTCCAGCGCGGTCTGCGGCGCCACATAAACCTGTTGCAGTTGGCTGACATCCGGCTTCGGCAGGTTCTTGCGATCGAGTTTGCCGTTCGGGGTCAGTGGCAGACGCTCAAGGCGCAAAACGTACGCCGGAACCATGTGCGCCGGCAGACTGGCCGCGAGTTGCGCGCGCAGTTCTTCAGTAAAGTCGGCACGGCTCGAATCACTGACCACGTACGCCACCAGACGCTTGCCGCTGCCGCCACTGCCTTCCTGCGCAATCACCACCGCTTCGCGCACGCCGGCAAGGGCTTGCAGGGCGGCTTCGACCTCGCCGAGCTCGATGCGGAAACCACGGATTTTCACCTGATTGTCGATGCGATCGAGGTAGTCGAAGGTACCGTCGCCGCGCTGGCGCACCAGATCCCCGGTGCGATAGAGCAAGCCACCGGTGCTGAACGGATCAGCAACAAAGCGTTCGGCAGTCAACCCCGGACGATTCAGGTAACCACGCGCCAGACCGCTGCCACCGAGGTACAACTCACCGGCCATGCCTTGTGGCAGCAGGTTCAGCGCAGCGTCGAGGACATAAGCGCTGCGGTCGCCGATACGGCTGCCGATCGGCGCGTAGGCCGCGCCGCACGGCTCTTCGCGGCCGGCCTTCCAGATCAGCGGGGTGACCACGGTTTCGGTCGGGCCGTAGCCGTTGATGATGTAATCCGGATCCAGCGCGCGTTTGACCCGCTCGAAACTGGCGCTCGGCACTGCATCGCCGCCGAAGCAGTAGATCCGCACTTTCGGTGGGTTGCCGACGCGCTCGGCATGCTCGGCCAGTTGCTGCAGATACACCGGCGGGAACGCCACCACGGTCACACCGTGTTCGATCATCGCGTTATAGGTCTGCTCCGGCGTCCACAAGGTGTCGTCGCGAATCAGCAGCGAGGCGCCGTGGGTCAGGCTGGTGAGCCAGCGTTCGTGGGCGCCGTCGAAGGCGAACGACATGAAGTGGAATTCGCAGTCGCTGTCGCGCATTTCATAGCGCTCACCGATGGCCTGGCAATGCATGGCCAACGGCCCGTGGGCGACGCTGACGCCTTTCGGATTGCCGGTGGAGCCGGAGGTGTAAATCACATAGGCGAGGTTGTCCGGGTCGAGGTTTACCGGCGGTGCTGCGACCGGCCATTCGCTCACCTCCAGACGATCCAGCTCCAGCAGCGGCACCGCTGCGGCGACTGGCAGTTGCGCCGACACCGACGAATCGCTGATCAGCAGCGCCAGCCCGGAATCCTCGATCAGGTAGGCCAGACGCTCGCGCGGATAATGAGTATCCAGCGGCACATAGGCGCCGCCCGCCTTGAGCACCGCCAGCAGTGCAACGATCACCGACTCGCTGCGCGGCAGGGCCACGCCGACGCGGGTTTCCGCGCCGACGCCACGGGCGATCAGCGCATGGGCCAGTTGATTGGCGCGCTGGTCGATCTCGCCATAACTGAAATGCCTGCCATTGAAAATCACCGCGGTGCGCTGCGGACGCTCGGCGGCCAGCGCCGCAATGCGCTGATGCACACCGATATTCACCGGATACGGTTGCGGATGGTTTTCGCCTTGCTGGCGCGCATGCTCCTGAGCGTCTGCGAGGGCGATTTCACCGAGGTTACGCGTCGCTGACAGCGCGAATTGTTCGAGTAGTTGCAGCAGATGCGCACTGATGCCTTCGATCACCTCGCGAGCGAACTGGCCGCGGTCGAAGCTGTAGTGCAGCGCCAGTTGCTCGCCGAGGGTGACGACGACGCTCAGCGCATAGTGGGTCTGCTCAAGGTTGCCGACCTCGCCGAACTGCAGACCCTGCCCCGCCTGACTCAGCGCCTGGGCAATCGGGTAGTTTTCGAACACCAGAATGTTGTCGAACAGCGCTTCGCCGCCCTGCCCGGCCCAGCGCTGGATGTCCGCCAGCGGCGTGTGCTCGAAATCGCGCAGGCTGAGGTTCTGCGCCTGCACCGCTTGCAGCCAGTCGCCAACGCTTTGATCCGGACGCGGCGCGCCGATCACCGGCAAGGTATTGATGAACAGACCGACCTGTTGCTCGATGCCCGGCAACTCGGCCGGACGCCCGGCCACCGTCGCCCCGAACGCCACCGCGTCAAGGCCGGTGTAGCGTTGCAGCAACAGCAGCCACGCGGCTTGCACCAGCGTGTTGACGGTGACTTTCTGCTGGCGCGCGAACGCTTCCAGGCGTTGCGTGCGTTGCGCATCCAGGGTCAGGTAATGATCGCCGTGACCGCTGTGCTGCTCACCAGCGGTGGCCGCGCGCGCCAGTCGGGTCGGCTCGTGCAGCGCGGCCAGTTGCCCGGTCCAGAAGGCCTCGCTCAACTGGCCGTCCTGGCGTTGCAGCCAGGCGATGTAATCGCGATAACGCGCGCCATTGTTTTCCGGGTTTCGACCGCTGTAGCGTTGCAACACTTCGCCAAGCAGCTGCGCATTGCTCCAGCCGTCCATCAGGATGTGGTGATGGGTGTAAATCAGATGCCACTGCTCGGCGCCGGTTTGCACCAGCAGCAGTCGCAACAATGGCGCCTGCGTCAGATCGAAACCTTGCTGCCGCTCGGCCTCCGCCAGTGTCGCGAGCGCCGTCGGTTGATCGTCGCGGTCACGCCAGTCGAGCGTGGTGAAGGGCAGTTGCACCTGTTTATGCACGATCTGCAGCGGCTGCGCCAGCTCGCCCTGCCAGACAAAACCGCTGCGCAAAATATCCTGCGCATCGACCGTGGCCTGCCACGCGGCGCGGAAGCGCTCAGGGTCGAGGCCTTGCACATCGACACGCAACTGGTTGATGTACTCACCCGCCGCCTGTTCGTACAGTGTGTGGAACAGCAAGCCCTGCTGCATCGGCGACAGCGGATAGACATCGTCAAGCTGACCTGCCGGCAGTGGCAGCGCATCGAGTTGCGTCTGGCTGATGCGCGCCAGCGGGAAGTCCGATGGCGTCGCCTGCGCGATTGGCAATGCACAGCAATGCTCGATCAGCGCATGCAACTCGATGGCGTACTGATCGACCAGCGCCTGCACCGTTGCACTGTCGAACATCTCGCGGCTGAAGCCCCAGCTCATCGACAGCTCACCGCCGTAGACCTGCCCTTCCACGGTCAGCCAGTTGGCGAGCGGCGCCGCCGGATCCTGGGCGACGCCGCTGGTTTCGGCGCACGGCACGAACAACGCTGCCTCGTCGAACTGGCGGTCGAACTGGCCGAGATAATTGAACGTGATGCGCGGTGGCGCCAGCGCGGCCAGTTCGCCGCGCACCGCGGGCGCCGCCAGATAACGCAGCACGCCATAACCCAGACCTTTGTCCGGCACCGCGCGCAGTTGCTCCTTGATCATCTTGATCGAAGCGTCGAGGTCTTCGGCCGCGGTCAGCTTGACCGCAAACAGACTGGTCAACCAACCGACGGTGCGGGTCAGGTCGATGTCATCGAACAGGTCTTCGCGACCATGCCCTTCCAGTTCGATCAGCGTGCCCGGCTGCTGACTCCAGCGGCTGACGGTGCGTGCCAGCGCCGTGAGCAACAGGTCATTGACTTGAGTGCGATACGCCGCCGGCGCTTGTTGCAGCAACTGTCGAGTGCGCTCGGCGTCGAGGCGCCATTCGATTTTTTCGCCGTGGCGATTTTCCAGACTGCCCTGCGCGCGTTCGCACGGCAGATCCCGGGCGTCCTGATGCTGGGCTTTCCAGTACGCCAGTTGCTCATCGAAACGCGAAGCCTCGTCAGCAAGACGCGCGGTCCACTGCTGAAACGCGTGGGTTTTCGCCGGCAACTGAATGCCGCCACCGGCCGCCCGTTGTTCATACGCCTGCTGCAGATCTTCCAGCAGTACGCGCCAGGAAACCCCGTCGACGACCAAGTGATGAATGATCAGCGCCAGACGCTGGCTACCGTCCGCCATGCTCACCAGTAATGCCCGCAGCAACGGACCTTGTTGCAGGTCGAGGCTGCGCTGGGCCTGGTTGCACAGCGTCTGCAATTCTTCGGGGGATTGAGCGTCGCGCACCCACAGGTCAGCGCTATCGATCAGCGGACCATGGCTTTGCTGCCAGCCCTCAGCGCCTTCGACAAAGCGCAAGCGCAAGGCGTCGTGATGATTGATCAGTTGCGTCAGCGCCGCGTCGAGCCACTGCGCGTTCAGGGTTTCGCGCGGGGTCAGCAGCAACGACTGGTTCCAGTGTTCACGCACCGGCATCGCCTGACTGAAAAAATGCTGCTGGATCGGCCCGAGCACTGCGGCGCCGGTTACAGCAGCCTGATCCACGGTGGTCTGTTGATCGAGACTTGCCACCCGCGCCAAGGTACGCACGGTCTGGTACTGGAACAGATCGCGCGGGCTCAGGCGAATTCCGGCCTGTCGCGCGCGGCTGACCACTTGAATCGAGATGATCGAGTCGCCGCCCAGCTCGAAGAAATTGTCTTCCAGACCTACGCGCTCACGGCCGAGCACGTCTTCCCAGATCGCCGCGAGGGCTTTTTGCAGCGCATCCTGCGGCGCGACGAATGCTTGCTGTGGCGCGGCATCCGCTGGCGGCAAGGCCTTGCGATCAAGTTTGCCGTTGGCGGTGACCGGCAATTTCTCCAGCGTGATCAGGCAGGTTGGCACCATGAATTCCGGCAGGCTGCCGAGCAGCCAGGCTTTGACGTCTTGCTGCCAGTCAGCGGACGGCTGCGGATTGTCCAGCACCAGCCAGGCGACCAGCTGTTTGCCATCCGGCACCAGCACTACCGCTTCACGCACCAGCGAGTGCTGCATCAGGCGGGTTTCGATTTCGCCCAGTTCGATGCGCAAGCCGCGCAACTTCACTTGATGGTCGAGACGGCCGAGGTATTCGATCACCCCATCGCCACGCTGGTGCACCCGGTCGCCGGTGCGATAAAGACGCGCGCCGGGATGGAACGGGCACGGCACGAAACGCTCGGCGGTCAGCCCCGGGCGCTGGTGATAACTGCGCGCCAACCCGGCGCCACCCAGGTACAGCTCGCCGGCCACACCACTGGGCACCGGCAGCAGTTCGGCGTCGAGCACGTGGGTGCGCAGGTTGGCGATCGGCCGACCGATCGGCACGCTGTCGGCGCCCTCATCGACGCAAGTCCAGTGGGTAACATCGATGGCCGCTTCGGTGGGGCCGTAGAGGTTGTAGAGACCGGTAGCTGGCAGCTTGGCGAAGACCTGCAATTGCGCGTCCAGCGGCAAAGCTTCACCGCTGCAAACGATGCGTTTGAGGCCGACGCAGCTTTCCACGCCGGGCTCGTGAATGAATGCCTGCAACATCGACGGCACGAAGTGCAGCGTGCTGATGCCGTAGTGGTTGATGGTGTCGATCAGTTGCAGCGGATCGCGGTGCGCGCCCGGCGCGGCGACCACCAGCCGCGCACCGGTGAGCAGCGGCCAGAAGAACTCCCAGACCGAGACGTCGAAACTGAACGGGGTTTTCTGCAACACCGCATCGCTGGCGTCCAGCCCGTAGGCCTCCTGCATCCAGCACAAGCGGTTGACCAATGCCGCATGGCTGTTGCCGGCGCCTTTCGGTTTACCGGTGGAGCCTGAGGTGTAAATCACGTACGCCAGGTTCAACGGATCGACACTGACGTCTGGACGCTGGTCGCTATAGCCTTCGAGCAGATCGGGCTGGTCCAGCGTGATCACCTGCACCGCATCGGTCGGCAGCGCTGAGCGCAGCGCAGCCTGAGTCAACAGCAAAGTGATGCCGCTGTCCTCGATCATGTAGGCCAGGCGTTCCTGCGGGTATTCCGGATCGAGCGGTACGTAAGCGCCGCCGGCCTTGAGGACTGCCAGCAGCGCGACGACCATTTCCACCGACCGCAACGCGCAAACGCCAACCAGACTGTCGGCGCGCACGTCTTGTTCGCGCAGCAGATGCGCCAGACGATTGGCCCGGGCGTCCAGTTCGGCATAGCTCAGCGACTGCTCGGCAAACAACAGCGCCGGTGCATCCGGCGTACGCGCTACCTGCGCTTCGATCAGTTGATGGATCGGCGTGCTGCTCGGGTAGTCCGCCTGAACGTTGTTCCACTCATGCACCAGAGTGTGTTGCTCGTCGGCGTCGAGCAGCGGCAATTCGCCGATGCGTTGCGACGGATCGGCGACCATCGCCGCAAGCAGGCGCAACCAGTGCTGCGCCATGCGCTCGATGGTCGGTGCCTCGAACAGATCGCTGGCGTAGGTCAATGCGGCACGCAGCCTGCCGCCCTGCTCGTAGGTGTCCAGCGTCAGGTCAAACTGAGTGGTGCGACTCTGCCAGTCGAGGCTGTCGAGCACCAGGCCCGAGGCAGTGCTGAGGCTGGCGATATCGGCCACCTGCGGTTGATGGTTGTACATCACCTGAAACAGCGGCGTGTGGCTGAGGCTGCGCTCAAGTTTCAGCGCGTCGACCAGTTGCTCGAACGGCAGATCCTGATGGGCCTGGGCGCCGAGCGCAGTTTCCTTGACGGCGCGCAGCAGAGCGTCGACACGAGTCTGCCCATCCAGTTGCGTGCGCAACACCTGGGTGTTGACGAAGAAGCCGATCAGCCCTTCGGTTTCACCACGGTTGCGGTTGGCAATCGGCACGCCGACGCGGATATCGCTCTGCCCGGTGTAACGGTGCAGCAAGGCGTTGAACGCCGCGAGCAACAGCATGAACAAGGTGACCTGGTGCTGCTGCGCGGTGTGGCGCAGTTGCCCGGCCAGGGCTTCATCGATGGCGAATTCGTAGCGCGTACCGCGATAGCTCGGCATCGCCGGGCGCGAATGGTCCAGCGGCAGTTCCAGCACTGGATGCTCATCGCCCAGTTGCGCCTGCCAGTATTCGAGTTGCCGCGCCTGCTCGCCCGCCTCCAGCCAGCGTCGCTGCCACAGCGCGTAGTCGCTGTATTGGATCGGCAACGCGGCCAGTAGCGGCGTGAGCCCGGCGTCGAACGCATCGTAGCAACGGATGAACTCGTCGATCAGCACGTTCATCGACCAGCCATCGGAGACGATGTGGTGCAGGGTCAGCAGCAGCACGTGCTCCTGCTCGGCGAGCTTTAGCAAGGTCACGCGCAACAAAGGGCCGACCGCCAGATCGAACGGCAACAGCGATTGCTGTTCGGCGGCACTGACCACAGCCTGTTCCCGTTCACTGGATGGCAGCGCGCTGAAATCCTCGTGCTTGATCAGCAAAGGTGCAGTGGCCGGCACTTGCAGCAGGCTGTCGTCATTCTGACGCTGGAACACCGTGCGCAGGGTTTCGTGGCGCTCGACCAGACTGGCAAACGCCTGTTCCAGCGCGAGCAGATTCAGCTGACCGCTCAGGCGCACTGCACCCGGCAGGTTATAGGCGCCGCTCTGCGGATCGAGCTGCCAGAGAAACCACATGCGCCGCTGCGCGTAGGACAACGCCTGACGGTCCTCGGCCTCGATCCCGGTCGGAATCGGGAACCGGGCGAAATCAACGCCCTCCTTGTGCAGGGCCGCGAGGAACATCTGGCGCTTTTCCAGGGGCAACCCGATAAACCGGCGAGCAAGTTTCAAGGAGTCTTCAGCATTCATTTCTCAGCATCCGGATCAGTAGGCAGGAAGCACAAAGGCACGTCATCCCTGTAAAACGAATGCAGACCGGAAAAATTAGCGAATGAGAACAACTGTCAGACGAGACTACCGAGGGCTTTCAGGCCCACACAGAACCCTTGCAGGAGTGAGCCTGCTCGCGAAGGCGATGGATCAGGCGACATCACTATCGACTGATACAACGCCATCGCGAGCAGGCTCACTCCTACAGGGATTTGAGGATGAGCGGAAATTTGTGGTTCGGCGAACAGCCAGTGCAGGAGCAAGCTCGCCCCCAAAGGGGTTTGATGTTGATCAAGCGGTTGCGGCGATGGCGTGGCGGCGGTGATGCCTCTCCAGCTGATCCTTGATCACCTTGAGCACTTTGGCTTCGTGTTCGTGGATGAAGAAGTGCCCGCCGGCCAGCATGTCCACCGAGAAGCTGCCGTGGGTTTCCTGGCTCCAGCCGATCAACTGCTCGGTGGTGGCGCGGTCGGCCTTGCCGCCGAGCACGTGCACCGGGCAATTGAGCAGCGGGCGCTGCACCGGCTCGAATTTGCCGCATAACTGGAAATCGGCGCGCAGGATCGGCAGGGTCAGGCTCATCAGTTCTTCATTGGCGAGCACTTCTTCGCGGGTGCCATTGAGTGTGCGCAGTTGCTCGATCAGCTCGGCATCGGTTTTCGGTTCGGCAAAGCCGCGATCGTAATCGGCACGCAGGGTCGGCGCCGCCGTGCCTGAAGCGAACAGTGCCACCGGTTCCGGGCAGCCCAGCGCGCGCAAGGCATGGGCCATTTCACAGGCCAGCAAGGCGCCGAGGCTATGGCCGAACAGCGCATAGGGTGCATGCAGTGTCGGCCGCAATTCTCTGGCCAGTTGCATCGCCAGCACGCGCATATCGGTGTGCAGCGGTTCGCCAAAACGCGCGCCGCGCCCCGGCAGCTCGACCGGTTGCAAGCGCAGCCACTGCGGCAACTTCGGCCGCCAGCGGCTGTAGACCATGGCACTGGCGCCGGAATACGGCAGGCACAGCAGGGTCAACTGAGTCACCACGCTTCCCTCGAAAAATTCATCTGTAGAGAGAAACGGATGCGCAGGCGGGCAAATTAGTCGCCGGCCAGTAAATTGCCCAAACGGCTACTCGTTAACTGTTCAGGCCAAAACCAATAACGAGGGATCACCGTGGACCTGCAGAGCATTCTCGGCAAACTGTTCGCCAATGCTGGCGCTGTCGGCATCGAAGGCGTGTTTCAATTCGTGTTCGGCCCGCAGCAGGCCTACTGGTCCGAGGTCAAGGCTGGCAGCCGCACCGAGGCTGGCCGCCACGCCAGCCCGGACGTGACCATCGAAGTCGCGGAGAAGGATTTTCTCGGGATCATGGGCGGCATCGCCAACGTCGAAGAACTGTTTGCCAGCGGCCGCCTGAAGATCGGCGGCAACATGGGCCTGGCGACGCTGCTGCCGCAGATCATCGAGCACGCTATGCACGGCGGCGCGGTGGCGGAAAAGGTCGACATGAACAAGCGCTATCCGACGCCGCCGCGCTTCAGCGAAAAGCTCACCGCTGGGCTGCCGACGCAACGCAGCGTCGAACGTGTTGCGCGCAGCGATCTGTCGGTGGCCGAATTCAGAAGCCGTTACCTGCCCAATGGCATTCCGCTGGTCATCAGCAATGCGCTGCACGACTGGCCGCTGTTCAAGCTCAGCCGCGAAGAATCGCTGGTGCATTTCGCCGAGCTGCAGGGCATCACCCGCCACGGCGATTATGTGAAAAAGACCTTCTCCACCGAGCGAGATTTTCGCTCGACCTCGATGGCCGAATTCATCGCCTCACTGGACCAACCGACGACGAAAAGCGCAGATGGCGAGCCGCCCGCCTACATGGGCAACAACATTCTCCCGGCGCAACTGCTGCAACAGATCAAGTACCCGCCCTACTTCGATGCCGCGCAGTTCATCCCGCCACGCATCTGGATCGGCCCGAAAGGCACGCTGACCCCGCTGCACCGTGACGACACCGATAACTTGTTCGCGCAGGTCTGGGGGCAGAAAACATTCACCCTCGCCGCGCCGCATCATCGTGAAGCGCTGGGCACGTGGTCGACGGCACCGAAGGGCGAACTGGATGGTTGCGATTTCAATCCCGATGCACCGGATTACCAGCGCTTCGCGGCCGCGCGCGACGTGCCGTTTCTGCGGGTGACCCTGGAGGCCGGGGATCTGCTGTTCCTCCCTGAGGGCTGGTTCCATCAGGTGGAGTCGGTGTCGACGTCGCTGTCAGTGAATTTCTGGGTGAATTCGGGCCGGGGCTGGTAACACTCAATCCCCTTGCAGGAGTGAGCCTGCTCGCGATAGCGGTGTATCAGTTACTGCACCAACCTCTGACACACCGCTATCGCGAGCAGGCTCACTCCTGCAAAGGCGATCTATTTCAAATGACGGAAGCTCTGCACCGCAGCGCCGAGTACCACTGCCCCTGCGGCAATTGCCAGCCAGAAACCGCTGCGCGCACCGAACGCATCGACCAATGCCCCGGAGCCTGCCGCGCCAATTGCCACACCAATGCTCAAACCGGTGACCAGCCAGGTCAGGCCTTCGGTCAATTTGGCCGGCGGCACGATGCGTTCGATCAGGGCCATCGCCACGATCAGTGTTGGCGAAAAGAACAACCCGGCCACGAACATTGCCACCGACAAGCTGACAATATTGCTCGCCAGCAACAACGGTAACGTGGTCACCGCCGTCGCCACCCCGCCGTACAAAAACAAACGCGGCAACGGCAATTTCGAACGCATCGCGCCGAAGGCGATGCCCGCCAGACACGAGCCGATCGCATACACCGACAACACGATGCTCGCCGCCGCCGGTTGCCCCTGGTGTTGCGCGAACGCGACGCTGACCACATCGACCACACCGACGATCACGCCCATGGCGATCATCAGGGCCAGCAGCAGTTGCACGTCGGTCGAGGCGATGATCGAGCCGTGATGTTCAGACGCATGCGCATGCACCGGCGGCTCGGTGCTGCGCTGCGCGACGAATGCGCTCACACCGATTGCCAGTGCCAGCAGCGCCGCCAACGGTCCCGCTTCGGGAAACACCGCCACGCACAGCCCCACTGACAATGGCGGGCCGACGATAAAACACACCTCGTCGAGCACCGACTCCAGCGCATAGGCAGTCTGCAATTGTGGCTGACCGCGATAGATTTCGGTCCAGCGCGCCCGCACCATCGCCGACATGCTCGGCATGCAACCAGCCAGCGCGGCAAAGACGAACAGCGTCCAGCTCGGTGCCTGTAACCGCGTACACAGCAGCAACAGCAACAGAGCCCCGCCACCGATCAGCGCCGACAACGGCAGAATCCGCCCCTGACCGAAACGGTCAACCAGCCGCGACACCTGCGGTGCGCAAAACGCCGTGGCCAGGGCAAACGTCGCCGCCACGCCGCCGGCCAGCGCATAGCCGCCCTTGAGTTGCGAAAGCATGGTGATCACGCCGATACCGGTCATGGAGATCGGCATGCGCGCGATCATCCCGGCCAGCACAAAATTTCGCGCGCCGGGAGCGTTGAACAATTCGCGGTAAGGATTTGCCATCGGTTGCTGCCTCATCAAGGGCCGACACGTTGCCATAGGCTCGCGGCGCGGGGGAAGCGCGCAATTGTTGGTGGAATGTGAAAGGCCGCTCTCACCTTGGACTTGCGGTGTACACCAACCCTGTGGAGCGAGCCTGCTCGCGAAGACGCCGGCAAAACCATCCCGACATTTGCGCCAAATGAACTCTGGCGCCACACCACCAGTCAGCTAGGTAAGCCCTCACTCAAGGCGCAACTTTCCATGCAGATTTCCCTCGCCCGACAAGTCGCGATGGTCACCGGTGCCAGCTCCGGCATCGGCCACGCCTGTGCCAAAGCCCTCGCCGCAGCCGGCGCCGCAGTCGTCATCAACTACAACAGCAACGCTGAACCTGCAGAAGAACTGGCCCGGCAGATCATTGCCGATGGCGGTCAGGCGCTTGCCATCGGCGCCGATGTGTCGAAGGAAGATGAGGTCGAACGGCTGTTCAGCGAAACCCTCGACGCCTTCGGTACGCTGGACATTCTGCTGGCCAATTCCGGGTTGCAAAAGGATGCGCCAGCGGTGGACATGACGCTGGAGGACTGGAACACGGTGATCGGCGTCAACCTCACCGGCCAGTTCCTCTGCGCCCGCGCCGCCCTGCGGATTTTCAATCGTCAGGGCATTCGCGAAGGCGTGTCGCGCGCAGCCGGCAAGATCATTCACATGAGTTCGGTGCATCAGCGCATACCTTGGGCCGGGCACGTCAATTACGCGGCATCCAAGGGTGGCGTCGATCAGTTGATGCAAACTCTGGCGCAAGAAGTCAGCCATCAGCGCATTCGCATCAACGGCATCGCGCCGGGGGCGATTCGCACGGCGATCAATGCCAAAGCCACCGCCGACGACGCCGCAGACAAACTTCTCGAACTGATTCCCTACGGCCGTATCGGCGATGTCGAAGACGTCGCCAATGCCGTGGTGTTTCTCGCCTCGGATGCCTCGGACTATATCGTCGGCACCACCCTGTTCATCGACGGCGGCATGAGCCTCTATCCGGAGTTTCGCGGCAATGGCTGAGCATTCTCTGGAACGACAAAGCGCCATCGATGCTCACGGCATCATCGGCGACATGCGCAGCGCCGCGCTGATCAACGACCGCGGCAGCGTGGATTTTTTCTGCTGGCCGGAGTTCGACAGCCCGTCGATTTTCTGTTCATTGCTGGACACCCCCGAAGCAGGAATCTTCCAGCTCGCGCCGGACTTGCCGGACGCACGCCGTGAGCAGATTTACCTGCCCGACACCAACGTCCTGCAAACCCGCTGGCTGAACGAGCGCGCCGTGGTCGAAATCACCGATCTGCTGCCGGTGGCCGACAACCCGGACGATTTGCCGGTGTTGCTGCGCCGCGTGCGGGTGGTCAGCGGTGAGGCGACGTTTCATATGCGCTGCGCCGTGCGCCACGACTATGCTCGCGCCGACACTCGTGCGCACATGGACGGGCAAACCGTGGTATTCCGCGCCGAGGGTCAGCCGTCACTGCGCCTGGCCGCCGATCAGCCGCTGAGCATCGACACTGAAGCGGCGGTCGCCACCTTCACCCTGACCCACCAGCAAAGCGCCGAATTCATCCTCGGCGCCGAAGACGATCCGCGCTTTCAGGAAGGCGCAGCGCATTTGTGCCTGCAACGCACCTTGCAGTTCTGGCGCGGCTGGATCGGCCAGTCCAACTACCGCGGGCGCTGGCGTGAAATGGTCAACCGCTCGGCGCTCGCGCTCAAGTTGCTGACCTCCCGACGCCACGGCGCGATCCTCGCCGCCGCGACCTTCGGCCTGCCGGAATCACGCGGCGGCGAACGCAACTGGGACTATCGCTATACCTGGATCCGTGACGCCTCGTTCACTGTGTACGCGTTCATGCGCCTGGGTTTCGTCGACGAAGCCAACCACTACATGCAGTGGCTGCGCGGGCGCGTTAGCGATTGCTGCGGCAAACCGATGAAGCTGAACATTCTGTACGCCATCGACGGCCAACAGGAATTGCCCGAGACCGAACTCTCGCACCTGTCCGGACACGGCGGTGCGCAACCGGTGCGCATCGGCAATCAGGCTTACGATCAGATTCAGCTGGATATTTTCGGTGAGCTGATGGATGCCGTGTATCTGGTCAACAAATACGGCGATGCGATTTCTCACGAAGGCTGGAAACATGTCTGCGAAGTGGTCGGTCAGGTGTGTGAGACCTGGCAGACCAAGGACGTCGGCATCTGGGAAATGCGCGGTGAGCAGCACCACTTTCTGCACTCGCGGCTGATGTGCTGGGTCGCGCTGGACCGGGCTATCCGCCTGGCTTCGAAACGCTCGCTGCCCGCGCCTTTCAGCCAATGGGACAAGACCCGGCAGGCGATCTACGCTGACATCTGGGACAATTTCTGGGACGAAGAACGCGGGCATTTCGTGCAGTACAAGGGCGGCACCGCGCTCGACGGCTCGATGCTGCTGATGCCGCTGGTGCGGTTTGTCAGCGCCAAGGACCCGCGCTGGCTGTCGACCCTCGAAGCAATCGAGAAAAGCCTGGTGCGCGACGGCATGGTCTACCGCTATCGCAACGACGACAACAACATCGATGGTCTGACCGGCACCGAAGGCGCCTTCGCGGCGTGCTCGTTCTGGTACGTCGAATGCCTGGCCCGCGCCGGGCAGGTGGAAAAAGCCCATCTGGAATTCGAACAACTGTTGCGTTACGCCAACCCGCTGGGCCTTTACGCCGAAGAGTTCGACAGCCATGGCCGGCATTTGGGCAATACGCCGCAAGCACTGACGCACCTGGCGCTGATCAGTGCGGCGAGCTTTCTTGATCGCAAACTGAGCGGAGAAAAGAGCAGCTGGCAGCCGTAAACAGTCGATTCTTCGCTACAGTTCGTCAGACAAATCGCTGCTTGAACGCATTTTACCAAAGTCCGTCCTACACTCGTTCAACGCCTGCTAGCACTGCACGTCACCGCCGCTCCCCGCGGCGGTGACGTTTGGCGGCAGTGTGTGTAAAACGAGGCCGCCTGAAAACTGACAAATTGCAGGTAAGGCTTCCTCGGTAACTTGCACTTACACCCCGAAATACCTTGTTGCCAGCCGTTACATCCGCCCCTAACATCCAGCGCAACGGGCCAGCGGAGCTGTCCAACAAAACCCGAAATTCAAGGAAGCAGAATGTCCCGAACTATTCAACGCAGCATCGACTCCCCTCTTCGCACCGGCCTGACCCGCAGCGAACTCTGGGAAGACACCGACCAGGGTCTGATCAAGTGCTGGGAAGTCGGCCGCCAGCGCGCCGTACGCTTTCCGCAACTGGCCCTGCAGTGCCTGGACGGCGAATTGCCGGTACTTGGCTGGAAAGGTGGCGTCAGTCGCAGCCTGAAAAAACTCGAGAAGTACGGCTCGCTGAAATACCTGGCGCAGTGGCAAGGACTGCGCGGCGAGGACTTGAATATCGATCTGAACGCCGAACATTCACTGACGTGCACGCGCACGAAAATGGTGGTGACGTTTACCCCGGATCGGACGAAGTATTTCAATCAGGTGGCGGAAGTCGAGGCTTAGAGCCTGGTTGGCATGCGTCTCGTCGGTTGAGTCGAGCCGAGCAGGCTGACCGCAGGTCCAGAGTTCTTGAATGCGATTGAAACGGAGTGGTCAATCATGATCGAAACCGTGCTTACCCCAACCCTGACCATCGCCTACGAACAGCACGGACCGGCCGACGGTGCGGCGGTGATTCTGCTCCACGGCTTCCCATACTCTCCGCGCGCCTATGACGAGGTCGCTCCGGCACTTGCCGCACAAGGCTATCGCGTCATTGTGCCGTACTTGCGCGGTTATGGGCCGACCCGGTTCAACAGCGAGCAAACACTGCGCTCTGGCCAGCAAGCCGCCATGGCGCAAGACCTGCTCGATCTGATGGATGCGCTGGGCATCGAGCAGACGATGCTTTGCGGTTACGATTGGGGCGGTCGGGCGGCGTGCATTGTCGCGGCGCTCTTTCCGGCACGCGTGCGCGGATTGGTCAGCGGCGACGGCTACCTCGTGCAGGACATCGCCCACTCGAATCAGCCGTTGGCCCCCGACGACGAGCATCGGCTCTGGTATCAGTATTACTTCCACACGCCGCGTGGCGCCGAGGGTCTGAGGCAAAATCGCCGAGAGTTATGCCAGTTGCTCTGGCGGCTGTGGTCGCCGACATGGTCGCGAAGGGACGAGCGCTACCCACTGACGGCTGCCGCTTTTGATAATCCTGATTTTATCGACGTGGCGATTCATTCCTACCGGCATCGTTTCGGCTACGCGGCGGGCGATCCGGCACTGGAATGGATGGAAGAGGCGCTTGCCAAACAACCGGTGATCAGCGTACCAAGCATTTCACTGTGCGGTGCCGATGATGGCGTTGGTCCCCCTTCGGCGGTCGATGCCGATGCCGAGCATTTCAGCGGCTTTTATCAGCGGCGCGTCTTGGCCGGCGTCGGGCACAACATCCCCGAGGAAGCGCCGCAGCAAACCCTCAAGGCAATACTGGATCTGTTGCAGCGCTGACTGAAAACCGCTCGCGATACGCCTGCGGTGTCACGCCAATGGCACGGAGAAAACTGCGCCGTAGCGTCTCTTCACTGCCAAACCCGCAATTGGCGGCGATGCGTTTGACCGGCAGGCCGGTGTCGCAGAGCAAGCGCCTGGCAGTTTCCACGCGAATCAGTTCAATCGCCCGCGCCGGAGTCTGGCCGGTGTCGGCGCGGTAGTGACGGACGAAACTGCGTTCGCTCATGCCGGCCTGTTCGGCCAGGGTCGCAATGCCAAGATCGCAGGTGAGGTGTTCGGCGATCCAGGCATGCAGTTCATCGAAGCGATTGCCCTGATTTTGCAACGACAGCGTCACGCTGAATTGCGATTGTCCGCCGGGACGCTTGAGGAACACCACCAGATGCCGGGCGACGTCGAGGGCGATGTCGCGGCCGAGGTCTTCTTCGACCATCGCCAATGCCAGATCAATGCCGGCGGTGACCCCCGCCGAGGTCCAGACCGGGCCGTCATTGATAAAGATCGGGTTGGCCTCGACGTGCAGGCTCGGATGCTGCTGCGCCAGTTGCTCGCAGCGGGTCCAGTGGGTTACCACGCGGCGGCCGTCGAGCCAGCCGCTGGCCGCCAGCAGAAACGCACCGGTACACACCGAGGCCACGCGCCGGCACTGATTGCCGTGCTGGCGCACCCAGTCGACCAGTTGCAAGTCCTCGGCGGCGGGATAGATGCCCCAGCCACCGGCGATGATCAAGGTATCGCTGGGCTCGCTCGGCAAGGGGGCGGCCAACACTGCCAACCCCGCCGACGACATCACCGCCCCGCCGCCGCTGGCAATCACCGTTGGCGCATAGGGGATTGGCATCCCGCGCTGGCGGGCCAGGTCATTGGCCGAGGCAAACACCTGCAACGGCCCGGTGACGTCGAGGATCTGCATGTTGGCAAACGCGAGCACGTGAATGGCTTTGGGCATTTTGGCGTAATTCGTGGGGTGATTGGCGTATGCGCCAGAACCTACGCGCCTACAGTGAGGCCGTCCAGCCCTTTTCATGAGAGTAAGCACGATGACTTTGCAGATCGGTTTTCTGTTGTTTCCACAGGTTCAGCAACTCGACCTGACCGGCCCTTACGACGTACTCGCCTCGCTGCCGGGCGTGCAGGTGCATCTCGTCTGGAAGGATCTGATGCCGGTCACCGCCAGCACCGGCCTGCTGTTGAAACCGACCACCACGTTCGAGGATTGCCCGGATCTGGATGTGATCTGCGTGCCTGGCGGTGGCGGCGTCGGGCCGTTGATGGAAGATGAGCAAACCTTGAATTTCATCAAGCGCCAGGCCGCTCAGGCGCGTTACGTGACTTCCGTTTGCACCGGTTCGCTGGTGCTCGGCGCGGCAGGCCTGCTGCAAGGGAAACGCGCGACCACGCACTGGGCGTATCACGATCTGCTGCCGACACTGGGCGCGATTGCGGTTAAGGATCGGGTGGTGCGTGATGGCAATCTGTTTACCGGTGGCGGGATCACAGCGGGGATCGATTTTGCCCTGGTGCTGGCCGCGGAACTGGTGGATGAGGACACGGCGCAACTGGTGCAGTTGCAGCTGGAATACGCGCCGGCGCCGCCGTTCAACGCGGGCAGCCCGGACAGTGCACCGAGTGCGATCGTCGATGAGGCCCGCCTGCGCGCCGCGCCTTCGTTGAAGTTGCGCACGGAAATTACCGAGCGCGCAGCAGCGAAACTCAACGTGCGCTGATCCCTCAGCCCAACACAAAACCCTGTAGGAGTGAGCCTGCTCGCGATGGCGGTGTGTCAGTCAATATAAATGTGGCTGACATACCGCCATCGCGAGCAGGCTCACTCCTACAGGGGACCGCGGTTGATCGTAACTGGGGGCAGCACAAGGTTATCGCCGCACTTCGATGCACTCGCCCCGCCCCCCGTGTAAAAAGTCCCTCGAGAAACCAGTCGCGGGATTGCCGATGCGTATCCGATGCTGGCCAATTGATGCAAGCGCTGATTTGCGACGCCGTACTTAAATCTGAAAAAAAACTTCAATAAAAACCTGTCAGCGCCGACAACCTTTCAAAGCCTTGCGGATTGAACAACATGCGTAATAACCAGCCCATCACACAACGCGAACGGACTTTTCCGGCACAGCAACGGTTGATTTCCACAACCGACGCCAAGGGCGTGATCACCTACTGCAACGACGCTTTCGTCGAAATC
>Ga0196970_1000775_pt1 | contig 30437 bp, 21 predicted proteins | sample S1v_513CmetaG_FD_148672 | JGI IMG/M metagenome (GOLD analysis project Ga0196970, IMG submission 148672) | Soil microbial communities from Anza Borrego desert, Southern California, United States - S1+v_5-13C | ecosystem: Environmental > Terrestrial > Soil > Desert | place: USA: California... | reverse complement strand
GCTCGTTTTCAGGCTGATTTCGGGAGCGTAAATTTGATCGCGTTTGCTGCACCCGGGACGGGGCACTCCGGGAATCTCGCGCCTGGGATGGTCCATATCGGGCACCGCAACGCGCGAGAACCCTGCCTGGAAAAGGGGGAACGGCCGGCTTGGATCAAGGTCGCTGCGCCCGGGGACGAGCGGACTCCTGCTCAGAAGTCTGTTCCACGGGAATCTCCAGCGTAAACGTCGCTCCCCTGCCCTGCCCTTCACTGGCCGCGCTCAAGCGCCCGCCCAGCTCCTTGGCTGCAATCGCCGCGCTGTGCAATCCAAAGCCGTGCCCATTTTTGCGAGTGGTAAACCCGTGGGAGAACAGGCGTTTCATGCTTTCGGGCGAGATGCCCACGCCGTTGTCCGCTACCTCGATCACGACAGCACTTTTGCCATTCGGCTGGATTTTCACCGTCACCTGTTTGTGCTCAGCCGGACCTTCATCGCACGCGTACTTGGCGTTGTGCAACAGGTTCACAAGGATCTGCAGAACCTTGTGGCGGTCAGCGAGGACGAGGGGCGCTGACTGAAATTCGCGCACGAGATGAACCTGATGCCGCGCAAAAGCACCCGCATGCATCTTAATCGCGCTCTCCACAAGCTCGCGGGGATCAACCTTCTCCAACACGCCGGAAACCCGCGCGTATGTTTGCTGCATCGCAACGATCTCTTTGATGTGTTCCACGTTCTCGCCGAGATCCTTCACTTCCGTGAGCAATTCCTGTCGCTGATGGTCCAGGTGCGTCGCCAGTTTCTCGAGGTAATCGGGCACGCGGCGCAACGGATCGTCCGCGGCCAGTTCCACGCCCAGGTTGGCCGTGCGGCGAGTCAGGAGTTCAGCGGCTTTGTTGACGTTGTTGATCTGCCAGCCCTGCAGGCGGCTGATCAACAGCCCGCTCGAAACATTCACGCTATTGAGCACGTTCCCCACGTTGTGCAGCACGCTCGACGCAACCTCCGCCTGCCCCGCCTGGCGCGACGCCACCATCAATTGCCTGTGGATCGCTTCGACCTCCACTTCCATCCGCTTGCGTTCCTCGATCTCGATTTCGAGTCGATTCTTCTGCTCGCCAAGTTCGGCATGAAGCTGGATGCGCTCCTGGATCTCCTTCTGCAGTTCGCCCGTGCTGCGCTGAAGATCTTCCTCCGTGCGTTTGCGGGTTTCGATCTCGTCCCGCAACTCCCGGGTGCGCAGATCAACGCGGCGGCGCAACGCCGTGATCCAGACAGAGGACAGCACCAGGAACAGGGTCATCGCGCCCATTGCCAGCAACGTATGCTGCAGCGTCCACCACGCAGGTCGGCTCAACACTACCAAATCGGATGGCGAATTCAGGAAGAGTTCGAAGGGCTGAGGTGAATTGGAATGATTCGCGTGGCCTGCCAGCAGGGAATACAGCCCGGAGATTCTGACCTGGCTTCCCATCGGCACAAGCGGCAGGAATCCTGACTGGTTGTTGAGCCGCGCGGTGAAGGTGTGGGAATCAGCCTGCAATTCCAGCAGGTAATCCGATTGATTGGTGCGAATGTTCAACAGCGTTGCCTGAACGGCGACCAGGGTCGAATCATGCGCGCGATTCAGCAGGTCGTCGCCCGCGAGATCCTGGAACTCCGGCAACGGACACCTGCCGGCAGCCTTCACCAAACTCTGGCGCATCACTGGCGCAAACCCTTCCGTTTCTGGAAAACCAACCACCTCCACGAGATCGCCCACCGAAAACTCCTGTCCCGCCCGGGCAACGAAACGCATGCCGTTGGTCCCATCCATGATGTAGCCCATTCCATCCCGAACGTGCACAACCTGCCCATGGGTTCGCACCCGGTACAGGGAAGCTGCATTGGGATCGAAGAGGAACAGATCCGCGATGCTGCGGCCAGGCGTGGTGAAGGGATCGGCCGGGGCGGAATCTTCAACCGTGATTTGGGCGGGTGACGTGACCTGGAGCAGAACGCGTTGCAGCTGGCGTTGTGATCCCGAAAACGCGCGGACAGTGCCGCGAACACGAATCACGGAATCGAGAAGTTGCGTCAGGTCGCCGCCGGCCGCATCGAAAACTCGCGCCGTGACTTCGCCGCCGCGCACGCCCAGGATCAATTCGGGACCGTTGACGCGCAGAACCACGCCCTGCAGTTCTATCCATTGCGAATCCAGGCTGCCGTTCATGAGACGACTCCAATCCGGACGCAACGGTTCCGGCATCTGGCCCGGCCCAAGAACAGTTCGCTGGCGATAGGTGACGACGGGTGAAAATGCGCCGCGCGATGAATAGCCTTCGAAATCACACAAATCGCCCACGCGCAGAGGCTGCGGTTTGTTGTTCACACATGACACGTAAATGCCTTCTGCATCACCCTGAACATGCGCGCGCAGGCCGCCGGGAAATACGAAGGTGACAACCCCCTGGAATTTCAGCGGATACGATTGCGTCACCTCCTCCGGTTTGAGACGCCGAATTTGTTCGATGGTCGTGAGCGTCGGCAGCGCGCCCCGCTGGAGCGGCTCCGGCTGCGCATCCTGACGCACAGCTACGTGCGACATTCCAGGCGCAAGCATCCACCCGGCCATTCGCCCCCCGCTGGGTGACGATACCGCCCGGCACAGTCCCGTGATTCGGACACGGCGGTTCAGGAGCGCGGAGGCAGCGTCCGCGGCGGCATTGGCGATGATGACTTGAATCCGGCCGGTTTCGGCGGTGACTTCAAGATGCAGGCGGCCTTCGAATGCCCCCGCGTGCCTGACAAAGCCCTCGATTTCTGCCCAAACCGATTCAGGACGATTATTCCAAAGCTGCCCCGGCACGATCCTTGTCGGCCCGGCCAGCGCTCCGCCGCCAAGCACTTCAATTTTTGTCTCGGACGGTTGCTCCAGTTCGAAGCGAAGGCTGTCATCGGCCCGCATTTCAAAAACATATTCGCCGGGGTCAACGACATCCAGGAATCCGGAGAACCGCAGCACGAAATTGGAAGCCGCCGAGGCGACGTTTACGTCAAATTCGCTCGTGATACCAGCGCTGGAAGGCGACGTCAGTTCCCAGCCGTTGGTGACGTTGGCAAAGGCGGCATACTGAAACCCTGATTTCCATGTGCCCGTGGTTTCATCTCGACGCTTCAGGAACGCGGACGGGATATTGGTGAGCTCCTGGCCGGGCAGTTGCACCTTCACACTCAGATTCATCGGACCGTCGAGTTGCCGGTAGAGCAGCGTGAAGGGATGCTTGCCTGTGTCCAGAAACACGCGACAGCGGTCGAGACCTCCGCGCGTGTTGTGGGGTTGATCGATCAATTGGGAAGACCCGAGGATTACCCGTCCATCGCCAACCACGGCTTTTCCGCGAAGAGAAACGAGGGAGCCGGTCTCGATATGCGGCGGGAGCATGGGAGCTTCAATCCAGAGACAACCGGACGAATCCTGGACAGCCAGCGCTCCATGGACAGCATCGACGCCTAGGACTGTTGCCGTGAGATGGATCGGGACGAGTTCCTTTACCTGGGAATTGGCGAGTGCGTGAACGTCCGAAATCGCGGCGATCTCCTCGGCGACTGGAGCGGCCATGAGCGGAGCCGATGCAGCCGTGGTGAAAAGAACCGCGACTGCGCTCACTCCGAGGTTGCAAAGGCGGATCAGAACAGGCATCCCGTGCTTATCGGTGCCGCCGCGGCCGGGCTTGAAAGAAAGAAATGTTGCGGGAGATGCGGAGGGACGCCGCTATACCCAATCACGCGATCCGTTTACGTCAAAGCGATGTTCGAGCGAGTCCATTCGCCGGCGGATCTCCTGCGGCCGTATTTCCCCGGAGCATTTTTTTCAATCCTCTTTGCAGAATTTAACAATGCTCCAGATGGGAGCTGGATGATACAAAACACACAATCAGTTGAACCAAAACCCGGAATAAGCGTTTTTAACGCTTATTCCATCCAAGGAAACATATGACGTTCAAACGTGCGGTGCGGTATTCGGCAGCGGCAATCGCGTTGGCGGCGGCAACTACTCCAGTCTCATCGGCGCCCTTCGCCGGTTCTGCCCGTGAAGATTTCAATTATCCAGCCGGAACTGCCATCACGACCACCACGGCTTTGAACGGCGGCACAGGGTGGAACCCGGCCGGCAATTCAGGCCAGGCGAACACCACAAGCTGGGGCGCCACGGTCCCGAACAATGCGAGCGGCAATGGAATCAGCGTGGCGGCGGGAAGCCTTTCGTATGCCGGTCTCCTTACAAGCGGCGGCAGGGCTCTTGTTGATGCCACAGGCGCAACGACCGCCATCGGCCGCCTGTTTGGCGAGAATGTTGATTCCGGCACCTTCTACTTCAGCTTCCTGATGTCGAAAACAGTGGAGACGGAACGAACCTTGAACGTTTCGTTCTTCAGCCACGCAGACGGCACTGGCACGCCGAACGAACGATTCGCGATTGGCCAGATCGGCGGCGGCGCGAATGACAGCGATGGGAACTTTGCGGTGTTGGTGAGTAATTCCGGGACGGATAACGGTCTGCGTCTGGCGGCCACGCCGATTGACCTAGGGCTCGATACAGCCCATCTGGTTGTCGGACGCCTTGATTTCAACGTTTCTGGAATTACCGATCGTTTGTCGTTGTTCATCGATCCGAGCCTCGACGCCGAGCCGGCAACGCCGTATTTAACTGTTGAGACTGACTTTCAGGTTCTGCGCGGCTTCCGCATGTTTGCCGGCGGCTCATCCGCGCCGTTCACACCCGCCGCGCAAGGGGCGTTTGACGAGTTCAATTTTGGAACATCCTGGGCGGCGGTAACGCCCGTTCCGGAGCCCGGAACTTTCACGATCCTTGGCTTCGGCGTATTTGCACTGCTCGCCATGCGCCGCCGGAATTAGCAAGCGCGGACCCGAACCTCATTCCTGTCGACGCGCCGATTTCCCGGCGCGTCGATGACCAGTCGAATAGCGGAAGCCGCACTAAGTGCGAGCCCGTTTGCGTGCAAGTTCCTTGATTAGGCGGTCGAACGGCAATGTGTTTACCACATCAGCCTTCGTCAGCCCCCCTTTCCGCGCCACATTAGCGCCCAGGCGCAGGAACCCAACATCTTCGAACCGGTGCGCGTCGCAGTTGATCACGCACTTCACTTTTCTTGAGCGGGCATAAGGCCAATGCCGCCAATCCATGTCGAGCCGATCGGGCGAAGCGTTGAGTTCAATCCACGTGCCCGTTTCCGCGCACGCATCGATCACGGCCTGCACATTCACCTTCTGGGGCTCGCGGGCGAGCAGCAGGCGGCCCGTTACATGGCCCAGCATGTGAACGTATCGATTCTCGGCCGCACGGATAATTCGCCTCGTGTTCTCCGCCTCGTCGAGCGCCAGCCGCTGATGCGCACTTGCCACTACAACGTCGAGTTCCGCAAGCAGGTCGTCAGGAAAATCGAGACGGCCCTCTGACAGGATGTCCACCTCGGTTCCGCTCAGCAGCCGGAAATCGATTCCCTCGTTCGCCATCCGCTCGTTGATCGAGCGCACTTCCCGAATTTGTTTTCGCAAGCGAGCCGCGTCCAGGCCGTTCGCCTGGATCGAAGATTTCGAATGATCCGTGATCCCCCAATAGGAAAGTCCCATTTCCATCATGGCCTTGACGATTTGTTCCAGGCTCAGCACGCCGTCGCTCCAGTCCGAGTGGTTGTGCAACGAGCCCCGCAAGTCGCTCCATTCGATCAGGCGCGGAAGCGGTCCTTCCTCGGCAATGCTGAATTCGCCGCAGTCCTCCCGCATCTCCGGTGGAATGGAGTGCAGGCCAAGTTCCTGGAACACCTCCTCCTCCGTGTTGCAGCGCACGAGCAGCTTGGGATCGCGCGTCTCCTCGCTCGAACGGAACAGACCATATTCGTTCAGCCGCAACCCGCGTTCGATGGCGCGCTGCCGCATGACGATGTTGTGCTCCTTGCTGCCAGTGAAATAAAGCAACGCAAACGGAAATTCCGCGTCAGTGACGACGCGCAGGTCGGCCTGTATTCCCCCTTCGACAATGACGCTGGCTTTCGTGGGGCCTTTTGCGAGAACGTTCAAGGTTCCTTCCCGCGCGGCGAAAAACTCGATGATGCTCGCAGGGTCCTTTGAAGAAACCACGAAGTCCATGTCGCCGATCACTTCGCGATTGCGACGCAGGCTCCCCGCGGTGCTGCATCGAATGACGCGAGGATGCGCGCGCAAGTCGTCAAGGATTGATGCCGCCACCAGCAGCGCGTCACTCAGGAGGTGCTTCGACGCGTAGGCCCGCCGGCGCGTGATCCCTTCGCAAATATTGAGAGCTGTCTTCTCACCGAAACCCTTCAGCTTTCCCACCCGTCCGTCTTTGCAAGCCGACTCGAGTTTATCCACGGAATCGACGCCAAGCTGTTCGTAGAGCACCTTGATCTTCTTTGGACCGACGCCAGGCACCTGCATCATTTCGAGCAGCCCGGGTGGAACCGACGCCTTGAGGTTCTCGTAATACGGGAGGCGCCCTGTTGTGACAAGTTCCGCGATCTTTTTCTGCAGCGCGTCACCGATTCCAGCGAGGTCGCCGAGGCGATTTTCGGAGACAATCTTTTCGATGGGTTCAGTGAGTCCTTCAAGAACCCTCGCGCCGTTGAAATACGCCTTTGTCTTGAAGGGATTCTCTCCTTTCAATTCGAGCAATGTGCCAATCTGGTTGAGAACGTCAGCAACCTGATATTTATCCATGGCGCCCAATATGCGATGGCGCCCAGGGAGTTCCAAGCGGGGATACAGCAGACTTGGAACTTTGCACTGCCCTTGCGAGGATTCTTCGACGATGGCGGCCGGGAATCGCAGCGCGCCAGAAACAGAATCAAATGGCATGAGAAAGAATCAGCGGCGACGCATGCAGGTGGCACTAACCATTGCCGGCTCTGATAGTGGCGGCGGCGCGGGGATCCAGGCTGACCTGAAAACCTTCGCGGCGCTAGGCGTGCATGGGACGACGGCAATCACCTGCCTGACTGCGCAGAATCCTGCGGGCGTCGCCGCCGTCGAAGCCGCGTCACCTCACCTGGTGCATCAGCAGATGAAGGCGGTCTTCGCCGAACTGCCGCCTGCGGCTGTCAAGACAGGCATGCTGTTCTCTGCCGAAATCATCAGAACCGTGGTGGAGTTCTTCCAATCAGGAGAACGTCCGCCGCTCGTGGTTGACCCAGTGATGGTCTCGACTTCAGGTGCGCGTCTGCTCCAGGAATCCGCAATTGAATTTCTGGTGGAGCGACTGCTTCCGCTTGCGACGCTCGTCACTCCGAACCTCGATGAAGCGCAACTCCTGGTCGAAGGCGAGCTGAAATCGATTGAAGACCTGCGCGCGGCGGCACGGTTCATCTACGAGCGCTGTGGATGCGCGGTGCTGGTGAAAGGCGGTCACCTGCGCGGTGGCAAAGAGGCGGCGGACATTTATTACGATGGGAAGACGGAACTCCTTCTTGCGGCGCCTTTCGTGCGGGGCGTCAGCACACACGGAACGGGGTGCACGTATTCCGCGGCGATCACCGCCCACGTCGCGCGCGGTGCAAACCTGCCGACGGCGGTTCAACTCGCGAAGCAATACATAAGCGCCGCCATCGCACAGAGCCGCAAGGTGGCTCGGCACTCAGTGCTCGACCACTGTGTTTGACCGTTCGCCCGCCTCGCTCACCGCTCCGGAATGCGCAGCGTCGTGAGCGAAAACGGCTCAATCGTAAACGAGAACTGAGCTGATATCCCCGAAAGCCCCGAGGTCTTTGGAGCAACGTTTTCGGGGCGCTCCAATGTGTTCTCTGCTTCGAGGCTGGAATGCGCAAGCGTTGTAACGGTTGCCTTCGATCCCAGCTTCCCGGCACCCGCCAACTCGATGGATACAGGCATGGCGGTGGCAAACGGGTTCACAAGTTGCATCACAACTTCGCGGGCGCGATTGTCCCGGCCGGCAACAGCGTAGAAGGACGCTGTTGATTTCGTGTTCACATCGTGCAGCAGCTTGCCGTCGAGGTAGGCTTTGATTCTTCTTGCAATCGCTTCTATGCGGATGTCATACCAGCGGTTGTTGTCGATTCTCCCCTGCACGCGCTGTTCCGTGACCGAGTCGCCCTGCAGGCCGTGCTCCGTGTTGCGCCAGCCGCCGAGGTTCCACCACGTGGGATTCTCAATGCCCGGTGTCTGGAAGAGGATCAGGAATCCCTCGTCGCCACCGACCTTTCGTGCCTTCAACGTCAACGTATAATCCTTCCACGAAGGATCTCCGACAACTGCACGGATGTCCTCGCCGCCCGCGCGCTGGCGAAGCACTCCATCCGCGGCGACCCAATCGCCGCCGGACGTTTGCCATCCATCAAGTCCGCGGCTGAAATCGCCCTCAAACAAAATGCGCCCGTCCGCTGCCGTCACCTTGATGTCCTTGTACTCCGCCTGCGTGTTCCACGTTCCCACACCGATCATCCCCGCGGGCGCACTTTCCAACGTTGGCGCTTCGAGCGTGACGGGCAGGACGACATCGGGAAGGTTGCGTCCGAATTGCGCCTGCACATGATAGGACGGCGTCAGTGCGAGCCGGGAGTTGTCGAACCAGATCAAGTTCGGGTGCCATTGCGAGCGGCCGATCTTCCCGAGCAACGGAGCATACGACGCCATGATTACGACATCGGAATTCTTCAACAACCCTGTCATGTAAGCCGCCTCAGCGAGACCCGCGCGAAGATTGTTGCGCTTCGCCCTGCCGTCGTGCGCTGCGAATTCACCGACAAAGATCTTTGGGCCGTTGCGATCGAAGTTCGCATAACGATCCACGTTGTTGAACAGCCAGGTGGGTGGAACGTAGTAGTGTTCATCAACCACATCCGCAGGCGTGCCCGTGCGGAACTTCTCCCACGCGAAATGCCAATGCTGATCGCTCGCAGCCGGGCCGGAACTGCTGATGATCTGAATCTCCGGATATTTGTCGCGGATGGCTTTGTGAAATAGTTGATAGCGATCGAAGTAAACCTGCTGCCATTGCTCGTTGCCCACGGCGAGATGCTTCATGTGGAACGGCTTCGCATGGCCCATGGCTGCGCGGCGGGCGCCCCACGGGCTGGACGCCGGGCCGTTCGCAAATTCAATCAAATCGAGCGCGTCCTGAATCCACGGCCCAAGCTCATCCATGGGCACCACTGGACCTCGCCGGGCCTGGCAGCTCATGCCGCAATTCACCACAGGCACAGGCTCCGCTCCAATGTCTTCACAGAATTGAAAATACTCAAAGAACCCCAACCCGAACGTTTGGTGATACTGCGGCGACTGGCCGTTCTGCCAAAGGTTATAGTTCTGCTTGCGCTCAGCAACGTCGCCAATCGTGTCCTTCCATCGATACGCATTCTCACAATCGCGTCCTTCCACGATGCAGCCGCCCGGGAAGCGCAGGAACCCGGGCTTCAGGTCCGCAAACGCCTGGGCGAGGTCAGGCCGCAGCCCGTTCTCTCTGTTCTTGAACGTCTTTTGGGGAAACAGCGAGACCATGTCGATATCAACCGTTCCGGGGCGCGTCGTCGCAACTGCAATGCGCGCGCTCGTGACATCCCGATTGCCGGTGAACTTCACTTCGTATTTTTTCCAGGCCGTGGTGAGTTCCTTGATCGTTTGTTTCGTCAGAATTTCCCCCGCCGAATCCTCAAGCCAGACCTGCAGGCCGTTGGAGTCTCCGGCGCGAATGCGCGCGTAAACGCTGAAGCGATAGCCGTCGCCATCGCGGATCACGATCCCATCAAACCCGGCATTCGCCGCGCCGAAACCCGCGCGCGCCGCGTGCAGACGAAGGAATGCCGGGTTGTTTGCGTTGAGCGGCATCTCGGATTCCACCGTCAGCCGGCCCTTCGCGCCATCCTTCGTCGATTCGAACCATGAATACATCGGATTGGCGTGTTCGAAGGAACGGTTCTGCACCAGTTCGGCGTAAAGTCCGCCATCGGCAGCGTAGTTGATGTCCTCGAAAAACAACCCGTGCATGGTGCGCGCCACGGGCTTTCCCGGCTCATCCAGACGCACCGTCAGACGCACGGAATTGTTGGTGTCCGCTCCGCAGGTTGTTGCAATTGTCGAAAGGAGGGCAACGACACGGAGAACAGGATTCGCAAAAGTGTGCAGCATTCGGGGTTCAGGTCGGATCATAGAATCGGGAGGACAACGCTCACGGGTTTGCAGATTCCACGCTGGCGGACGGGGCGGTGAACTGCACTCGCGGCCAGCCATCCACCCACTGCAAGGGATGCAGCGAAAATGTGGGCGCGCCGCGGCGCGAGCCATCGTAATAATGGCATCCAAACCAATGGGTGCCATTCTCAACAAAAATGCCTGCGTGACCCGGCCCAATGAACTGGTCCGCCGTCTTCAGCACCAGGGTGCCACCGCCATCAGCGAGGTCCTTGCCGTCCGCGTCAACATACGGACCAGTGATCCGATCGCTTTTCCCAACGCGGATTTCATAGGTACTGTTGACGCCGCGGCAGCAAATTCCCCAGTTCACAAACAGGTAATAGGCATCGCCGTGCCGATGAATGAAAGGCGCCTCTATCTCCGAAGTGCGCGCGAGTGAATACAGCGCGGAATCGGGCGCGATCCGCTTTCCTGTCTTTGGATCCAATTCGATCATTTTGATTCCGCTCCAAAACGACCCGAACGACATCCACACTTTTCCATCTTTGTCCTGGATCAATGCGGGATCAATGGCGTTGAAGCGATTCGTTGAAAACGAGCGCATCACGACGCCGCGATCGGACCATTTGAACGATGGATCATCAGGGTCAAGCGCAGGATTCGTTGCGAGGGCGATCACCGAGTGATTCTTGCCGAAGCTGGAAACCGAATAGTAGAGGTGATACTCGCCGTTGAGATGGATGATGTCGGGCGCCCAGAAATGCGAATTGCGATTCTCGGGAACTTCGCTGCTCACCCACTCAGGCGGATCGGTAAACACCCGCGGACCGGGCAGCCAGTTCACGAGGTTCGTGGAGTAATATGACATCACGCCGCGTCCCGTGTGAAACACCCAATAGCGATCCTTGTCCTTGATGATTGTCGAAGGATCGTGGGCTCGCACGCGGCGGCTGTCCGTCGCGAATTGGCGTCCGGCCGGATTCGAATTGGCCGACGGCGCGTTCGACGCAGTTTGAGCTGACGCGGAAGCCGCGAACACAAGTGCTGCGATGGTTGCAATCCGAAACGATTGCTCGACCGCCACACACAAGCTCCGCACGTAATGGATCTTCAAGGAAGGCATCGAGCCAATCAGACGAGACGCATGCATTCAAGTTACAGCGGCTAGCGCACCGGGATGCGTATCACCGATAACGAACGAGCGGGGCTGTCGTAACGAAATCTTGGCCCGTTCACAGTCACCGACGCGGTTCTCGGCGCAATGCGATTCGGCTCGTCCAGGGTGTTTACTGCGTCACCCGACTCGCCCGTCAAAACGGTCGCCCGCGCACCCGCGCGCACCTGCGCCAGGCCGTCGAGATGGACCTGCAAGGGGTTCACCTGTTCCCCCGGATTGACAACCTTCAGGATGATATCGCCGGCTTTCTCGTCCCGGGTGGCACTCGCGTACAGCCTCTGCGTCTTGACTGGCGGGAGCTCAATGCTGTGAACGAGTGAGTCATCGAGGAAGCAATCCACCTGCGAACCTTTCAGCTGAACACGAATGTCGTACCAGCGATCGGGTTCAATCGAACCTGGAACCTGAGCCTTCAAGTGATCCTGCTGGCCGAGGCGGTGTTGCAGGCTGTGAAAGCGGTTTCCAAAACTCCCCAGGTTCCAGACGATGCAGTTTTCGCTGTCAACCTGGCGGACCGTGATGAGAAATCCTTCCGCGCCGCGGTTTTTCCTGGCCTGCACGTTCAGCGTGTAATCCCGCCAATCTGTTTTGCCCGCGGAAATCGCGGCGGGCGCGCGAGTTTCAGTCTGCTGCAGGACGCCATCGCGAACCCGCCATTGTCCGCGGTTTGTAGACCAGCCCGCCGTGTCGTCAGAAAAATCAGATTTAAGAAGTGTATCTCCGTTCGCGGTGACCGCGAGATTCCGAAACTCAGCCGCAGTGTTGAACGTGCCGAGTGCGATCCCCCCCACGGGGTTTGAGTTCACATCGACACCCACCAACTTCACTGGCAACACCATCTCGCCCCGATTCACGCTGAACAACTGCTGCACGTAATAATTGGGCGTCGGCTGCACGCGCAGATTGTCCGCCCAAATCAAATTGGGCGTCCATTGCCATGCATCCACATGGCCGAACAACGGAGCGTAGGAAGACATGGTCACCACATCCGCATTCCGCTCAAGGCCCGTCATGTACGCAGCTTCCGCGATCGCACATTCAAGATTGTTCCTGTTGTCGGGACTCACGATGGCAACACTTTGTCCTGCGTATTCACCCATGAAAATTTTCGGTCCGTTGCGGTCGTAATTGTCGTAGCGGTTTGCATTCGCCAGGAACCAGATCGGATTGCCGTAGCAATGCTCGTCAATGATGTCGACCTTCAGTTCAGCGAGCTTCGGCGCCAGGTAAACGTAGCGATCATCGGCGGGCGACGGGCCTGCTCCGGCAATGAGTTGGATTTGGGGATACTTGGCCTTGATCGCCTTTGCGAAGATGGGATACCGCTCGACAAATTGCGGGCCCCATTGTTCGTTGCCGATGCCTAGCATCTTGAGATTAAAAGGTTCAGGATGTCCCATGGCCGCACGCTTTGCACCCCACGTGCTGGTAACCGGGCCGTTCGCGAACTCGATCAGATCCAGCGCGTCCTGAACGTACGGATCGAGTTGATCGAGGGGGACGAGTTGCCCCGTGTTGAACTGGCAGGCCATGCCGCAATTGAGGATGGGCATCGGCTCCGCGCCAATGTCTTCGGCAACCTGGAAGAACTCGAAGAAGCCCAGCCCGAACGACTGGAAATAATCGGGTGTGGGACGATGCCGAAATTCATAGTTCCAACGATTGATGATCAATTTGCGTTCCTCCACGGGCCCGATCGTGGTCTTCCACTGGTATCGCTTTTCGAGGTCGCTGCCTTCAACAATGCAGCCGCCGGGGAATCGCAGGAAACTGGGCTTGAGGTCCGCAAGCATCTGAACCATGTCGGCACGCAGTCCGTTTTTGCGGCCCTTCCAGGTCTTCTGCGGAAATAATGAGACCATGTCGAAATCCACAGCGCCGCCGCCGTCCACGGTCACGATGAGATGTCCCTTTTGGACGGTGGAATTCGGCGTCAGCACCACAGTTTGCCTGGACCACGCGTTCGTCGCAGCCGCCAGTTGCGCGGAAGCGACCACCTTGCCATTTTCGTCTGCGAGTTCGACGCGAATCGCCGGAGCATTGCTCACCGCCCGAATCTGCGCTGAAAAATCATAGGCATCCCCCTGTTTTAGGCCGATGCCGCGGAATCCCTCGTTCGCTATTGAGGCGCGACCGCCCGAGGGGATCAGCCGCAGGTAATGGGGATTTGCCGCTGAAAAAGGATTAGTGTCCTGGATTTCAGCTGATCCACTTATCTTGCGCCAGGCCATCATGCTGTCCGGAAATTCAAACGAGCGATTCTTCACCAGCTCCGCATAAAGGCCGCCGTCGGCGCCGAAATTGATGTCCTCGAAAAACACTCCGTACATCGTCTCGCTGATCCGTGCGCCTGGACGGTCAACACTAACCGTGAGTGTGGGAACATCGGCTGCGGTTGCGTGCGGAAGACCAACCGCAACCGCAATGGCTGCCATGAACAGCTTGGGGTAGTTCATCATAGGGTCTGGAATCAATGTCGGATGGTTCATCGTTTCAATCGGAAATATTGCGAATCGGGGGCAACCGGCAGGTTCACGCGCCATTCATCGTTCACCAGCGTTGGCTGTCCTCCCACAGGCTGCCAATCGCCATTAACCGCCGCCGCCGATTCCAGCGCAAACCCTATACCATGGGAAGCCCATGCGAGTTCGAAGGCGCTTTCTTCATTCGAGAGTGTCAGTAGAAGGGGCAGCGCCAGAGTATCGGGACCCGCCGCGAAGTTCGCAGCGACCTCATCGGGCGTGAGGCGGCCGTCATACAAACGGAATTCATCAATGTCGCCATCGAGCCAGCCATCAGCGCTGAAAAGGGAACGGCCAATGAAACCCCACGTTCCATTGACGCCCGTGAGCGGCGGCAGGTTCGCCGGCTGGGTGACCTGCAATACTCCATTCGTGTAAGTCGACACCACCCCGGCGGCTGGATCGAAAACACAGACCACATGAACTGTTCGGTTATCCAAAGGAACGGGCACATCCGCGGTGACGGTGCGCACGCTTGTGCTGATCTCCATGCGTTGCCCGCCACTGTTATTCTTGGCGCTGTAAAAGACGTAGTTTTGTCCGAGCGTTCCATTCACGCTGCCGAAATCGAACACTCGCGACCACGTGCCATTCACGTTGAAGCTGGCCCAAACTTCCGCCGTGAGCGCGCCCTGCACAGAAGCCAGTCCGCCTGGCAGCTGGACGAATGCTGAGGTTCCGGGAAGTCGCAACACTTCATTGGTAACCGAGGCATCACCCAATACCAACCCGTGCGCCATCCCAATCGAATCCCTGGCGTCCACCTTGAAACTATATCTATGCGCCAGGCCGGGTTGAGCCCAGGCGAGCTCCCGGATTTCATTTGACGAGAGTGCACGCCCAAACACTCGCAATGAATCGATCCTGCCATTGAAGCCGGGATCGTTGGTGAACTGGCTGGCCCCCAGGTAATTGCTGCGGGCAAAGAGCTGCCATGGACGAATGGCAATGTTGTTTCCCGTCGCAACTGGGTTCCCATTCAGGTAAAGCGATGCCCGCGTGCCATCCAGCGTCACGGCGACATGCGCCCATGAATTCGTGGGCAACGCCGCTGGCGCGTCGACAACCTGTTCCGCACCTCCATTGCGCAACGCAAGCCGCATGCGGCCATTGCCCGCTCGGGGCGTGAGAAACAGGTACTTGGTCGTGTTGCTGCCGAAGTCGAGAATGCGTTGCCAATCACTGCCGCCATTCCACTTGACCCAGGCTGCGAAGGTGTTCGCGTTCGGAATCGTCAGCGGCAGTGTCACTCGATTACTGCTGCCATCAAGGTGCAGCACGCCGCCGCGCCCGGGCACATTCTCGATTGTCGCGCCGTTTCGCAACGTGCCGTTGAACTGGCCGCGATGTTCGCGCCCATCCGCGTCGAAGGTGTAAAATGCCGACCAATCGTTTGTCAGAACCGGCCATCCATCCGACCCCCAACGCAATTGCGCGATGCCGAATCGCGCCGTGCCGCCGCCACTGGTGCCATCGTAGTAATGGTAAGTGAACCAGTTCGTTCCATTGTCATCCATGATGGATCCGTGTCCGGGGCCGATGAATCTACCTGTTGTCTCGAGGAACATTGTTCCCCCGCCAGTCAGCATGGTTGCGCCATTCTTCGCGATATAGGGTCCTGTGACATTCGCGCTGCGGCCTACACGAATGTTATAGCTGCTGTTCACGCCTGAGCAGCACCCGCCGAAATTCAGGAACAACCAGTAGTAACCTCCCCGCTGGTACACGCTGGCACCTTCAGTGGTATTGCTGAAAAAGTTCGGTCCGTTGTTGGCAATGCGCGTGATCGGAGAGGTCGGTGTGATCCGCTTGCCTGTTGTCGGATCCAGTTGCATCACAAGGATCCCGTCCGAGTAGGATCCAAACACCATCCAGATCGTTCCGTTGGTGTCCTGAAGAATACTGGGGTCGATGCAGTTGTAGGCCGTGAGGTCCGTATCGGGACCCGCCTCCCATGTGGCATCCGACTGCACCACTTTGCCGTGATCCGTCCAAACGGGCGAAATAAGGGAAGGCGTCGTCACCAATCCAATCGCAGAGTCGATAGTGCCCCAGGACGAAATTGAATAATACACATGGTAACGGCCGTTGAAATACGCAACATCCGGCGCCCAGATATTCCCGTCAAAATCAGGAACGGCGTTCGTCGTCCATGCGGGTGGCTGGCCCACCGGAAAAACGGTGCCTGCGGAATTCCAGGTGCGCAGGTCGGATGACCAGTTGATGCCAATACCCGGCGCGGTGCGAAAGAAATAGTAACGATTGCCGTCTTTGATCAATCGGGACGGATCGTGGGCATTGAAGTTGCCTGAAAGCGGTTGGAACGCATGCCCCGCACCCTGCCCAAGAAACGCGAGTGCGAGATGCGCCATCAGGAGTTTACAGGTCAAATTCACATTGAACGTTGCTTCAGCCAGCAAACAAAAAGGGCGCGTCGATCTGGACGCGCCTGTGTCAATCGAGTCTCAGCAGCATTCTCCAACGATTAAACGGCGGGCCTCTCCTGCGAGAGAGGCCCGCGCTGAATTTTTTACTGAGTGAGGCGGAAGAACCGCGCATCACCTGTTGTGGGCAGGGTCAGCTGATAATTCTGCCCAACCACGGCAGGTGCTCCAGCACTACCCCATGATTGCCCAGTGCCAAGGGCCGGGGACGACTGAAGACTATAGGCAGCCGTTCCATTCGTGGTCCAGCGGATGACGATATTACCGCCGCTCAAAGTCGCCGACAACATTGGCGGAGTGACGATCACAGGCAACGTATTCGGACCTGCAGTCAAGCTCGCCTGAACCCGAGCCTGCGTGAAGAGCCCAGAATAGATGCGAAGCTCGTCGATGTTCGCAATGGCAAACGGATCGGCAGCAAACTGGGATCGGCCTATCCAATTGTTCGTCGATACAAACGTCGCCAACGCGGTGGCGACGGCAGCGCTGCTCCCGCGCAACACTCCATTCACGTAAATGGACGCTCCATTGTTCGCATCGTCATAAACGACCACGATGTGTGTCTTTTGTCCGTTTGTGAGCGGGACGCTGGAATTAACGAACCCGCTGGCAAAGTCAAACCGCGGCTGTGCCGCTCCCGAGAACTGGCGGGTGAGGAAGATCGTCGGTTGTCCCTCGCCGTTGCCGAAATCCAGATAGCGCGCCCAGGTCGCGCTGCCGTTGTCGGTAACCCACAACTCGAACGTGGCGTTATCCGCCAGTGATGTCAGCAGGTTATCCGGAAGGTCGACATAACCCCCTGCTCCCGGCAAGACCAGCTCGCCGCCAGCCACTGACGCTCCGCCCTCGAGGGTGCCATGAGCCGTTCCCACTGAGTCGTTCGCATCTGATGTGAACGAATAGCGATGAACCAGGGTGGGGGCGGGCGGGTTCACCACGGTAATCGCCACGCTGTTTGTATACGAATTAGTCGTCGCACCAACAGCGTAACGGTAAACGGCAGTCAGGGTTGCCGTCCCAAGGCCTGTCGAGCGAACCACGCCGGCCGGGCTGGTGATGGTGAGGATGTTTGTGTCACTCGACGTGAGGCTCAGGTTGTTATCTGCGAGGACGCTCACGTTCGTGGCGAGGCTGAAGTTCATGATGGCGGAGACCTGCCGTGACGTATCCAGCGGAATTGTTGCCCCACCCGTTTCGAAGGCGAAGCTCTGGAACGTGCCAATGCTTAGGTTTGTACTCCCCGGGCCGGCCTGGGCGCTGGCAGCAATCTGGAAGCGGTCCAACTCGCCGTCATAGATGCGAAACTCATCAACCTCGCCCGTAAACATGGGATCCGCCGCGAACATGGCTCGCCCGATCCAGCTGAACTGGTTGTTGATCGTGCTGAGGCTGTTGATCAAAGCCGTGTCCGTACCCGCCAGAACACCGTTTATGTATAATCCCATGAACTGACGCCCGGGATTTGGATTGAAGACACAAGCTATGTGAACATTCGTAAATCCCGCAAGGCTGCCGCCCTGGTTTGCCTGGTCTTCAGTACCAACAGATCCGATGGCGAAACGACGAACAGCGCCGCCGGCATTGGGGCTGAAGAATGCGTAGTTTTGTCCGGCAGTCCCCGCGATGTTGCCGAAATCAAACAGGCGAGCCCAGGTTGCCACTTGCGGATAGACAGTCGCCCATGTTTGGATCGTGAACGCATTGTTCTTCAGGTTGGTTGCCGCAATCAGGAAGGGTGGCAAATCCACATACGTCGGGGGGGCAGCACTCCCATCCATGACCACCCGGCCGTCTTGGATCATGGCGTTTCCCTGAAGGGTTCCATGGGCCGTTCCCACTGAATCGTTCGCGTCGCTGGTGAAGCTATACCGATGGACGAGCGACGTCGGAATCGCAATCACCTGGACAGCTTGTGTGGCGGACACCCCGGCGTAGGTCGCAATGATGTTCGCTGTGCCGGATGAAACAGCTGTGACGTTGCCGTTGGTATCAACCGTCACAATGCCGGAGTTGCCGGTGGAAAACGAAATCGGCAGGTCTGTAATGGTGACCGAGTTCGTCAAAGCAGTGGTTTCGCCAGTAACGACGGCCTTCGTACCGGAACCGATACTCAGCGGTGAATTCACCTGGAGGTGGATATTTGTGACTGTTCCCGGATTCGGGTTCAGCGAATCAGGGCCTCCCTGATGATTCGCCGCGACTTCCAAAGGATTCAACGCACCCTCGTAAATGCGGAACTCGTTGATGGAGCCGATGAAGTATGTATCGCCGTTTAAGAACTGCGAACGGCCGAGCCAGTTATTCGTGGTGCTTCCCATCTCCGCCGGCGTGTCTGTGAAGTTGTCATTTGAGCCGACCAGCACTCCGTTGATGTAGAGGCGCCCTCGTGACGTCGCGCCATCCACGGTAAATACAATGTGGCTTTCGGTTTGATTGGCGAGCGGCGTGCCTACAATCAGGCTGCCGCCACCAACGGGAACGACGTCGACCCGCACAGCTTCCAGGCTGTTGCCGCTGCGCATCCACATGAACGGTTGAATACCGGCAGCCCCGTCCGTGTTTCCGAAGTCCCAAATTCGATTCCAAAACGCGCCGCCCGTGAAGTCGTCGTGGGTCGGTGTCACCCACACTTCCATCGTGATCGAGGAATAGTTCGTTACGAGGTTGTCAGGAAGATCCACATACTTTCCGTTTACATCGCCGGAAAGGACGCCGAAAGCGTTGTCCAGAAGCACCTGTCCATCGGCGATGGAACCGTTCACAACCGTTCCGTGCTGTCCGCCCACGGAATCCGAAGCATCCGTGGCAAACGTATATCGATTAGTAAGAGTGGCTCCCCAGGCGGAAATCTGGAGTGCACCGGCTGCGGTGGCACACCAGATCGCCAGCTTGAGCTGCCGTAAGGATGAGGTTTTCATTGTTTCGTTGGTTTTTGGGTTTTGCGGAAAAGTGTTTGTGCTGCTGCGCTTCTCAAAATTGGAATCGGGGATTTCCGAACGAGTTCGTCATGTTTCGGAATTGCCGCCACTCGACGTGAGCATCCAGGAAGGCAATGTTTCCGCCATCAGGGCGGCCGCCATTCAAGTGACTCGTTCGCTGCCGCACGGAAGCGGGCAGACCCCCAACGGGTACGTTTGCATAGCTGCCGTTGAGGCTGATGACAACATCCACAATGTACTCCGTTGTGCTCGGGGGGTGCCTGGAATCGCCGGCGAGCGAACGCGGGGTGTAAACCACGTTTGTGGGCAACTGCGGGATTCCATTCATCAGCCAGACGTATCCAGTGATTCGAAAGCCATTATTCGGAGGCGTAAAACCGAAGTTCCACGTGTTCGTCGTGTTGAACTCCTTGTTGGCCGCACAAAAGAACACATCCTGTTTTGCACCCGCTTCGATCAGCTTATCCACAAAAATGACGGGGAGATCCCAACACCAGTTGCCGGGCGGAATGTATTGCGGAGGATATGAAAACGGCAACGCTTTCAAATCTGGCAACTTGTCCCGATTGTCGTTCGCGTACATATGCACGGCGATCATCAACTGCCTTTGATTGTTCACGCACGCGATCTTGTTCGCTTTGGCCTTCGCCTTCGCCAGCGCAGGCAACAGCATGGCGGCTAAAATTGCGATGATCGCAATCACCACCAGCAGCTCGATCAGCGTAAACGCGCGCGCAGCAGCAAATCGGACCGCCGTGTTCTTCTTCATGGAATGATTGTTCATATGGGTTCTGGTCGAAGGGCGATTGGCATCAACAGTAGAGAGTTCGTCGGATGGGAAACAACGCCAGTTTGCGGAAAAGAATCTCCATTTCACGCCTCTCTCGCAGCAGTGTCGCGGAAGCGTTTCCGATACTCGCTCGGACTCACCTGCTTGATCGAACGAAAGTAACGGGAGAAGTGTTGGACCTCTGCAAAACCGAGTTCGGCAATTTCATTGATCGGCAAATCCGTCTCCACAAGCAGCCGCGCAATCTGGTCGGTTCGCACGCGCCGAATCTCCTCCAGGATCGACCTTCCAATCGCTGCACGAAATCGTTTCTCCAGCGAGCGCCGGGAAACACCGGAGTTGCGGGCGACGTCGTCCACCGAAATGCTCGTGCGTGCATTATCCCGGATAAACCTCAACGCTTTCCCCAAATGCGGTTCATCGGCCGCAACGAAATCCGTCGAACGCCGCGCCACCACCTGCGTCGCGGTCGCCAGAATGCGCCGCGAGATCCCGTCATATCCGCGCATCAATCCGGACAGGGCATGCGCGGCTTCGTAGCCCGCTCTTTGGAAATCAATGGCAACGCTTGAAAGCGGAGGGTTCGTCAGTCCGCAGACGATTTCATCGTTGTCGGCGCCGATGACACCTGCGACATCCGGCACCGCCAGGCCTGCGGCTTTGCACGCCTCCATGACGCGCTGGCTGCACTCATCGTTGCACGCCATGATCCCGATCGGTTTCGGAAGGGTATGCAGCCAGTCGGCCAATGCCCGAAGCTCGTCACCGCGATCATGGCCCGCTCGCGAAATCTCGTAATGTGAGACGACGGTCATCCCAGCCTGATCAAGCCGGCGTTGAAAGGAAATCTTCCGCAATCCCGACCATGCGGTGTTCTCGTATTCGGTTCGCGCGTATCCGCAGTAGGCAAAATGCTTGAATCCGCAGCTCAACAGGTGCTCCGCCGCCATCCTGCCAATCGTGTCAGAGTCCGTAATGACGTTCACGACACCCGGGACCTCGCTCTTCCGGTGCCCGATCACCACCGCAGGAATTCCACAATCCAGCGCTTCCTCAAGCTTTCCGGTGTCGCGAAGAATGATGCCGTCGGCTTCCACATTCCTCAGCATCTGCGAACCCTCTTCAAGACCGCCGGGCTCCCAATAAAATTGCCACGGGCCATGGTGATGGGCGTAGTTTGCGATGCCGCACAATAATTCGCGGCCAGACGCCCGCGACGATTCAATCCACAGGATGACTTTTGGAATGTTCGTCATGGGCGTTCAATCAACAATGCGCCGTCAATCTCCAAAACCCGACAGACTAAATTTGAAGAATTCGTGCAGGAAGGTTCCCGTTCGCGAAAAGACGGCGCAGCACCAACCCAAATACGAAACGCGATCGGGAGACAGGAACGGAAACGAAAGGGGTGAAATCAAATCCAGCCGCGCGGACCGAACCGCAACCACAGCCGTTGCGAGGGTTGGATCAGAACCTCCCGGAGGAGTTGTTCCATGCTGGCTGCTTCCGGCTCTTGCAGTCGCCGCGCCAGAAACAAGGCGGCCAGGAATGCCATGGATGCGGCGGCAAAGAAAACCGTGTAGCGATTCCAGGAAATGCCCATCCAAACCGCTTCGCGCCGGCCGATGGCATCGATCAGCAGCCCCCAGCCAATCGGCGCAAGTCCAAGCGTCACGTTGGCCAGAACAGAATACAGTGCGAAGAAATGGTTCCGGCCCATCTTCGGAATGACAGCCATTGCGAGGCGGCTGTTTGCCATATTGATCAGAGCCGCCAGCAGACCCATGCAAAACTGGAGCACGGCCAATCCAACCAGCCGCACATCCATCACTTTTCCCGAGAACGCCACCCAACCGGCCAACACCAGCATCCAGGCAGCGAGCGAGAAGGTCAGCACGGGTTTGCTTCCGAGCCGGTCCAGCCGGTGGCCGATGAAACCCAGGCTGCTCAGGCCGCCGAGAAATGCCACCGAGGTGATGAGCAGGATGCGTCCCTCACTCAAACCCACTTCCATGCGAAGGTACGCAACGGTGAATGCCGTCATGCCGCCATAGGCCACAGACCAGGCAACCACCGCGCTCAACAGTTTTTTAAACGGCGGAAATCGCAGCATCTCGACCCACGGGATTCGGGCGTTCGAAGTCCTCGGAGGCTCGGAGATGGGCGCGTCGGGGATGCGTTTCAGGAAGATGAGGCTCGTTCCGCCTGCCGCGGCGCTGAATGCAAAAAGGAGCGAAAACTGCCACGAATGGGTTTGTCCACTAAGCAAGGCCGCCGCAATCAGGAACGCAACGAAGCACCCAAAGTTTGTCGTCGCCGCATCCCGGACGAGGTACCTTCCCCGCAGCGGCTCAGGCACCAGTTCCGTGATCCACGGCAGCCATGCGCTGCTTGAAATTCCTCGCGAAAGGTTGAAGCAGAACAACAGGGCAATCGTCAGGGCCAGCCGATTGTTCGCATCGAGAAAAGAACTCGCAAGCGGGACGAGCGCGATTCCAATGATGAAGAACACCCGCGTTCCCCACCCAGCGTACACGAATCGCTTGTAGCCGATGCGATTGATGTAATTTGCAGCCGGAATCTGGGAAATGACCAGCAGAGGCATCATGCCAGCCACGATGCCGAGGACCGTTGCACTGGCTCCCAGCGATTTCGCGTAGAGCACCATCGGGCTGCTCTGCATGATTGGAAACGAAAGTGCATTGAGTGCACCGAACCAGAAGGCGTTGTGCAGACCTGCGGGAAAGCTTGGAGACGGGGGCGGTGATAGGGGAACGTTGTTCAAGCGAGCGTGCGGCGATCAAAGCTTTGTCCGAATGCCACAGGCACGAGCCAGGCACCAGCCACGGATTGCCTCAAACAAAACAAACAAACCCACCGCAACCAGGCCCAGGCAGATCCACAGATGAAAATCCGCGGTGATGATGCCTGCGATCAACAGCACCGATCCCAGCACGCCACGAACAATGCGGCCTTGAAAACCGATATTTCGATCGAAGAAGCGACTCATACGCTGAAGGGTACTTAGCATATAACCAGCCCGAGGCAAAATGGTTCTGCAAGACTGGAGCGCTTGCATGCAGGATGCGAATCCGCAAAACTGCGCCGCCCTGACTCTTGGCAAATGAACATTCACCACCTGGAACTTTTCTACTACGTCGCACGGCACGGCGGCATCATGGAAGCCGTCAGAAACATTCCGTATGGAATCCAGCAACCCGCGGTCAGCGGACAGGTGGCGCAATTGGAGCAGTTCCTCGGAGTCACGCTATTTCGGCGCCGCCCATTCGCTTTGACAGCCGAGGGGCAGCGTCTCTTCGCGTTCATCGAGCCGTTCTTCGCGGGGCTTGACTCGATTGTCACGGAACTTCAGGGCGGACAGGCTCGACAGGTCCGAATCGGCGCGTCGACCATTGTTTTGAGAGATCATCTGCCGGCGATCATTCCATCCGTGAAAAGGAAGTTCCCCGGGCTGCGCGTGTTGTTGCGGAACGGCTATCCTGCAGAGTTTGAAACGCTGTTGCACAGCGGTGAGCTCGACCTGGCCATCACCCTTCTGGAAAAAAAATCCATGACGGGACTCCGGTCTGAGGTGCTCCTTGAGGCGCCGCTGGCGTTGCTCGTCCACCGCGATTCTCCCATTACCGCCGCGAACCAGCTGTGGTCGCAGGACAGGATCGACACACCTCTTATCTGTCTTCCGCCTGGCGAGCTTGTCACCCGCTTGTTTCAACAAAAACTCAGGCAAATGAAGATCGACTGGTTCCCGGCGATCGAAGCGAGTTCCGCTGACCTCATCGACACTTACGTCTCTGCCGGACTTGGAATTGGACTTTCAGTGCTGACGCCGCATTGGAAACGTCCCGCGGAAGTGCGAGCGCTCCCGCTGGACGGTTTTCCGCCGATTCTGATGGGAGCCTTGTGGCGGGGCAAGCCGAACAAAGTGATTGAATCCTTCGTGAGTGCCATGCGTTCGCGCGCGTCAGGTCTATCGCCAAAACCCGGCGCCATTAAGGCTTGAGCCGGCTGCCTCGGTTCAAGACACAGTGCGCGGTCGTGTGACAGGGCCCGCTTCAGCCTCCGCTCGCCGCTGATCCATTTCCGCACAAACACGCCGCTCCTTCCCTGTCAGCTGCGATGATCCCCTCTTTGGCAGCGCGAATGCTCCTTTCCCGGATGTTCAGTCAACAATCGGTTCATCATGCATTCTGACCGTTACAAGACAAACGCAGCCAAAACGCAGGGCGGCTTCACACTCGTTGAAGTCGTCATCGCGATCGCGATTGTCGCCACTGCATTCGCCGGCACAATCCTGTGCTACACCCAATTGGCCCGCCGCGCGCAATGGTCCGGATACTCCCTGGCGGCGCAGGCTCTTGCGATCCAGCAGATCGAGCAGGCTCGCTCGGCAACTTACGATCCCGCCCAGAATGCGACGGGCGCCAATCCGGACGGACGCAATGAGATCACGAATATGGTGCTGATCGCGCGGGCGCGCTCGGGGGAGACGGTTACGGGCTACACGACAAACATCCTTGATATCCCCTACTCCGGGAACAATTTCGTTTTCGCGACCAATTACGTGACGCTTAAACCCATTCCCGTCGGCACAGGCACAGGCCTCAGGGTGTGGATGGTGAAGGTCGACACCGTATGGCCATTTTCGTGGGCGAATCAAATAAGGCTGTTTACGAACTCCATTTCCACCTACTGCGCGCCGGACAATCGATCCGGCGACACCCTCTTCAACTGACTTTGGGAAGCATATGAAACTGTTTTCGAATCCAGGAAGGATGGGCGTTCAATCCCGGCCGGTGTCTCTCGCGGGATTTACCCTCATCGACATCATGGTATCGATGGGCATTTTCAGCATGGTCACGGTGGCCATGGTTTACGCCCATCTGTTTGGGCTTCGCTATAATCAACTGGTGGAGAGCAAGCTTGGCGCGAGTGATGATGCGCGGCGCGGACTAGGCGAACTTTGCCTGCACGTGCGAACCGCGAAGTTCCATTCCATCGGGAACATGGGAAACTCGGGATTCGAAGCGCTGGAGGACGGAGTCCAACAGCGTGGCAACGCGTTGCAACTGATTCTGACCACGAACCAGAGCAGCAGCATCACCTATTACTTCGAGACCAACACCCCTGGCAATTTCACCCTCCGCCGGATCCGGACCGGGAATCTTACCCCCCAAATCATTGCCAGCCACTTGACGAACAATTTCCAGAACAGCCTTGTCTTCATAGCGGAAGATCACAAGGGCGAACCGATCTATGACCTCTCGAATCGCCGCGTAGTGAGGTTCATTCTCGATTTCTGCCAGTATCAGTACCCGCTGACGCAGGTGGGTCCTGGCAATTTCTACGATCGCTACAAGATGGAATTCCGACTCACCCCGCACGTTCCCGAAGGCCGATGAAAACAAATCTCCGTCCAAATCGTCGCACACTGTCAGGCTATGCCCTGTTCATGGTGCTCGGTATCACCGCAGTCAGTTTCATTGTTCTGGCGTCCACATCGCAGCGAACCTACACGCTTTCCAAGCTGAACGACCGTCATGCTGAACTGATGATGTGCCAGAATGCGGCCGAAGCATCCGTCGAGGCGGTGTTTGCAAAGATGCAATATGACTTCCAGTCAGCGGGCGGACCCGGCACGGTCACAAACAGCCTGAACTCAATCCATTACCGCGGTTATATCCCGCGTTCCACGAACGATGCTTATTGGGCGCGATTTATCTTCTCAGATGGCCAGGGAAATAATGGCAAGACGTATGTCAACCAGATTGCCCAGTACACAGGGCAGTTGCCTCAAGCGTACGAAGGGCGCTACACGGCGAATGCTCCCGTTTATAGGATCCTTTCAAACGCGAAGCTCGCCAGCGGAGGCAACGGCGTCATCGGAACCGCCCAACAGGATGTGCTGCTCGCCCTCGTGCCGCTCACTGCCTACGCGATTTTCTACAACGACCTGCTGGAGTTCAGCACGTGCGCAACGATGGTTGTGAACGGACCTGTTCATTGCAATACCAACATCTATGTGGGAGCCGGGAGCGGCGCCACCCTGACCTTCAACACCACGGTCACTTCCGCCGGACTGATCACAGCGCCGCGCAACAATGGCACCACATGGACCGGGCCGACGAATTATAATACTTCCAACTGGCGCACCCGCTTCAATGGCACTCCAAAGTTCATCAACAACGTGCCGACGATCCAGATTCCGATCCCGATGACGAATACCTACAGCCTCCTGGAGATGCCGCTCAGCAATAACTACGCATCCACCATTGACCAACAACGGCTCTATAACAAGGCTGCGGTCATCATCCTGGTCAGCAACACGTCCGTGACCACAATCATCCAAAAAAGCCCGACAGCAGCAGGACTTCCGGCTGAGGACCCAAGCAAGGTTGTCCTCCGCTACACCAATCTCGTGGCATCGTCGCTCATCACAAACCTGCCATTCCTATCGATCTCGAACCGCTTTTACGATCGGCGCGAGGATAAAACGGCGTGGGTCACGCAAGTCGACATCGGTAAATATTCGCAATGGCTCAATAGCAACCCCAACGTGTCGGGTGTATCCGGCAAGTACCCGTCCGGCAGCGGCAATTATCCCACCATCCTTTACGTCGCCGACAATCGCACCACAAACGGACTGCTTTTCGGGGTTCGCCTGACCAATGGCATCGCCCCGCCCTCCAACGGCGGACAAGGCTTTACGGTCGCCACTCCGAATCCGCTCTATGTGCAGGGGCACTATAACTCTCCAAGCGCGCAGGGCACGACCAACACCTTCGCCGCCGGAACAGTTCCAGCGGCCCTCATGGCAGACTCCCTCACGATCCTCTCATCCCAGTGGAGGGATTCCCTGAGCTCTGGCAGTTACACGAGCCGCGATGCCGTCGATACGACCATCAACGCAGCCATTCTCACTGGCATCGTGCCCTCAACGGGCAATGGGAACACAGAATTCAGCGGCGGCGTACACAACCTGCCGCGATTGCTCGAAGACTGGAACTCAGACGATCAGGTTCTGACGATCAACACGTCCATGATCAACCTCTTCCGCAGCCGCAAAGCGACAGGCGAGTTCCTCAATCCAGGCACATACTACGATCCGCCCACCCGCCGCTTCAGCTACGATTTGAAGTTCAAGGATCCGGCGCAAACTCCGCCTGGAATTCCCTGCGCGCTGGTGGCGCTCCGCTTCGGCTGGGCGACCCCGCCGCCCAACACCCTCACATACAATGTCGCGCCTTAAGAAAACGTGGGCAGCCACGCTGCTCGGACTGGCTCTGTTACCTTGCCACGGGCAGCTGCCCTTCCTGGCGACCAACACGCCGGCGCTTCGGGTTGAAATGCGCGCCGGCGAAACGGTGGGTGCCGAACAGATCCATCGCGCGTTCATCTCACTTGGCACAAACAAGCTGGTTCTCAGGGTTCCCGGCGGTTTTCAACTCGATGCTGCCGATCCCGATCGCGTTGTTGTCTCAAATCTTGAACTCGGACAATACATTTCGATTCAGCTGGTTCCACGTTCTCAGGCTGGAGACGCTCCTGCGAGGGACGCATGGAAGCAACGTGCGTTGCGGCTGGGCCAAAATCCGACGATCGTCGAAGAGCTGACCGAATACGCCTTGAATCGAAGTGGACCCGGCTTCGATCTTCGCTGGATGCAGTCCGGCGCGGAACAGCGGGCCCGCGTTGTCTATATCCCGACTTCGAGCGGCACCCTTGAGATCTCGCTCTTTGCAAGCGCCGCCCAGTTCGATCGGGCCCGATTGTTCCTGCGCATTGTCCTGGCCAGCATGCAAACCGACGAACACGGTCCGATCGTCATCACTCCGCTCCCTGACTTCTCCTGACCGGGAGATTTTGCCCGGCAGAAATTTCTCAGCGCCAGCTTCGATCACTTCCGAACCGCCGCGACCTGGCGCATTACCCCCGGCACGGTATCCTTTTCAGTCCCGGTAAAAGTTGGCGAAGAGTTTGCTTACGTAACGTGAAACGAACTGACGTTTATCATGGCACTGCCCTTTTTTAACAACTCACATCGAAGGAAGCTGGATCAAATCGTTGCCATAGACCTGGGCAACCGCTTCACGAAAGCCGTACATGTGCAACGCCGCAGCGACGGGCTCGCCCTCGGCGGATTTGCCATTCTCGATGCACCTCTGTACGAAAAGACAATGCCCGTCGAGCTCCTGAAGGAACATCTCGCCGCAGTCCTGAAAACGCTCGATACGAAGGCGAAGCATGTTGCACTGACTGTCGGAGTGAATGACGCGATTGTCAGACACGTGGACATGCCCGCGATGCCCGACGACGATCTCCGGCAGATTCTCAAAAACAATTCACGAACCTATCTTCAACAGGATCTCAGCGGCTATATCTTTGATTTTTTCCGAGGCAACGCCACAGCGCCCAAAGCCGACGCCAAGAACCCTGGCTCGACAAAGCAAACAATTCTCATCGCCGCAGCGAAGAACCAGCTCGTGGATGACTACTCGAAAGCCACTAAAGGAGCCGGACTCATCGCCGACCACATAGTGCCCTGTGTCATTGGACCTGTGAATGCCTTTGAAAATGCCTTTCCGGATGCCTGGAAGAACGATGTCGTCGCGCTGGTCGACCTCGGCTTCAAGTCGTCCTCGATCTCGATTGTGCGCGAGGGCGAACTGGGCTTGAACCGCGTCGTGGGAATCGGCGGCGACAAACTGACAACCGGCCTTGCCGATGCGATGAGCATCAGTTACGCGGAAGCCGAGGGCATCAAGATCGGCATGCCTTCCGAGGTGAATTCCGTCCTGGAGGCGTTGCTCATCCCGCTCGCCCGCGAGCTTCGTGCGTCGATGGATTTCTTCGAACACCAGCAGGATCGAGCCATCTCACGAGTCCTCATTTCGGGCGCCACTGCCAAATCCGAATTTGTGCTGCAGGTCCTCCGCCAGGAACTTGGCGTCGAATGCACCACTTGGGACTCAACCCAATCATTCAAACACGCGCTTCCTCCTGAACAGCTTGCCGAACTCGAACAGGTCCATCCGCAGCTGAGTGTTGCGATCGGAACCGCGCTTACCGTCCTTTGATATGCCCATCCGCATCAATCTTCTCGCCGAAGCAAAAGCCCTTGAGGATCTTCGCCAGCGCGACCCGGTAAAGCGGGTCATCCTGGTTGGTGTGATTCTCCTGATGCTCATCCTCGCCTACAGCAGCTCCCTCGTCGCGCGAACGTTAGTATCGCGGAGCGAAGTAAGCCGGCTGGAAGACGAAATCAAATCCCGTGAATCAGAATACGTCGGAATTCTTCAGAGCCAGAAGGACCTCGTCGACCATGGTCTCAAGCTCGTGGCTCTGCACAAGCTCTCCACAAACCGCTTTCTAATCGGTAATCTGCTTCAGACGCTTACCGAGCCTGTCTCTCCCGATGTCCAGCTCACCAGCCTTTCTGTCAGTCACAGTTACGCGCAAACCCCGGAGGTCAAGTCGAAGCCCGGCGAACGTGTGACGCCAAAGCCCGCGACATCGAAGGAACGAATCGTCCTCACGTTGCAGGCCCGCGACAACAGTGACAATCCCGGGGATGCGGTTCAGATCTTCAAGGAGAAGCTGTCCACCAACACCTATTTCTCGACACTACTGCGCCACACGAACGAATTTCGGCTGGTAACCCTGGGTGCACCCCAGGCGGACCCGTCCGGAAAACCCTATCTTAGCTTCACCCTCGAGGCCCGACTTCCGGAAAAGATGCGATGAGAAAGCTCAGCCAAGCAAAAAGAAATCAAGTCATCCTGACCTGCATCATGGTGTTGCTGGTCCTGTGCGGCCTCTGGTCGTTCCTGATCCGTTACCAACACAGTGTGATCGATCAACTCGACGTCAAGAAAGCCGCGAGCGAATCGAAGAAACTGCGCGTTATGCAGATCATTGCGAGCAGCCGCGCCATCGAATCCGAACTTGACCTGATCGATCAGAAACTCACCGAACACGAGGACCGGATGGCCAGCGGAGATCTCTATTCTTCAATGGTTTCCCTCGTCCGCGGATTCAAACAGGATCACAACATCGACATTCCCCAGTTCATGGCAGGCAATGAATCGCAAGTCGATATGCTTCCCCGTTTTCCCTACAAGCAGGTCAGCCTCACGATCTCCGGATCAGGCACCTATTTCGACATCGGGAAGTTCATCGCCGATTTCGAGAACCAGTTTCCTGCCGCGCGAATTCAAAACGTCAACCTTGCCCGCTCATCCGCGCAAAGTCCTGAAGATCGCGAAAAACTCGCGTTTCGAATGGAAATTGTGTCCTTGGTGAAACCGCCGCAACGGGCGTCAACGAAACCGCTATGAACCTCCACTGCTTTCGATCACTTCTTCTGGCGACGCTGTTCCTGTTCCTCCTCTCGCAGGAGGC
>Ga0196970_1000774_pt1 | contig 30454 bp, 45 predicted proteins | sample S1v_513CmetaG_FD_148672 | JGI IMG/M metagenome (GOLD analysis project Ga0196970, IMG submission 148672) | Soil microbial communities from Anza Borrego desert, Southern California, United States - S1+v_5-13C | ecosystem: Environmental > Terrestrial > Soil > Desert | place: USA: California... | reverse complement strand
TCGACGCGAACGACCGGAAGGCGGCCGGGCGCGGGGTCACCGAGGGGCTGCGCCGGCCGTGGATCTTCGAATCGCTCGAGGACCTGATCGACGGTGATCCGCAGATGGCTGCCTCGCTCGCCGCCGGCGGGGCGGCCGCGCAGCAGGCGGCCGAAGGGCTCGAGGCCGAGCTGCTCTCTCCCTGGCAGCTGCAGCAGCTGCCCGCGCCGGAGTACCTGGTGGACAAGATACTCGTGCGTAACTCGACAGCCCGGATCACCGGCGCGTCCGGGTCGTTCAAGTCCTTTGGCGTGCTCGGCCTCGCCGCGGCCATCGGTGAGGGGTCGGCGTGGGCCGGGAAGCGCGCCAGCCGCGGCGACGTGCTCTACGTGGTGGCCGAGGGTGCGCAGGGCATGAGCAAGCGCGTGACCGCCTGGGAGGCCTACCACCAGCGGCGGATGACCGGCGTGTACTTCCTGCCGCGGCCGGTCCAGCTCGGTGAGCTCGAGCGCGAGAGCCTGATTGCGCTCGCGGCCAAACGGCAGTTTGCCCTGGTCATCTTCGACACGCAGGCACGCAACACCATCGGCGTCGAGGAGAACTCGGCCGCCGAGATGGGGCGCGTCATGCAGGTACTAGAGCGGATCAAGGTGGCGTCGGGCGCGTGCGTGCTGCTGGTCCACCACACGGGGCACTCCGGCGCCCGCGGACGCGGCTCGAGCTCGGTGACCGCGGCCATCGACACCGAGCTGACGTTCACCCGTCCGGACCGCGACAAGGGCGGGCTCGGCGTCACCGTGGACGTGGTCAAGCAGAAGGACGACGAGGAGATCAAGGGGATCGAGCTGTCCTTCGCCATGATCGGCGGTACGGACAGCGGGGTCTTGGTCGACGGCACCGGGCCGGTCATGGCGCGGCTGGCCGAGCAGTGGGACAGCGAGCAGCCACCGGACATCGGCGCACTGGCGGAGGTCCACGGGCCGGGGCTCAAGCTGGTGCCGGACCTGGCGCGCTACATGGCCTACAACGCCCCGTTCGGCAGTGCCGGGCGGTCGCGTGCGGAAGCGGCCACCTTCTTCGAGCGCAAGCTCTCGGACCAGTCCATCCGGCGGGCATGGGACACGCTCGTTGCCGCCGGCGCCATCGTGCCGGAGGGCAGCAGCGGGAAGACGGGGCGCTCCATCTGGGTGCCCGAAGACCAGCGCGAGTAGGCGGCTCCGCGCTGGGCGGTCCCTCCCCGGGCGCAACGGGGAGGGGCCGTTTTCATGCGCGCGGACGCATGGTCACGACGGCGAGTGGCAGCGTTTGTTACGTACAGGATGTAACAAACGCTGCACCGAGAGTGCATGGTCATGCAGAGGGGCCTGCGTCGGCAGCCGGTTGTCCGGGATCTTGATCTGGTTGTCTACTGGCCAGTAAAAGATCTTGGGACAACCCTGTTTCTGCTGGTCACAGCTCAGACAACCGATGTGGATCTTCAGGGGGGTTGTACCGGACAAAACGGACATATCGGAAACGCCCTGACCAGGCACGGACAACCTAACAAGATCATTGACAACCTCCCGGACAACCAGAGGCCTGTTTTTCGGACAACCGCCCTGACCTGCGACGGACAACCTAACAAGATCATTGACAACCACTGGACAACCTCGCCCTCGCGCGCGCGTACGGCCCCTCCGGGGGAGAGGGGGCCGTACGCGCTGGCAGGCAGTCGGCAGGAAGCCAAACCGAAACACGACAATCGACAGCCGATCAGCTAGGGTGGAGGCATGGCAGAACGCATCGTGCCGGTGGCCCCGGAGCCGGCCCCGTACGCACCCCGGGTGGACTGGCCCCGGTTCGCTGACGGAGCGGAGTGGGAGCTGACCCGGGGCGTGGACTTCGAACAGCGCCCGGCACAGGCGGCCGACGCGTGGCGGAACTGGTGCCGCCGGCACGGGCTGCGTGGATTCGCCCGGGTGCTCGACTCGCGTTCGATCCGCATCGCGGCCTACGTGGTCGGGCCGACGCACGAGGACGTGCGGCTCCCGGGCGTGACCCACTCGGGCCGGCTGGCCGAGTGCGAGTTCTGCCAGCTGGCTCTCGAATCGGCGGGTCAGTCGTGACCGCCCGCGTAGAGGTGGACGCAGAGGCCGCCAGTCGGTCCGCTCGCGGCCGCTCAGCCCGTTCCCGGGGTCTGACCTACGAACGGCAGTTTGCGGGCTTCCTGCGGGCAACTGGATGGCCGAACGCGAACCGGGCCATCGTCACCGGGTGGCGCGCGGGCGGGCGCTCGGCGGCCGACCCCGGGGACATCACCGGCACGCCCGGCATCATCTGGTCGGTCAAGATGCGTGACGGCGGGCTGACCGATGGCGAGGTGGCCCAGTTCCTGGATGAGGCCGAGCAGATGGCCCCGATCGCCTGGTCCCCCGACGCCATCGGGGGGCCGAACATGGTCTTCCTGGTCGAGCGGCGTGACCGCAAGCGGCCGGAGCACTGGTGGATTCACGCCCGGCTCTCGGTGCTGACCAGGCTCTACGCCGGGCCGTTCGTCTCCTTCGAGCCGGTGCTCGGTCCGGCCCACGCGCGCATCCGGGCGGACATGCTCATCCGGCTGCTGCACCGCTACGGATACGGAGACCCGTCATGATCGAGGTAATGACTGTGCTCGGCGGCATCCTGTTCACCGTGCTGACGCTGGCCATCGTGCCGGCGACCTGGCTCGGCCTGCTCTGGCTGTTCGCCTGGCGACCGCGGCGCAAGCGGGAACGGGCGGCAGCGGAGTGGGTGCCGCCGGTCGTGCACCTCGGTCAGGTCCGGTGGTCGGAGCCGACGCTGCGGTGGATCGCCGAGTGCACGGACGCGCGCTGCGAGTTCGGCCGGGCGGCCGGCGAGCGGGGCGAGGCTGACCGGCTGGCGATCGACCACACGATCGGGCTGGACCGGAAGACACCGGGTGCGCAGATCGTGCGGGACTGGACGCAGCAGATTCGGCCGCACGAACTGCCGGTGTCGACGTTCGAGGGCAAGCCGATCACCTGGCTGTTGGCAGAGGACGCCGACCGGTACTCGAGGCAGGCGCTGGCTGTTCGGTACATCGAGTCGTAGTCAACAGGTACGTTGATCAAGCAGGTAGTTGGATTCAGGAGGATTGACGATCATGGCCCAGCCGTCGCAGCACCCGACCAAGGACGCGACCGTGCAGGCTGCCCTGGCCGAACGGCGGCAGCAGGCGCACCGGCTGGCGATCCGTGGTCTGTCCTACCGGCAGATCGCCGCTGAACTCGGTGTGTCGCACCAGACGGTAGCGAACGACTTGAAAGCCTGGACCGCGGAGGTCCGCGACCCGCTGGTGAACGAACGCCGGCAGCTCGAGTCCGACCGACTGGACGACTTGATCCGGCTGGCGTACGACGTGCTCGGCAACGAGCGGATGCAGCTGGTGGTCAGCGAGGGGCGTGTCATCCGGTGGAGTGCGGACTGCTCAGCGGATCGGCACACCGCGGTGAACGACTGCACCTGCGAGCCGCTGCTCGACAGCAGGCCGATCGTGCAGGCGATCGAGACCATCCGGAAGCTGAGCGAGAGCAAGCGCAAGCTCTGGGGCACCGATGTCCCGGTCAAGCAGGAAGTCGAGATCACCGCTCCGGCGAAGTCGCCGGATGAAGAACTGCGCGAACTGGTCGAGCAGTTGGGGCTCAACGATTCCACTCACGAAAGGGAAACTCAGTGACCACCGCATACGACATCCGCTACAGCAGCGAGTTCAACGGATACGTGGCCGCACCGCAGGGCATGCCGTACGGCCGCTACCTGGCGAACAGCGTGGGCAGCCTGACCGAACTCGGCAGGGAACTGTTCGGCGTGGGCGACGGTGAGGACTGGCCGCACATCACCTACAGCACGGGACAGATGGACGAACTGCTCGAGAAGGCCCGGATGCAGGAGTGCGGGAAGCAGGCACAGGAGAACCGCGCCTTCGCACGGGAGCTGATGGCGGACCTGGGGGAAGCCATCCCGGTGACGGCCAGCGTGAACAGCGCGGCGGTGCGGGCGCTCGGCACCCGAGCCACCGGATGAATGAGCGCGTCGAGCGGTGGGCCGCCGAGCAGGAGCAGATCCGGGACAAGGTGGTCACCCACCTGTACACGGACTACCTGCTCGTCTGCCTGCAGTGCCCGCGACAGGAGATCCTGACCTTCAGCCGGGCCGGCCACCGCAACGCCTGGGGCCTGGCGCACCGCAGGGACACCGGGCACACCGCGTTCCGCAGTCGTGAGCAGGGCGGCACGCACATCGGCCCGAAAGCGTCCTGTTTGGACTGCAACCCGACGTGCAACTGCCGGCCCGGCGAGCCCACCCACGTCGTCGGGGCGCGTGGCTGCATCCTCAAGGAAATCAGCGAGAGAGGTGGAATCTAGTGGCGGTGGATCGGAAGTACGGACGGGTCACGCTCGAGCGCGGGACGATCGGTAAGGACGAACGGGTATTCGTGCTGCGGGCACAGGACAGACTGTCGGTCGCATTGCTGCGCATATACGCCGTGATCTGCCGGCTGAGTGGTTCGCCGGATAGGCACGTCGAGGGTGTCCAGGACGCGATCTACGACTTCGAGCACTGGCAGTCCGAGAACCCCACGCAGATCCCGCAGTCGGCGCCACAGTGACCGCCGCAGCCGAGCAACTAGGCCTCTCGCCCACTCCGGATGAGAGGCTTGCTCGGCTGCGCCGTGCTGCCTACCTGGCCAAGTACGCATGGGATTGCGGCATTCCGGGGTGCGACGGCCAGCCGCACGCCTTCTACCCGAATCGCCATGCCAGGCCGAAGCAGCTCGCCCCGCCGGGAGACTGGTGGGCTTGGTTCCTGATGTACGGCCGCGGTGGCGGCAAGACCCGCAGCGCCGCCGAGTGGATCAAGACGCGGATGCTGTCCGAGAAGAACCACCGTGTCGCCATCATCGTGCCCGACTTCCCGATCGGCCGTGACGTCTGCGTGGAGGGGGAGTCGGGGCTGCTGGCCGTCATCCCGCCGGAGTACGTGAAGAACTGGAACCGCAGCCACGGAACGCTGACGCTGACCAACGGCAGCCGGGCGAAGATCTTTGGCACCAACACGCAGGCTGACGCCGAGAAGACGCGTGGTGACCAGTACCACACCGCGTGGTTCGAGGAGATCGCTACACAGAAGTACGCCAAGGTGGCGTGGGATATCACGACGTTCGCGGTCCGGCTCGGCAAGGACCCGCGGGTGATCATCACCAGTACGCCGAAGCCCACCAAGTTCATCCGGAAACTGGCCAGCGACCCGGATATCCACCTGGTGGACGGTGTGTCCACATTCGACAACCAGGAGAACCTGCCGGAACGGACGCTGAACCGGCTCAAGTCGCAGTACCAGGGCACCACACTCGGCATGCAGGAGCTCGAGGGGCGCATCCTCGATGCTGCCGAGGGCGCGCTCATCACCCACCGCTTGATCAGGCACGTGCCCGAGGCACCGCCGCTTACGCGCGTGGTCGTGGCCGTCGACCCCGCGGGCACAGCGTGGTCGACCTCCGACCTGACCGGGATCATCGTGGCCGGCATCGACAAGGACCGGAACTTCTACACTCTGGCGGACAAGAGCGGGCAGTACTCGCCGGAGGGGTGGCGCGCCGCTGTGCTCGCCGCCTTCGAAGAGTTCGAAGCGGACGAGGTCGTGGCAGAGGTCAACTACGGTGGCGACATGGTGCGGTCGAACATCCGGGCGGGTAGTGACCGGGTGCCGGTCGAGGTCGTGCACGCCACCCGCGGGAAGGAGATCCGGGCGACGCCGGTCGTCTCGCTCTACGAGCAGGGCCGGGTCTACCACATCACCGGCCTGGTGGCGGCCGACTTCAAGGACGACGGCGAGCGTTCCTTCGGGCTCGACAAACTCGCCGAGGAGTGGACCACCTGGATTCCGCCGGGCCGGTTCAACGCCGAGGGCGACCCGATCCCCCCTTCGGACTGGTCACCCAACCGGCTCGACGCCGAGGTGTGGGCTGCACACAGACTGCTGCTCGGACCAGCGAAAGCCAAACGACGAATGAGGTTTGAAGATGACTGACCAGATCAGTACCGAGCCGATCCCCTGCCCGACCTGCGAGCACCCGCACGGTGACCACCGGGTGGTCGAGCTCATGGCGGACAGCGGCCGTCTGCTGCGCCGCGAGATCGAATGCCCGGTCGAGGGGTGCCCGTGCCAGGAGCAGCCGGTGCCGTACTGCCCCCGCGAGCGCGTGCCGCTGGCCGCGTGCACCTGCGAGCCGGCCGGAGAGGGTGACGTGTCATGACACTGTTCGTGATCCTGTACGCGGCCACCTGCGGGGCGATGATCGGCATCACCCACCGCGCGATGAACCGGCTGTGGTCGTGAAGCGCCCGCGCTGGGAGTACGGCTACCGCTACACCGACTGGCGAGAAGGCGCGGTGAAGGGGCCTGTACCGGAATGGGAAGCGCGAGGGCGGGCGCTGCTCGACTACAGCGTGGAGGTTCAGCGGCGAGCCGTTGACGGTGAATGGGCACCGGAGCCGTCGCCGAACCCGGACGACTTTCAGCGCTTCCTGGATTCCGAGTCGTGAGCGGCATCCTGTGGTTCGTGCTCGGCCTGCTGGCTGGGCTGGCAGCTGGCGGTTTGGGCATGATCGCCACTTGGCCGCATATCATGGCGCGGATGACCGGTGATCAGCTCGACCGGCTCGCGGACAAGGTGACGGGATACCGGTATGGGAAGACTGATTGACGCCGCTGCCGCGCTGGCCGGCTTCCGCGCGCGCCCACCGCTGCCGCGCTCCACGCAGGCGCCCCCCGGGGCGCAGTACACCAGCCAGTACTACGCGCCCGGTCAGCCGATCCAGTCCGATTGGGACGGGGCCGGGCTCATCCGGCGGGGCTACCAGCGCACGATGTACGCCTATCGCTGCATCGACAAGATCGCCACATCGATCGCCGGCCAGCCGTTCCAGGCGGGCAACGCGGTCAGCCGGAAAGCCCGGAGCACCGCCCCGCTGGCGCGTCTGCTCGGCCCGGCACCCGGTGGTCCCAACAAGGTGTGGTCCGCGGCCATGCTCTGGCGCTTCTGGGTGGCGAGCTATCTGATCATGGGCAAGTTCGCCGCGGTGAAGGAGTTCGACGCCGCCGGACGCGTGGTCGGCCTGTGGCCGCTGATGGCCCAGCACCTCAAGCCGAAGATGGCCAACCCGAACAGCACCAGCCCGGACTACTTCGACGGCTTCGAGTACGGCACCAAGGGGGAGCGCGGCTACCAGGAGTTCACCAACGAGCAGGTGCTCTACCGCTGGCGCCCGGCGATGCACGACTTCCGCCAGCCCGAGAGCCCGTTGCAGTTCGCCGCGCACGACGTGAACGTGGCTCAGCTCATCGCCCAGTTCGATGCGGCGTTCCTGCAGAACGGCGGCATCCCCGCACACCTGGTCATCCACGAACCGTTCGAGAACCGCGAAGAACGCAAGGCGTTCCGCAACCAGTTCCGCGGCCGCTTCGGCGGGGCGCGCAACGCCGGCAAGACGCTGTTCGCCGAGCGGGAGATCGAGGCCGGCGAGGGCACGACCGGCACGGTGCCGGACCCGGTGAACGTCATCACGCTGGGCCGGGCGCAGAAGGACGCGGAGATGTCCGTGCTCCGGGACTCGAAGGTCCAGGACATGTGCGTGGCCTTCGGCGTGCCGCTGTCCAAGCTCGGCGACAGCACGCGCTCGAAGTTCACCAACATGCAGATGGACGACCAGAATTTCTGGGAGACCTGCCGCCAGCATATGCGGGAGATGGAAGACCACATCAACCTGGCGCTCGCCCCCGCCTGGGGTGGCGAGGACGTCGGGTGGTTCGACGTCAGCGACGTGCCCGCCCTGGCGCCGCGGTCCAGCTACGGCGACGCAGCCACGGTGGTCGCCCTGGTCAACGCCGGGCTGCTGCTGGCGGACGAGTGGCGCGAAGACGTGGGGCTGGGACCGCTGCCGGAGACGGCCGACCCGCAGCCGGAGGCCGACCTGCCCACCGACGACGCGAAGACCGGCGAGTCCGGCAGCGGCGGGGGCGAGCCTACGCAGAAGCCGGCCAGCGCGAGCAACGTGGTGCCGATCCGGCGTGCCGATCCGCTTGTCGGCGTGCTGCGCTCGCAGATCGAGAGCTGGCGCGGCGAGATCCGCGGTGAGCTGGACCGGCGGTTGTCCGGCGGTCGCGGCCGGCGCACGCAGGTGCGTGCCCAGGAGGACATACGTACGGCTTTCGACGCCGACCACTGGCGCGCCCGCGCGGTGGCCACCTTCGGCCCGGCGTTGCGCGCGCTCGGCGCGATGGAGATCGACCGGTACAGCGAGGACATCACGGCCGCCGTGCTCGAACAGCTCGACGACGGATTCAACCTCGATCTCGACGAGTGGACCGACACCGACCGGTACGTGGGCAGCGTGCCCGCAGAGGTCGTGCAGCAGGCGCTGCTCGCCCTGGCCGATGGCTCGTTGACACCTGACCAGGCAATCGCACAACTAGGGAGCTAGCCACATGATGCGTATGACCCTGAAGACCGGCGACCCGGTGGCCGAGCCGAGCGTTTCCGACCTGACCGGGCTCGAGACGTGGCAGTCGGCGGACGGCGGGCCAGTGTTCGTGATCATCCCGGCGTCGAGCGGCAGCCCGGAGCGCTACGTCAACCTCGAGCACGTCGCTGACTTCTGGTTCGAGGACGACGCCTGATGGGCGCCGAAGGCAGGCACCCCGGTACGCAGCATCTGCTGCGCTTCTTCGAGTTCGACCACCTGCCCGATCACCTGCAGCGGGTCAGCGCACCGTGCTACGAACTGGCGTACGAGATGGTGGCCGCACTGCCGGACGGACCGGAACTGACGGTCGGACTGCGCAAGCTGCTCGAGGCGAAGGACGCGTTCGTGCGCACGGCAGTCGACGCGGGACGGTAGCGATGACCGAGCCCGCCACTCCGCCCGTCGAGGATGAGGCCACCGAGGAAGTCATTGCCGCGGTGGCCGTCGCGCTGCTCGAAGGTGAGTCGGCCGCGGTAATCGTCGACCTGATCGGCGAGCTCCCCGGGCTGGTGGCGGGCGCGGTCGCACCGGTCTTCACCGAACGCGGTTGGTTCGACTGGATCGAGAACACCGCCGGCACCTTCCTGCCCGCGGTGGACGCGGACACGCCGGCGGACCGGGTGCGCGCTAACGACAGCACGGCGGCCGCGGGCTACCAAGCCGCCTATCTCGTGACCGCCACGGTCCGGCTCGCCGAGGCGAACGCCACCGGGGACGCGGACACCATGCGTGCGGCACACGACCGGGAAGACCAGCTCTTCGACGCCCATATCGCCGCGCAGGAGCAGCGCGCGGCAGCGGCCGAGGTGCTCGCCGCCGAGATCGAGGACGTCGATCCGGACGACGACGGTGAAGTGCTGTTCGGCTGGCACGGCGAGCAGGGGGCGTGCGAGCACGGGTGCCGGGAAGCGCACGGCCGTAACTTCAACGCGCTGGTGCGCCCGCGCATCGGCTACCCAGGGCAGGTCCACCCGAACTGCAAGTGCTCGTTCGGCGAGCCCTGGAACACCACCAACCGGGTCGATGACATCGACCCCGCGACGCGAGAGGCGCAGCACATGGGCAAGCAGATCGAGACCCGGGCCATGCCCGTGCAGATCACCGAATTCCGCGAGGCCGGCGAGGGAAAGACGCCCGGCTTCACCGCGCGAGCACTGAACTACGGGGTGCGCGACAGCTACGGCACATCGTGGGCGCCCGGTGTGTTCAGCGCCAGCCTGCGCGACAAGCTGCCGCCGGTGGTGTGGGGCCACGACTGGAACGACCCCATCGGCCGCGTGGTCAGCTACACCGATGGCGCGGACGGGCTCGACATCGACGTGGAACTCGACGACTTCGACGCCGTGCCGCGCGCCAAGCAGGCGTATGCGCAGCTCCGCTCCGGCACGATGAAGGAGTTCAGCTTCGCGTTCCTGCGCGGCAAGTCCCGCCCGGACCCCGAACTGCGCGACACCACTCAGATCACCGAGGCCGAGGTCGACGAATTCTCCGTCGTGCTCAACGGCAGCGTGCCGGGCACCGCGGTCAACGCGATCCGCTCGCGGCAGCCCGGCGGCGCCGAGCTGTCCGGGACCCGCGCGCAGGAGCTGCTGACCGGCTTCGCCACCGGGAAGCTGTCGCTCGCGGACGCGCTCGACGCCTGCAAGGCGCCCGCTGAAACCCGCACCGGTGCGGCATTCGAGTTCCGGGCGGTCGGCGAACAGACCGACGTCGACCCGATGGCCGTGCTCGCCGACGTGCACACCAAGCTTGCCGACCTGTCCGAGTCGCTCGATGGTGCCGACGTGGTGGCCGCGCGCCGGTTCTTCCAGAACGCAGCCTCGAGCCTGTGGGAGCTGTCCTACCTGCTCGGCATGGTGGACGCACCGCTCGACAGCGGCGAGTACTACTTCTACGCCAAGGCCGAGGGGGAGAAGCGCTCGCTCGCGGTCCGGTCCGCCGAACAGCCCGCGCCCGCGGACGACATCGACGATGAGGCCGTGCTCGCTGCGTTGGCGCGTCTGTCCGGCTGACTAGATCGAATAGGTCACCCGCAGGCGGGCACGCCGGCTGTAATCAGCGGATTCCCACTGGGCGATGACCGTTTCTGCTGGCCGGTTACGGTGAGTGATGATACGGGACCGGATGAAGTGGAATCCCTGGCTCTTGAGCAGTGCCTCTGCTTCCTCTTCGGTCATCCGCTTACCGCGCTCAGTACCGAAGCTCAGGACGGCGTTTCGGGGGGCGTTTTCGCTCATAGACCGAGTGTGTCATGCCTTGTCATACCTTGTCAACAGTTAGTCCGAGTCGCGTTGGCGCGTCCGCCTGGCTGATCTTCTACACTCGCGGCAGACGGCCACCGGGTGAACGGGCGCTTGTGACCACCGGGGCGCGTGTCCATCGACCATGCTCAGAACGAACAGGAGCGGGCACATGCCCCAGACGACGATCGAATGGCGCCGCGACGCCGGCGAGGAAGAACTGCGCGAGCGCGCGGCCGAAATGCGCAGCGAGTGGACGGAACTGGTCCAGAAGGGCCGGGACACCGACGAGTTCAAGCGCGGCAAGGCCGAGTTCCTCGCCGAGATGGAGGACATCGACGTCCACCTCTCGTTGCGCTCGAAGGCGAAGGCGCCCGAGGCCCTGCGCGGCGTGCCGCGTGTCCCGGAAGGCGCCATCCCGGCGATCGGCGGCGACGGTGCCGAACTGCGGTCCGCGGGCGCCCAGGTGGTCGAGTCCGAGCGGTACCAGCAGTGGGTGAAGGACGGCGGCATCCGCTCCGGCGAGTTCCGCCACGAACTGCGCGCGCTGGTCGCCGAGGGCGACGCCAACGGCTCCGGCCTGCTGCTGCCGGTCGGACAGCCCTACCTCGTGGACACCCGGCGCCGCCGGCTGTTCATCCGGGACCTGATCGGGGTCCAGCAGACCGGCCTCTCGGCCATTCCGTACATCCGCGAGAAGAACGTCACCACCACCGAGGGTGGCGCGGCGACCGTCGCCGAGGGCGCGGCCAAGCCCCAGGCGACCATCCAGTTCGACCCGGACAACGCGCCTGTCCAGGTCATCGCCGTGACCCTGCCGGTCACCACGCAGATCGTCGAGGACGCGGCCACCCTGATGGGCTACATCAACGGCCGCCTGCCGTACATGGTGAAGTTCCGCGAGGAAGCGCAGATCCTCTCCGGCAACGGCACCACTCCGAACCTCAAGGGCATCCTCTCCTACACCGACGTGCAGGAGCAGGCGTTCTTCACCGACATGGCGCTGACCATCGGCCAGTCCATCGCCAAGATCGAGGTCGTGGACGGCTTCGCCGATGGCGTGGCCATGAACCCGATCGACTTCTGGAACATGATGACCCACCGGGTCGACCAGGGTGGCACCGCCGGCGGTCAGCTCGACGCCGGTGCGATCACGCAGGCGCCGATCCAGTACGTGTGGGGCCTGCCGATCGTGCGCACCAACTCCATCGCTCAGGGCACCGCGCTGGTCGGCAACTACCAGCTCGGCGCCACGCTGTTCGACCGCCGCTCCGTCGAGGTGCGGACCTTCGAGCAGCACGGCACGTTTGCCGAGGAGAACAAGGTGCTGCTGCGCGCCGAGGAGCGGCTCGCGCTCGCGGTCAACCGGCCGGACTTTTTCGTCTCGGCCGACCTGACCGCAGCCTGATCGGGCGGGGGCGGCGCGATGCATTACGACGACGGGGCCGGTGAAACGGATCTCGACGAGTGGATGCGTCGCGTCACCCCCTTTCTCGAGGCCGACGACCCGCATCAGCGGTGCGTGGCCCGGCAGCGTGAACTCGGCGGCACGGTGGAGCAGCACTGCACCTGCCCGAAGCAACACCCGGACGACTGCGACAAGGCCTGTTGCCGTCCGAACTACGTCGATGACGAATGGAGTTGGCCACGGTGACCGAGATCAACAAGGACTGGCGCTTCTACCACGCTCCGGTGCGCAACCCGGACGGTTCCGAGATGGAATACGACGAGGTCGTGCCCGACCCGGAGCCGGGCGCCGCCGGCAAGACGCAGGAAGCGCGCGACGCCGCGGAGGCCGAGCGCCAGGAGATCGAGGCCAAGCGCAAGGCGGTCGCGTCGGGCCGGGAGTCCGAGAACAGCCAGCTGACCACCGACAAGGTGGCCAACGACAAGCGCGAGCAGGCCAGCGCCAGCGGCCGTGCGGCGAACAAGGCCACCGAGAGCAAGGCCAAGCAGTGAACCGCTGCGGCTGCTGCGGCACCGTGCCGGGACCGGGTCGCGCCGATCACAACGACGTGTGCCCGGTCCCGCGGCTGGAAGCACGGATCTCGGACGTCGAGGACCGGCTCGGTCGCCTGGCTCAGCTGCTCGAGGTCCGGGTGGATGCCCCACGGGAAGGACGGCCACGGGAATGATCGTCTCGGTCGAGCAGTTCCGGCAGGAGACCGGCAGCGCCGCGCCCGCCCCGGTGGTGGAGCGGGCGCTGCAGTACGCGCAGGAACGCGTTGAAGAGGTCACCGGCCGGCTGTTCGACCTGGCCGAGCGCACCGAGACGCTGAGCACGGTGACCACCGAGTTCGGCGGACTACTGGCCGTGTTCCCGCACGGGTACCCGGTGCGCTCGGTGGTCGACCCGATCGGGCTGGCGCCGAGCACGGACGGCAGCGCGGTAGTCGGCGCGCTGGCCAAGGATGAGCCGTTGACCTACCTCGCGGGGTACGACACGGAGACGAACCGGCCCCCGATCGAGCTGTTCGACATCATCGTCGAGCTGGCCGAGCGGCGGCTCAACCCGGCGGACACCACCGCGGTACCGGCGGGCACGACCTCCGTGCAGAACGACGGCCAGGGGTTCAGCGGCGACGAACTCGGCGGCCGGTCGGCGATGCCCACGCACATCCGGCGTGCGCTGCGGAAGTGGCGGCATTGGGACAAGCGGGACCCCCGGTGATCATCCCCAACGCGTCATTCGACGTGCTCCGATCGGACGACCCCCCGCCGATGGACGACTACAGCTACGAGACAGACGACCCGATCGAGCTGTCCGCCGTCGTCGAGGGGTTGCCCGGCTACCGGGCGACCACCACACAGCTGCCGAAGAACGCCGCGTCGGCCGCGCACGTGGATTCGATCAAGGTGCAGTTCCGGCCGGGTGTGTTCGACTTCCGGCGCTCGGACCGGCTGCGCGACCGCGCGACCGGCGAGGTGCTGGTCATCGACTCCGTCGTCGTGCGGCGCGGCATCGGCGGCGGAGCCATCCGGCTCGCGTGCCGTCACGTTTCCTGAGCAGGACCTACACTAACGCCAGCCCCACCGTGATCATCGGGAAGACCGTAGCGGGACGGCCGGAAGACCACCCCCGGAAAGGCGGTGCGCGATGGGCGTGCGCGTGGAGATCGACTACGGCGCCTTCGCGCGCCTGCGGGCCGAGGCCATCGACACCGTGGCCTACGTCCCGGATCGCGTGGCGGCTCGAGCCTCGATGCTCGCCCCCGTCGACACCGGCACCCTCGCCGCGAGCATCCACAGTGAGCGCGTGAGCGACGTGCACTGGGAGATCGTCGCCAACCCGCGCGGCCGGCAGGGCCAGGGTTACGCCGGGTTCGTCGAACTGGGCACCTCGAAGATGGCCGCGCAGCCCTACCTGCGGCCGGCCTGCTACTCGAGCGCGGGCTGATCGCCGTGGCACTGGCACCCGCATCCGTGACGCCGAGCAACGCCACGGTGGCCGCCGCGTGGGCACGCTCGCTCGGTCTGCCCGCCGGCGAGCACCTGCCCGCCGAGGTCAAGGACTGGGAGACCACGGGTTTCGTCGACACCCACCTCGTGGTCGGCGGATTCCCGGAGAAGAACGTGCCGATCCGGCGGCCGGTGATCCAGTTCTCGTGCTACGCCGCACGACGGCCGCAGAGCAAAAAGCCGAACTGGGGACTTGCCAACTCGCTCGCCTCCCGACTGGTAGACGCTGTCTACGCCGAGGAGCTGCCGACCATCGAGCTGCCCGCCTACCTGCGTCCGGTCTACATCGCCTACCTGGCGGTGCTGCTCGAGCCGCGGGAAGCGCCGGAGACGGTTACCGACCTCGCCCGCATCGACGTCGACATCCAGATCGGCTGGATCACCCGGGAGGTACCGGCGTGACCAACAACCACAGGCGCGACGGCGAGCGGGCGCTCTACCTGGCCGGAGTCACCAGCGATCCGGCCGAATCCATGCGGCTGTCGTGCCTGGCGACCAGCTATTTCGTGTCCGCGCTGGTGGACGCGATCACGCTTGACGAGAAGGGAATGGAAGATGGCCGAGGGCTACAGGACCAAGGACGCCGTGATGTGGAGCGGCCACCTGATCACGGACGACCAGGAGATCCAGTCGCTGCGGGACGCGGGCTTCCCGCTGAAGGAGGTCAGCGCGACGCAGCAGCCGGACGGCAGCTGGAACCCGGAGCTGCCGAAGGCGGCCGACCTGCCGCCGGCCGAAGAGCCGCAGGCGGACCCGGGCAGCGTCCGGCCGGTCGGCGAGAGCCCGTCGAGCAGTGGTTCCGGTGCGACCGGTGCCAGCGGTACGGAACAGCCGGAGACGTCTGCCGGTGCGGAGTCGCGTTCGGGCCGTCAGCAGAAGAAGTAGGCGAGCCGGACCCGGCGAGCTGATCACCGAGAGGAAACGACCATGGCAGTTGTTGCCGCAAACCTGATGGTCGGTCCGGGCCGCCTGCGCTACGCGCCGGTGGGCACGCCGGACCTGGACATCGTCGCCGCCGCGGTGGCGGACCACACCGACTGGGAAGACGTCGGCCCGACCGACGATGGCGTGAACATGGCCGTCGCCAAGAGCTACGCCAATCACACCGTGGACCAGGTGCCCGACTGGGTCGCCTCCACCATCACCGAGCGGAACACCTCGGTCGAGGTGAACCTCGCGGACCCCACCCTCGAGAACCTCAAGCTGTCGCTGAACGGCGGCACGGTCGAGGAGGGCGTGGGCACCGCGGCGATCTGGGACAAGTTCGAGCCGGTCACCGACCTGATCGGGACGCAGGAGGAGTACACCGCGTTCACGGTCGAGGGCAAGACGCTCGGCGGACTCGGCCGCATCGTGGTGATCCGGCGCGCGCTGAACGTGGACAACGTTGCGTTCGCCTACAAGAAAGACGGCAAGACGATGTTCGCCTGCAACTGGGCCGGCCATTTCGTCTCCGACTCCATCCCGCCGTTCGCGGTCTACACCAAGCGCGTCGCCGCGCTGCCCTGATCTGCAGCGCCGCCCACAACTGCATAACAACTGAATAACAGACACCGCGTTGCCTGCAGAAACGAGGCCAGCCATGCTGGAAATGACCACCGACCCGTCCGACGAGGACACGCTCGATCGTGAGCCCCTGTTCTCGTTGGACGGCAAGGAATTCACCATCCCGAAGTCCTTTCCGGTGCAGTGGACGCTGCAGTACGTCCTGCTGACCGAGGAGAAGGGCGCGGCCGTCGCGGTCGGCTGGGCGCTCGAGACCGCGCTCGGCAGGGAAGCGCTGCGTGCGCTGGCCACCGCCCCGCCGCGCTACGAGCAGGACGTGCTCAAGGTGACGCGGATCGTGACCGCCCGGGTCGAGGGGCGGGAGGCAGACGGCGCGGTCCCAAAAGCGCCGGAGAAGCCGCAGCCGAAGCGCCGCGCGCCCCGGAAGACGGCCACCCCCCGCAAGACCTCGAGCCGAGCTCGAGCAGCGGCCAAGCCGTAGCCTCCGCCGTCAACTTCTACCGGGAATGGGGGTGGATACGTGAGTTTCTGGACGACATCGCCAGCGACTTCTCCGTGTTCCACCGCATCCGCCCGGTGGGCGCACTTCCCGCGGCCGAGTACCTGCGCTTGGTCCGGCGGCTTCCGTACTACGGCGGCGCCTTCGCCGGGGCGCTGCAGCGGCTCGAGCAACCGGACGAACCGGAGCCCGCGATCACTCCGCAGGCTGTCCACACGCCATCCACAGATGTGGACAGCACCCCGGTCAGCGAGGTCGCCCGGATGCGGGCGGAGTCACGCCGCAGGCTGTTCCCGAAGCACACCGAGTTCTCGACGGTCAGCGACACCGAACTGTTCGACCAGCTACGCAAGGAAAAGGTGATGGCCGGTGGCTGAAGGCATGAAGGTCGCCGACATCTACGCCGACTTCCGCGTGGAGGTCGACCAGGCGATCGATACCGCGATCCGGCGGATTCAGGGCAAGGCGGCCGACTTCGAGAAGGCCGGGAACAAGGCGGCCGACGCGTTCTCGAGCGGGTTCGCCAAGCGCATCGGCACCCGGCTCACCGACGCCGTCGACAAGCGCTCGAACGAATGGGCTGCGATCGGCCGCCGCGGGGGCGAGAACTACGCGACCGGCTTCGGCAACGGTGCGAACATCCGCGTCACCATGACCAAGCTCGCGCAAACCGCGACAGGCTCGAGCGCGGCCTACCGCTTCGCCGGCCGGTCCGCCGGTCAGGAGTACTCCGAGGGGTTCGCCGAGTCCAGCTCAGTGCGCGTGGGCAGCGCGTCCGGCGGCGAGCAGGCGGGCGAGGAGCTCGGCGAAGCGGTCGGCCGCGGCTACCGGCGCACCGCCACCAAGTCCACCGAGAAGGCCACCGAACAGGTGGCCGGCCGGGCACAGGCACAGTTCAAGGCGCTGCAGTTCGCCGGAGCGTTCGCCGGCCTGCCCGCGGCAGCCCTGGTGGCCGCTGCCGCCACCGGTGGCATCCTCGCGGGCGCGGGCGCCGGGTTCGTCGGTCTCGCCGCGGTCGCGCTGTCGTCGAATCGGGAGATCCAGGACAGCTTCGGAGCGCTCTGGCAGGACGTCAAGGCGGGCACGGCGTCGGCAGCCGGACCGCTCAAGGACGAATTCGTGCAGGCGTCGGCGGACATCGGCGCCAGCTTCGACCGGCTGCAGCCCCAGATCGCGCAGGCGATGGGGGCGAGTCAGCCCTACGTCGAGGACATGGTCGACATCGTCACCGAGTTCGCCGAGCGCGCCATGCCGGGCGTGACGCGCGCGGTCGAGAAGGCGCAGCCGGTGTTCAACGGCTTGCAGGTGATGGCCGAGGACCTGGGGGACGGGGTTACCGAGTTCCTGGACGGCGTGGCCACCGGCAGCCAGAGCGCCGGCAAGGGCCTGGCCCAGATGGGGAACATGGGGCAGGACGCGCTCCGCTTCCTGGGCAACTTCATCGGCAGCGTGACGAATCAGGGCGTGCCCGCGCTGGTCACCTTCGACGGTGCGATGGAGAAGGTCTACCAGACCGGTATGACGGTGGGCACCACGGCGATGCCCACCATCACCAGCGCGTTCCAGGGGTTCATGGGGCCGGTCGGCGGCGCGCTGCAGCTGGCCAACGGCTTCGCCGCTGGGCTCGGCTCGTGGTCGCAGCCGCTCGGCACCGTGGCCGGCCAGCTCTACGCCACGAACACGATCATGGGCCTGTTCGGCTCGAGCATCGGGGATTCGGTCAAGGGCGTGCGCAACCTCGGTGCCGGACTGGACTCCGAGGGCAACAAGGTCGGCACCTTCGGGCAGCAGATCAGCAAGGCCGATGGTGCGGTGAGCAAGGTCAAGGCCGGGTTCAATGCACTGACCAACGCCGGCATCAACCCGCTGGCGATCGCGCTCGGCGTGGCCACCCTGGCGATGGGGCTGTTCGGGCAGAAGTCCGAAGAGGCCCGGCAGAAGCAGGCTGCCTTCGACCAGGGCGTGCGCACGCTGCGCACCACGCTCGACGAGACCACCGGCGCCATCACCGCGAAGACCCGCGCCACGGTGGCCGACACCGCGCAGACGGAGAACCTGGGCAAGTCGCAGAAGAAGGCGATCGAGCTCGGCAAGGAATACGGCTTCACCCTCAACGACCTGGCGCACATCACGACCACCGGCGGCACAGCCCTGGACACCTTCGAGTCGAAGATGCGCGGGTCCGCGGGCGCTGCGCTACAGGGGGCGCTCAGCCAGAGCGAGTGGAACACCCTCGCCGAGAACGGCATCAGTCAGGCGGATCTACTCACGCTCTCGCTGGGGGGCTCGGCCGCCGGGTACGCCAGCCTGGATGAGCTGGTGCAGAAGACCAGCGGCAGCACCGACGAGTACACACAGCGCCTGGCCGCAGCGGCGCAGACAGCGGCCACCGCGACGCAGGGACAGCGGGATCTGACCACCTGGGTCCGCGAGCAAAACGCTCAGCTGGCCAAGGCGCAGGAGCAGCTGCGGGCGACCACCGACGCCGCGAGCGGCATGGGCGGCGCGCTCAAGCTCTCGGCCGCGGCCAGCCAGCAGATGGGGCAGGCGCTCTCGCAGGTCGGCACGGACGCCGTGAGCGCGAAGGAGAGCGCGCAGGCGCTCATGTGGATCTTGGACAAGCTGACCGGCTCGAACATCAGCCTGTCGGACGCCCAGTCCAAGAGCGGCGAGGCACTGCGCGCCGCGGACGAGCAGATCAAGGCCTTCAAGAACTCGGCCGCCGCGGCGTACGGCGACCTGGTGAACGCGCAGGGCGGGATCAACGGCCTGACCGAAGCCGGGATGAAGCTCAACACCACGTTCAGCAACCTGGCGGGCACCTCGATGCAGGAGGCCTCCGCCGCGCTGGTCGAGGTCAAGGCGCGCGGCGGCAGCGCGGCCGAGCAGATGGACGCCATGGCCGCGCCGGTCGAGCGCGCACGGGCGAAGTTCATCGAAGCAGCCGACGCCGCGGGGCTGACCGCCGAGCAGGCGGCCACGCTGGCGAACGAGATGGGCCTCATCCCGGAGATCGTGCAGATCCAGGTGCTCGCCGAAGGCAGTACCGAGGTCGCCAACCAGCTGCTGAACATCCGCAGCGCGGTCACGAACATGCCCAACGGCACGGTGAACCTGGACGCCAGCGCGGTCCGCGGAGTGGAAGGCCAGCTCGCCACGCTGGGCTACCGGCTCACCGCGCTGCCCAACGGCCAGGTGCGCGTGACCGCCCCGGGCGCCAGCGCGGTGCAGAACCAGATCAGCGACATTGCCGACCAGGTGAACACCATGCCTGCGGGCAAGACGCTGCGGATCGCCGCGCCAACCGGCGAAGTGCACGCCGCGCTGGTCTCGCTCGGCTACACGATCACCACCCTGCCGGATGGGCAGGTGGAGATCACGGCCAACCCGCAGCCCGCGCTCTCGGCCGCGGACGCCGTGCGGGAGATGGCCGGAGCGCCGATCACCGCGCCCATGGGGCTGAACATCGGCGGTGGGCAGTCCACCTATGGCGCCTTCCGCAGCAACATCGAGACCGCGCAGATCACCGCTCAGCTCGCGGCCAACGCCGCGGCGGCCTACGCGACCACCGGGCAGTGGCAGGGGGCGGCGAACGCGACCACCGGCATCGGCACGCTCGGCGCCAACGCCGCGCCGGCGAACAGCGCGACCACCACATGGTGGTCGAAGTCGAACGCCACCAAGGCCACCGGCACGCTCGGCGCCAACAACGACCCCGCACTGCAGGCGCTGGCCACCTGGTCGGCGTTCGTCCGGGCGAGCAAGCCGCAGGGCACGATCACGGCGAACATCGGGCCGGCCATGGCTGCGTGGGCGTCCTGGCAGCCCGCCAGCAAGACGGCCAGCGTCTACGTGAACAAGGTCGGGCCGGGTGCCGCGCTCGCGGCCGGCGGCACGGTGCCCGCCTTCGCCGGTGGCGGCACGATCCCGGCACAGGCCTTTCCCGGCGGGGGCACCGTGCGCGGCGAGGGTGGCCCCCGGCAAGACAAGACGCTGATCGCAGCGAGCCCGTTCGAAGAGGTCGTCAACGCGCGAGCGGCCGGCCACCATCGGCCGCTGATCAAGACGATCAACGGCGGGGCAGACCCGGCGGAGGTCGCCGCGGTCGCGCTGCGGGAGGCCGGGTTGACGCTGCCTGCACCGACGGCGCCCGCCCCTAACGTCCATCTGGAGGCACACATCCACGGATACACGGGGTCGGCTGACGAAATCCTGTCCAAGCTGGACGCCGAAATGAACTGGATGCTGCAGGAGGTGCTGGGCTGATGCCGATCTCTTTCGCTTCCCCCACCTACGCGATCGACGGCACCGCGTGGGTGGGCAACGCGGTCGACGACGATGGCTGCCGGTGGACCGTCGAGAAGCAGACGATCCTGTCCGGCCCGACGATGAAGACCCGGATCGTCGGCAAACCGGCGTTCGCCGGCGGCTACCGGCGCAAGTCATACCAGGACGTCGAGCGGCGGTGGCTGCGCGGTGTCTGCATCGCGCCGGACCGGCTCGCCCGCGAGCGGGCAGAGGACTGGCTGCGCGGACTGCTCAGCGATGGCGAGCAGCACGAACTGGTGGTCACCTCGCCGTGGCTCACCCGCAAGGCGATGTGCGAGCAGGACGGCGAGCTCAAGATCGAGCAGGAGCCGAACGGCTATACCTTCCGGTACCTGATGAACCTCGCGTTCGCGGACCCGCGCTGGCTGTCCCCCCTCGAGCCGCACGGGGGTGTGCTGCAGCCCCCGGTCATCGGGACCGGGCTCGCCTGGGGCAGTGGCCTGGTGTGGGGCTCAGGGCTGTCCTGGGGCACGCCGTCGACCACGGGGACGATGACGCTGACCAACGGCGGGTCCGGTACCGAATACCCGGTCGTCCGGCTGGACGGCCCACTCGCCGCGGGCGCGACCGTGCGGCTGGTGGAGACCGGGCAGGTGCACACCTTCGGGCCGGCGCTGGCCTCCGGCGACTACCTGCTGATCGACAACAAGAACCACACCGTGCTGTTCAACGGCACCATCGACCGGTTCTCGAGCATGGTGGCCGCGCAGTGGTTCGAGATCCCGAAACGTAGTTCGATCACTCTGGCGCTCGCGGCGAGCGGCACCGGCACCCTGTCTGCCACCTGGTACGACGCCAGCACGATGTGAGGTAGGAACCCCATGGCAACCACTCTGACCGCCACCGGCGCATGGACGCTCGAGGGCACCAACACCGCGCTCGAGGGGCGCATGGCGATCGGCGCGCTGCTCGCGCAGGCGGACAGCGGCGGCGCCAACACCGTGCCGATGAAGACCTGGCGTTCCGGCGTGCTGGTCACGCAGTCCGCGACCATCGGCGGCACCTCGAGCCCACTGGACCTCACCGTGGGGTGGTCCGGCTCAGGCATGAACGTGGCCGTGTACGCCGGCGCGTGGGTGTGCAGCCGGGCCGGTCAGGGGCCGTACCTGGCCTACCAGCAGCTCAACGGCACGTTCGCCATGGACCCCGGGCACGCGGTGAACAACCGGAAGGACCGGATCATCGCCGAAGTGCTCGACAGCGGCATCGGCGACGCCGGGCTGACCGCGCAGATTCGCGCGGTCAAGGGGGCCGAGGACGGCTCGAACGTCATGCCCGCGCTGCCCACCGGCGCCATCCACCTCGCGCAAGCGCAGGTGAACGCGAACGTTTCGAGTGGAGCGTCGGTCACCTTCACCGATGGCCGCAACGGCACGATGCTCAACGGTGGGGTGCGCATCCTGCTCGGTGGGGACTCGCTAACCGATCCCGGCTACCGCGTGGGAGAGCTGCGTTACCGCAAGGCGACCGGCACCTTGCCGGACATGCTCGACACCTGGGGCTACGACCAGAAGTGGCACGGCACCAAGTCGATCGTCTATTCCACGAATCCGGCCGGCGGGGCAAACATCGGCGGTGGCGCCACGAATATCTCTCTCGGGTCGATCTCGATCGCCGACCCCGGGTGGGATTACAAGCTCAAGTGTGATGCCAGCCTCGCCCTGCAGCTGGGAACGGGTACGAAATACGAGGTCAGCTTCCGGGACGGCAGCGCGTCCGGCACCGAGATCAGCGGCGCTGGCAGCCGTACGACGTGGGACCGCGGCGGCGCGGACACCGCCTTCACCTACTACTACAAGACCGTGCAGGGCACGAGCGGCACGCTGACGGGGGCGAAGACCATCCACCTGGGAGCGCTGAAGACGGCAGGCGTCAACGGCATCGACATGGCGGGGGCGGGCTACTCATCGATGCGCGTCGAAGTGATCCCGGTATGAGCCGCCCGACCGAGTACAGCGCGCTGGCCTATCAGACCTACACCGGCAAGGTGTTCGCCGAGCTGCCGCTCACGAAAACGCCTACGTGGAGTTCGGGGATCAACGAGGAGGGCAGCGGCACACTGAATGTCTCGATAGGACACACATCGAACAACCAGCGCGTGGACATGGACACCGCGCGCACGGTCGCGCAGTCCGGTTTCGCGTCGGTGGCGGTTATCCACGGGGACCGCGTATGCCTGGCCGGACCGGTCGGTGACGGCGTCGAGGTGGATGAAGCGGCCACCGAGCTCAAGCTGCCGTTCAAGGGAATCTGGGAGGAGCTGAACCACCGGCTGCTCACGCACCCCGACTGGAACCACCTTACGCAGTCGATTCTCTCCGAGTTCGCCGATGTGTCCTATGTGGACAGCCTGCCGAACATCGCCAAGCAGATCATCCGGGACGCACTGATCAAACCGAACCGCGTGGGCGCGAGCCTGCCCATCACGGTCGACCCAAACGGGGCGGCCGGTACGAACGAGCGCAACTACTTCGGTTACGAATTCAAGATGGTTGGCTCCGCCCTGCGCGACCTCACGCAGGTCGAGAATGGTCCAGACATCTTCTTCCGGGGGCGCTACAACGATCTCGAGCAGTACGTCACCCACCGGGCGATGATCGGCGAGCCCTACATCGTGCAGGGCGGCGATCCGGTGCAACTCGACTACGGCTCGAATCTATGGTCGGTCAAGGAAGTCCGGTCGGCGAAGAACCTGGCCGTGAACTATTTCGTCAAGGGCAGCGGCGACAAGCGGGCAGCCAACTTCGCGTGGAACGGCTTCAACACCCTGATCTCGCGCGGATACCCGTTGCGCGACCACGTGGACACGTCGCACTCTTCGGCCGAGCAGCAGGAAACGCTCAACGGCTACGCCGAGTCGAACCAGACCACGTACGGGAACGGGAGCATCCTCACGTGGACGGCCAAGGCCCATGTGGGCATCCTCGAGCTCGCACTGCCCGGGTGGCGTGTCCGGCTGAACATGCAGCGGCACGGCTGGATTCCAGACGGGATGTACGAGTCCCGCATACTCGACATCGCGCAGGCGTCCGGAGAAGACGACGGCACGGTGACGCTCGCGCTCGAGGTCCGGCCGGGAGGCTACTGATGGTCCAGGCAGCGGGACGCCCCGCCAACCCCCGGCAGTTTCTCGGCCGTGAACTGCAGTCCATGCAGCGCATGGATGAGGAGCTGGCGCGCAAGAGCAGCAGCGGCAGCTCGGACGCCATCCCGCTCTACGCGTCGCAGATCACGATGGTCAACACGATCAGCGGCGCGGCATACGTCTCGCTCTGGCGCGGCCGGTTCATCGCTGCCACGTCGGGGCTCATCATCAAAGTGGCGACGGTCACCACGTACGGGGGTACGACACCCTTCGCACACGGCACGTTCTACGCTCAGGCCATCAGTACGTCCGGGTGGGTGGGCACCATGTCGGAGATGAATGTGGGTCCGCAGGGTGGCGTAGCGGCTGCCGACTACATCCGCGGGCTGGCCATTCCCGCCGCGGAATTCGGGAATATGATCACGGTTCAGTTTTATGCGAAACTGACCACAGGCGGCGCCGGTTCCTCGGTCGCCGCTGTACCGATCTCGTGCATGGGCTGTAGCGCCGAACTCGCAGTGAGCCCGATCTGACCTGGAAGGGGTGCCGTGAGCGATCGGAACGACCGGCACCCGCGGCGCACGCTGTCCGTGCTGCTAGCGTTCGGGCAGCTGGTGCTCATGCTCGTGTGGCTCATCCAGGGAGACCCCATCGTGCCGGCGGGCCGGGTCTCCTGGATCGCCAATCTCAGCGTGCTGTGGCCGGTCGTCTTCGGGATGGCTGGCGCGGGGCTGCTGTTCACCGCCGCGGCTCGTAACCGGCAGCAGATCGGCCACGCGCTGTGTGCGGGCAGCTGCACTGTCTTCGCCAGCGCGGCACTGCTGGGCGCCTTGCAGAACCGGCCACCGGGAAACCTCACCACCACGGTCGTTTTCGTGCTACTCGCGGGCACACACTTCCTGGTGGCTGCGATGTATCGGGGGCACCGATGAACTGGGAAGCGATCGCAGCGAGCCTGTCCGGAGTGGTGGTAGCGCTGTTCACGTATCTGGGCACCCGGGACAAGAAGGATCGGCGAGCGCCTGCGGAGCGTGACGAGGCTCGTGCTTACGTCGCTGACCTGCTCAAATGGGGCTATGGTATGACGCAGCTTGCGGCACGGAACGGGCTGGAGCACGATCCGATCCCGCAGCCACCGAAGTCCTCGGATCTGGAGAAACCGGCATGATCAGGAACGCGCGCACGAACAAGCAAGTCCGGTCCGCCGGATACGCGGTCGCCGTGCTGTTCGTGGCAGCCGCGTCCTATTCGCTCGGTGCCGAAGCAGATCGGGAAGAGAAGCGCGCAGATACCAACGAGGTGGTGGCCGTCGATCTCGCGGACCGCACGATCGCGGATTGTTCGAACCCCACCGTGGCGCCGGACCCGGCTACCTGCCAGAAGGCGGCCGAGGTGAAGACGGTCATCGAACAGCGCACCGTGGAGGTGCCCGCGCCACGCCGGTCGGACGCCGAGGTCCGGAAGCTGATCGAGGACACCCTGCGGGAGAACCCGGACCTGCTGCCGCGCGGACCGGCGGGCGAGACCCCGGCTGTCGACTATGACCGGATCGTCCGGGAGGTCCAGGCGAAGATCCCCGCGCCGGCGCCCGGCAAGGACGGCGAGACCCCGACCATCGACTACGACCGGATCATCCGCGACGTCGTGCTGCAGATTCCGGTGCCGGAGGACGGCCAGAGCCCGCCGTGCCTGAGCACTCCGCAGCAGTGCCAGGGGAAGGACGGCGTCAACGGCAAGGACGGGGTAGACGGAGAGCCGGGCCGTGGCATCGTCACCGGTCCGTATCCCGTTTCCACCGAAGAAGGCTGCGTCATGCGTACCATCTACGACCAGGCGCCGACGCAGGTGGACACGCCCACCAGCGCGCTGAACTGCCTACCGTAGAAGGGGTTCCCATGGCACTGACGCAGACCGAGATCGACCAGATCGCCGACGCCGTCGCCGCGAAGGTGTGGGCGAAGGAGCTTTCCGGCGGCGGTCACTCCACGGCTCCGGAGACCGCGGCGAAGAAGCTGATCAACATGGACGACCGGCTCGAGAACATCACCGGCACGATCATGGGCGAGACCGGCTCGCAGCAGCGGCTCGCCGACGTGCACGAGGCCGTGCAGGAGATCAAGCCGAAGGTGGAGGACCTGCACAACGAGACGTTCGGTAGCTGACCAGGCTATGACGGCCGTGTCCAGGGGATGTCAGCCTTGGACACGGCCGTTATGCTGCGAGAACCCACTCACGGAGGACGCATGATCACTGGCGAGGGAATCGACGTTGCGCACTGGCAGCGCTACCGGGTCGACCAGCTGGCCGCGCTGCGTGCCGCGGTCACCGGCGGCTACGTGTGGGTGAAGGTCTACGACGCGGACCCGGACCGGCCGATCGACCTGTCCGCCGTGCCGATCCTGCGCGACGCCGGTTTCAAGATCGGCGGGTACGGCTTCATCCGCAACGTGATCGCCCAAAAGCAGGCCGAGGAGTTCATGGCCGCGCTGGCGCAGGCCGACGCGCACGACATCAAGCCGATGATCGACCTCGAGCCGACCACGGCAGGCCGATGGGGCTTCACCAACGACATGACCGGCGCGGCGCTGGCGAGCGCGACCGGCCGGTACATCCACCAGGTGATGCAGTGGAACGACTACGACCCGATCACCTACTCGAACGAATCGTTCATGAAAGCGATGCGGGTCAACGAGTGGGGGTTCCCGGTCAAGCCACTCGTGGCGAACTACTCCCGCGTGCCATCGATATTCCACATCGGACACCAGTACACGGATGAGGCGATCCTGCCGGGGGTCGTGGACGCCTACGGTATGCCGCGCAACATCGACCGGGACCGCGTGTCCATCGACATCACCGCACGGAAGGGAACGCCCATGGCATGGCGCGTGGCCAAATCGCTCAACAAGCTGCTTGACCAGCTCAACGCGATGGCGCCGAACCGCGACAAGCGGAGCGACGGCTCGATCGGTGACACCAGTCACCAGAATCGCAACAGCGATCACAACCCGTGGTACGGCCCGGGAATCGTGACCGCCCGGGACTTCACCCACGACCCGGAGGGCGGTCTCGACTGCCACTGGCTCGCCGGTCAGCTGGCGCGCCTGCGGGACTGGCGGATCAAGTACATCATCTGGGATCGCCGGATCTGGAACCCCGCGCAGGGCTGGAAGCCTTACCACGGGGTGAATCCGCACACGAGCCACCTGCACCTGTCGGTCGTGGCCAGCCCGGCGTGCGACGACACCAGCGCCTGGAACCTCGGCACTGCCGGTGGCGGGGGCGGTACCCCCGGCGTCCCTGAACCCAAACCGCTCGCAAGAGATCTGGAGACCGAAATGGCCGACCTGTTCGCCACCGAAGGCGAGTTCACCTCCCGCACGTTCGTCGTTCCGTCCGGCATGTACTTCGGCGTGATCGGCGTCGGGTACGAGGACATCCAGTTGACCCACATCAAGGGGATCAAGGGCGGAGGGGAGCAGGTCACCATCAAGGGCACGGAGACCATCCCGGCGGCCAAGCCCTACAGCTTCGCCATCCCCACCGGCGTGCTGACCGTGGAGGTCGCTTACGCCATCGACGGTGCCCAGCACCACGCTGGGTTCGGCTTCCGCGTCACCCTCTGACCTACCCTTCATCCACCGGGGGCAACGAAAGGAACACAGGCATGTACGGGAAGTTCTTCAGCGCGCTGGCGGCGACGCTGGCCGCGTGGCTGCTGGCTGCGCTCACCGGCGACGAGCACATCAGTGCGCTCGAAGCGGTCAACGGCCTGCTGCTGGTGCTCTCGGCGGTCGGCGTAGTCATCGTGCCGAACCTCACCGGCACGGTCGGCAAGTACTCGAAGCTGGTCGTCTACTCCCTGACCGCGGGCGCGACGCTGCTCGTGACCGGTGGCGGCGCGCTGCTCGACGGCGGGATCACCATCACCGAGTGGCTGCAGGTGATGGTGGCCGCGCTCGCCGGCGTCGGTGTGGTCGGCTTCAACAGTCCGAAACTCGCCGTGACCGGCCATCGGGTCGGCGAGCAGCACCCCTGACCCGTGGCCGAATTCTCGATCTGGCCTGACGAGGGGAGTCCGTTCCCGCTGACCGCGGATGCGGACTCCCCCGTCTCGCTGGGCACCCGATTCGACGTGCTCGAGCCGGTCGATCTCGTGGCGCTGCGCTTCTGGCGTGGCGCTGCGTCCATCGGCGGTCCCGTGCACGCGGCCGTCTTCGAGGTCACCGGGCCGGGCACCGGGGAGCAGATCATGCTTCCGGTCGCGTTCGAGCTGTCCGGTACCGGCTGGCATCGCGCCGAACTGCCCGCGCCTGTACCGCTCGCTCCCGGCTCGTTCAAGGTGGTCGCCCACTTCCCCGCTGGCTTCACCGCCGTGGGCGGGTACTGGGCGACAGGGGCCGGTGTGGGCGGGATCGTCAGCGGTCCACTCAGCGCCCCGGATGCCAGTGTCGAGGGCGGACAGGGAACGTTCGCCTACGGCTCCGCGCTCACCTACCCCACCGGCTTCTTTAACGGCGGTGGCTACCCGGTGGACGTCGTGCTCAGCGATGGCGATGAGGAGCCGAACCCCGACCCGTCGAACTGGCGGGTCCAGGTGCGCCCGCGCCGCCCCCGGTTCGGCAGCCAGATCCACCCTGGCCGCTACGATCTCCGGCAGCGGAACCCGCGGTGGGCGTCCGCGGGGAGGGATTGACCATGCACCCGATGAAGCACCGGATTCCGGCGTTCGCCACCGACGAACTCGCCTGGGAGATCACAGCCCAGACGTGGGCGGGCTCGCCCATCGAAAACCTCGAGGGATCGTTCACACCGAAGGTCTGTTTCACCGAGCAGGGCGGTACCCCACCGGTGGACCGGGACGACGCGGACTGGATCGCGGCCACGTGGGTCGGGCCGACCACGGTGGCGATCAAGGTGGGTGACGGCGGGCACGTGCTGGCGCGCGGATTCTACGACGCACACTTGGTGCTCATCGGCGGAGCGGTGTCACCCGGCTGGTACGCCGGTCTCGTCGAGGTCTACTGAGCACAGCGGAAAGCCCCTCCCACGGCCAAGCAGGGAGGGGCTTTCCTGTGCGGGAGGCTAGCGGCTGTGGTGGTCGGCCGCGTCGTGGATGGCGGTCTCCATCTGCTTGAGCGCGGCGATCGCGTTTCCCACCGCGTCACGGGCGGCGCTGCACATCCCGATCACGTTGTTGTAGTGCTCGCTGCTGGAGTCGATCAGCCCGGTTACCTGACCGGAGACCTGGTCGAGCTGCTGCTGTGCGGAGAGAAGCACCCCGATCGGGATGTTCTCGCTCGATGCGATCGCCCGGAGCTGTTCGGCCTGTTCCCCGAAGGTTGCCATCTGGTTGCTAGTCCCTCTCGTTCTTCGCGGCGTCGATGATCTTCTGCGCGAGCTTGTTGGCTTCCTTGGCTCGCTCGGCCTCGTTCTTCGCGCGTTCGACCTCTCGGATTTTCTCTGCTGCGGCTCGTTCCTTCTCGAGCCGTTCCTTCTCTTCCGGCGTGAGCGCCACTAGCGGTTTTCCTCTCTGGTGGGCGAGTCGGGGGGCTGTTCGGTGCGAGCGGCCGACGACTCTTCCGAAGCTCGCTCGGCCGCCTGCTCGCGCTTCACGTCGTCGATCGCTCGCTGCACGATCTTGTCAATCCTGCTCATTCGTCCTGCTCTTCTCTTCCGTATCAGGTAGCCGCGCCATTCAGCACGGCCCACACCGCCATCAGCCCGACGAAAGAGCGCCACACCGACCATGCGAACACGGCCGCGAGTGGCGCTGTCCTCCGGATCACAGGCGGCCGGCGCGCTGCCGGTCGGCGGTGGCCAGCAGCCGGATGAGGATCGCCTTGAGCTCGGCCTCGTCGCCGTCGTGGTACTTCTCGCTCAGCCCGAGGTAGGCGTGGACCTGCCGGGTGATGGACTCGGCCACCTTGGCGGCGCTGTCCTCGTCGATCACCGCGTCGTCGAGCTGCAGCTCGAAGTCCAGCTCGGTGCGGCTGACCGCGGCGTGCGGGAAGACGTAGGCGGTCGCGGAGTGGATGTGGTCCACCGGCAGTTCCTGGGTGGCGATCGTGCTGGTCATCGGTGCTCCCTCTCTCGTGCTGATGAGAGAATCATGTCATGCCTTGTCATACCTTGTCAAGCCACTCCGAGATATTCGCCGCCGAACACGCCGAGCAGATCGTGCTCCCGCCCGAAGAACCGGCACTCGAGCAGGATGGGGCAGGCCTGGCACCGGGCGATTGCCGCCTGGATGCGCGGCAGCTCTTCCGGCCGTTGCACACCGGCGTCCCGCAGTTCGTCGCGGTCGGTGGGGTCGTACTGCCAGGCGCAGTCCTGGTCGCACAGCGCGTTCTGGAAGGCATCGAGCATCGGCGCCACCGAGCCGTGCACCCGCTGCCAGAACTCCTTCGACCGTGCGGCGTTCTCCACACCGCAGGGGGCGCACCGGCCGCTACCGGGTGCTTGCGGGTGCCGGCCGGAGCGGCATCGGCCGGTGGGCGCGGTGCTCACTTCGGCCGCCGCGCGCGGACCCGGGAGTGGGCGGTGCGGTGTCCGACGTGCCGGGCGTAGCGGTAGGCCATCTGCAAGGCCTTCGCCTGGGTGTCCCGCCAGGCGAGCATGCGCCCGCTCGCGGTGGCCACCTCGTAGCCGCCGTAGCTGACCGGGTAGAAGAAGTAGGTGACGGGCTCCATCACGCACCACCGGAGGTCACGGCCATGACGTCGATGCCGAGCAGGAACAGCACGGTCACGGTCGCCGTCAGCGCGGCCACCGCGCAGGCCTTCTGCAGGCCCCG
>Ga0196970_1000773_pt1 | contig 30477 bp, 27 predicted proteins | sample S1v_513CmetaG_FD_148672 | JGI IMG/M metagenome (GOLD analysis project Ga0196970, IMG submission 148672) | Soil microbial communities from Anza Borrego desert, Southern California, United States - S1+v_5-13C | ecosystem: Environmental > Terrestrial > Soil > Desert | place: USA: California... | reverse complement strand
TTCTGTAATTACAATGTCGTATTGGTTGTTCTGTCCAAGCAGAGTCATCCTGCGCTTTATCTCGTCTGTAATGTGCGGTATCACCTGCACAGTCTTGCCCAGAAAGGCTCCTTCTCTTTCCTTGTTTATTACGTATTGGTATATACGACCAGTTGTTACATTGTTTGCCTGGGAGGTAAATGTGTTTAGAAACCGCTCGTAGTGTCCCAGGTCAAGGTCTGTCTCTGCACCGTCCTCTGTTACATAGCACTCACCGTGCTCATATGGGTTCAGCGTACCCGGGTCTACATTGATGTAGGGGTCAAATTTCTGAATGGTCGTCCTGAATCCGCGCGCCTGGAGCAGTTTGGCCAGCGAGGCCGCAATAATTCCTTTTCCTAATGATGATGTAACGCCTCCGGTTACAAAAATATATTTCGTCATAACGCTCCTGTTTTGTAAAGACCGGGTGCGCAGCTCTGTTATATCAATAAAATATTGGGGGTATTGGCTGTAGCGGTCATGCAAAGATAGAACTAATGGGTTAAATACTCAACCGCAAACCGGGTCAAATTCCACCTGTTAATAACTCTTGTAAAACACAATCAACCACTTATGCCAACATTAACTTCCTGTGCTCCGTCTTCACTTCGGCTGCTTTGGCTGTCTCACAACCTCCCGTCCCAGCTCATTTTGCCACTGGCACAGTTGTTTTTTCTTTATTAGTGGTTAAGAAAAAAGTGTTTACCCTCTCCAGGTTTGAATATTTCAGAAAAGGACATCGCGTCGATGTCCTTTTCTGTTCACGTGAAGCGCCGTTCTGGATAGAATATTCCATCGTAACTGGGTTATTAGCTAATTTGCAGCCATGAATCTGAAAGCTCCTGACCGCATCCTTAACTATATAGCAGGCTCTCTGCAGGCACCAATAGACGGGAAATACATGCCTAATATCAATCCCGCAACAGGAGCAGCATATTCAGAAACGCCTGACAGTAACGAAAAGGATATTGCGGAAGCTGTTGGTGCAGCCCAGGCAGCCTTTCTGAAATGGAGTACCACTCCGGCTGAGGAAAGATTTAAGGTACTCAATCGTATCGCAGAACTGATAGATCAAAATCTCGACGCATTAGCTCTTGCTGAGACAAATGACAACGGAAAGCCTCTCTGGCTTAGTAAAAAGGTTGATATCCCCCGCGCCTCCAGCAACTTCCGCTTCTTTGCCACTGGCATCATGCACACCAGCACGGAAAGTCATCATATGGAAGATAAGGCTATCAACTATACCCTCCGTCAGCCTATAGGGGTAGTGGGATGTATCTCCCCATGGAATCTTCCTTTGTATCTCTTTACCTGGAAAATAGCCCCGGCACTTGCTGCCGGCAATTGCGTGATTGCTAAGCCCAGCGAGGTCACACCTATGACCGGGTACCTGCTGAGCATCATTTGCAGAGAAGCTGGCCTGCCGGCCGGAGTTCTCAACATCGTACACGGAGCGGGACCCGATTGCGGTAGCGCCATAGTCCGCCATCCGGACATCAAAGCCATATCATTCACCGGCAGCACGCGAGCCGGAAAAGATATTGCTTCCTCCGCCGCGCCTATGTTCAAAAAGCTTTCCCTAGAGCTGGGCGGAAAGAATCCAAACATCATCTTCGCTGATTGTGACTGGGACAAGATGATGCGCACAACACTTCAAAGCTCCTTCGCCAACCAGGGTCAGATCTGCCTCTGTGGCAGCAGGGTCCTTGTAGAGGAAAGTATTTACGAGAAGTTTAAAGAAGAGTTCATAGCACGTGCACGCAAACTCACTGTAGGGGATCCTCTTGATGAAAACACGAAGCAGGGCGCAGTTGTAAGTAAGATGCACTTCGACAAAGTAATGAGTTGCATCAACCTTGCTAAGCAGGAAGGGGGCAATATTCTTTTGGGTGGTAATAGTATTACCCCAGAAGGCCGTTGCGCTAACGGCTATTTTATAGAGCCTACTGTGTTTGAAGGTCTCGGCCCTGCCTGTCGTACTAATATGGAAGAGATATTTGGGCCAGTAGTAACTTTACAGTCGTTCAAGACTGAAGAGGAAGCCTTGCAACTGGCTAACTCTTCTGATTATGGACTCAGCGCAACTATCTGGACACAGGATGTTACCCGTGCTAATAGAGTCGCAGCCAAGGTCCACAGTGGCATCATCTGGGTCAACTGTTGGTTACTCCGTGATCTGCGAACACCATTCGGCGGCTTTAAGAACTCAGGAGTAGGAAGGGAAGGGGGCTGGGAAGTGTTACGCTTTTTTACTGAGCCAAAAAACGTTTGCATCGAACTTTAAACGTGGTTAAGGCACTAACACCTTCTGCATTCCAGGTGCTATTCTAAATCGTACCTCGTTAGAACATTCGTGTGCATCACCATCTGTCTGCATCAGCGCCAGGTTAGGGTGTGTTATTACCACCTCCTTTGCTGGGTAATGATCCACATACCTACTGGTATGGATGCTTCCATTCAGCAGCCGCATAGCCATTGCACCACCTAGTATTTTAGGAAACTTCCTGATCACAACAACATCTAGCAAGCCGTCGGTCCAGCTCGCACCAGGGGCTATCTTGAAGTCGTAGCCAAACTGTCGGCCATTAGCCACATTGATAATAAAGGCTCGTTCTTTGATCTTGTTGCCGTCAATGGTTATGTCCCATTCCAGCTCCTTGTATATCCACATGTATTTGGTGACCAGCCAGCTATACGCCGGCAGTCCTCTTCTCAGGCTCCTCGCAAATTTCCTGGAAATTAACGCGTCAAATGCCACGCCTGCATTACTTATAAAAGGCTGCTCATTAGCATAGCCAACATCCATCTGTACCGAATTACCCAAATTGATTACGTCAATGGCTTTCCCTTCTTCAAAAGGTATTCCCAGTGTTCTGGCCATGCCATTGCCCGAACCTTTTGGCATGATCGCTAATGCTGTGCCGGAGCCCACCAGCCCCTTCACGATATCATTCACTGATCCATCCCCGCCCACAGCTACTACAGCATAAGCGCCACTTTGCGCCGCTGACTTCGCCAGTTCAGTACCATGTTTAGCAAACTCGGTGTGTTGTATCTCGTAAGTATATTGCTTCAGATCGAGGAACTTTTCTATCGATTGCTGTACATCCTTCTCTCTATCTACTCCAGACCTGGGGTTTACAATAAACACGAGATGTCTCATGCTATACAATTTGAGCTTTCAGGCTAAGATCCAGGCTCACAGCATGATGTATAATCGCCCCAACAGAGATAAAATCCACGCCTGTCATAGCATACTCCTCCACATTCTCTAGCTGTATTCCTCCTGAAGCCTCTGTTTCATATCTGCCTGCTATCAGTTTTACAGCTTCTGCTATCTCTGCGGGTTGGTAGTTGTCCAGCATTATTCTGTGTACCTTTCCCACGCTCAGCACACGCTTTACATCATCCAGGCTCCTGGTTTCTATTTCAATCTTCAGATCGAGGTTATTTGCCTGCAGGTATTCATTTGTCTTCGTTATCGCCTTCTCTATCCCTCCACAAAAGTCAATGTGATTGTCCTTAAGCATCACCATGTCGTACAATCCCATCCTGTGGTTATGCCCGCCTCCTATCTTTACCGCCTCCTTCTCGTAGGCCCTGAACAGGGGAGTTGTTTTTCTGGTGTCCAGTATCCTGGTGTTGTAGCCTTTGATTCTTTCCACATATTGATTTGTCAATGTAGCTATACCACTCATCCGTTGCATACAATTAAGTGCCAGCCTTTCTGCTTTGAGAATAGTATGTACCAGCGCCGACACCTCAAGGGCCACATCTCCAAATTCTATCCGGTCGCCGTCGTTTTTGTAGATGGTAATCTCAGCCTCCGGCTCCAGTTGCAGGAATATTTGCTTTACTAAATCCACACCGGCCAGAATCCCCGCTTCCTTAACTTTCAGAACAGCCTTTCCCCTGGCTGTTGAGTCAATACTTGACAAGGTTGAGTAATCGCCCCCCCCGATATCCTCCTTCAACGCCGCCTCAATAAATTCCTGTGTATTCATCCTCTTTGATGTTTGTTAATCAGTTCCCTTTTATTCAGTTGCTTTTCCTCCAGAGCAGACTTCCGTCACCGTAACTCAAAAATCGGAAATCCTTGCTCATCGCGTAGTCATAGATTTTCCGCCAGTCCTCTCCTATAAAGGCCGCAACAAGCAGCAGCAACGTAGACTGTGGCTGATGAAAGTTAGTTATTAATCCGTCTGCTATCTTGAAATCATATCCTGGCCCTATAAGGATCTGGGTTCTGGTTACCAGTCTGCCATTATGGTTCTGCAGCATCCAGTCAGCTAATGCCTGCAATGCTTTTTCTGGTGAAATATCAGAGCTCTCCAGTTCATATGGCTCCCATTGCTTTAATGCTATTCCTGTAAGATCCAGACTATGGTGCTGTATCAACTTGACACCAAGCCAGTATAGTGTTTCCAATGTGCGTAGCGACGTAGTCCCTACTGCAACAACGTTCTTCTCCAAATGGCGCAGGACATTCGTTATTGCTGAAACTGAAACGTCTATCCACTCTGCATGCATTTCATGCTCTCCCATTGTTGGAGACTTCACCGGCTTGAATGTACCGGCACCTACGTGCAGCGTTACAAACTCTTTGTTTATCTTTTTCTCTTCAAGACTTTGCATGAGACCACCTGTAAAGTGTAGCCCGGCGGTTGGTGCAGCTACACTGCCCTCTTCCTTTGCATACACAGTCTGGTACCGTTCTTTGTCTGACACCTCTGGTTCCCTCTTCAGATAGGGCGGTAGTGGCACCTTGCCTGCCACCTGCAACACTTCCGCAAAACTAAGTTCGTCTGCATCCCAGGATAATTCCACCGTGAAATATCCTGGCAATCGCTCAACAATCTGAGCACGCAGGGTAAATGGACCTTCATTAAAATACGTACTCAAGACGAGGCCATGTTTCCATTTGCTGGCGCCGCCAATCATGCATTTCCACCAGACTTTACCTTTTCGGGCTATCGCCTGCTGCACATCAGGGTATTGCTCATGCGGCTCCAGGCAGAACACTTCTATCATTCCACCAGTGTCTTTCTGAAATAACAGGCGCGAGTGGATCACGCGGGTTTCATTGAACACTAACAAAGACTCCTCTGGTAAATGCCGGGCAAGGTTTACATACGCATCTTCCTGGATGGTCGCATTCTTATAGACCAATAATTTTGAATTGCCTCTCTCCTGCAACGGATGCTTTGCTATCCGTTCCTCCGGCAGACTGTAACTAAAGTCTTCTATTCTCAGGTCCTGTGGTCGCATCCTTATCTTAGCTCCGGGATAGTGATCCCTGTAATTTTTCTGTAAAGGTCCAGCGCATATAAGTCAGTCATGCCGGAAATGAAGTCTACAACCGACTGTATGTCTTGATACAAAAACTTCCGGTTTTTAGTTATCACGTATTGTGCAGGTATCAACTGAAGCAGTTTTTCAGCTCGTGCACCAACAGGCTCCAGCACTGCATCCACAAACTCCTTCAATAATCCACCAATTACATTGAAGCCAGCTATTTCAATTTCAACAACTGACTTGTAGTTGTATATATACCGCTGTGAGAAAACATTAATCGCTTTGATCAGCTCCTGATCCGCCTCATCCAGCGCTTTCATCAGGTCAATCTCTAGTGTTCCTTCCAATATCTCCTGCTCTTTCTCCAGGAAAGTCCTGGAGAGCTTACCTACCATCAGCCCTATCCATTTAGCCCTTATGAACTGCACTTTCTGGTTGTCATCGTTTATGTTAGCCAGTTTCTTGTTTACATAGTCGATGCCGTTGTAGTCTTTTTCTCTTTCAAAAAAGGGTAAAAACAGTTTCATGAATGTCTCTATCGAAATAATATGCAGCCGGTGTGCGTCTTCCAGGTCTATAACACGGTAGCAGATGTCATCAGCAGCCTCAGTCAGGAACACGAATGGGTGTCGGGTATATACTCTGTTGAACCCATCTTTCTGAGGTATTTCCAGGCTGGAAGCAATATCCTCAAACGTTAAAATCTCCGAATCAAAAAACCCTGTCTTTTTAGTTGCGATTAGGCCGGTAGCTTTGTTGAAGCCTTCCTCTGAGGCGCAGGGGTACTTTACAATTGCGGCCAGCGTTGCATAAGTGAGTTTATATCCTCCCGGCTCCTGTTCATTGAAACTGTGTGTCAGAATTCTGAATGCATTCGAATTTCCTTCAAAAAGCTCAAAGTCCTTCTTCTGATTATTCGACATGTGGTCATCAATAATCTGGCGCTTAGTGCCATCAAGGCAGGAGAAATAATTTCTTATAGCGTCTTCACCGGAATGCCCGAACGGTGGGTTCCCAATGTCATGCGCCAGACAAGCTGCCGCGATCACCGATTGAAGTTCGTGTCTGTAGAAGTCGGTGAAGTCAGGGTTACCAGTTCCACATTTGGAAGCCAGTTCGTCTCCTACGGCTTTCCCTAATGATCTACCCACAGAAGCAACCTCAAGACTGTGCGTTAGTCTATTGTGAACAAACACAGCTCCCGGCAGTGGAAAAACCTGAGTTTTATTCTGAAGCCTTCTGAAAGCAGAAGAAAATATGATCCTGTCATAGTCCCTCAGAAATGACGTCCTTACCTGATCAGGATTACTATGCTTCCTTATCGGGTCTCCTGTCCGTCTCGAACTGTAAAGTGTGGACCATTTCATCATGTAAAAATGCAACAAAAAAGCACAGGCTCAAGCCTGTGCTCATCTTAAATGTGATGTCTGATTAGTAAACCTCTCCGTTTGTGCGGTAACGCCTTAACCGTTTTTCTGCACGGACCAGCTTATCATGTATAGTGTTCTTTTCGTGGGGCGTCCAGATATCATCTGCTTCAAACTTGGCGATAGCCTCCTTAATAAGCTCCTGTTCGTCCAATAGTTTGTAGTACTCGCGTTCAGTGATCTTGCCAGACTTATACGCTGACTTGATCGTTTTCTCCTGCGACTTTTGTTTGCTCTTAAAGTTTTGGGCCTCAGCAGTCAGACCAAAGCCCATTCCCACGAAAAGGATGACAAGGAAGAATAGCTTTTTCATGTAGATAAATTTATAATTGTTTGACGAATTCACAATTATATAGACTAAAGCTTGATTAGGTCATCAGTTTTTCTGTCGAAAAACTGATAGTGGGTGATTGGCGCATTGTTATCTTCAACAACTTTGAGTTTCACCTTGTAAGTCCAATACCACTTCCAGATGATGGATCTGAAGAAACTGCCTTTCCTGAGGTAAGCAGCCATAATTGGGTGCACGTGAAGGGCCAGATTCCTATGTCCCTGGTTGATAAGGTATCGTAAATCTTTCTCCATCTCATCTGCAATAAGTATGGATGGGCCAATCTTTCCGGTTCCCTTACAGGTTGGACAAACTTCGGATGTTGAAATATTCAGCTCAGGACGCAGACGTTGCCTGGTAATCTGCATCAGACCAAACTTAGAAATAGGTAAAAGGGTGTGTCGGGCTCTGTCATTAGCCATAAACCCTTCCATTGCCTCAATCAGTTTCTTTTTATTCTCGGGCAGTCTCATATCGATAAAGTCGATGATGATGATCCCTCCGAGGTCTCGCAACCTCATCTGCCGGGCAATTTCCTTTGCTGCCTCCATATTGGTGGCAAGTGCATTTTGCTCCTGGCTAATGTCAGCACTCCTGGTTCCGCTGTTTACATCTATGACGTGCAGGGCTTCAGTATGCTCAATGATCAGGTATGATCCGCTTTCCAGATTCACCGTTTTCCCAAACGCCGACTTTACCTGCTTTGAGATGCCGTATGCATCAAAGATCGGCTGCCCCCCGTTGTGGTACGCAACTATCTCCTCCTTCTCCGGGGCAATCCTGGAAACGTACTCTTTTGTCTCGGTCACCAGTTTCTTATCATTGATAATAATCTTTTGAAAGCTCTCACTTAGGAGATCACGCAGAATTGAGGTGGTCTTATCCTGCTCACTCAATATGATCTGTGGCGCCTTCGCACCTTTGAGGTTCTTCTGGATTGATTCCCACATTCCCGCCAGTTCCAGCAGATCCGTATGAAGTTCAGCAGTATTCTTACCCTCAGCTGCTGTTCGTACGATTACTCCAAAGTTCTTAGGTTTGATTGCCTCCACTATCCTTTGCAGCCTCTTCCGCTCATCTGCAGAATGTATCTTCCTCGATATCGCAACTACATCATTAAACGGTGTAACAACAACAAATCGTCCGGGAAGTGATATCTCACAGCTTAGCCTGGGTCCCTTGGATGAGATCGGCTCTTTAAGTATTTGAACCAATACCTCAGGCTTACCCTGCATCACATCAGTGATCTTGCCGGTTTTGACTATCTCGTCTTCGTTGCGGAACTTACCGAAGTCGGTCCCCCACGGCGGATTACCATCTATTGATTGCTTTGAAAACTTAACAAGGGAACGGAAATAAGGACTTAGGTCTGTATAATGTAGAAATGCATCCTTTTCATAACCAACGTCCACAAAAGCGGCGTTCAGGCCAGGCATCAGTTTCTTTACCCTTCCGAGGTACAGATCACCAACGGCAAACTGGTCTTGCCCATGCTCGTAGTGAAGTTCCACGAGCTTTTTATCTTCCAGCAGAGCGATCTCTACGCCCTCACCAGAAGAATTAATAATTAGTTCTTTGTTCATTCTACCGTCTTTTTTCCTATCTCACGCAGCTGGCTGGTAGTACATTGCAACCGTGGTCTTCAAGGTCATGCAATAACAAAACCTTACACCTTAAGCACAATCATCGGAGGCAGAAGATGTAAGGAAATGCAGTATAAGAATTGGAAAGATTAGCCAGGAAATCCAGCCTCCCTGAACTTATTTATTTCTTCTTATGACGGTTCTTTCTCAAGCGCTTTTTGCGTTTGTGAGTCGCAATCTTATGTCTTTTTCTCTTTTTACCACAAGGCATACACCAGAATTTATTAGTTACTTAAATGTTTTTATGTATTGATCTATATCCTTACTAAACTCAGGATTGTTCATTACCAACTTTGCTTTCTCAAGCAGTTCAATTGCTTTTGCTTTATCGCCTTTGTTCTTATGCGCTTCAGCAAGCCCTAACAAACCTTCGAGATTGTCAGGCTCTTGACTCAACACTGTTTCAAACCTCCCAATCGCCTTATCAAGTTGCCCCGAAACGATGCCCTGCTGTCCCAGAATCAGATTAGCCGGTACATTATCAGGGTCTTTTTCAGCTACTTCACGCAGCATCATTACTCCCTGCATCGTTGCTCCGGTTCCTATATAACACTCCGCGAGGCTAACCTTTGCAGAATCATTTTCAGGATCAATTTTAAGGACCCTGCTGAAACCTTCGATGGCCATCTGTCCGCTCCAGGCCTGTGCTTCTTCAGAAGTAGCCTTTCGCGCGAGCTCCAAAAATAATTGGGCTGCAAAGGTGAGCTTTTTTTCGGAATTCTCCAACTTACCCGCGAGAAGGTGATAATATGCGGCAACAGGAATCTGATTGTGGCCCTGCCAAATGCGAGCCAGGGAGTCAAATAAAACAGCCATTTGGGAGGAATCCCCAATGGCTGCAATTTGTGTTTCAATATCTTTTATTTCTTCATTTGCATGGGCCGGAACCGTCTCACGGGCAGCGTGGAGCACAGAGTCAAACGAAACGGGCTTGACTGCATGTGGTGCGGAGGAACCTGCAACAGGTGCTTCTGATCCGGGCTTCTTTGGGGGGACGGTGTTCCCAAAGAAATAAAATACTCCAACCAAAGCTATGGCAATGACAATTGTTATATAGTGTACCTGACGCAAGAGTGTTCAATTTCTGCGCAAAGGTACGGGAAATCATTACCTTAACCTCCTAAGATTATTGCTCGATAAGGTCCACCTCTTTGTGTTCAACCAGCTCATGCTTTGATTCCTTAACTGCCTGAACGAACTCTTTTGCAGGCTTAAAAGCAGGAATAAAATGTTCCGGGATCTCAACAGCTACATTCTTTTTGATGTTTCTTCCGATCTTGGCAGCACGTTTCTTTAGGATAAAACTTCCAAACCCACGGACATACACCGGTTCACCTTCGATCAAAGAAGACTTAACTTCTTTAAAGAACGCTTCTAGCGCTACCAGGATATCAACTTTTGGAATACCTGTTTTTTCAGCAATACTGCTAACAACATCAGCTTTTCTCATAACGGAATGTTTAGTGTTTTTATAAAATGGTTAAAACGAGTGGGCAATAGAGTCAACCTTTTCTTACCATTAAAAATTCGTCCCTAAGTGTACATTGATCTGAGAATCAATTCAGTCTAAAAAACTGTACCACTGACAAAGATATAACAACAATCAGACCATTGCGTAATATATTATTAAACTTTAAACGCTGTCTATCTGCTTAGTTATCAGGCAGATCAAGCTCACCAGTAGGAAATACAGGCTAATAAAGGCTTCCCGGCCAAAACCTGCATAATTGCTCCTGCAAAATATATTCTTCGCGATCTAAAAACCTGATATCGTTGGGGTTAAGCATTCATAATAAGTGTGGAATGATGTGGCATAAAATACACAACTTGATTGTGAGACGTCACGAATTGCAGACGGTTCACCACCACTAATCCTTTTCACGAGCTATCGTCATGCGGGTTAAGTAGTTTTGCACGCAAATCAATAAATGTGACAAGTCAGCGGAAAGCAGTTGCGATTTGGTTGTTAGTTGGGGTATTTATGATCATTTTCCAGGTTCTTCTGGGAGGTATTACCAGGTTAACGGGTTCTGGATTATCCATTACAGAATGGAAACCCATAATGGGAACCCTGCCCCCTTTGAATGAATCTGAGTGGAACAAGGCCTTTGACGGGTATAAGCAAATTGCCCAGTATCATTATCTCAACAGCCACTTTACGCTTGAGGAGTTCAAATCCATCTTCTTCTGGGAGTGGCTTCACAGGGTCTGGGCTAGACTGCTCGGCGTTGTTTTCGGTATTGGCTTTATATATTTCCTGGTGAAGAAGTATTTCGACAGGGACATGGTTATTCCCTTGGTGATCCTTTTCCTTCTTGGGGCAGCACAGGGACTTGTAGGATGGATCATGGTTCAAAGCGGACTTAATACTACCGACCTGTATGTAGATCACATCAAATTATCCATACATTTCATAGCTGCATTAATTCTATTGTGTTATACACTTTGGTTTGCGCTTAAGCTGTTGATACCCGAAAATAAGATAATTCAAAACACCTTACTGCATAAGATCACAGTAGCTACTATCGTATTGTTGGGTATTCAACTCATCTATGGTGCGTTTATGGCAGGACTCAAGGCAGCTCCATATGCACCTACGTTTCCTTCTATTAACGGAGAGTGGGTACCAGATAATGTATTTACCAAAAGCTGGGTAAACGACCATGTAAACGTTCAATTCGTTCACAGGCAACTTGCATACCTCCTGTCAGCTATTATCATACTGTGGTTTTTTGCGCTGAGAAGACTTACTAAAAGTTATGAAAATAGCCATCTCATTAGAAGCATCGCATGGTGGCCACTCATTCTGGTTATCACTCAGGTTGTGTTAGGCGCTCTCACCGTACTTAATGGTCCAAAAATGGGAGCGAGTCAATTCGGAAGCTATGAACTTCTGGCAGAAGCGCACCAGTTAGTGGCGATGTTCCTACTGATCTCTCTTTTTATTAATCTGTATCTCGTGAGAAGAACCACACTCGTGTCATAGCATTCAGGATACAATCGACAACGTGAAAATCGCTAATAAGCAGGTCTACTATATGTTAGCAGATTAATAATACGGAATTCGCAGATAATTATTGTAGCTTAAAGGCTATATCGACCGGATTCTGATGCCCAAGCTGCTTCAAGGAATATATCGCTTTCTACCTATTCAGTTATTCCTACTGCACTTCCGGAAATACCAGATGTTGCTCATCTTCTGGTTAATTCTGGTTGCTACTATTACCGGAAACTTTGCTTCTCATTTCGGTGCTTCCAGCCTCTTCTTAGCCCCGGAATACCTCGGCGAAATTAATTTCCTGAGCATGCTTCTGCTGGGAAGTTCTGTGGCGATCTTTGTTATGGCCTGGAACATAACGACCTTTATCATTCACAGCCATCGAATTCCTTTTCTCGGTGCTACCAAGCAGTCATTTCTTAAATACTGCATCAACAACTGTATTATTCCGTTAGTTTTTCTCATCTTTTACACAGCTATAAGCATCCATTTTCAGTGGATGAATGAGCATACGGAGGTCTCGAGGATACTGATGTTGCATCTGGGATTCTACCTGGGGTTTACTATTGTCATCCTCGTCAGCTTTCTATACTTCTTCAGGGTTGACAGAGACTTGTTTAAACTAGTGCTTGCGAAGATCACAAACCCCTCTCTGATAAGGGAGATTGTTCCTTATGATTCTCTCGATTTGGAATTCGACATTGTTCGTGCGGACACATTCCTTTCAGAAACGCTAAAGGTGGAAAAAATAAGCGAGCTTGGCTCTTATCATCCGAGATTGCTTGCAACAGTTTTACGCCGCCACCACCGCAACGCAGTCACAGCTACCATATTTGCTCTTTCACTATTGCTGATACTTGGTGCTTTCATGGAGGACCCACGGTTGAGGATACCCGCAGCCAGTGGATTTCTTATCCTGTTTTCCGTTTTAATGGGCATAGTGGGCGCTGTAAAGTACTTCCTAAAAACCTGGGAACTCGTTGGCTGGCTGATGATCGGGCTTATCCTCTCGTTGCTGGTCCGATACAAGATCTTTGATCTGAGAAGCATTGCCTATGGCCTGGATTACCACACAGAGGATGGTAGCAGACCAGTGTACAATTACGATAATCTGAAAGTTCTCTTTACCCCAGAGAAATATGAAGAAGACAAGAATACAGGACGACAGCGATTAGATAACTGGCTATCGAAACATAAAGATTCGGCAAGGAAACCCCCGCTCATTGTTTTAACCGTCAGTGGTGGTGGGTCTCGGTCGGCCTATTGGTCCTTCCGGTGTATGCAATACCTCGACAGCCTCTCCGAAGGCAGGTTGTTTTCAAACTCTGTACTTATCACCGGAGCTTCAGGCGGTATGATTGGAGCAGCCTACTGGAGAAGTATCCATAGGGCGCATAAAGAAGGTAGAATCTCCAACCCATACGATCCCAAATTCCAGGAGAATATTGGACGCGACCTGTTGAATGCGATCATTTTTTCTTTTGCAAGTGTCGACCTGATCTCTCCATTCAACAAAATATCCATTGCAGGCTACTCCTACACGAAAGATCGCGGATACGCGATGGAGCAGGAACTGATCAGGAATACAGAAGGTATTCTTGATCAAAAGCTAAGCGATTATCAACTTGCTGAGGCGAACGGTTCAATACCGCAGATGATCATCAACGGCACCATCGTCAATGATGGCCGAAGGCTTATGATGTCTGCTCAACCGGTGACTTACCTCACACAGCCAGCTTATTCGCTTATAGATTCCTTTCAGCCCCCCATCGATGCAGTGGATTTTGTCAGCTTCTTTTCTGAACAAAACCCTTACAACCTTCGCCTTACCACCGCTTTAAGGATGAACGCCACTTTCCCATTCGTGCTTCCGGTAGTAAAACTCCCTTCAATACCACAGATGAATATTATGGATGCAGGTCTGCGAGACAATTTCGGGCTAGAGGTAGGTAGCCGGTATCTCTATGTATACAAGGACTGGATCGCCCAACATGCAGGTAATGTAATCTTTATTGAAATCAGGGATACGAGGGAATCTGAAGTATTCCCCCCGACTGAGCAGTCCAGGCTTGGAACAATGATCGCTGATCCCTTGTTTGTTATTCAAAATAAGTGGGAACCTTTTCAATCTTACTATCACAGTTACATCAAGGATATGATGCCTGCACTCATGCCTCAGGTAAACTTTCTTTCATTTACTTATATTCCCTCTGAGGCAAACAAGACTGCCGCGCTCAATTTCCATATCACCAACAAAGAGAAGCGTGATATTTCAAGCTCCATCTTTCATCCTCAAAACCAGGCCGCAGCCAGGCAGTTCTTAAAGCTTGTGACCCAGTAAGTATTAATCGCATTAAGATGACATCCAACGCAGCGGATTCTGATTCATGAACTCTTCCGATTGAATCAGATCTGTATGGAGCACCCTGTCAGACTCCATAAATGATATCTTCTTTCTGAAATCTGCACAGAGTTGTTCAATTGCTTCAGAGGACTTGTGTGGCCTACGTAGTTCTAATGCCTGTGTAGCTGTGAGCAACTCGATAGCAAGCACGCGCTGTACATTCTTCATCAGTTTATAGAGTTTTGTTGCAGCGTTAGCGCCCATGCTCACATGGTCTTCCTGTCCATTACTGCTGACAATGCTGTCGACAGATGCGGGCGTACAGAGTTGTTTGTTTTGACTAACTATTGCCGCAGCCGTGTATTGAGCGATCATAAATCCACTGTTCACCCCGGCGTTAGGAGCCAAAAATGCAGGCAAGCCTCGTTGTCCGCTGATGAGCAGATATGTCCGGCGCTCCGAGATATTTGCAAGCTCGGCCATCGCTATCGCCAAGAAGTCAAGATTCAAGGCCAACGGCTGGCCGTGGAAATTTCCACCACTCATGATTGCCTCCTCATCATGAAAAACAATGGGATTGTCAGTCACGGAGTTTATTTCTGTTTCAACCACCCGGATGATATTGTCAACCACATCCTTTGAAGCGCCATGTACCTGCGGCATACACCTGAATGAGTAAGGATCCTGTACCTGCTCTTTGTGTAACTGTTGTAACTGGCTTCCTTTCAGCAGTCCAAGTATACGGTTTGCTGTATCTATCTGACCCTTGTGAGGACGAACCCTGTGTATTGGATGTCTGAATGGTTCATCTTTAGCCAGAAACCCCTCGGCCGATAATGCGCCAATGAGGTCCGCCCAAACAAGCAGATCCTGTGCTTTTAACAGCGACCAGACAGCGTAGCTACTCATAAACTGAGTGCCGTTCAGCAGCGCCAACCCTTCCTTAGCCGACAGCGGCATTGGTTCCAGCCCCACTTCGGCAAGCACCTCTGCCGCTTCTCTTTTCTCATTCTTATATCGCACCCATCCCTTCCCAAAAATAGGCAAGCTCAGATGTGCCAATGGAGCCAGGTCTCCTGATGCACCCAGCGATCCAAGTTCATATACTATTGGCGTGATTCCAAGATTGTAAAAGTCTGCAAGCCGCTGAACGATCTCAGGCCGCACTCCACTATAGCCCTGGCTGAGGCCATGCACCTTCAGAAGCAACATCAGCCTGACAATCTCCTCCGGCACTTCATCACCCATACCACATGCATGGGAGCAAACGAGATTCTCCTGTAGCTGTGCTAATTCGTCATCAGCTATGCGAACGTTGCACAACGAACCAAATCCAGTATTGATACCATAATACGTTTCACCAGTGCGGATGAGCGCCTCCAGGTAATCTCTGTTGTGCTTGATCGCCTGATAGGCATCAGATGAAATTTCCAGTTTTTGGTTACTCCATTGTCTTAGGGAATCCAGAGAAAGAAACGTGGGAAGCGCCATTGCAGTGTCTTTATTTTTGGCTGCAAAAGTAGCTATTCACAAAAGACTTTCCAGTTTATGAGGCTTTACATCGGGTCAACGTCAAAAAGGATCTGCAATGAAGTATTGCCGCGCTGAGCCGTTATTGACGACTTCAAATTCCAGATAGTCTGCTTCACCAGGTCAAGAACCCGGCTATCTCTGGGACATTTCACCCAAACTTCCTGCACGTACAAGTTCCTTACTTTGCTCACAACAGCAGGCACCGGTCCTTGAACAGTAATAGACTCTACGCCATTCAAAGCTGCTGCCATTTGCCCGGCCCCATTTATCGCCTTAGCCTCATCCCGGTGTTTGAACATTACCCTGATGAGTCGGGTAAATGGCGGATAGGCGAAGAACTCCCTGTATTTTATTTCATGCTGGTAGAAGCCATTTACATCATGATTCTGCACCCACTGTAAAACCGGGTGGATCAGATTGAACGCTTGTATCAATACTCTTCCGGCACCGTCCGATCTGCCGGCTCTGCCGCTCACCTGCTCCATTAGCTGAAAAGCTCGTTCGTTCACTCTGAAGTCAGGGAAGTTCAGGAGGCTATCGGCGCTGAGGATACCAACCAGTGAAACATTGGGAAAATCCAGCCCCTTCACCACCATCTGAGTTCCCACGAGTATGTCGATCTTTCGCTTCTCCAGCTTATCGAGTAGATCCGTCATGCTTGCTTTTGCACGCATACTGTCTACATCCATCCTTCCCACCCGCGACTCCGGAAAAATGTGCTTCACTTCTTCTTCTATCCGTTCTGTACCGAAGGTCTTGCTCTGCAGGCGGTTGCTGCCGCAGGCGTGGCAGGTGTGGATCACGGCCGACTTCATTCCACAGTAGTGGCAGTGCAGTTTGTCCGTCGACTTGTGGTAGGTTAGGGATACAGCACAGTTCTTGCACTGGGGCACCCATCCGCAAATCAGGCACAACTGAAACGGCGCATAGCCTCTTCTATTCTGGAATAATATCACCTGCTTCCGTTCCTGTAGCGCTTCTACAATGGCCTGCTGCAGCTCCGGCCCTATCATCTTTACACCTCTTACCCGTTGCGTCTCTATAGATTTCGCATTAATCACCTCAATCACGGGCATCTCTACGCCCTTGTATCTTTCCTTAAGTGCTACATAGCCATATTTGCCCTGTCTTGCATTATACAGGCTCTCTACGGAAGGGGTAGCTGATCCAAGAATCACCTTTGCCTTATGCAAAGAGGCAAGAAATATAGCGGCGTCTCGTGCCTGAAATCTTGGTGCGGGGTCTTTCTGCTTGTACGACACATCATGCTCTTCGTCCACTATTATAACGCCCAGCTCATTATACGGAAGCCATAAAGCAGAACGAGGACCTACTACTACTTTGTATTGCTGCTTCTTCACCTTCTCCCATATCTCCACCCGTTCATTGTTGCTGAACTTGGAATGGTATACACCGAGGTCGTCACCGAAATAGGCGTGCAGCCTGCCCACTAGCTGTGTTGTCAGTCCTATTTCCGGGAGTAGCAGTATCGCCTGTTCCCCCTGCTCTATACAGGACTTGATATAATGGATATAGAGTAGTGTTTTTCCACTGCCGGTTACACCTTCCAACAGTACTACATCCTTTTCAGCAAGTCCTGCTTCCAGTTCCCTGTATGCGATTTCCTGGGCAGGGGTGAACTCTATGGCCTTTATGTCCTCCACCTCATCAAATATTATCCGGTCAACGTCCCGTTCTTCTACCTCAAAAACTTCCTTCTCTTCCAGCGCCTTCACCTGGGCTGCGGTAGCGCTTGTTCTTTCCAGCAGATCAATCTGCCGCACGAAGCGGCTACGCATGGAAAGCTCCACGTATGCCATCAGCAACTCTAGCTGTTTGGGCGCCCTTCCCAGCTCACCAAAGAGTTCAGCTAGTTTTTCTTCATTCTTATAAACAGCCGCGAGCCTGATTATCTTTTCCTTCTTAGGTCTGTACAACGGCTCCAGTGAATCATTTATCAGCACCACTTCCTGTTCAAGAAGCTCGTTCAATACGCCACTAAGGTATCTTTGACCTACTATCAATCTCAGTTCCGTTATCGTCAACTCCTTCTTCAACTCCAGTGCCTCAGCAGCCAGGTAAGCTTCATCACTCCATTCATAAGTTTTCTCCTTACCATTCCAAGCCAGCCGCGTCTCACCCATCAGCTTCAGGTGGGCTGGCAAAGCTGCCTGCATCACCTCTCCAGGCGCTGCCATGTAGTAGTGCCCGATCCATTTCCAGAAAAGCATTTGCTTTTCATTGACAACAGGCTCTTCATCTATGAGACTCTTTATTGGCTTTACCTGGTAAGATTCGGGCTTGTTATTGTGCAGGTGCTCGACTACGGCAGCGTACTGTTTATTTTTTCCCAGCATCACCTCCACCCTCATTCCCCGCCTTATCTTATCCTGCATCTCGTGGGGCACACCATAGGTGAGCACTTGCGGTAAATTAAGGGGAAGAATTACGTCAGCAAATCTTAATACGTCAGGCGAACGACTGTCTCCGGGAGGCATGGGTGCAAGCTAAGAAAATGTGGTTAGTGGTTAAACAATTTACTATTCTGAAATACGATCATGAATATATCTCTCTTCACCAAACCAGGATCTACAACAGCTGCAATAAAGATGTACATGACTGCCTTGAAAGCCCTGCGGATAAATAAAAATGTGCTTAATGGGTATTAGCCTTTTACTTACCTTTGCCCCTACAAACTTTTTAAAGAGTAACATGGCGAAGACAACAGAAAGGAAATGTTCCTTTTGTGACCGGATAGAGGGCGAAGTAAACATACTTTTTACCGGGATGAAAGGGAACATATGTGATCAGTGTATTGAGAACGCGCATTACTTACTACAAGAGGCACTTGGCGACAACCAGAAAAAGAAAGACAAAGACGTTAAGCTTGATCTTCAGCAGCATAAACTCCACAAACCAAAAGAAGTAAAGGAATTCCTGGACCAGTATGTGATCGGTCAGGATGATGCCAAAAAAATACTTTCTGTAGCTATATATAACCATTACAAGCGGCTGATGCTTCCGGTGATGGACGACGTCGAGATTGAAAAGTCGAACATTATCATGGTGGGCGAAACCGGTACCGGTAAGACCCTGCTGGCAAAGACCATAGCGCGGCTGCTACAGGTGCCATTCGCTATTGTTGACGCCACTGTATTTACAGAGGCCGGCTATGTAGGTGAAGATGTGGAAAGTATATTATCCCGTCTGCTGCAGGCTTGCAACTTCGATATTACCGCTGCTGAACGTGGCATTGTGTATATAGATGAAATAGATAAGATAGGCCGCAAGAGCGACAACCCTTCTATTACCCGCGATGTGAGCGGCGAAGGCGTACAACAGGCTTTACTTAAGCTCCTCGAAGGGTCTGAAGTGCTGGTGCCACCCCAGGGAGGCCGTAAGCATCCTGAGCAGAAGATGGTAAAGGTGAATACTACCAACATCCTGTTCATATGCGGTGGCGCCTTCGAAGGCATAGACAAAATGATCGCCCGCAGGGTTCAGACCTCCGCTATCGGGTATAATGCTATCAAGTCTACCAAGAGCCTTGACCGCGCTAACCTTCTCCAGTATGTGAATGCCCAGGACCTCAGGTCTTTCGGCTTGATACCGGAACTATTAGGACGTCTCCCGATAGTGACCTATCTCAATCCGCTGGATCCACCGGCACTGAAGCGAATCCTTACTGAACCAAAGAACGCTCTCATCAAGCAATACACTAAGCTGTTCGAATACGAGGGCGTAAAGCTGGTGGTAGACGATGAGGCGCTTGACTACATGGTGGATAAGGCAGTGCAGTACAAGCTGGGTGGCCGCGGACTGAGAGCCATTTGTGAGATGATACTCACTGATGCCATGTTCGACATCCCTTCGCAGGAGAAAGTGGCCGGTGCGGAGTTCCACCTTACGCTGGCCTATGCACGGCAGATGCTGGAGCACTCAAAACTGGAATTATTGAAAGCAGCATAACGTTTACCCTTTAAATACTTGAAGCATGGAAGACATGGTACAGCAACTCATAGACAAGGCAGGACTTACAAGAGAACAGGCTGAAAAGTCTATTATGGTCATTAAGGAGTACATTCAATCTCAACTGCCTCCTATGATGCAGGGTATGGTTGACAACTTCATGGGGCAGCAGCCAAATGCCAATGACAAGATAGGTGAGTAAAACACAAACACACTTTAGCACACAATATTGATCCCGCTTCGGCGGGATTCTTTTTTACTACCACCATCGCACACCATAAGAGTATGTGCAGACCAGAGTATATTCCAATATTTCAAAGAGCTAAAAATGGAATGCATAGGTGCTTAGGAATAATCTTAGCACCCTTGTGCATTTCTTCTTACAGGATTACTATAGATCACCCTACCTGTTGACCACAAAAGGAAGGTAAGGGTTAATGATAATGCTGGTTACCACACCACATATCTTCAGCTCCATGCCATCCTGCAATACGATAGGCTCATAGGCGTCGTTTGCTGGCAACAATCGCATCAGCTTAAAGTCGATCTTCTTCAGCGTAAACTCCCCATTCAGATCGGCAAGTACTATATGACCGGTTCGTGGGGTAACGGATGTATCCACCACCAGCAATGCCCCCTCAGGAATATGCTCTCCTTCCATTGAGCTGCCTTCAGCCACAAAGACGAAGCTCGATTGTCTGTTCTTCACCAGCATTTCATTCAGATCTACCGGCTTCTGAATGATGTCCTGCACAGCAGCCGGGTATCCGCATCTCACAGGGTTCTCAAACATGGTAACGTCTACCCGCTCCGAAGAACGGATCCTATACGCTTTCCCTGGAACTAGTGCTACTTGCATTCCACTTTCCTTTAGACACTATTAATGTCTTTTACCTTCTTAGTATTGACTGCAAAGATACCAAATCTTCCCGCGGTGTACAAATAAATTATGAATCATATCGGAAAATCCCAGTACTCATTTAAGCCTTTTGTCTGCCGAAATAAAAGGAAAGAACATGGCCCAGAGATTTAGCCTTTCATTAATTGCCATACAATACCATATTGATGTAACTTCAGGCCATTATTCCCAATTATATGTTTAAAAGATTAAAACTATCGCTTCTATCAGCGTGTTTTCTGCTGGTAAGCACGGCATCTATTGCCCAGACTGACTATACCTGGAAGGAGGCAAGCGCCGCTGGCTACAACTACAAGTATGTGACTAACGATCCCAGTCAGACTCGCTTCTACACGCTGAAGAATGGCCTTACGGTAATACTTAGCCCTACGCCGAAGGAGCCCAGGATGCAGTTTTACATAGCCACCAAAGCAGGTAGCAAGACGGACCCTGCTACCAACACAGGGCTGGCCCACTATCTGGAGCACATGCTCTTTAAGGGAACCCAAAGCTTTGGTTCGCTGGACTGGGCGAAGGAAAAGCCGCTGCTCGACGAAATAGATGCGCTTTACGAAAGGTACAATAAGACCACTGATGCCGAAGCAAGGAAGAACATCTACAGGCAAATAGACTCTGTTTCAGGCGTTGCATCAAAATATGCTATTGCCAACGAGTACGACAAGCTGATGAGCGAAATGGGTGCACAGGGCACCAATGCCTTCACCTCCTACGAGCAAACGGTTTATATTGAGGATATCCCATCCAACGCAGTGGATAAATTCCTGAAGGTGCAGGCCGACAGGTTCCGCAACCCTGTGTTCCGTATCTTCCATACTGAGCTGGAGGCTGTGTATGAAGAGAAGAACAGGGGACTGGACAGCGACCCGAGAAAGGTGAATGAGACCCTGATGGCCAACCTGTTTAAGAACCATAACTATGGCAAGCAGACAACCATCGGTACTGTAGAACACCTGAAGAACCCATCTCTTGTAGAGATCAGAAAATACTACGACAACTACTACGTGCCTAACAACATGGGCATCATAGTATCCGGCGACTTCAACCCAGACGTACTGATCAAAAAAATAGATCAGTCTTTCGCTTACATGCAGCCAAAGCCGGTGCCCGTCTACAAGTTTCAGCCAGAGGAGCCAATAAAGGAGCCGGTGGTTAAGGAAGTATTCGGACCAGACGCCGAGTTCATTGCTATTGGATTCAGGCTGCCGGGCATACATGCCAAGGATGCTATGATGGCAGACCTGGTAGGGCAGATACTTACCAACGGTCGTGCAGGCCTTATGGACCTGAACCTGGTAAAGAAACAAAAGCTGCTGCGTGCCGGCGCCTACAGCAACGTGCTGATAGATCATGGGGTACTGATGCTGCAGGGTTCACCCACACAGGGTCAGAGCCTGGATGAGGTGCGCACCCTGATGCTGGGAGAGATAGAGAACCTGAAGAAAGGAAACTTTGAAGATGAGCTGATGACCTCCATCATCAACAACATGAAGAAGTACCTGATGCAGCAAAACGAGAAGTACAGTTCTCGTGCCGCTGCGCTGATGTACACCTTTACATCTGAAGACGACTGGAGAAACAATGTTGCATACATTGACCTTCTATCAAAGCTTACGAAGAAAGACATCACCGACTACGCTAACCGCTACCTGGGCAACAACTATGTAGCCGTATATAAGCGCATGGGAGAAGATAAGAGCATAGTGAAGGTAGAGAAGCCTCAGATAACACCTGTGGAAACGAACGCTGGTGCGCAGTCGGATTTTGTGAAGGAAGTAGCAGCTATGCCTGAGTCTCCATTGAAGCCAGTTTGGCTGGACTTTAATAAAGACCTGCAAAAAGGAAAGGTAGGACCTGCTGAATTGCTGTATGTGCAGAACAACGACAACGGCTTATTCCGTATGACGTACAGGATCAATGCCGGCAACTGGAATGACAAGCGTCTTGGTGTAGCCGCCAACTACATACAGTTCCTGGGCACAGGCACAAAGAGCGCTGAAGACATCTCGAGAGAATTCTACAAGCTGGCATGCAGCTTCAATGTAAATGCCGGTAATGAGTTTACCACCATTACTGTTGAGGGCCTGCAGGAGAACTTTGCCCAGGCTACCGCACTGCTGGAAGAATTGCTTACCAACTGCAAACCCGATGAAGAAGCATTGGCTGCGCTGAAGGCGAGACTGGCCAAGAGCCGTGCCGACGCAAAGAACAACAAGAACGCAGTGATGCAGGGTATGTTGAACTATGCACGTTATGGATCCAGCAACCCCTTCAACAATGTGTTGACTGATGCTGAACTACAGGCCCTTACTGCTAACGAACTTACTGACCTGATCAAGAAGCTTACGAGCTATGAGCACAGGGTATTGTATTATGGTCCGCAGCCTATTAAGGAGTTGACAGCTTCATTAGGAAAGCTTCACAAGGTGCCTGCAACATTCGCCGCGGCTCCTGCTGCCAGGAAGTTCCCATACAGCGAGCAGAAAGCAAACGAGGTACTGTTTACCGACTACGATATGGTGCAAAGCGAGATACGCTGGGTACGTAATGTGCCAGGCTACGACCCTGCCATGCAGCCACAGATCGAGATGTTCAACAACTACTTTGGTGGTGGTATGGGGTCTATAGTATTCCAGACCATTCGGGAAAGTAAGGCACTTGCCTATTCTACCAGTGCCCTGTTCCTGACCCCGGAAAAAAAGGAAGACCCTTATTACCTGACAGCCTATGTAGGCAGCCAGGCAGATAAGCTAACCGAGGCTGTAGCAGCAATGAACGAACTACTGACCGAACTTCCTGCAGCAGAGAACAGCATCACCAATGCCCGGTCTGCCATCCGCAAGAACATAGAAACTGAGCGGATCACGCAGGATGCCATCATATACAACTACCTGGCTGCAGAGCGCCGTGGTCTGAATGATGACTACCGCAAGATGGTATACAGTGAGGCTGAAAAGCTGGGTTACAATGAGCTGAAAGACTTCCATGGTAAGTACCTCGCCCGCAAGCCATACACCTATGTGATCGTTGCCTCTGAGAAGAATGTAAGTGAGCAGGACCTTCAGAAGCTGGGTACTGTTAAGAAACTGACCAAGGAACAGATATTTGGTTATTAGGGGAAAAATTCCAAAGAGGAAATTCCAAATTCCAAACAACACGAGGTAAATTCCAAATGACAAATTCCAAATCCCAGGCTTACTTTTTATAGTCATTGGCTTGTAGTGCTAAAGACAAAAACACGAAGAGGCTGTATCAAAACCGATGCAGCCTCTTTCTATTTGCGTACCGACTCCACCGCAATAATACCCACATAGATGCACATCGCTGTCTATATCCGCACACACACATTTCACGCTATCGCGTAAATCAGAGGTTATTCCGCCTCAGCGGAAACTGTTACTAGCAATAACGCTCACACTCCATCTTGCGTTTTAAAATTTGCCCTTTGGAATTTGACTCCTGAATATGGCTTTTATTCGTATTTTGAAACCAGCAATACAGGAACATCTTGGTAATAATCATGAATAAGACACTTTTCCTGCTCTACATTATATTCACACTATTTTCCTGTAAAAAGCATCATGTTTGCGATGAAGAATTAACCCTTAAGAAGCGGCCCTACTTAGGCAGCGAAATAAGAACTGATGGCTATTATTATCTCGCGATTAGTGAAAAAGTCTATAGAATAGCGATAATGTATAAGGACGGCGTTCTTATATCAAAAAACTTTGGAGGAGTCGGTGATCTTCAGTCTGTAGATAAAGTTTTGCAATCAACCGATCTACTGAAGACGGGGCTGGGGCTTGTTCCAATCAAACAAAGATAGTGTACAAATGCAGTATTGGACTTTTAGCACTTGTGGAGATTTGGCAAGAACCCTCTCCGGACATATCATTAACGACTCGACATTTGTTATTGCTTCGTCAGATGACACAATGCGATTTCGATCCCTGATCCCAAAACCTGACAGCTCAAATAATTTTATCAAGTGAGAATGAAGAGACTACTACTTTTACTTTTGCTATTGCCACTATTTTTTTCTTGCGATAAGTTCGTGTTTTCAAGTACCGGAACAGGTACGATCAGGTTTACAAACGCCTCAAGCGATAGCTATAAGATTTATATTGGCGCGGACATGATCAAAGAGCTACCGGGTCACAGTTCTCCCGATGAGACTGTCGCAGAAGGACTATTTTCGATAAAAGCTGAACAAAGTACTGGTATAGTTTCCACTCCCAACATTTTCAAGACAAGCATAGTTATTGAATCTGGAATGAAAGAGTTTCGCTTTCCCTGATTTTCTCCTTCACTTCAACTGTTAGACATTTCTAAAACTTCCCGAACTTAAAGGCAATGGCACTTGTTTTTTGACTTGTTGTACAGATCAAAACCTTTTAATCATGGCAACGAGAGATAAGAATAAGGGTGGCAGTCCGCGCAAAAACGACGATAGCAGCATTGGCAACAAGCAGCGAACTTCGCAGACTGGCGGACAAAGCTCTGGCGGAAGCATGAGGCACAACAAAGAGGATGCCTTCACCAAAGACCTGAATAAGTCAGGTAGAAAAAAACCAAATAGATAGGCTCCAAATCACAAATTCCAAGTTTCAGGCCCACAATTTAGATTAATTGACTTGTGGTGCTAAATGATGCAAACAACAACGGGAAGAAAATGCTTCCCGTTGTTGTTACTTAACTTCCTGAGGTAACCGGTTGCTCCTCACATATTATAAAAAACATAAAGGCACCTGGGATATCTATGGCTTTACATTGGAGTTACACTGGATGTTCATTGGAGTTGCACCGAAACTTGAAAGAAGAGTCCGTGTGATATAAAACTTTTCATGCACCCTATTGAGAATTCGTAGGTATAAGGATAGGCTTGTTCCCTGCCACTTCTTTGCCTGCTCCTTGCTTCTTCCTTGCTTGTCCATTGCTCGTTGAAGGCATGCTAAGGGCATGCTGAGGGCATGATATCCCAGGTGCCTTTATGTTTTGTGTAATATGTTCTTCAGCTACCTGGTATATTAGGTGCGGGATCAATTAGTATTTTCACCATCTACTAAACGGGAAGGAACTTGTCAGTCATCAATCAATACGAGCAATACTATGCTAAGGACAGAAAGGCGTGGAGGGCGTGGCTGAAGAAACATCATAACAAGGCACCGGGTGTTTGGCTGGTGTATTACAAAAAGGAGTCCGGTAAGTCCCGCGTACCGTATGCCGATGCTGTGGAGGAAGCACTTTGCTTTGGCTGGATAGACAGTACCTCCAGGCCGCTGGACGAGGAACGCTACATGCAGCTTTTCACCCCCAGAAAACCGAAGAGCGTGTGGAGTGGGCTGAACAAGCAACGCGTGGAAAAGCTGATAGCTGGAGGACAGATGACTGAGGCTGGGCTGGAGAAAATAGCAGTCGCAAAGAAAAACGGTCAATGGGAGAAGACAGACCAGGTAGAGGCGTTCGTAGTTCCGGACGATCTGGCGAAAGAGCTGAAGAAAAACAAGGCTGCTCAAGCCTATTATGATACACTGGGAAAGACAAACAAAAAGTACATCCTGTACTGGCTGAATAGTGCTAAGCGTGAGGAGACCCGAGCCAGACGTGTCGAGGAGATCATGGCTTCCCTGAAACAGGGAGTGATGCCGGAGCGGTTCAGGACTTGATCAACTCTCATTTCTAAACCATCAGTTAACCGTTTGTGATACTGTTGTTAACCTGCACCATTTGGTGGACAGTGAAGCTGTGGGGTTGCATCTTTACATTGTTGAAGCGATCAGCTTTCAGTGATTGGTGATTAGTGACTGGTAATTAGTAAACAGCGTTAGACAAACAAAAACAACAAACAAACGACTCAAACAAACAAAAATATTTACGCTGTCTCCATTCTCTCCTTATATATTGTAGAGCCCTTTCCAGGGCTCTTTCTTTTTTGCCTCAGTCCGTCTTAATATTAACTTCTTTGTCAATGTCTTAACATGGAAGTTGGTAACTTCAGTAGGTTACACAGATTGTAACAGTTAAGATAGGTACATCAATCTTCAGGGCGCCACTAAAAACTCCGACGCAGCACAGTAAAGATTTCCCCTCATTCTTAAAACAAAGGCAACAGGCGGCGAAGCACTCTTATCGGGAGGCGTTGTAGCCTGGACAAAAATCCTGTTAACCCATTAAATACAAACACATGAAACTTACAACGACCAGCATACGCAGCGCCATACTAAAGGCGGTCACCTTATCATTGATACTTACCTGCTCTTTCTTCAGTGCAATGGCAGACAACAAATGGCAGCTAAAGAAAGAGACAGATGGTATTAAGATCTATACACAATCGGTAGCCAACTCAGACATAAAGGCTCTGAAGGCAGACTTTATGATAAATGGCGATATGGATAAACTTGCGTCCGTGCTTTTGGACATCAGCGGACAAAAGGACTGGGTGTACAGTACGATGTCTTCTAAGGTCCTGAAGAAAGTGGGCGAGCAGGAGCTCATCTACTACTCAGAAAAGGACATGCCGTGGCCGGTGACAAACAGAGACGCGGTAATGCGCATCAAGATAGAGCGGCCAACAGAGGCGACGATGCTGGTGAGCGTATCACCCGTAAACGGTATGATGGCTGAGAAGAACGACATAGTGCGGGTGAAATCGTCGGACGTGACGTGGAAGGTGACGCAGGTGAATGGCAGCACGATGAAAGTGGCCTACCAGGCAAGTGTAGACCCGGGAGGTTCGCTGCCTGCATGGGTTACTAATATGTTCCTTACCAAAGGTCCGCTGGAGAGCTTTAAGAAGCTAAGGGAAATGATGAAGTAAAAGGATTGGGATTAATGCTTTAGCAAAAATTGCTGCTTCTCCTTGAACTCTTCCCTGAAGAAGAGAAGCCCGATCTTAAAAAGGTCCAGGCTGAGGCGGACATCTTCTGACGAAGCTATTTGTTCCCACGCGGCGGTGTGCTGCTTGCTGAAGTGGATGGAGTTGATGAGTACGAAGCTTTCGTTCTTCAGGCGGAAGCGATACTTCTCGTAGGCATGCTGCCAGTCCGACGGGTCGCGCAGATCTATAAGCAGCAGATCGGGTTGTGGGTATTGCTCGTAAGAGCCAGCTTCCAGCGGTTCAGACTTCAGTTGCACCTCTCCGTCTTTCACAGGCGTAATGGTGATAAAGGTTTCCTGCTCGCCGTGGTGGTTGGCAAGCCACAATATGCTCCGGCATTCAAAGTAGGCGACCAGCTGATTGATGAGCTTCTTATGTTTACGGGTTACCAGGATAAGCGCGTTATCATCAGCGGCTTTGTTTTGCAATACATCCTCAATTAGAGCATAAACGAACGGGCTGTGCACCCCGTGCCGGCCTTTTGCCTTCCGCAGGTGCCTTACATACTGCTTTAGCCGGTATCCTGTGGTCACAGGCTTATCCTTTCTAGTTGCTGAAAAGTAAATGCGTACTTGTGTTTCTCATCCACGCCATGTTCTTCCTCCCACACAATCTTCCAATGTGTGTGGTCAATATCCGGGAAGAAGGCTGTTGCACCTTCTATCACCGTCTTCACGTTAGTTACATATAGCCGGTCGAGCTGATCCATTGTTTCCTCAAATATCTTTCCGCCTCCGATGATAAAAGCCTCACCTGTTGCCTCCTGCTCCAGCCGGGCGATCGCCTCATCGAGACTGTTGTACAGGAGCACCCCTTCCGGCAGTTGCAGATCCTTCTGGTGAGATACCACAATATTGAGCCTGCCGGGTAGCGGCTTACCCATGCTTTCGTAGGTCTTCCTCCCCATGAGCACCGGCTTTCCCATAGTAGTTCGCTTGAAGAATTTAAGATCGTCGGGTAGATGCCAGGGCAACTGGTTGTCTTTACCAATAGCATTGTTCTCAGATAAAGCGACTATAGCGGAGAGGAGCATTTTAATTATGAATTGTCAATTATGGATGGGTGGTTACCTGCATTTGGGATTTGGTTTTTGGAATTTGGAATTTCTCCTACCGGAATTTCCTCATACCGCCACCGGAGCCTTTATATGCGGGTGGCACTGGTAGTTTTCTAATGTAAAGTCTTCGAAGCGGAAGGCGAACAAATCCTTTACATCAGGGTTCAGCTTCATGGTGGGGAGGGGATATGGCTCGCGGGTAAGCTGTAGCCTGGCCTGATCTACATGGTTGCTGTATAGGTGCACATCGCCAAACGTATGGATGAACTCACCTGGCTGCAGGCCTGTAACCTGTGCCATCATCATGGTGAGCAAGGCATAGGATGCGATGTTGAAAGGTACGCCCAGAAACACATCTGCACTGCGCTGATAGAGCTGACAGCTAAGCTTGCCATCCGCCACGTAGAACTGGAACAAAGCATGACAGGGGCTCAGGGCCATCTTCGGCAGGTCGGACACATTCCATGCGTTCACTATCATACGGCGGCTGTCGGGGTTGGTCCTAATCTGCTTCAGCACGTCCTGTATCTGGTCGTAGGTTTGCCCGTCGGCACCTGTCCAGCTACGCCACTGGTGGCCATAGACGGGACCCAGCTCACCATTCTCATCAGCCCAGTCGTCCCAGATGCTTACCCCATTATCCTTCAGGTATTTGATGTTGGTGTCACCTGCGAGGAACCAGAGGAGCTCGTGGATGATAGACTTTAGGTGCAGCTTCTTGGTAGTGACCAGGGGGAAACCGCTGTTCAGGTCGAACCGCATCTGGTACCCGAATACGCTAATGGTTCCGGTGCCTGTGCGGTCTGATTTTTCGGTGCCATTGTCTAATATATGCTGCAACAGATCTAGATATACTTTCATGTCCCTTTCTTACTGGTTGTAAAGGTAGGAGCTTTTGATAAACCACGTCCTGCGCCGCTGACAATGATACAGAGCCGATTTGCGAACAGAATTGTATTTTGCACGGATATTCGCAGTTTCTAATGAGCCAAACGCTTTCGATTGTTATTCCAGCTTACAATGAAGGGCCTACCATTCACCACATACTTGACAAGGTGAAGGCTGTGGTACTTCGCAATGAGATTCAAAAAGAAATTATCATAGTTAACGACTGCTCGAAGGATAACACGGAAGAATCTATACTAGCCTACCAATCTGCCAACCCCGACCTGCCCATTACCTACTATAAACATGAGGTGAACCAGGGTAAAGGAGCAGCGCTGCGCACGGGTATACAGAGGGCGACCGGCGACTATGTGATCGTTCAGGACGCTGACCTGGAATATGACCCAAACGAGTTCAACATACTACTGCAGCCTATTCTGGATGGATTTGCGGATGTGGTCTATGGCTCAAGGTTCATAGGCGGGAACCCGCACCGCATCCTTTTCTTCTGGCACTCTATAGGCAACAGGTGGCTTACCACCCTTTCGAACATGCTGACCAACCTGAACCTCACAGATATGGAAACCTGCTATAAGCTCTTCAAGCGGGAGGTTGTACAGGGCATTAAGCTGGAGGAGAATAGGTTTGGCTTTGAGCCAGAGATTACTGCTAAAGTAGCCAGGCTGAAGGGTGTGAGGATCTATGAGGTGGGCATCTCTTACTACGGCCGCACCTATGAGGAAGGCAAGAAAATAGGGTGGAAGGACGGCTTCAGGGCGATATATTGTATCTTGAAGTACAACCTGTTTAAGTAAACCGCCCATATGAACAACGAAAACAACAAAGGACTGATACTGCCTGTGAAGGGAGTGTACCCCACGATACCGGAGGATTGCTTTATAGCGCCTAATGCCACAGTAGTGGGGGACGTAGAGATGGGCACTGAGTGCAGCGTGTGGTTCAATGCCGTAATACGCGGTGATGTGAACAGCATACGAATGGGCAACAGGGTGAACGTACAGGACGGAGCGTGTATACACTGCACCTACGAGAAGTCGAAGACGATACTGGGCAATAATGTGTCTATAGGTCACCATGCCATAGTGCATGGCTGCACTGTGGAAGACAATGTGTTGATAGGCATGGGGGCGATAGTGATGGATAGAGTACGCATAGGCAGC
>Ga0196970_1000772_pt1 | contig 30513 bp, 19 predicted proteins | sample S1v_513CmetaG_FD_148672 | JGI IMG/M metagenome (GOLD analysis project Ga0196970, IMG submission 148672) | Soil microbial communities from Anza Borrego desert, Southern California, United States - S1+v_5-13C | ecosystem: Environmental > Terrestrial > Soil > Desert | place: USA: California... | reverse complement strand
CATCACCCAGGCACGTCAGATTGGCAATCCTTTGTCTGACACCAACGCGGAAAGAAGAACTTCCAACGAAAAGCCATCAGGAATTTCAACCCGCCACATCTCCACCGCTTTCACGCCGCCGCTGACAGCAAAAGACGGAGATGGACTGACTTCGGCTTTCTCGTATGCCGCACCAGATCAGGAACGTGCGATCGAAGTGTTGTGTCGACTCATTGAAGACTCCATAGAGCGAGGATGACGGGTGTCTTTTTCGCTGTGCCGCAGAAGCAAGTGGCTGGGTTGCTACAATGTTGGCTGTGTTATTGGGTCTTACAGCCGATTTTAGAGTGGATAATGGGGTCCAATGGGGTCGCGTCTAAAGAGTTGACAAACAGGGTCTCTTGAGTGAGATGCGGGTATGGCGAGTCCGTTGAGTTTAGATGTTGCGGGGGCGTGATCGGTTTGTCTCCAAGCTCCAGATTTAATTGTCAACTTTCTAGATGCGACCCCATTGGACCCCCCACGCCTCGGAGCAGGAGGAATTCGGACCGGAAACGTAGAGGGCGGCGCCCGCCTGGGCGAGGGGCGCATCGGTTGTTCCAGAGCGCTCCGCAATGCGTGCGGTTTTCTCCGCCGGGCTGAGAAGCCCGGCTCTACGGCAGGCAAGGATGCCCGCCGCTACGACCGAGCCGGCTAACTCCGTGAACGCCGACCACTTGCCGAAGCCGTAACGCGGTATCCAGCAACATCTTTGTCTCATCTAGTCTTACGCTTTATCTCATGAGGTTGGCGGACCGGAGGGTCGATTGGGGTGATCACCCGGATGTTGAAGTTTGGGCGCAAAGCGTGATCATCAGGCGGCTGCCGTCAAACCATGAAACTGATCCTTCGCCTCCGCTACTACACGCGTCTCGGGGAAAGTCTGCATGTCACCGGAAATATCCCCTCGCTCGGCAACAACGATCCGAGCAACGCGCTGCCAATGCAGTATCACAGCCACGATTATTGGCAGGCTGTGCTGGACTTGCACGCAGCGGCGATTCCCAAGGAGGGCCTGAACTACAGTTATGTTTTTCGCGACATCGACGGCAGCACCAACATGGATTGGGGTGCTGGGCGGCTTATCACGGCACCCATGATCAACCCAGTTGAAACGCTGATCCTCGACTCGTGGAACCCCGCGGGATATCCGGAGAACGCCTTGTACACACAGCCGTTTCGCGACGTGCTGTTAAAGGCTAGGGATGCGCGGGCGGCATCAGCCGTTCCGGATGCCGCCACCCACACCTTCAGGATCAAGGTCCCCGGCGTTCGGCCTGACGAACGCGTGGTTCTGCTCGGCAATGTGGAAGCCCTCGGTTACTGGGATCCAGCTCGCGGCGTTTCGATGCAGGCAATTGCAGGAGATGAATACCTGACAGCGCATCTCGATCTGGGTGGCGCGTTGTTTCCGATCGAATACAAATACGCCATCGTCAGCGCGAGCGGCGTTATTCGGTTTGAAAGCGGCAGCAATCGGAGAGTCGATGAAGGAGGATGGAACGAACGGCGCGTAATACTAAACGACGGCTTTATCAGGGTTCCCTCGATCGACTGGAATGGCGCAGGCGTTGCCATTCCGGTTTTCAGCCTTCGCTCAGAATCCAGTTGGGGAGTGGGCGAGTTCCGCGATCTTCAGCGACTTGCGGATTGGGGTGCGAAGGCCGGCCTTTCTCTCATACAGATCCTTCCAGTCAACGATACAACCGCGGCGCACACGTGGGTCGATTCCTATCCTTATGCCGCGGTATCCGCCTTTGCCTTGCATCCGCTTTATCTGAACCTCGATGAAGTCGCGACACGGTCCACCCGCGCATCGTTGAAGGAGTTTGCAGCGGAACGAAAACGGCTCAATGCGATGCCCGCCGTGGATTACGAAGCGGTTATGACGCTGAAATGGACAGTGATCAAACGCCTGTTCTCGTTGCAGAAGGAAGCGACCTTTCGCAGTTCCGCCTATCGCGAGTTTTTCAAGGCAAGTGAAGCCTGGCTTGTCCCGTATGCCGTGTTCTGTGCGTTGCGGGACGAATACGGCACAGCCGATTATCGAAAATGGCCAAAGCATCGCGAATGCAGCCCCGCAACGGTGGCCGACCTGAGTTCGCAGAAGTCGCCGCGGCATGATGCCGTCGCGCTGCATTACTTCGTGCAGTTCCATCTGGATCAGCAACTGCAAGCTGCAGCCGCGCACGCGCATCAGCTTGGAATCGTGCTGAAAGGTGACATCGCGATTGGTGTTGCGCGGAATGGCGCTGACACGTGGCAGCAGCCAGAGCTGTTTCATCTGGACCGGCAGGCCGGCGCGCCGCCGGATCCGTTTGCCGAGAAGGGACAGAACTGGGGCTTTCCCACCTACAACTGGCCGCGAATGCAGGAGGATGGATTCGCCTGGTGGAAGCAGCGTTTCTCGCAAATGTCGCGCTATTTCGACGCGTTCCGCATCGATCACATCCTGGGTTTTTTTCGCATCTGGAGTATTCCACTCGACGCCGTGGAAGGGATTCTCGGTTCGTTTGATCCCGCATTGTCCGTCGAACCGGCGGTGTTTGCCGCGCGTGGCATTGATTACGATCGGCAACGGTTCGTCGAGCCGTTCATCAATAGCGTGGTGCTCGAAGAAATCTTTGGCTCATCCGCTAATGAAGTGATGCGAGAGTTCCTCGGGAGAGCCGGCGCTGATCGCTATGCTTTGAAACCGGAATTTGCAACGCAGCTTCGAGTGCGAACCCATTTTGAAAAGATTGCTGCGAACGTGGAAAACAAGAAGCTGGAGGCAGGACTGTTCGACCTCATCAGCAATGTGATATTGCTGGAAGTGGCAACCGCTGCTGGACCGCAATTGCACTTCCGATTCGACATGGCGAAGACATCGTCGTTCCGGCAGTTGGACACAGCAACTCAGGCGAAGTTGAAGGATTTGTATAACGACTATTTTTTCCAGAGACAGGATGCGTTTTGGCGGGATCGAGCGATGCAAAAACTTCCCGCGCTGAAACGGGTCACGGACATGCTGATCTGCGGCGAAGACCTTGGGCTTGTTCCGCGATCTGTTCCTGGCGTGATGAAGGATCTGGGCTTGCTGAGCCTGGAGATTCAGCGCATGCCCAAGACGCCGGGCGTGTCGTTCTCGCGGCCTGCGGATGCGCCGTACCTGAGCGTCGTCACGCCATCGACGCATGACATGAGCACGATTCGTGGCTGGTGGACGGAAGATCCAGCGTTGACCCAGAAATTTTACCGAGAGGAATTGCAGCAGGAGGGAGGTGCCCCGGCCGAATGTTCACCGGAACTCAACGAACTGGTCGTGCGACAGCATCTGGCTTCTCCCGCGATGTGGAGCATTTTTCAGCTTCAGGATTTGATGGGAATGGATGGAACGTTGCGGAGTGCTGACGTCGATGCGGAGCGCATCAATATTCCGGCGAACCCGAAGCATTATTGGCGGTATCGGATGCACTTGACGCTGGAGCAGCTTTCGGAGGCGGAGGGGTTCAATGCAAAACTGCGCGGGTTGCTTGATGACTCTGGTCGGTTGCGGCGCGAGTAGGACAGGTCTGGAAACCTGTTGCGCTACGGCGGGTTCAGTTTGGCTTGTCCGGCTTTTCGTCGTCCTTTTGTTTCCCGAGCACCCAGGACTTCATCACAAAACCAAGAACCAGGGAAACCGCTGCCACGATCCAAAAATAAATGACCTGCGTATCGTCGATTCCGTGGGCGAGATTCATGCCGAATAGACTTGCGACAGCTGTCAGGGGGAAGAAGAGCGCCGCGAGGATATTAAGGCGGTGACTGGCTTGGAGGGCTTGCTTTGAGAGCCGCGCCTGAACCTCGCTTTCACGCGCGGTGCGATATTGCAGTGCATTGCGGCAATCCTCCAGCAGCAGGTCCAGGTTGCGTTCAAGGGCATAGGCCTGGTCGCGCATTTCGATGAGAAACGTGTCATTGCCGATTTCATCACGGGCTGTTTGCAGCGCCTGGTGCAGGTTTCGGGCGGATCGGACAAGCGGCGTGAGGGATTCAATCAACTCGAAGAGTGACCGCGTATCGGTCGCGACATCGTATTGCTGTGCGAGGCTGGCCTCGAGATCGGTATACGACTGAAGGAACCGCTTGAGGCTTCCGGGACCCGGCCCGCCCCGGCTGAACTGCCATTCACCCTTCGGCGTCCTCCAGAACAACGCGGCTTCGCGATCGCGATCGTCGGGTCCCGGCGGCTGATTTAGAATAAGGAGCAGGTGGCCATCTTCGACGATCGCGCGCTGGCGTCCGAATGTGGATTGACCCAGGCGAACGCGGATGGCTTCGGGAAGGGACCAGGTGGGAGGTGTGATCATAGTGGCGCTCCGTCAGGTTTCTCGGCCGTGACAATGTCCAGCCCCAGCGTGCCGGTCAACGCAGAACTTGCCGAGCGAAGGAGGTTGTCGCAATGTGCGCAAGCCACGATGCCGCGCATCATTTTTCATCTGGATATGGACGCGTTCTACGCTTCAGTGGAGCAGCGCGATCAACCTGCTTTGCGCGGAAAACCGGTGATCGTTGGCGCACCGGCAAATCAGCGGGGGGTTGTCTGTGCCGCCAGTTACGAGGCGCGGAAATTCGGCGTGCGCTCAGCCATGCCCAGCGCGACTGCAGGGCGGATGTGTCCCAATGGGATTTTTGTTCGACCGCGCATGGAACAGTACAAGCACGAGTCGCGCGAGATCATGCGCATCGTTGCTGCCACAGGGGCGATCGTGGAGCAGATGTCCATCGACGAAGCTTATGTCGATGTTTCCGAGCTCGCCTGCGTTGACGACCTGGACGCAGCACTTCTCGCGAGCCGTCCCCTTGCGGAGGAATTGAAACAACGAATTCGCAGCGAACGCGGATTGACTGCGACGATTGGGATCGCTTCGAACAAGTTGCTGGCGAAGATTGCGAGCGATCACCAAAAGCCGGACGGGCTGACGGTGATTCTGGATTCGGAGAAGGTGGGTTTTCTTCGGCCGCTCGCGGTGCGTGCGTTGTACGGCGTTGGCCGCGTCACCGAACAGGTGTTGAAACAGGCGGGCATCAATACGGTGGGAGATTTGCAGGATTATCCCGGTGACCTGCGGGCACTCGCGGGATCCTTCGGACCGAAGCTGAAGCAGTTTGCGTTTGGGATCGATGACCGTCCGCTTGAACTCGGAGATGAGATCAAGAGCATCAGCGGCGAGGAAACTTTCGCCCGCGACACAGAGGATCGTGTCGTCCTGCGCGCCTGCCTGAGAACGCAGGCTGACGACATCGCCAACAAGCTGAAGCGCCGCCGCTTGGGCGCGCACACGGTGCAGGTGAAGGTGCGTTACAGCGATTTCACAACCTTAACGCGGCAGATCACGGTTGAGGAGCCACTTACGGAGGCGCGCGAGATCTACAGGCTCGGCTGCTTCCTGCTTGGGCGCGAGAAACTGGTGAAACGTCCGCTGCGATTATTGAGCCTGGGTGTCACCGGGTTGCGCGATCCCGTTGCGCAACAGCTGCAATTGAATTACCAGGCGCCTCGATAGCGTCCCCACCGGCTCATCGTCACGCCAGACTTCGAAGCGCGAGCAACTGGAGCTGCGGCTGGCCGGTTGTCCTGGCCTCAGCCAGATCCACTTGGAATTCCACCATCCAGTCGTTGTGTTCTTCAGGATCCACAAGCATCTGCTGTATTCGCCAGGTCTTCTTGTCTTCGCTTGGAACGACATAGGTGTGCCGCGCGTTGCGTGCATTCGGATCGAGGCAAATCCGGCCGTGCTCAGCTTCGAAAGCCTCGGTCGCCGACTGGAGTCGCTGTGCGGTCCACCCTTCGGTTCCTCCGTCGGCGGACGTTGTGGCTTGTCCACATTCTTTCTCCTCGTCGCGCAGCGAGATCAACGCACCTTCGAAGTCGCGCACGACCAAGCCGCGGAGAAAAGTGAAAATGCGATTTCGGATCAGCGCGGTGAAGGCCCGGGTGTCGCGCGTGATGTCCGCGGCGGCTTCGTCTGCTCCCGGTGGCCGGATCTCCTTTGCTTCGGCTGGTTGGAAGTTGGGATTGCGCATCTTTTCCCATTCGTCGAGCAAACTGGAATCGACCTGCCGAATCATTGATCCCAGAAAGACTTCCATTTCATGCACCTGATCGTTCTTGGCCGATTCCGGAACGGTTTGCGTCAGCACCTTGAACACGCTGTTGAGGTGCCGCAGCAGCACGCCTTCCGCGCGCTGGAGTTCGTAGTCGCGGATGTAATCCGCAAACGAGCGAAACTGCTCAAACATTTCACGAACGATGGATTTCGGTTTGATGTTTTCCTGCCCGACCCACGGGTGCCGATCCGCAAAGGCGTTGAAGGTCGAGTAGACGAACTCACGATTTGGTTTTGGGTATTCAAGCTTCTCCAATTCCTCAATGCGTTCGTCGTATTCGACGCCCGCCATTTTCATCTCGGCCATCTTTGCCGATTTCACCTTATCCAGCTGTTTGCGCAGGATGATGTCGGGATTTTCGAGAATCGATTCCACCAGCGTGATCAGCACCAGGTCGTAATCCGGCTGCTGGGTATCAACGAGCGGGAGCGTTTCGAGCAGATACAACGACAAGGTCTGGTCCATCGAGAAGTCGTCCTGCAATTCAACATTCACTCGAACCTTCGCACGGTTCGCAGCGGCTGCGCCGTGAACCGGCGGTATGAATTCAATGATCCTGCGTTCGACGAGCGAGCGGAACAACTGCCAGCCACGCCGGATGTGCGCCTGCTTCTGCCTGGGTGAATCATGGCAATCGCGAATGAGCGCCTGCATGGCGGCGCATCCATCGGTCTGGCGGCTGAGGACGTTCAGCAACATTCCGTGCGTGACCTGGAAGCGGGACGTCAGGCGTTCGGGTTGGGCGGCGATGAGGCGCAAAAACGTGTTCTTGTCCCAGTTCACGAAGTTCTTTTCAGGCGGCTGGCGTTTCACCGTTTTCTTGCCATCGCGCGCCGATTTTTCCGCCAGCTTCAGGTTTTCAATGACATGCTCCGGCGCCTGTGCCACGACCCAGCCGCGATCGTCGAAGCCCTTGCGGCCGGCGCGTCCGCTGATTTGATGAAAGTCTCGCGCGCTGAGAATCCCGGTTTTTTGGCCATCGAATTTGCAAAGCCGGGTGAATAGGACGGTGCGGATGGGAACGTTGATACCGACACCGAGCGTGTCGGTTCCGCAAATGACCTTTAGCAGGCCGCGCTGGGCGAGTTGCTCAACCAGCACGCGATATTTCGGCAGCAGGCCGGCGTGGTGCACACCGATTCCATGGCGCAGCCACTTTTTGATTTCAGGACCGTACGGGCTGTTGAACTTGAATCCTGCAACAGCGTCCCCGATCGCCGCCTTTTCCTCGCGGGTACAGACGTTGATGCTCGTGAAATCCTGGGCACTCTGCGCTGCTTCGAGTTGCGTGAAGTGCACGACATACACAGGGGCCTTTCCATCTGCGACCAACGTCTCCAGCGTGCGCGCGAGGGGCAATTCGGAGTAAGCGTGTTCCAGCGGGACCGGGCGGTTGGTCGATGACACCGTGACGCTTTCGCGGCCTGTGCGGCGCCGGAGTTCCTCCTCGAAGAAGACCGTATCGCCCAGCGTGGCTGACATCAGAAGAAAGCGGGATTGCGGCAATGTCAGCAAGGGAACCTGCCACGCCCAACCTCGCTCGCGGTCGGCGTAGTAATGGAACTCGTCCATGACGACATCCTGGACGTTGGCGTCGGCACCCTCGCGCAGTGCAATGTTGGCCAGGATCTCGGCCGTGCAACAGAGGATCGGTGCGTTGCGGTTGACGGAAGCGTCGCCTGTGCTGAGCCCGACGTTGTCAGGCCCGAACTCGCGGCAGAGCGCGAGCCATTTTTCGTTTACGAGGGCCTTGATCGGACACGTATAGATCGAGCGCCGGCCTTGCGCGAGTGCCTTGAAGTGCAAGGCTGCGGCGACGAGGGACTTGCCGGATCCCGTGGTGGTGTTGAGAATCACGTTTCGCTCTTCAAACAACTCCAGGATCGCGGATTCCTGGGCGGGATACAGTTGCAATCCCCGCGCGTCGGCGTAGTCGAGAAATCGTCCGAGCAAAATGTCGTTGCTGAGACGCTCGTTGCGAGGAATAAGATCGTAGAGGGTTTTTGACACCGCGCCGAATGTAAGGATCGGGAGGCGGAATGAGAAGGCTATGCTTGCGGGGAGCGGCGGCCTGTTGCCCCCGTGGCGGCTGGCATCCTTGCCTGCCGTGGAGCCGGGCTTCCAGCCCGGTGGAGGACCCTCAAACCACGCCGAGCGCACGGACAGGATCTGAGTGTCTCTCGCACTTATCGGTTTTTCCGGGCGGCAAGGATGCATGCCCTCCACGTCAGGCAAGATGCCTGATGCCACGCTCATGCACCTTCTTCGCTGCGACCTCCGGAACGGCAGGGTTTCCGCGAATGCGCGAGTGTCGCGAGTTTTGAGGACAATACGCTGTGATGCGAATGTCTAAAGTGATAACATATTCAAACCGATTGCAGCATGTGCTTGTGTTCGATAATGCCGTGTTGAAGCCGTGAAGACTCCTGATTCTGAATTTTCCGCTTTGGTTTTCCGAAACGTCAGCGTTGTGATTCTGGCCGCTCTTCTTCTTGGCTGCAGTAAAGAGGAGGAGGTCGCGCCAGCGGCAGTTATTGAGACAAACACGTCGGTGGAGCCGTCGCGCGCGCCAGTGTATCAGGCGGGTCCTGCACCTGCGCCGGTTGCGACTCCGGCGGGCGAGCCGGATTTTGCGGCGATGAACCGGGAGTTGCGGCGCTGGATTCTCAGGAATCGAAAACCGCCAAAAGACTTTGAGGAATTCGCGGCGTCGGCAGGCACACAATTTCCGCCGCCCCCTCCCGGCAAACGTTACGCGATCGACAAAACCATGCACGTGGTGCTGGTCAACCGGTGAACTATGATCCCCGTGGATTTCCAATCTCCTGTGCTGCGCAAACCCAACCTGCGCGGATTCACCCTGATTGAATTGCTTGTCGTCATTGCCATCATCGCGATCCTCGCGGCGATGCTGCTGCCGGCTTTGGCTTCGGCGAAGGCGAAGGCGCAGCGCACGCAGTGCCTGTCGCAGCAGAAACAAATCAACGTGGCGTTCAACATGTTCGCCGCGGACCGGAACGATAAGTTCCCCGCGGCGGGGCTTGGTTTCGGCGGAGGGCAGCTGTCGTGGGACTCTTTCATCCATCGTTATATAGGCGGCAATGCGTCCGATGCGGATCTGGCGGTCGGCATTCTGGATGTTGAAGTCACGCCCAGGGTGCTTCTCTGCCCTGCTGATCGCGGCATCAAGGTGTCATGGCTTGGCAACCCCGCGTTTTTCGGCCTGCGTTCCTATGCCATGAACAGCGTCGGGCCCAATTGGGGAACTGAATACCAGGTGGACACACTGTTGCGCCGCTATCCCCTGCCATCGCTGAACGCAGCTGGCCGTCGTGGAGTGGGCATATATTGGCGCGACAACGGGCCCGTGCCGGATTATGAAGCACCCGGTTATAAAACCTCTGCGGTGAAGGATCCTGCTGGCACGTTGCTGCTGGTGGAACAAACGGGCGGACAACAAGCGGCTGGCAACGAGTGGACGTGCGTCTCAATCGGACCGGAAACTTCGCAAAATGGCGGAGCCAATGGTAACCTCTACCAGATTGACAAGAACGCACCGAACCAGAATCCGAATGGCGAGCAGGGTGTCAACCAGGGCAAGGCGTTGTACGCGATGCATCGCAAGCGGTTCAATTACCTGTTCACCGACGGACATGTCGAAGGGCTTCGCATTGAACAAACGGTGGGTTCGGGGACCCTTGGCAATCCTCGCGGCATGTGGACCAATCAAGGCGGGGATTAAAGTATGTTCCCGGTTGCACTGTCGCCCATTTTGATGACATGTCACATGCAGGCCTGCTGATAGTATGGCCAACGATTCAAAGGAAACTTCGCGCGTCGAGCAGTTTGATTTTGAAGCAAACCTCCAACCTGATTAGTTCATATATGAAAAAACCAAACTTCGGAAAGTGGGCAGCTCTCGCCGTGATTGGCGCGGCGCTCACGCTGGCGGGCAGCAATGCCAGTGCCGCAGAGACGGTCAATAAGTATCCTTTCGATACGGACATCAACGGCTGGCACATTGGCTGGGGTGGCCAGGGACAAGTCCTGTGGGATGGAGCCCAGGATGCGGGCGGAAATCCGAGTTCGGGTGCTTTGCACATCACCGCCAACGGGACAGCGGGCGATCAGCTCGTGGCTCTCGGGCATTTTTCGGGATCCGCATGGTGGAATCCCGGCAGTGCACGGGTCGACCTTACGGAATACACAAACATCACTTTCGACATCAAGTGGGACGCTGCAACTTCCACAGTTGAGTTGCCCACTTACAATTCAACGGGTGAAGCCCTGCAGTTTTGGGGAATTCCAGTTGAGAATGGTGCGCAGAACACCCCGCCCTGGATCACGATCGCCAACGCGCCAATCCCGGCCGCCGCCAGCAACGGTTGGACGCGCGTGAGCGTTCCAATTGATCCGTTTACGGCGAACATTGACGCCGTTTATGGCGTTGGCTTCAAGAAATACACGGCGGCGAACCTGACCGGCACCGCTGCCTTCTGGATTGACAACATTGTCCTGCAAGCGAAGCAAGTTGCGACTCCTCCGCCTTCGTTCACCAAGGCGTTCGGCAGCCCGGTGTCGGGGCTGAATTTGTTCTCAAGCCCTGGCGGCGGCGAATTCCAGCGCACGAGCGTGAAGGTCAGCAACCAGAGCGGCTTGGGCTTTACGGATCAACCTGGCGACGTGACGTATGCATTCACGATCAAGGAATTCCCCAGTCCTACTGTTTACACGAACTATCAAGCTCACATCTTTTTGACAACGGGGCCGGGAACAGCTTCAGCATTGGACTTCAATGAAGCTGATTTGATCTGGTTGAACGTCCAGCCCAACACCAACGGCGGTGGAACTGCTTATTTCCGCTACAAGATTAACGAACCGAACTCGAATACGAATTTGTTCGGTGCGGAATTCACTGGCGGTGACGCTTGGGCGGGACAGTTGACAAACCTTGTCGCAGCCACACCGGTAGGCACGTGGAGCATGACCTTCAACCAGAACACGAATGTCACCTTGAGGGGCCCTGGCGGCGTCAGCGTGGCGTTCACCATTCGCCCCGAAATCGCAACAAGGTTCATCGATCCGTTGAACCTCGTGTTTGGAGCCCAGCCGAATCGGGTGTCCGAAGAGCAACCGCAGTTTAACGTGGGGCAGAAGGTGGTGTTGTCGAATGCTGGAATGACAAACAATGGCGTGGCGGTGGTATGGGACAACTTCCTAGACGACGCAGTTCTGGATACGAACGTCTGGACGCGTCTTACAGGGTCCCCCAATACGGCATTCGTCATTCCTAACGATCCTGGACAGAAGCTTGTGCAATGGTCGCTTCCGGACACTGGATTTGTGCTGCGGACGGCAACGAACATCGCGGGACCGTGGATGAATGTCACTCCAGTCGCAAGCTGGGCGGCCGGCGCGTTCCGGAACACGGTGGTGCCTTCAAGCCAGCTGAGCTCCAGCCAGAGCTTCTTCCGCCTGGAGAAGCCCGTATTCACCCAGTTGCAGGTTCTTCTGCCGGGTGAAACTGCGGCTCCCGGCACTCCGACCGGCAAAACGGGAACGCCTGATCCGGTCAGCCTCTCAGGGGGCGGTGTGATCGATATCACGGTGCGTGCCGTTGATGCGAACTTCAACCTGGTGCCCTCGGCCTCCGACGAGGTCGCAATTACCAGCACGGATGGGACAGCAATCAATCCGTTGAATGCAAACCTGAGCAACGGGAGCGCCACCTTCCAGTTGCTGTTTGGTTCGCCCGGGGAATTCACGATCACCGCCACAGATGTGACGGATGGTTCCAAGACTGCAGGGGTGAGTGCGCCTGTCACAGTGACTCCGTAAGCTCGACTGCAGAATATACGGGCGCCGGCCCAGCGCCGGCGCCCCTTTCACAACCTTCTATACCACCGCCGCCTTCATGAAGATCAACCAGACTCACCGCGATCTCTTGCCAGCTTTCACACTCATTGAGTTGCTGGTTGTCATTGCGATTATCGCCATCCTGGCCGCGATGCTTCTGCCGGCGCTCGGTAAGGCAAAAGAAAAGGCGCAGGCAGTCGGTTGCCTCAACAATACGCGGCAGATCATGATCGGCTGGCGGATGTACGCGGAGGACAATAACGATCAGCTCGCTCCAAACGAATTTCCCTATACGACAGCGTACACGACCTATGCGAACAAGGATCAGATGCGGAACTGGGTTGTCGGAACCATGGCCCAGCCATTCGACTCGCTGACCGCAAATCCGTTGCTTGCCGAACACAGCGTCCTCTCGCAATACATCAGGCAGGTAGACACCTACAAGTGCCCCGCTGATCGGCTTTTGGTGCAAGGGCGGTCCCGATCCCGCAGCTATTCAATGAGCAATGCGGTGGGAACGCGCTGGTGGAACACGGCCCGAGGTGGCGGGGGCGGCAACTTCCCGGTCGGGTCGGCAGTCGGCGGTGGCTGGCTGTCGGGCACTTATGCGGATCCGGATCCCAATTATCTGACTTTTGGCCGCATGTCCCACTTCACCCGGCCTGGCCCATCTTCCACCTGGGTGATCATGGATGAAAATCCGAACACGATTAATGATGGGTTGATGGCGGTAGCGATGCCAAACAGTGCCGCAGCGACGAAGCTGGTGGACTATCCGGCGAGCAGTCATAACAAAGCGGCCGGGCTTTCCTTTGCCGATGGGCATTCGGAAATTCGCAAGTGGCGCGATCGGCGCACCTACACCCCCCCGGCCAGCGCAAACCCCGGCATGGTTGGAGCCAGCGATTCGCCGAACAACGAAGATGTCGTTTGGCTGGCAGAGCGAACATCCGTCCGCCGCTAATGGGGGGCCCCTAAGCCTGGGCCGGTCCAGTTCGCGGCACATCGATTACTTTCAAATCGGGACCGTGTTTATTGTGCGCCAATGGTTCGGGCATTTCCTCCTTCCATCATCAACCGACCTTCATGCGCGCAATCTATTTCAGAACTGCGGCATTTACCATTGCCCTCGTAGGCGTCAGTAGCGCGGTTTCGCCCACCAGGGCACAGACTCCGCTTTCCGTTTATTCGGATCAGCTGGCCAGCGGGTTTCAGGACTGGAGCTGGGGATCCCGGGATTTCGCGAATACCTCGCCCGTGTTTTCCGGGTCACGTTCCATCCAATTCAGCGGGGCGTTTTGGGAGGCGATCTCCTTTTACCACGCGGATGTGAACACCGGTCCGTATACATCGTTCACCTTCTCCGCCAATGGTGGGAGCACGGGAGGGCAGCGATTGCAACTTCAGGCACAGACTGGTGACACAGCGGGGCCCACATTCGTCCTGCAGGGGCGGCTGCCCACGAACGAATGGCGAACCTACTCCATCCCGCTGAGTTCATTGGGCATCTCCAATGTCGTGAACTTCAATCGGATCAACATCGTCCTTCGGAATGATGGGAGTTCCGCCCCGTATTTTCTTGATGAGTTGCTATTCGATCCGAAACCCGCGCCTGATTTGGTGCGGGTAAGCGTCGACGCATTGCGACCCTTGCACGTGGTTGACGAGCGGCACTTTGGAGTGAACCTCGCAATGTGGGATCCGTATTTCGATCCGCCCCATCACACGACGACCATTGGACTGCTCGAGGAAATGGGAACCCTGGTTGTGCGAATGCCCGGCGGATCGCTCTCCGATGAGTATCATTGGGGCTCCAACACCACGCTTTCGAACTCATGGCAATGGGCGACTTCGTTCGGTGACATGGTGCGGGTGGCGACCAACGCAGGTGTGCAGGCGTTCATCACTGTGAATTACGGCACGGGCACCCCCGAAGAAGCCGCGGCTTGGGTGCGTCATGCAAATGTCACGAACAACCTCGGCTATCGGTATTGGGAAATCGGCAACGAATGTTACGGCACCTGGGAGCGCGACACCAACACGCTGCCGCATCACGCTTTCACATACGCCACCCGCGCCGCGCAATACATGGCACAGATGCGGGCAGCGGATTCCAGCATTCGCATTGGAGTCGTCGCCGCGCCAGGCGAGGACGCCTATGCCAATGGTTATACGACCCATCCCGTCTTCAATGCCCGCACTGGCGGGACGCATTACGGATGGACGCCCATTCTGTTGACCACGTTCAAGAACCTTGGCGTCACGCCGGATTTCCTTGTGCACCATCATTACCCGAACTGGACTGACCCATCGAATCCCGGCCAGTCACCGAACAACGACGCCGCCATTCTGCAGGCCACAGGAAACTGGGCTGCGGACGCCGCGGATCTGAGACAGCAGATCATCGATTACTTCGGGCCGGGCGGAACCAACATCGAACTCGTGGTCACCGAGAACAACGTCGATGCAGGCGCGCAGGGACGTCAATCCACAAGCCTCGTGAACGCGTTGTATTACGCGGATAGTCTTGGTGAATTGCTGAAGACGGAGTTTCGCAGCTTTGTGTGGTGGGATTTTCGGAACGGAACGGACACGCAGGGATTCTTTGGAGCGGATATTTATGGCTGGCGTGCATACGGGGATCTCGGGATGGTCAATGGCCCAAGCACACGGCACCCCGCATTTTATGCCGCGAAGTTGATGAAGTGGTTTGCGCGGCCAGGCGACAAGGTGATACCGGCACAGAGCGATTACTCCGGGCTGGCAAGCCATGCCGTCCGTCGATCGAACGGGGAGTTGACGTTGCTCGTGATCAACAAGTCACTCGTCACCAACCAGAACGCGTCCATCGCGGTGAATGGTTATCTGCCAAATGGAACTGCCATCGTCAGGATGTATGGCATTCCGCAGGATGAAGCTGCGCGAACCAATGCACCGCTGGGCGACCGTGACATAGCGGTGGCGTCCTTGACGGGCGTCGGAACAAACTTCGGATACAACTTCGCGCCGATGTCCCTCACGCTTTTCACGATGGCTCCCGCGGCGCCGTCCGTGACTGTGTCTGGTCCGTCAGCAAATAGTCTCGCGCTAAACGTGGACGGACAGGTGGAGGTGCCGTATCGCATTGAATCGTCGACGAATCTTCTCGAATGGGATGTGAGCGCAACCAACGTATTTTCCGGCAGTTCGATCATTTTCACGAACGATCCGTCAGCGCCGGCAGTGTTCTGGCGCGCGGTGTGGGAGCCGTAAAAACCGGACGCGCCGTTCACGTCGATTCAGAAGCCGGATGCGAGAAGCCTGAACGCGGGCTTACAGACCTGCACGTTTTGAGCTGGATGCGGAATGACCGCGGGGCGCCTTGGAACGACTCGCAAGTTTCGAATTGCGGTCGATCAACTCACATCGCTGCGCAACGCAAACGGACGAGCGCATTCCATCGGCCGGAGTATTCATCACGTAATCCAACAGTTTTTCGATCGTGCTTGTGGCGACATGCGTGCGGGTATCGGAGGAACCGTAGTAGATGAACACGTCGCCGTTTTTCTGCGCGACCCACCCATTTGCAAACACGACATTCGACACATCGCCCACCCGTTCCTCGCCTTCAGGCGCCAGGAAATACCCGCCAGGCGCGTGGGTGACGCGCGTCGGGTTGTTGAGATCGCACAGGAATAAATACAGCACGTAGCGCATTCCGGCCGCGGTGTTGCGCACGCCGTGCGCGAGATGCAGCCAGCCTGCCTTTGTGCGAATTGGCGCTGGCCCGAGGCCGTTCTTGCCTTCCTTGATTGTGTGATAAAACCGCGGATCAATAATTTGCTCCGCATCAATCGCGGCGTGCGTGATGTCATCGCATACGCCCCAGCCAACCCCATCGCCTGTGCCTGTCGCAGCGAAGTCGGTCATTGGACGCGTGTAGAACGCGTATTTGCCGTTCACGAATTCCGGATGCAGCACGCAGTTTCGCTGATGCAATGAATTGGTTTTCAGGTCGGGAAGCCGTTCCCAGGTTACGAGATCGCGTGTTCGCGCGATTCCGCAGCGCGCAACCGCAGCTGAGAGATCGCCAGGCTTCGAGTCATCGTGGCGTTCGGCGCAGAAGAGCCCATAGATCCAGCCATCCTCATGCCGCACGAGGCGCATGTCATACAGGTTCGTTTCCCTGTGATCGAGCTCAGGCATGCGCACCGGATAATCCCAGAATCGGAAGCCATCGATGCCGTTCCGGCTTTCGGCGACGGCGAAGAACGATTTGCGATCCCATCCTTCCACGCGGACGATGAGCACGATATCCCCGTCCCAGTCCATGGCGCCAACGTTGAACGTGGCGTTGATTCCCAGCCGCGTCATGAGGTGCGGATTGGTTTGCGCATTCAGGTCATACCGCCAGGCCAATGGAACGTGTTCTGCGGTGAGAACGGGATATTGGAATCTCTGGAAAATGCCATTGCCAAGCACCTCACCGCGATTCCTTCGGCGAAGCAGTTTTTCGTGTTCGAACTGAAGGCGGCGCATGCGGGATGCGAATTGGACTCGGGTGAGTTGTGACATCGGGCACCTTGATAGCGATGCGGATGTCGCGGGTAATGTCATCAAAACGCCTGACAAAAGGCTGGACGCGAGGCCGGGATGGAACGCCGAAATGCAGCCGGCTCGCGAGGAGGAATGAATGGATCGCTGGGCTGCTACGGAGGAGGGGCGGCGGCCGCCCTCTGCGGCTCTATCCATGCTGGCGCACGGGCGGCGGTTGGCTTATTCTCCCCGCCGACGTAAATGAGCAAGTTGTTGTTGATTGATGACGAAGCGGATGTTCAGTACTCGTTCCAGCGGATTTTTGATTCGCCGGAAATCGAGCTGACCACTGCTTCCAGCGGGGAAGAAGGACTAAAACTGATTCCGCAGTTGCACCCCGATCTCGTTCTGATGGATATCCGCATGGGCGGGATGAATGGCCTGGAAACGCTGCGGCGCATCCGGGAGATCGACTCCAAGCTGCTGGTCATCCTCATGACCGCATACGGCACCACGCAGACAGCGATCGAAGCGATGAAGCTGGGTGCTTACGATTACCTGCTCAAGCCTTTCGACATCCCGAAGCTGAAGGAGATCGTCACCAACGCCATCAAGGCCGCGCACGACATGCGCCAGGTGGTTTCCTATCAACCGCTGCTCGAGTCCGAGGATTACGAACTTGGAATCGTGGGACGCAGTGAGGCCATGCAGCAGGTGTTCAAGCTCATCGGCCAGGTTGCGGCCACCGATGCCACATCGCTCGTGACGGGCGAAAGCGGGACGGGCAAGGAGTTGGTCGCGCGCGCGATTTATCACCACAGCAACCGCAGTGAAAAGCCGTTCCTGGCGGTGAATTGCGCGGCCATTCCGGAGCAGTTGCTCGAAAGCGAATTGTTCGGGCATGAACGCGGCGCATTCACCGGCGCGACGATGCAGAGGATCGGAAAATTTGAACAATGCAACGGCGGAACGATCTTCCTGGATGAAATCGGCGACATGACGCCGCCGACCCAGACGAAGATTCTTAGGGTCCTGCAGAGTGGAACGTTTGAGCGCGTTGGGGGCAACCAGCCCATTAGAGTGGATGTGCGCGTGATCGCGGCGACAAACAAGCCCTTGGAGGAAGCAGTCGCAGCGCGGCAGTTTCGAGAGGACCTGTTCTACCGCCTGAACGTCGTCCGCATTCACATTCCCCCTTTGCGGGAACGGCGCGAAGACGTGCGATTGCTCGTGAACTACTTTCTGAAGAAATTCGCGCGCGACCAGAAAAGCCATCCCAAATCGATTTCCTCGAGCGTGATTCGAATTTTGGAGCAGTATCATTGGCCCGGCAATGTGCGCGAACTCGAGAACGTGGTTCGGCGGGCATTGGTGGTGTCCAAGGGCGATGCCATCCTCGTCAGCGAACTCCCCCCAGAAATCATCGGCCAGGGTTCGCCGAGTGCTCCCGCCGCGTCCTCAACGGTTGCGGCGCCAGTTTTGGCGCCTGCTGACGGCACGGGGAACGATGTCGTGGGGCTTGCGCGGAGGCTTTTCCAATGGGCGCGGAAGGACCCAAAGATGAAGGTCATTCCAGCAGTGGAGCGCGAGTTGGTCGTGCAGGCGCTCAAGGAAACGAACGGAAACCAGGTTCAGGCTGCGAAGCTCCTCGGCATCACGCGCGCGACATTGCGCAAGCGCATCGAAAAATTTGGGATTCAGCGGGAATTGAACCTCAAGTAGCAGCGGATTGATTTTGGATCGGGCTCTGCTAAATCCATCGCGTGACCGAACCCAGCCTGCTACTTCTGATCCCGGCCTACAATGAGGAGCAGCGCATTGAGCCGGTGTTGCGCGAGTACGGCGGCTACTTCCAAAAGAAATACCACGGCAAGTTTCACCTCGTGGTGGTGTTGAACGGCTGCCGCGACAACACATTGGCGGTCGTGCAGAAGGTGGCCGCGGATTATCCGTTCATCCAGGCGCTTGAGTTCAAGGAGCCGATTGGCAAGGGCGGCGCATTGATCGAAGGACTGAAGCTTGCGCCGCTGGCTGATTACATCGGGTACGTGGATGCCGACGGTGCCACGCCGCCGCGCGCTTTTCATGACCTGACGAAATACCTTTCGCGGGCGGATTGTGTCATTGGATCGCGCTGGCTGCCGGGGGCGATCGTTCCGCAGGCACAAACCCGTCTGCGGCGCTTCACCAGCCGGACATTTCATCTGATCGTGGAGCTGCTGTTCTGGATGAACATCAAGGACACGCAATGTCCCTGCAAGGTCATGCGCCGCGGCGCCGTGGAAAAAATTCACTCGCGGTTGCGCATCGCGGACCTGGCGTTCGATGTCAACCTGATCGTCGCCATGAAACGTGCGGGGCTGCACGTGTTGGAGGTCCCGACCGAATGGTCGGATAAAGCCGGATCGAAGGTGACTGCGACGTTGTTTCGATCCTCGCTCACGATGTTCCTCTCGGTCGTTCGCATCTGGCTTATTTACAAGCCGTTTTACAAATGGCTGAAGCCACTGCGGCCGCTGGAGCAATGGATTTACGGGAAATTGAAGGCACCGCCTCCGCGCCCTTCCTGACGATCAGGCGGCAGGCTTCGGATGCGCCCCACGGCGCTTGGTCCAGACCGCCGCGCCTGAAGCGCAGAGCAGCAGCAGGTTAAATGCGCCAAGCACCTGCAGGAGCACCACTGGCGTGCGTTCGATATGGTTCAACGCATAAGGGAGCGTGACGCCATAGGCCACGACCAGGATCACGAGGGCCGGGACGATTCTGAAGTCGTCGCTCGCCAGCAGATCATTGATCAGGACGTTCGCCATCGCGAGCGGGATCATCGCACCGAGATACCACGGCAACAGCGCGACCGTTGGGACAATGTAGCTGTCGGGGTAAACAATTTTCACCACGATCGGGCTCGCGAGGTAGAGGCAGCCTGCTCCGATGATCGACAGGACCGCGGTTCCCAGCACCACCAATCCCAGCAAGTTGCTCTTCTGCGAACTTGCGCGGCTGTGCACCAGTTTTGGAAACATCACCGCAGCCATTGGAAGCACCAGCCAAAGCAGCGCGCGGGAAAGCGTTCCTGCGGCGTAGTAATAACCGACCACATCGTCCCCGGCAAAAAATGTCTGGGCGAACATTTGGTCCGACGTGAACATGAATTGAAACGCCCAGAAACCGAGAATCAATGGGATGGCGTGGCGCAGCAGATTTTTGGTTGGGAATCGTTGAATTGGCAGAAGCCATAAATCCCGGGTTCTCCACGCCGCAATACCGGCGGCCGCGGTCATTCCGACAAGCGCGCCGACCATCATTCCCGTCGCCCCCTGATGCAGCCCAATGACGAGTAGAACGGCAAACAGCAGCCGAAAAACTCCCATCGAGATGGCGGCGTTGCCCATCCAGAGGAAATCCTGCCGTCCCTGCAGCGTTCCCCCGAAGATGGGATTCCACAGCCCCATCAGGACCGTCAGCAAAGTGATCCACAGCGCCGATGCGCCGGGTAATTTCCATCGGGCCACGATGTCGTCCTGAAAAACAAAAACCGCGACTGCGGCTGCCATCCAGAAGGCGAACGTAACGATCAGCCCCAGCCGGATCGTCCAGCTCAATTCGCGCGGACGTCCCGTCGCCAGTGCCGCCGCGGTCTGCTGCGCATACAACATCTGCAGGGGAATCGCGGGAAGGCACGACGTGAGCATCAGCAGCGTGCCGAAGGCCGCGTATTGCGACTGGTCCACCCGACCCGAGAGGAAATGCACCCCGAGCGACATAAACCCGCCTGTGACGTTCGCAACCATCAGCCAGCCGCTCTGGCGGAAGAAGGTGAGATGGTGTTTGCGCTGTTCGGCAGCTGCGGTGATGTCCATGTTCAATTAAGTGGTTTCGACCTGCGCGTCCTGCAAGTGTTCAAGGCAAGCCGCGCAGAAAGCGGGTCAGCAGCGCGGTGGCTGAATTTAGCGAAGACCGCGAAATCCATTCGTCATCCGTGTGTGCCTGCGCAAGGCTCCCAGGGCCGAAAACAACAGACGGGATTCCCGCCGCCGCAAGAACAGCGGCATCGCAGAAAAAGTCAACTCCGGCTGGGCGACGCTGGCCTGCCGATGTGAGAAACTGGCTGACGTGTGGGATTTTGTGATCGGTCTCGAGCGGAAGGCAGGGCGCGGGCTTTTCGTTGTCGAACCGGGCTCGCAGGCCGTGTTGCTTCAGCAGAGCGTTGATCTCGCGACGAACGGAGTTTTCGTTCTCGCCTGGCAGCGTGCGTCGATCGATTGCAATGGAGCACGCCGACGGAACAATATTCGGCTGTGTCCCGCCGGCGATCGTTCCGACGTTGATCGTTCCCGATCCGAGCAGCGGGTGCCGCCGCTTGCGGAGCTGCGCCGCGTATTTCGTTTCGAGCAAGTCAACGATGCGGGCCATCTCGTGCACCGCATTGCGGCCGAGGTTTGGAGTTGAGCCGTGCGCGGCCTTCCCGCGCGTTTCCATTCGCAACCAGAGGCTTCCCTTGTGCGCCGTCACGATCTTGAGCTGTGTTGGCTCGCCAATGATTGCCAGGCTCGCCGAGATTCCGCTTTGTGCGAACCCCCTTGAACCCGCCTGCGCGTTTTCTTCATCGACAAGGCCGACGAAAACAATCTCCGTTTTCGCGGGCCGCTTTCCATCGCGCGCGATGGCCGCGACGGCCGAAAGCATGGCAGCGACGGAACCCTTGGTGTCGCACGCGCCGCGTCCATGGATTCGCAAGGAACGTGCACGCGGCGAGAATCCGTCCGCCGCCGCACCGACCGTGTCGAGGTGGGGAGCGAGTAGGATGCGCTGCGTGACGGGTCCCGATGGCGTGAGGCGCGCTACGAGATTGGCGCGATTTGGCAAGACGGCCTGGAATTCGACGTCGAGGCCCGCATTGGCTGCGACACTGGCGAGGAATTCAGCGACTCGCTGTTCGCCCGCATGAGGATCGTTGGACGGCAGGAAAGCTGGATTCACGCTCGGCAAAGCGATCAGTTCCATCAGCAGCTTTTCCGTTGAAGTCATGACGTGCTGGTTCGAGCCGCCGAGATTATGTGGCCGACCGGAAGCTGTCGAGAAAAGCCGGGTTATTTATGATGAATGATTTACGATTTGTGATTGGCTGTTCGGGTATTGCTGAATCATCAATCATCCATCGTAAATCGTTCATCCCAGAAGATGGTGCGCACGAAAGGACTTGAACCTTCACACCTTGCGGTACCAGATCCTAAGTCTGGCGTGTCTGCCATTCCACCACGTGCGCAATGCTGGTCGCCAACATATTGCACGCACTCTGCGGCATCAACTTTTGCTTTAACGCCGCTCCCGTGGACGAATCGTTCAAAATCGCTTCCGCGCATCCCCCGTATCGCAGACTTTCAAGTTTGTCCTTCTGCACGAGCCTGCTGCGGAGGGTGGAGAGTGGAAAACCTGCACTACGGACTGGAACCAGCTTCCGCCGCGCGATGGCCAGGAGCCTCAGTGGAAATGAGGCGTTGACTGGCAATCGCCTTTGCTTTGGCGTTCCTGCGTCTGATTACCAATGGCTTGAGCCACATGTAGACCCCGGATAACGAAAGCAGAATCAACAGCAGCGACACAAGGGACATGACAGCCTTGCCAGCTTCGCCACCGATCTTGCCGGTGTGAAGGTCGATGAGAATCTTGCCCCAATCGGTTGACCGCGTCGGTGTGCCGTCGAGGGCGGCTTTTCCGACGCGTTCATACGCACCCTTTTTCAGATGTGCGCCGGATACTGCATTGATCCACAATTCACTGCCGTTCTTGTGTTTGAACTTGTAGAGCATTTCGCCGCGCTCGTCTTTCAGTTCAACGCGTTCCAAAGGCACGTCTCCCCATTCGGCTCGCGCGATTTCAAAAGCCCGTTCGATGCTTACGGGCAGGGCGGCGAAACCGTTGCCCATCGACAACTGAGGCGGAAGCTGCTTCGTTTGGCGGTGTTCCTTTTTCGATTTGGGAACCCGCGTTTCAAGGCCCAAGGCAGAGAAGATCGGATGCTCGTAGTTCAACACGATCCCGGAAACTCCAACGACCAGCAGAAACAGCCCGGCGGCCAGTCCTGCCCAGGCATGCCATTGGCGCGATTTCGCAAGCAGCCAATATTTCGATTTCGAAACGGTGGGATTCTGCATTGGAACAGCAAGGTTGCCGCAGTTTCAGTCGTCCGAGTTCTCACCCTTGGATTCCTTGTCCTCGATTTTGGATTTAACTGCGACCACGTGCCCGTCTCCCATGACCTTGTTATAAAATTTGGCGTGCCACTTGACCGGCCCAAGCTCGCCCTTGGCAATCTTCTCCTGCACCTTGAGGTGGTCGTCACTGTCCCACGGTTTGAAAATATCGCGGATGACATCGCGGGTATGCATGTACGCGAACTTGTTCTTGAATTCGTCCCCGGCTTTGCGATTCAGCTCCGATCCTTCAGCCTCGAAGCTTGTCCCTTTTCTTTCGAACACAGGCGTCCTGTCACCGAAGTCGCCGGCGTCTGACGGACAGCGCCATACAAGACTCGCCTTTCCCCCGATTTCGGACGCGAGAAGCGTGTGCATGCCGTTGGTCAACGTTTGAAGCTGCTTGCCCTTCGTAATGTCCTCGGGCTTCAGAGCATTCTTCTTCACTTCAAATTTCGGCGGAAGGAAATCGCGATGATCGGAGGCGTAATTGGCGTACGCGATGTACACCTGTCGCAGGTTGGAATAGCATCCAATGCGTTTGGCCTTTTGCTTGGCGGACGCGAGCGCGGGGAGCAGCATGGCCGCCAGGATCGCAATGATGGCGATGACCACCAGGAGTTCAATCAATGTGAAAGCCGATGGTTTTGAGCGGGAGCGATTTTGTGTCTTCACGCGACCCAGCCTAACGGTAATTCAACGACTGGCTTCCTGGCGGTTGCGAAAGGCTGTCGACCGCTTGCACTGGTGGCCTTGAACAAAGCACAAAAGAGGATTGGAAAATGTCATGATCTGCAAAGCATCACGCGGCATGGCGCACGGCCGCGATTCAGTTTAAGCTCCGTCCATGCCTGCTGAAACGATAGAACGGCCAAAGGCGGCGGGAGGTCCGGCTGCGACGGAATTGATGGTGACTGGGATGGATTGCAGCAATTGCGTCCGCCATGTCACCGATGCGCTGCAGAGCGTTCCGGGTGTTCACAGCGCATGGGTGAGCCTCGAGACGAAACGAGCCGCGGTTCGATGGAACCCCGGAGCACAGCCATCGGCCGACGCGCTTTTCAAAGCCGTTTCCGGCGCGGGGTACAACGCCAGCCTCGCGCCCGCGGCCACTCCTAACTCAACGGATCACGGCGAACATAAAATGGCCGGCTGGGAATTCACGCTTTGGATCGGAGTGCTGGGAACGATTCCAATCATGCTCGGCGAATGGGTCTTCCATGTCGCAATGACCCCGTGGTTTCAGTGGGTCGCGTTCGTGCTGGCAAGCCTTGTGCAGGTCCTGGCCGGAGCCCAGTTTTATCGGGGCGCCTGGAACCAGTTAAAGGTGGGACGCTCGAACATGGACACACTGGTGGCGCTGGGTTCCACGACGGCCTACGCCTACAGCACGTGGGCCCTTGTGACTGGCCGCGGCGGTCACGTGTATTTCATGGAATCGGCGGCGATCATTACCCTGATCAGCCTCGGCCATTGGATGGAATCGCGCGTCAGCCTCAAGGCTTCAGGCGCGTTGCGACAGTTGCTGAACCTCGTTCCGCAAACGGCGCGGCGACTGGAGGCCGATAATTCCGAAACGGAAGTTCCCGCATCAATGCTGCACGTGGATGATCGTATTGTGCTGAGGCCCGGAGATCGGGTGCCGACCGACGCGGCCGTGCTTGAAGGGGAATCGGCTGTGGACGAATCGATGTTGACGGGCGAATCGATCCCTGTGGACAAGAAGCCGGAAAGCGCGCTGTTCGCAGGCACCGTGAATGCGAACGGGCGGCTCGTGGCACGCGTGACGGCCACGGGTGATGCGACTGCTGTCGCACACATCATCGCCGCAGTGCAGCGTGCGCAAACGAGCCGGGCTGGCATCCAAAGGCTGGGCGATCGGGTCAGCAGCGTGTTTGTTCCGATTGTCGTTGGCATCGCCGTGATCGCCGCATTGTGGTGGGGACTTGCGCCCCAGTCGGCCTTGCACGCGCATCAGGCGGTCGCACCGTATTTGTGGCCTGCGACGATTCCCGACGGCCGGACGGCAGCAGCCTTCATCATTGCCGCGGCGGTCTTGATCATAGCGTGCCCCTGCGCGATGGGCCTGGCCACGCCCACAGCAATCATGGCGGGTTCCAATGCCGCGGCTCAACGCGGCATTCTCGTACGCGACGGCGTGGCACTGGAGAAAGCGGGAACCGTCACCGGCGTTGTGTTTGACAAGACAGGCACGCTCACACTGGGAAAACCGGACGTCGCCAAAGTTCTGGAACTTCGTGGCGACCTCGACGTCAAGACGTTTGCCGCATCGCTGGCGCGAAATTCAAATCATCCCATCAGCCAGGCACTCGCCAAAATTGCGGAGGGTCAAACGCTCGTCAGCCGCTGGCGTGAACTCCGGGGCGCAGGGGTCGAAGGGTTTATTTCGATCGACGGGCAGGAAAAGCGATTGATCCAGGGATCGATCCCGTGGTTGCGCGAAAGCGGGGTGGACCTGGCCGCTGGTGAAAGCTTCGTGCACGAATGGGCCAGCCAGGGCGCGACGCTCGCCGGCCTAGCGGCGGAAGGCGAACTGCTCGCCGTGTTTGCGGTTCGCGACACGCTGAAACACGGCGCCGCGCAAGTGGTCGCCGATCTGCAGGCACGCGGGCTGAAAGTTTATCTGTTAACCGGGGACAATCCGGTCACTGCGGCCAGCGTGGCCCGGCAGGTGGGCATCGCGCCAGATAACGTGTTCGCCGGCGTGAAACCCGAACAAAAGGCGGGCTTTGTGGAACGGCTGCAGAAGAGCGGCGAGCGCATTGCATTTGTGGGCGACGGCATCAACGACGCGCCTGCACTGGAGCAAGCCGACTTGGGCGTGGCAGTCACGCGTGCGAGCGATGTGGCAAGAGAGGCGGCGGATATCATTCTGCTCAAGTCGGAAATCGAAGCGGTCCCCGAAGCCTTGGGGCTGGCGAGGGCCACGTTAAGAACGATCAAGCAGAACCTGTTCTGGGCATTTTTTTATAATGCCGTCGGGGTGCCGCTCGCGGCGCTGGGATTTTTAAGCCCGATACTGTGTGCTGCCGCGATGGGTGTGTCGGATATCATTGTCATCGGAAACGCACTGCGCCTGCGCCGGTGGAGGTTGCCCGCACGGAACTGACCGCCTGCGGTGGGTTTGGTTTTTCTGGTCTGCGCAGCGGCCCGGCATGAAAGTCCTTTTTCCTTCACTTGCGATGCGAATTCCGATTCACTCTCCGGCGTTTGAACTATGCCCAAGCGCAACGACATCCATAGCGTGCTGATCATCGGCGCCGGACCGATCATCATCGGCCAGGCAGTTGAATTCGATTACTCCGGCGTTCAGGCCTGCAAGGCGCTGAAGGAGGAGGGTTACCGCGTGGTGCTCGTGAATTCGAACCCGGCGACCATCATGACGGACCCGGAGTTCGCCGATCGCACCTACATTGAGCCAATCACGCCCGACTGCGTGGAGAAGATCATTGTGCGCGAAAAGGCGGAGATGGCGCGGATGGGCGCGCCCGGCAAGCTCGTGCTGCTGCCAACCCTCGGCGGGCAGACCGCGCTGAACACTGCGATGGCCCTGCATAAGAATGGCGCCCTGGAGCGGCATGACGTGGAGATGATCGGCGCGAAGGCGGAAGCCATTCACAAGGGCGAAAATCGCGAGGCGTTCAAGCAGCTCATGCTCAGCATCGGCCTGGACGTTCCGATTTCGGGAACGGCGCACACGATGGAAGAGGCTCGTGCGGTTGCGGAAAAGGTTGGGCGCCTGCCCTTGATCATTCGCCCTGCGTTTACGCTCGGCGGCACAGGCGGGGGCATTGCGTATAATCGCGACGAGTTCGAGGAAATCGCCAAGCGCGGCATGGAACTATCGCCCGTCTCTGAAATCCTGATCGAGGAATCGCTGCTCGGCTGGAAGGAATACGAGATGGAGGTCATGCGGGACAAGGCAGACAACTGCGTGATCATCTGCTCGATCGAGAATTTCGATCCCATGGGGGTTCACACGGGCGATTCAATCACGGTCGCGCCGATCCAGACACTGACGGACAAGGAATACCAGATCATGCGCGACCAGAGTTTCGCGGTGATTCGCGCGGTCGGCGTTGAAACCGGTGGATCGAACATCCAGTTCGGCGTGAACCCGGACAACGGCCGCATGGTTATCATCGAGATGAACCCGCGCGTCAGCCGCAGTTCGGCTCTCGCCTCCAAGGCAACCGGGTTTCCAATCGCGAAAATCGCCGCAAAGCTTGCGGTGGGATACCTGCTCGATGAGATCAAGAACGACATCACACGCGAAACACCCGCGAGCTTTGAGCCGACGATTGATTACGTGGTCACCAAGATCCCGCGCTTTGCGTTCGAGAAGTTTCCGCAAGCCGATCCAACCTTGACCACGCAGATGAAGAGCGTGGGTGAGGCGATGGCGATCGGGCGCACGTTCAAGGAGAGTTTGCAGAAGTGTTTGCGCTCGCTGGAGATTGGACGTTACGGACTGGGTGGCGATGGGAAACCCTGGCGCATCGGAACCGAAGTATACGGCGACCGTGAAATCCTCCCGCGCGACGTGATCAGCCGGAAACTGACGGTGCCGAATGCGGAGCGAATCTTTTTTATTCGACACGCCATGCGCGCGGGTTTCAGCGTCGACGAGATTTTCAACCTGACGAAGATCGATCGCTGGTTTCTTACACAGATCAAGCAGATCGTGGATTTCGAAGAAGAGTTGGCGACGGCTGGACAGTAGCGCGTGGTTGTTAGCGCGGTTCCCGTGCAGGAGCGCGGAAGAATCTCCGCTACCTGCGGCTTATTCATTTCTCCCCAGGCACACTTCACCCGCAAACAGCGAATGTGACCTGTTGCCGCGCGCCTTGCACTGGAAGGCGATTGTCCATCGACAAGCCGTCAAAAGGTCTTATCTTCCGCGCGGATTTTATGGCAAACGCAGAACGCATCACGAACACGACGCCCGCGGAACTCGGATATTCCATGCCTGCAGAATGGGATAAGCACGCGGCGACATGGCTGGGCTGGCCGCACAACGAAACGGATTGGCCGGATAAGATCGACACCATTCGCTGGGTGTACGGCGAAATGGTGCGCAAGATTTCGCCGGGCGAACGTGTTCGCATCCTGATTCGCCACGCCAGCGAACAAAAGCTCGCAGCCAGCTACCTCAAGCGCGCGAACTGCGACCTTCGGCAGATCGATTTCATCGTGCATCCGACGAATCGGGGCTGGACGCGCGACAGCGGGCCAATCCACGTGAAGCTGAAACGGAAATCGAAGGGAGCCAATTCAAAGCAGGACAAGGCCATTGTTCATTTCCATTTCAATGCGTGGGCCAAATACGATGACTGGCAGAAGGACACGCGCGTGCCCGAGGTCGCCTCTAAGTTCCTGAAGCGGCCGCTGTTCGACGCGCAGTTCAACGGAAAGAAGTTTGTCGTTGAAGGCGGCGGCATTGAGGTGAACGGCAGCGGAACACTGCTCACCACCGAGGAATGCTACCAACATCCCAAGATCCAGGTGCGCAATCCTGGTATGACGCGCGCCCAGTATGATGAAACGTTCCGGAAATATCTCGGCGTGAAAAATGTCCTCTGGCTTTTGAACGGGCCGGTGGGTGACGACACACACGGGCACATCGACGACATCGCGCGCTTTACCGATCGCAAGACCTTGGTGTTGATCCAGGAGAAGAATCGGAAGGACATCAATTACAACCCGCTCGCTGAGAACTGGGAACGCGTCCAGGACCTGCGCCTTGAGGACGGCTCAAGGCCCGAGGTGGTTGCGCTGCCGATGCCGTCGCCACTGCATTACGGCGACTGGCGGCTCCCCGCAAGTTACGCCAATTTCTACATCTGTAATGCGTGCGTGATCGTGCCGACGTTCAATGACGTGAATGATCGGATCGCGCTTGGGATCCTCGGTGACTTGTTCAAGGATCGCCCCGTGGTTGGAATCCATGCTGTTGATCTCGTCCTCGGTTTTGGATCGCTTCACTGTCTGACGCAACAGGAACCCGCGTGAACAGCTAAAGGCGCGCAGGCATCAAGCGGTCTACCCTTCCTCGCGCACCAGCGGTGAATGCTCAGGTGGAAGCGTCTGAAAATGTCCGCAGGCGGGATCGTTCCGTAAAGCATCGGACGAGTTTCCGTAGTCCCGCGTGTTGTGCGGATCCCGGCCGCAGCCTGATGATCTGGGGCAACCGAACCTGTTGCCTGACCATATGACTGCCGCTGCCCTGCCTGAAGTGTCTGCTTGTACGCCACCCGCGGCGATTGTTGCCGGTGCAGCAGGCAGGAAGATTCGCACACTCGTCGCGGACGACCAGCAACTCGAGCGGGAGGTAATGCGCCGTTATCTCGGCGCAGAAGCAGACATTGAGCTGGTCGGCACCGCAGTGAACGGGCTGGATGCCGTCGCCGCGATCAAACGATTGGATCCCGATCTCGTTTTCCTCGATGTGCAAATGCCCGAGATGGATGGATTTGGAGTGGTTTCAAATTTGGATCCCGAGCACAAGCCGGTTGTCATCTTTGTCACGGCCAATGAGGAGTTTGCGCACAAGGCGTTCGACGTCCAGGCGTTGGACTACCTGATCAAGCCGTGCCGCCGGGAGCGCCTCCAGGTGGCGTTGCAGCGTGCTCGCAGCCACATCCAGACGCTGGATGAACAGCGGCAGAATCACTCACTGCGGCGAAATCCCGGAACACCCGAACGGATCGCGGTGAAAACCGACGGCCGGATCCTGCTCATGAACCTGTCCGACATCGAATGGATTGAAGCCGCGGATGACGGGGTGCGGCTTCATGCTGGGCGTTCGATCCATTTTTCCCGGGACACGATGAACAACTGGGAGCAGCGTCTTCCTGTCGGGCGATTCCTCAGGATCAACCGCGGCGAACTGGTCAACATGGACCATATTCGTGAACTCCGGCCAATTGCCCGCGGTGAATATGTGATCGTTCTTCATGGCGGGGCGCAACTCACCCTCACCCGGTCCCATCGGGATCAGCTGCATCGGCTGGGACTTTAGTTCATCCCTCTACCGGCCCTGCAAGAAACTCGTGCGCAGGTTTCTCCCGGCGAGTCGGGACTGTATCGCCGGCTTCCAAGTCGGCAGAGCGCCTTTGGCCGCGGGTTCTTTTGCGTTTGACCGGTTTTCACGGGCTGGTTACGGTTCGCACTCTTAAATCTATGTTTGGGACCATTCGTAAACATCAAACTTGGCTGTGGGTCGTGATCATCGGGGTGATGATTGTTTCCCTGGTCATCTTTTTCAATCCGGCCTCAGACGGAGGTGGACGTCCAAGTGCTGGGCAGCTTGGCAACATTGATGGGGAGCGAATTTCCCGTCCCGAATACGCGAATGCCGAACGCGAAGCGATGCTTGCTTATTTCATGAGCACGGGCGAGTGGCCCAGCGGCCGCTCCAATTTTGACCTGCAGCGGGAAACGTATATCCGGTTGTTTTTCATCAAGAAGTTCAAGGATTACAACATCTACGTGAGCGACGAAGCTGTGGCGCAGGCGGCGAACAACATTCTTTCGCGCGCAGGCGGCGGCCGCCCCGTCCCGCTCGAGGAATTCGTCAAGCGGGCGTTGATGCCGCATGCCACCGAGCAGGATTTTGCGCGTTACGTGCGTCATGAGCTTGCGCTGCAACAGTTGCTCTCAATCGTTGGATTGCCGGGGGATCTTGTGACGCCCCAGGAAGCTCGCGCGCTCTTCACGCGCGAAAACCAGCAAATCGTCAGTCACGCGCTGTTCTATTCGGGCACCAATTACC
>Ga0196970_1000771_pt1 | contig 30536 bp, 27 predicted proteins | sample S1v_513CmetaG_FD_148672 | JGI IMG/M metagenome (GOLD analysis project Ga0196970, IMG submission 148672) | Soil microbial communities from Anza Borrego desert, Southern California, United States - S1+v_5-13C | ecosystem: Environmental > Terrestrial > Soil > Desert | place: USA: California... | reverse complement strand
GATCGAGTGGGTGACGCCCGAGGCCGGCATGGGCCAGCTCACCCGGCTCCTCGCGCAGTACAACCTGCTCGCCCTCCCGGTGCTGGATCCGGAGCGCCGGCTGCTCGGCGCGGTGAGCGTGGATGACGTCCTCGACCACCTGCTGCCGGAGGACTGGCGCGACGCCGACACCGAGGTGACCGACCAGGCGATGGAGGACGCGATGGAGGAGGTGGAGCGTGGCTGACCGGCTCGACCAGCCGCGCGACGTCCGCACCTCGCTGCTGCCGCGGCCGCACTTCGCGCCCGACGTCTTCGGCCGGATCTCCGAGGGCATCGCGCGCTTCCTCGGGACGCCGCGCTTCCTGCTGTACCTCACACTGTTCTGCCTCGTGTGGATCGCGTGGAACAGCTGGGGGCCGGAGGACCTGCAGTTCGACAGCGCCGAGTTCGGGTTCACCGCGCTGACGCTCATGCTCTCGCTCCAGGCGTCCTACGCGGCGCCGCTGATCCTGCTCGCGCAGAACCGCCAGGCCGACCGCGACCGCGTGGCCGCCGAGCAGGACCGCCAGCGCGCCGAGCGGTCTCTCGCGGACACGGAGTTCCTGGCCCGGGAGATCGCCGCGCTGCGCATCGCCCTCGGCGAGGTCGCCACCCGCGACTTCGTCCGGTCGGAGCTGCGCGACCTGCTGGCCGAGCTCGAGGAGGCCCGCGCCTCCGATGCCGAGCCGGAGGCGGACGAGGTCGCCCGGTAGCCCTGCCCTACTGCGGCGCGTCGACTACTGCGTCGCCTCGACCAGGAGCGACCGCAGCCGCGCCTCCAGGGCCGCCGGACCCCTGACGACGACGTCGGCCGGGCCGCGGCCCCAGATCCAGCGGTCGACGTCCCAGGCGTGTCCCGCCACGACCAGGTCGGCGTCCGGGCGGTCGCCGTCGGCGAGCCGGACGACGTCGGCGGCGTCCAGGTCGTACTCCTTGCCGCTGTCCGGGCCGGTGCCCGCGAATCGGCCGAGCCGCAGGAGCCACGCCCCGGGAGCGTTGGTGCACTCGATGCGGACCGTCGTGCCGTCCGCGGCGAAGGCGCCCCACGCCGGAACGCCGCTCACGAAGACGGTGAGGACCTCGTCGATGCCGTCCTCCGCCAGCTCGACCGACGGAGGCCGGACGTCGAGCCCTGCCGCCAGCTCCGCGTCCACCCGGTGCACGAGCGCCTCGTGCGCCTGGCGGCGGGCCACCCAGCCGAGCGTGCCGCCCTCGGGGTGCCACGACCAGCAGGGGGTCGCCGGGTCCCGTCCGGAGAGGGCGCGGAGCAGCTCGGTTCCCGCCGTCGCCACGAGCGCGCGCAGCTCGGCGGGGTCGTCGGAGCGGTCGGGCGGCACGACGTCGTCGCCCGCGACGCCGGACCCGGCCACCTGTGCCCAGTGGTGCTGCACCTCGGCGAGGTGCCACAGCAGGTCGGTGACGGACCAGCCGGGGCAGGACGGCACCTCGGCGTCCGGGGGGACGAGCGCGACGGCCTCGAGGAAGCGCTCGGACTGCTCGCGGATGGCGGCGACGAACGCGTCATGCTCCATGCGCCGAGAGTACGCGGCACGCACCCTCGCACGCCCGACCCGGCCGGCGGCGCCCAGGTCCCAGGGGTGGTGCGCGGGGTCCCAGGAAGGGCGACCTACCATGGAACCCATGTCTGCCCCCACCGTCGAGACCATCACCGCCGCCCTCGCGGGCGTCATCGACCCCGAGATCCGCCGGCCCATCACGGAGCTGCGCATGGTCCGCGAGGTCCAGGTGATCGACGGGCCGGACGGCGCGGAGGTCATCGTCGGGGTGGACCTCACCACCGCCGGCTGCCCGCTGCGCGACACCATCACGCGCGACGTCACGGCCGCCGTCGGCGCGCTCGAGGGCGTCGCGTCCGTGCAGGTGGCGATGGGCGTGATGAACGAGCAGCAGAAGGCCGAGCTGAAGGCGTCGCTGCGCGGCGGCACACCGGAGGCCGTGATCCCGTTCGCCCAGCCGGACAGCCTGACGCGGGTGTACGCGATCGGCTCGGGCAAGGGGGGCGTCGGCAAGTCCTCCGTGACCGCCAACCTCGCCGTGGCGATGGCGGCCGAGGGTCTGAAGGTCGGCGTCGTCGACGCGGACGTGTACGGCTTCTCGATCCCACGCATGCTCGGCGTGGACCAGCCGCCCACCAAGGTCGACGACATGATCCTGCCGCCGGTCGCGCACGGCGTGAAGGTGATCTCGATCGGGATGTTCGTGCCTGCGGGCAAGGCCGTCGTCTGGCGCGGGCCGATGCTCCACCGGGCGCTCGAGCAGTTCCTCTCCGACGTGTACTGGGGCGACCTCGACGTCCTCCTGCTCGACCTGCCGCCCGGAACGGGCGACATCGCGATCTCGGTCGCCCAGCTGCTCCCCACGACGGAGCTCGTCATCGTCACGACGCCGCAGGTCGCCGCCGCGGAGGTCGCGGAGCGCGCCGGTTCCATCGCCGTCCAGACCCGGCAGCACGTCGTCGGCGTCGTCGAGAACATGTCGTGGCTCGAGCAGCCGGACGGCTCACGCCTGGAGGTGTTCGGCTCGGGCGGAGGCCGGACGGTCGCCGAGAACCTGACGCGGGCGATCGGCGCCGACGTGCCGCTGCTCGGTCAGGTGCCACTGGACGTGACGCTGCGCGAGGCGGGTGACGGTGGGACGCCCGTCGTCCTGGCGAACCCGGACAGCCCGGCGGCGACCGTGCTCCGCGAGGTCGCCAACCGGCTGGGCCACCGCGCCCGCGGGCTCGCCGGCCGTTCGCTCGGGCTCACCCCCGTCCAGCGCTGACGGCCGACGGGAGCCGTCCGCGGTCCGGGCCGCATATGTTGTCTCGTGTTCGTTTCTGAGCGATACTGTTTGACGTGCTCGCCCAGCAACGCCAAGAGCTGATCCTCACCGAGATCCGCACGCGCGGCGCGGTCCGGGTCGCGGACCTCGTGCTCGGCCTGGACGTCTCCGACATGACGATCCGCCGCGACATCGCCGACCTCGCCCGCCGCGGCCTGGTGCGGCGCGTCCACGGCGGCGCCGTGGACCTGCACCACGCGACCCACGAGCCCGGCTTCCGCGCCAAGCGTGAGCTGGCGACCGCCGAGAAGGCGGCGATCGCACGGGAGGCCGCGGGCTACGTCACGCCCGGCTCCGCGGTGGCGCTCTCCGCCGGTACGACGACGCACCTCCTCGCGAGCCTGCTCGCCGCGGACCGTTCGCTGCGCCCGCTCACCGTCGTGACCAACTCCCTCCCCGCCGCCGAGGCCCTCCACCGCCCGGAGGACCGCGACCTCACGGTCGTGCTCACCGGCGGCACCCGGACGCCGTCGGACGCGCTCGTCGGGCCGGTCGCCACGCAGGCGCTCGCGGACCTCCGGGTGGACGTCACGTTCCTCGGCGTGCACGGCATGGACGTGGACGCGGGCCTGACGACGCCGAACCTGCTCGAGGCCGAGACCGACCGTGCCCTCGTGCGCGCGGCCGCCACCACCGTGGTGGTCGCCGACCGTTCCAAGTGGGGCGCCGTCGGGCTCTCCCGCATCGTGGACCTGTCCGACGTCGACGTCCTCATCTGCGACGACGGCCTGCCCGGCGAGGCCGCCGTCGCCCTGCGGGACGTCGTCGGGAGCCTGGTCCTGGTGCCCACGGCACCCCTCACCCCACTGGAGACCACGTGACGCGCCGAACTGCGACCCGCATGGCCGACGGGCGCGAGCTCATCTACTTCGACGACTCCGAGCCGTACGTCTCCGGCGGCGCCACCCGGCGCCTCGACGACCCACGACCGCTCGAGGACCGCTTCGCACCCGTGCTGGGCGACGACGGCGTCGAGCGCCCGGCGACCGCTCCCGAGATGCGGCTCGACCCGCTCACCGGGCAGTGGATCCCGATGGCGTCCCACCGCATGCACCGCACGCACCTGCCGTCGGCGGACACGTGCCCGCTGTGCCCCGCGCGGCCCGGCGCCGAGTACTCCGACGGCGAGGTGCCGGACACCGACTACGACGTCGTCGTCTTCGAGAACCGGTTCCCCGCGCTGCTGCAGCTCCCGGACGTCGCCGGCGACACGTCCTGGCTCGTGGACGACGAGCCGCTCTGGCCGGTCCGGCCGGCCGCGGGCCGGTGCGAGGTCGTGTGCTTCTCGGCCGAGCACGAGGCGTCGTTCGCGGACCTCCCGCCGCACCGGGTGCGCACAATCATCGAGGCCTGGGCCGACCGGACCACCGCGCTGTCGGCGCTGCCCGGCATCGAGCAGGTCTTCTGCTTCGAGAACCGCGGCCGCGAGATCGGCGTCACGCTCCCGCACCCGCACGGCCAGATCTACGCCTTCCCGTTCGTCACGCCGCGCACGCAACTGATGCTCCAGCAGGCGCAGGCGCACTACCACCGGACGGGTCGCAGCCTGCTGCGGGACGTCCTCGACGCGGAGCGGCGCGCGGGGACCAGGGTGGTGCTGGAGTCCGAGCACTGGACCGCCTACGTCCCGGCCGCCGCCCGCTGGCCGGTCGAGGTGCACCTGGCACCGCACCGGGACGTGCCCGACATCCCTGCCCTGTCGGACGCCGAGCGGGACGACCTGGCGCGGGTCTACCCCGAGCTCCTGCGCATGCTCGACCGGTTCTTCGTCGACCCGGCCACCGGGGCGGCCATCCCGCTGCCGTACATCGCCGGATGGCACCAGGCGGTCGTCGGCGAGGGCCGTGACCTGGGGCGGCTGCACCTGCAGGTGTTCTCCGTGCTGCGCGCACCCAACAAGCTGAAGTACCTGGCAGGAGTGGAGTCCGGCATGGGCGCCTGGATCAGCGACACGACACCGGAGCTCATCGCGGCGCGGCTGCGCGAGGTGGCCCCGTGACCGCCGGGCCGGGGGTGGGGACAGCGGGTCCGACGGGCGGCGCGGACGTGCCCGTGGAGTGGGTGACCGCGTGGTCCCGCTCCGACGGGGCGGCACGGGCCGCTGCGGCGTTCCGCTCGGCGTTCCGGGCCGAGCCCGACGGCGTGTGGTCCGCGCCCGGCCGCGTGAACGTCATCGGCGAGCACACCGACTACAACGCGGGCCTGTGCCTGCCCATCGCCCTGCCGCACCGCACGTACGTCGCGCTGCGCAGCCGGCCGGACGGCGTCGTGCGGCTGTTCTCGGCCCAGGAGCCGGCTGCGGGCCTCTGGGAGGCCGAGCTCGACGACGTCGCGCCGGGCACCGTGAGCGGCTGGGGTACGTACGTCGCCGGCGTCGCATGGGCGCTGCGCGAGGCCGGCTTCACCCACGTCAGCGGGTTCGACGCGGTCGTCGACTCGTGCGTCCCCTACGGCGCCGGGCTGTCATCGTCCGCCGCCCTGGAGTGCGCGGTCGCGGTCGCCCTCGACGACACCCACGGCCTCGGCCTGGGTGCCGACGACGCCGGGCGCGCCCGCCTCGTCGAGGCGTGCATCCGCGCGGAGAACGCGATCGCGGGCGCCCCGACGGGCGGCCTCGACCAGACGGCGTCGCTGCGCTGCCAGGCAGGGCACGCGATGCTGCTCGACTTCCGGGACGGCTCAACGCACCCGATCCCCCTCGACCTCTCCGCGTCGGACCTGGCCCTGCTCGTGATCGACACACGGGCGGAGCACCAGCACGCCGGGGGCCAGTACGCGGCGCGGCGTGCGGCGTGCGAGGAGGCGGCGCACCTGCTGGGCGTCGAGACCCTGCGGGACGTGCGGGACGTCGATGCCGCCCTGGAGCACCTGACCCGCGTCGCGGCCGCCGCGGGCGCGGACCCGGACGTGCTGCGGCGCCGGGTCCGGCACGTCGTGACGGAGAACGCGCGCGTCGAGCAGGTCGTGGACCTCATGGCGGCCGACCGCGTCGCCGACCTGGGCGCCGTCCTGACCAGCGCCCACGCCTCGCTGCGCGACGACTACGAGGTCAGCTGCCGGGAGCTGGACCTGGCCGTCGACACCGCTCTCGCCGCCGGCGCCCTGGGGGGCCGGATGGTCGGCGGCGGGTTCGGCGGCTCGGCGATCGCGCTGGTGCGCGCCGACGACGTCGACCGGGTGGCGGGGTCCGTCGCGGTCGCATTCGCCGACGCCGGCCTGACCGCTCCCGCGTTCCTCGTGGCCGTGGCGGAGGGACCGGCGGGCCGGGACTGATCCGGGGCGACCAGGCGCGACCACGCGCGACTGCGGCCGACGTGTGACCCCCAGGAGGTTCCGCACACCCGCGGACGAGGACGACGATCTCCTCATGAGGACGGCACCGGGGACGGGTGATCGGGGCGGACGGGTTCGGGGGGCGGCGGTCCGGGCCGTGACGGCCCTGGCGACCGTGGCGGCCCTCGGCGTCGCGGGCTGCAGCGCGGGGAGCGACCCGGACCCGACCGCCTCCGCCGGCCCCGCGGGGGACGAGCTCCCGCTCGGCGACCTCGACGCGTTCTGGGAGGGGCTGCGTGCGGGCGAGCCGGTGTCGGACGCCATCACCCAGCACACGCAGCTGCAGGAGGCCATCGCCGCCTGCATGGCGGAGCAGGGCTTCGAGTACACCCCGGTCGACGTCGAGTCCCGGGTCGACGTGACCACCGCCGCCGACCTGGGCCTCGAGCGTGGGACCCGCGAGTACGCGGCGCAGTTCGGCTACGGCATCAGCACGGATGACATGGGTTACTACGCCATGACCGCCGACACCGCGGCCGACCCGAACGTCGAGTACGTCGCCTCCCTCTCCGCGGCGGCGCAGGACGCGTACACCACGGCCTTGTACGGCCGGCCGGTGCCCGTGGAGGAGATGGGCGCCACCGACGCCGGCGAGGGGTGCGAGGGCCGGGCCGTGGACGAGCTGCTCGCCGGCCCGGAGGCCACGGATGCGTTCGACCCGATGGCCCTGTGGGAGGAGGAGTCGGCGATGCGCGCGGCCGCGCGGAACGACCAGCGGGTCGCGGTCGAGCGCGACGAGTGGGTCGCGTGCATGGCCGACGCCGGCTACCCCGACATGGTGGAGCCGGGGGACGGACTGCTCACCGGGACCCCGGTCGAGATCCTCCAGGCGGAGTTCAGCGAGCTCCTCATGGCCGCCCAGGCGGAGCTGCCCCCGGCGGAGACGATGGACCAGGTGAGCGCGCAGGCCAGCCAGGCCGCGCTCGCGGTGAAGGCCCAGCTGGCCGAGAAGGAGATCGACATGGCCGTCGCGGACGTCGACTGCCGCGCCACGACCGGGTACACCGCCGTCCTCGCCGAGGTCGAGGCGGAGTACGAGGCGGAGTACTTCGCCGCACACCGGGCCGAGTACGAGGCCTACGCCGACGCCTGGGCCGAGCTCCGCGCCGCCCGCGACAGCTGAACCCGGCACGGCGCACGTCGCGCGCGACCTTCGGACCACAGCCGCCGCGGCGCAGTGGTCCTCCCGGACGATGTCGCGACGCGACGGGCGGCGCCTACCGTGAAGGGGTCACGCCCCACCGATCCGCGAAGGCCGACCGATGCCCACCCGCCCGACGCCACCCCGTCCCGTCCACCGTGCCGCGCCAGGGGCCCGCCGTGCCGCCCCAGGCGCCCGCACGGGAGTCGTCGTCCTGGCGACCGCCGTCGTCGCGCTCACCGCGTCCTGCAGCGGTGGCGACGAGCCGGAGCCGACACCCACCCCGACGGCGTCCGGCTCCCCGCTCGAGGCGCTGCTCGAGGAGTACCTCGGCGACTGGTCGAACGAGCAGGTGAACGCGCAGCTGGTGCGCATGGAGGAGCTGGTCGCCGAGTGCATGGTCGAGGAGGGGTTCGACTACACACCGGTGGACTACACGGCGATGGGGCTCGACCTCACCGGTTCCGAGCTCGGCGCCGAGTGGGGCACCGCCGAGTTCGCCCAGGAGTACGGGTACGGCCTGACGACCAGCCCCGTCCTGGGGGACGGGACGGCACCGGAGGACCCGAACGCCGAGTATGTCGCCGGCATGTCGGCGTCCGAGCAGGACGCGTACTACCGCGCCCTCTACGGGGACGGGTACGAGACGCTGTCCACGGATCCCGAGGCCGCCGCGACGACGAGCTGGGAGGACCTCGGGTGCACCGGTGCGGCGCAGAACGAGATGCTCGGCGTCGAGGGCGAGGAGGACGAGTTCACGGCCCTCCAGGAGGAGATGGCGGCCATGTTGGCGTCCGCCGACGCCGACCCGCGCCTCAACCAGGCGAACGCGGACTGGGCGGCGTGCATGGCCGGGCGTGGCCACCCCGACCTCGCTGCCGTGGGTGACGCCGAGGCCGCGATCGCCGACGAGCTCGCAACCCTCCAGCAGGAGGCGTACGCGGCCGCCACCGACCCGACCACCGGCGCCGTCGACTCCGACACGGCCGAGGCCGCCCTCGCCGAACCGCGCGCCGAGCTCGCCGAGCGCGAAATCGCCACCGCCGTCGACGACGTCGAGTGCCGGGCGGAGAGCGGCTACGACGACGTGCGGGCCGAGGTGGACGCCGAGTACCAGGCGGAGTTCCTGGCGGAGCACCGGGCCGAGCTGATGCAGTGGCTGGACTCCCTGAACGAGCTGCGCGAGGACTGAGGCCCGGGCGGGCGCGGCCGAGCACGCGCTCCCACCGGAACCTGGCACCCAACGTTTCACGGCGCTCCGACGTCTGATCAGATGAGGGCGGCACTCCCGCGCGCCCACCCGGCGGGTCGGGACCTGGTGCCGTTCCCCGGAGGTCACGCCGCTGCTAGCGTCGGCTCGGCTGCATCAGGGGGGATCGATGAGGCTCGGCCGAGGACCGCTCCCGGCGCCCGTCGTGGGCATCGGGACCGCGACTGCGGGCCTCGCCGTCGCCGCGTTGGCCGGCTGCACCGCCTCCGCCGCTCCCGCGACCAGGACGGACCCCGTGCTCGCGATGCTGGACGTGGCATGGTCGGAGCCGATCACGGACGCCGCGCGCATGGAGTCGCTGGTGGCCGAGTGCATGGCCCAGGCGGGCTTCACCTACGTCCCGACGTCCGGAGAGCCCGCCCAGGGCTCGGGCAGCCCCGCCGCCGGCGCCTCCCTGCCCAGCGAGCCCGGTTACGGCATCGCCACCGGCCCCCGGCCCGCACCCCCGGCGGCCGACCCGAACGCCGCCACGGTCGCCGCCCTCTCCCCCGCCGAGCAGCAGGCCTACCGGGTCGCGCTCGAGGGGGAGGCCCACCCGGCGCCCGACGGCGGCGCCGACGACGGCGCGTGGCAGTACGACTGGCAGCGGGCCGGGTGTCGCGGCAGCGCGCAGCACCAGGTCTACGGCGACCCCGCCCAGCTCGACGACGCCGCCGCGCTCGAGGCCGAGCTCGCGGAGGCTCGACTCGCCGCCGCGTCCGACCCGCGGGTGGACGAGCTCGAGGCCGCCTGGGCGGCGTGCATGGCGGCGTCCGGGTACGCCGGCTACACCGCCGCGCAGGACGCCGAGGCGTCGGTGCAGGACGCCTGGGACGCGCTCTGGGCGCAGGCGTGGTCCGGGCTGCCGAGCGACCCGTCGGCGTCCGACGTCGCGGCTGCCGAGGCCGCTGCGGAGCCCGCCGTGGCCGAGCTGGCCGCGCACGAGCGCCTGCTCGCGGCCGCGGACCGCACCTGCCGCGACCAGGTCGGCTACGACGACGCGCGGGACGCCGTGACGGCCGAGTACCAGGACCGCTTCTACCAGGCGCACCGCGCCGCGCTCGAGGAGTGGCTGGGCGGCGACGTCGGTGACGACCGATGACCGGCGCCGTGCAATCCCCGAGATCGACGCGACATGGACAGGACATCATCCCGCAGGACGATCTGCCCCGGACGAGCCCACCACTACCGTCGGCGCGGAGAGCCCGCCGTACGACCGAGGAGAGAACCATGACTGCCACCAGGATCGTCGGCGCCGCGGCGGCGGCAGCCCTTGCACTCACCCTCGCCGCGTGCGGCAAGGGTGACTCGCCATCCAGCTCCGCGACACCGGAGCTCGGTGCGATCGACAAGCTGTGGGAGGCCTCGTACGGGGACTTCGACCAGGACGACGCGAACCGTCAGCAGATGGAGATCGAGGAGCTCGTCGCCGAGTGCATGGCGGAGGAGGGCTTCGAGTACATCCCCGTCGACTACTCGGCCATCGACGGCGGCGAGATGATCATGCCGGTCGACGAGGACGGCGAGGAGCTTCAGTGGGGCACCCTCGAGTTCGCCAAGAAGTACGGCTACGGGCAGACCACCAACCCCTGGCAGGACTCGCAGCCCGAGCCGCTGCCCGTCGACCCCGAGGGCGGCTGGGTCGACCCGAACCAGGAGTACCTCGAGTCCATGTCGGAGACCGAGATGGCCGCGTACCAGGAGGCGCTCTGGGGCGTGCAGCCGGACTTCGAGAACGAGGAGGACTGGGAGAACTGGAACCCCACGTGGGAGGAGCAGGGCTGCCAGGGCTGGGCTCAGCACGAGGTCTACGGCGACCAGATGTGGAACTCCGACCCCGAGGACAACAAGTGGGCGGACCTCCAGAAGGAGATGGACGACATGTACATGTCCATGGAGAGCGACCCGCGGATCACCGAGGCGGTCGCCGACTGGGCGTCGTGCATGGCTGACGCCGGCTTCCCGGGCCTCGCGACCATCTACGACGCCGAGCAGGGCATCTCCGAGAAGGTCCAGGCGATCTACGAGGAGAACGACCCGTGGGCCGAGCTCGGACCGGACGCCACCGAGGAGGACTACGCGGAGGCGCAGAAGAAGATGGACCAGATGCTCGCCGACATCACGCCGGAGGAGATCGAGACCGCGACCGCGGACTTCACGTGCCGCGAGGAGGTCGACTACCAGGGCGTGTACAACGAGGTGAACCTGGACCTCCAGCAGCAGTTCTACGACTCCCACAAGGCCGAGCTCGAGGCGTACGTCGAGGAGATGACCGCCGGCCAGGGCTGACAGTCCCCGACCGCAGACCGAGCGGGACCGGCTCGGCCTGACACGCAGCACCACCAGCTCCACCAGCACCACCAGCACGACCAGCACGACGACCCGAGGACCCGGATGGGCACGCGGGTGGAGAGATGCCCCAGGGCCGTTCCCGCGGGCACCGACCGGAAGGACGACCGAGCATGAGGGCCATCACCGGCTCCACCCGCACCATCTGGATCATGGCCGTCGTGGCCGTGGTCAGCCTCGGCGCCGGCCTGGGCCTCAGCCGGCTGATCGTGTCCCCGGCCGAGGAGGCCGCGAACGCGGCGGCCCCGGAAGCCGGGCCGATCACCGTGCCGGTCGAGGAGCGGGCCCTGGCCAACCGGGTGATCGTGCGCGGTGACGCGATCTACGAGGACCCTGCGCAGGTCACCATCGAGACCGGGGACATCGGGGGGCCGGCCGTGGTCACCGGCCAGGTGCCCGAGGTCGGCGCGACGCTGACCGCCGGGTCCGTCGTGCTCGAGGTCACCGGACGACCGGTGATCCTGCTCGCGGGCGAGCTGCCCGTCTACCGCAGCCTGCGGGCCGGCGTCTCCGGGCCCGACGTCACCCAGCTCAAGGCCGCCCTCCGCAGCCTGGGCATCGACCCCGGCAACGACTCCAACACCTACGACGCCGCCACGGCGGCCGCCGTGCGCGAGCTGTACGCCCGCATCGGGTACCCGGCGCCGTCGGCGGGCGAGGAGGCCGACGCGGCGCTCAAGGGTGCGCAGGAGGGTGTGCGCGCCGCCGAGGAGGGCGTCGCGAGCGCGCAGCGGGCACTCAACACCGGCGGGCAGGTGTCCCAGGCCGAGAAGGTGCAGGCCCAGGCGGCCGTCAACACCGCGCAGGCCAACCTCAACGCCGCGATCGCCACGCTCGACGAGGAGCGCGCGTGCGTGGCGGCGCCCCCGCCGGACGCGACCTGCACGTCGGCCACGGTGCGCCAGGCCGAGGTGGCGGTGGTCGAGGCCACCGGCGCGCGGGACTACGCGGTGACGTCGCTCAACGAGCTGACGGCGCCCCGCGACGTCTCCGACCTGCGGGCCGCTCTCGCCTCCGCCCAGCGGTCTCTCGCGGACGCCCGCGACGCCCTGGCCAAGGCCGAGGAAGCCGTCATCACACCGATGCCGGCCAGCGAGGTCTTCTACCTGACCATGACGTCGCCGCGGCGCGTCGACGCGGTCTCCGTGCAGCGCGGCTCGATGATCTCCGGCACCCCCGTGATGAGCGTCTCCGGCGCCACTCTCCAGATCGCCGGCACCATCCCGACAACGGACGCCGACATGGTGGCCGAGGGCGCACCCGTCGTGATCACCCTGCCCGACGGCGCCGAGGTGGCGGGCACCGTGGAGTCCGTGAGCGCGGACCAGGCCGGTCCCGACGGCGAGGCGGCCGACCCGAACCGCAAGCGCGTCGTCGTCGTCCCGGGTGACCTGACCGACGACCAGCGGATGATGCTCCAGGGCGCCAACGTGCGCGTCGAGATCCCGGTGAGCTCCACCGACGGCGACGTGCTCGCCGTCCCGATCGCGGCCCTCACGGCGGGCCCGGGCGGCGAGGCGCGCGTCGAGGTGCTCGACGAGGGCGCCACCGAGCCCCGCCTGGTCACGGTGGAGACGGGCCTCGCCGCCGGTGGGTACGTCGAGGTCACGCCCATCGACGGCACCTTGGAGGTGGGCGACCAGGTCGTGGTCGGCACCGACCGGCCCGCCGAGGAGGAGGAGACCGAGGAGCCCACCGAGGGCGAGGAGACCGAGGACACCGAAGAGACGTCCGAGGACGAGGGATGACGGACGCCCTGTTCCCGTCGGCACCCCACCCCGCCCCGGTGGCGGGTGCGCTGGGGTCGTCGACGATCGTGACGCCCCGGCCGGGTGGTGCTGGCGACCCGGCCGGGGACCACGACCTGCCCGTCCCACCGGTCATCGACCTGCGGGGGCTCTCGCGCTCGTTCCCCGGGGACCCGCCGGTGGAGGCCTTGCGGCGAGTCGACCTGACGATCCAGCGCGGCGAGTACGTCTCGATCGTCGGCCCGTCCGGCTCCGGCAAGTCGACCCTGCTGCACATCCTCGGCCTGCTCGACCGGCCGACCGCGGGGGACTACCTGCTCGACGGCGTCTCCACGGCGACGGTGTCCGAGCACGAGCGCGCCCGCCTGCGGGGCGGCCGGATCGGCTTCGTGTTCCAGGCCTTCCACCTGCTGCCGCACCGGACGGTCCTCGACAACGTCCTGCTCGCGAGCCTGTACAGCGGAGTGCCGCGCGCCCAGCGCCGCAAGCGCGCCCTGGACGCCCTGGACCGCGTCGGCCTGAGTCATCGGCTCGAGTTCATGCCCACGGTGCTCTCCGGCGGTGAGCGCCAGCGCGTCGCCGTGGCGCGCGCCGTGATCGCGCGGCCCCACGTGCTGCTCGCGGACGAGCCGACCGGGAACCTCGACTCGGCGACGTCGGCAGGCGTGCTGGACCTGTTCGAGGAGCTCCACGCGGACGGCCTCACCCTGGTCGTCATCACCCACGACGCCGGCGTCTCCGCCCGTGCCCAGCGGCAGGTCCGCATCGCGGACGGCATGCTCAGCGAGGTGGCATGAGCCCCCGGCTGCGGCTTCCCGGCCGCCTCCCGTCCCCCCGCCGCCGCCTCGCAGCCCTCCCAGGGCTCCGGCGACTGCCCGGCCTGCGCGGCCGCGGCGCCGACGACGTGGCACGTGCCCCGCGGACCCGCACCGACCGACGGGGTGACCACTTCGGCCTGCGGGACCTCCTGTCCGAGGCCGCGCACGGCATCGGCGCCCGTCCCGGTCGCCTGATCCTCACCATCATCGGCACGGTCCTCGGCATCGGCTCGCTCGTGGTCACCGTGGGGCTCGCACAGACGGCCGCCGGCCAGATCGCCCGCACGTTCGACGCCGTCGCCGCCACCCAGGTGGTGGTCCAACCGGCCACGGCACGGAGCCCCGGGGGTGAACGCGCGACCGGCACGATCCCGTGGGACGTCGAGGACCGCCTCCTCCGGATCGCCGGGGTCGAGCACGCCGGTGCCATCGCGGGCGTCAACGTCGGTGACCTGCGCATCACCGCGGTCCCGGTCAACGACCCGTCGGCGCCCACTCTCGCGACCCCGCAGGTGCTGGCGACGACGCCCGGCATGCTGGACGCCGTCGGCGGCGAGATCACCACCGGGCGGTACTTCGACGCGGGACACGACCAGCGGGCGGACCGCATCGTCGTGCTCGGCGCCCGGGCCGCGCTGCGGCTCGGCGTGAGCCGGGTCGACAGCCAGCCCTCGATCTTCATCGGCGAGCGGTCCTACACCGTCATCGGCATCCTCGGCGAGGTCAACCGGCGCTCGGACCTGCTCGACGCGGTGATCCTGCCGGTCGGCACGGCCCGGGAGGACTTCAACCTGCGCGCGCTCGAGCAGGCGCACCTCGTGATGGCTGTGGGCGCCGGCCCCGTCATCAAGGAGCAGGCACCGTACTTCCTGGAGCCGAACAACCCCGAGACGATCGAGGTCCAGGTCCCGCCCGCGACGTCGACGGTGCGGGAGAACGTGCAGGCGGACATCAACGCGATCTTCCTCGCGCTCGGTGCCGTCGCCCTCCTCGTGGGCGGGCTGGGGATCGCCAACGTGACCCTGCTGTCCGTGCGTGAGCGCACCGGCGAGATCGGCCTGCGCCGCGCGCTCGGCGCCACCAAGCGGAACATCGGCAGCCAGTTCCTCATGGAGTCCGGCGTCATCGGCCTCCTGGGCGGGCTCGTCGGGGCCGCCCTGGGCGTGGCCGTCGTCGTCGGCGTCAGCCTGGCGAAGGAGTGGACGCCGATCCTCGACACGCTCATCGTCGTCGCGGCAGCCCTGCTGGGCGGCGTGATCGGCATCGGTGCGGGCGCCTACCCGGCCCTCAAGGCCGCCGGCGTCGAGCCCATCACGGCGCTGCGCGGCGGCACCTGACGGATCACGTCGCGCGCGCGGCTCGGCGCTCCCGGCGTCGTCGGCGGAACACGAGGATGCGCCAGATCGCGAACGCGATCGCCAGCAGGACGCCGACGACGAGGACCGGCAGCAGGATCGCGATGACGCTCACCGTCACGGAGGTGACGTCCTCCGCGGCGGACACGAGCGGAGCCCCGGCGCCGATGGTGCTGGCGTTCACGACCGGGCGGCTCAGCGCCTTGCCGGCGTGCACCGTCCCCGCGAGGACGACTCCGATGACGGCGCCGGCCCAGGGGTTGTCGCGCCACCACTCGGACTGCTCGATCTGCTCTGCACCCGACGCCGCCGCGAACATCACGCCACCCATGAGGGGACGCACGGCCGTCTGGATCAGGTCGCTCACGTGGTCGACGCCGGGAACCTTGTCGAGCACCACGTCCGCGACCAGCAGCGCCATGCCGATGCCGATCGCCCACCAGCTCGAGATCCAGTCGAGGCCAGGAGGCAGCTCGATGATCGTCGTGAACCGGTCGAGCATGCCGACGAGGACGAACGGGATGAACGCGTTGAGCCCGGCGGCCGCCGCCAGACCGGCCCCGGTGAGTGCAGCCAGCATGGTGGGCCTCCCTCGTCACCTGGCCCCAGGCTATCGAGGCCGGCCCCCGGTGACGCGCCCCGTGGCTGCCCCGCGCCGCTACGCCTCGTCGTCTGCGGCCTGCGCGCGGAGCCCCGCGATGATCTCCCGCACCTGCGCCGGCGTCACGCGGCCCAGCGTCTTGCGGTCCACCAGCAGCGCGGGCGGCTGGTCGCACATCCCGATGCAGTTGACCCAGTCCAGGGTGACGAGGTCGTCCGCGGACGTCTGCCCGACCTTCATGCCCAGCTCGGCCTGCAGCTGGTCGGCCACCCGGCGCATGCCCGCCATCTCGCAGCTCAGCGTGCGGCACACGTGCACGATGTGCTTGCCCGCCGCCTCCATCTTGAGGAACGAGTAGAACGTCACGACGCCCTGGACGTCCACGGGCGTGATGCCGAGCCGGTCCGCGACGACCTGCATGGCGACGTCGTTGATCTCGTGCCGCTGCTCACGCAGGCCCTGCAGCACCGGGATGAGCGCGCTGCGGGTGCTGCCGTGGGCGGCCACGAGCGCGTCGATGGCCTCGATGAGGTCCGCGTGCTCGGCGGCGAGCTCCGCCGGGAGGGTCAGCATGTCCGCTCCTCGCTCCGGGCGCCGGCATCGATGAACGTGCCACGCGCGGTGTACTCGGTGTGCAGCAGGTGGTGACTGGTGTGCCCGCACGGCCCGTCCGTGAGGAACTCGTCGTAGAGGCGGATGACCGCAGGGTTCTCGTGACTCTTGCGCACCCGACCGGTCTCGCCGTAGTGGGCGTCCTCGCCGTAGATCGCCTGCGCACGTGCCGTGCGGATCGCGGCGTCGGTCGGGATCGGCTGACCGCCACCGCCCAGGCACCCGCCCGGGCAGGCCATGAACTCGATGAAGTGGCACTCGCTGAAGACGCCGCCCGCCTTGATGTCCTCCATCACGCGCGCCGCGTTCGCCGTGCCGTGCACGACGGCGACCTTGACGGTGACGCCGCGCAGCCAGTCCCAGTCCGGCACGAGGTGGGCCAGGAGCGGTGGCACCGGGCCGAGCTCGTCGGGAAGCGTGACCTCGGCCATCCGTGCGCCCTCGAAGCCCCGCACCGGCGTGATGTCGGCGTGGCTGAAGAGCGCCTCGACCTTGAGCCCGGTGACGAGCTCGATGACGGTCCGCAGCGCCGCCTCCATGACGCCGCCGGTGGCGCCGAAGATGATTCCGGAACCGGACGCGGTGCCGAACGGGTCGTCGAAGTCGCTCTCCGGCAGGTCCGGCAGGTGGATGCCCTGCTCGTGGATCATCCGGCCGAGCTCGCGCGTCGTCAGCGAGAAGTCGACGTCCGCGTAGCCGCTGTCGGTCATCTCGGCGCGCCTCGACTCGTACTTCTTCGCCGTGCACGGCATGAGCGAGACGGAGACGACGTCCTTGGGGTCGATCCCGTTCCGGTCGGCGTACCAGGTCTTGATGAGCGCGCCGAACATCTGCTGCGGGCTCTTGCAGCTCGACACGTTGGGCAGGTACTCGGGGTACTTGTGCTCGATGTACTTGATCCAGCCGGGGCTGCAGGACGTGAACTGCGGCACGGGACGCGTTGCGTCGCCGAGCACCAGGTTCTCGTAGAGGCGCAGGAGCAGCTCGGTGCCCTCCTCGATGATCGTGAGGTCCGCGCTGAAGTTGGTGTCGAAGACCTTGCCGAAGCCCATCTCCTTGAGGGCGGTGTTCAGGTGCCACGTCATCGTCGTGCCCGGCGGCTGCTCGAACTCCTCGCCGATGGCGGCGCGCGGTGCGGGGGCCGTCTGGATGACGACGTGCTTGGTCGGGTCCTCGATCGCCCGCCAGACGTCCTCGGTGTTGTCCACCTCCTGCAGGGCACCGGTCGGGCACCGGTTGATGCACTGGCCGCAGTTCACGCACACGACGTCGGAGATCGGCAGGGTCAAGTACGGCGACATGGTCGTGGAGTCGCCGCGGCCGATGACGCCGAGGGCGCCGACGCCCTGCAGCTCCGCGCACGTGCGGATGCAGCGGGTGCAGTGCACGCACTTGTTCATGTCCCGCCGGATCGACGGGCCGAGCGTGTCGAACAACCGGGTGGGCTCGGTGCGCTGCCCGAACCGGAACGTCTCCGAGCCGTACTCGGCCGCGAGGTCCTGCAGCTCGCAGTTGCCGTTGCGGCCGCACACCTGGCAGTTGCCGCAGTGCTCCGCGAGCATCAGGTCGACGATGTCGCGGCGCGCCTGACGGACGCGCGGGCTGTAGGTCTGGATGTCGACCGGCGCGGTGATCGGGTACGCGCAGCTGGCCTGTAGGTTCCGCTGCCCGGACACCTCGACGACGCACACCCGGCAGACGCCGGCGTCGGGCAGGTCGGGGTGGTGGCACAGGGTCGGGATGCGCCGGTTGGCGCGCTTGGCCGCCTCGAGGATGGTGGCCCCCATGGGGACCTCGACCTCGCGGCCGTCCACGGTGACGGTCACGGTCTCGTCGGTGTTCAGCGGGGTGGCGCTCGCCATGATCCGCATGGCCTGAGCGCGGACCGCCGGGTCCTGGATCTTCACGGCTCGCTCCTTCGCGCTCAGGTGGTGGCGGGTACGCGACCGAGGATTTCGGTGCGGTAGTTCTCGACGATGGAGAGGAAGACGTTGGGGCTGGCCTGCCCCAGCCCGCACTTCGAGGCGACCCGCATGGTCCCGCCGAGCTTGATGAGGTCGTCGAGGTGCGCGAGGCTGCACTCCCCGCGCCGGAGCTGGCCGATGCCCTCCAGGAGCTTGACGTTGCCCACCCGGCACGGCGTGCACTGGCCGCAGGACTCGTTGACGAAGAACCACTGCAGGTTCTCGGCCACCTCCAGCAGGTCGCGGTAGGGGCCGATGGCGATCACGGAGCCGCCGGTGGACACGTCCTCGTAGCTGATGGCGCGGCCGAACTCCGCCGCCGGGACGCACGTCCCCGCCGCCCCGCCGACGATCGCGGCCTTGGCCTCCTCGCCGCCCGCCGCCTCGAGGACCGCCGCGATGCTCACGCCCAGCGGGAACTCGTAGACCCCGGGCCGCGCGACGTCCCCCGAGACGCTGAGCAGCTTGGGCCCCGTCGAGTGGTTGGTGCCGATGCGCGCGAACCAGTCCGCGCCCTTCGCGAGGATGGCGGCCGCCCAGGCGAAGGTCTCGACGTTGTTGACCACCGTCGGGGCGCCGTGCAGGCCCTTCACGACCGGGAACGGTGGCCGGTTGCGCGGCTCGCCCCGACGTCCTTCGAGGCTCTCGATGAGGGCCGTCTCCTCGCCGCACACGTACGCGCCGGAGCCCAGGTGGATGTCGATGTCGAAAGTGACCTCGCGGTGCCCGAGGATGCCGGCCCCCAGCAGGCCCGCGGCACGGCGCCGTGCGAGGCACTCCTCGAGGTCGGCGAGGAGGTAGACGTACTCCGCGCGCAGGTAGACGATGCCCACGGTCGCGCCGATGGCGTACCCCGCGATGGTCATGCCCTCGAAGACGAGGTCGGCCAGCTCGTCCAGGAGCACACGGTCCTTGAAGGTCCCCGGCTCACCCTCGTCGGCGTTGCAGACGACGTAGCGCTGGCCGCCGGGGGCGGGCGCCTCTGCCGCGAGCTGCCACTTGAGGCCCGTGGGGAACCCCGCGCCGCCACGCCCCCGCATGCCGGAGTCCTTGACGGTGGCGACCACCCCGGCGGGGTCGAGGGCGAGCGCAGAGCGCAGGCCGACCCCCGCATCCACCGTAGCTAGCGTCATGGGTGTGCGAACGCTCATGGCGTGACCCCTCGCATGTCGGACGGCGTCGTCCCGCGGCACCGGCGCCGCTTGACCTGACCGTACGGTCGCCGAGGTGCCCGCCGCATGAGCCCTTTGGTCCTGGTCTCCGGGCGACGGAGCACGGTAATGGGGCCGAGGACGACGACGTCGTCTGCGCTGCGGACCGCCTGCTCAGGTGCGCCGTCGTGCGGCGTCCTCGTGGATGGCCAGGAAGATGGAGTACGGCCGTCCGCCCGGGGCCGGCGGGCGTTGCGCGAAGTCGTTGAGCAGCTCGGACACGCGGCGCCCGAGCTCCTCCCGACCGTCGTCGTCGAGCACCACACCGAGGCGGCCCAGGTCGACGGTCGCGGGGTCCGCCTCGCCGAGCTCCTCCAGGAACGTCTCGACGAGCATCCGGTCGACGAGCGGGCCGAGGTTGCCCGCGTGCCACGTCTTGCGGGTGGCGAGGTAGGGCACCTCGCGTGCGTTGCGCTGCCCGCGTCGCTCCGGCTGCGCCTGGAGGAAGCCCCGCTCGGCCAGCGTGCGGACGTGGTGGTAGGTGGTGCCCGGGTCGCGCCGCAGGCGGGCGGCGATCTCGCGGTTGGTCAGGGGCTCGTCGAGGCAGAGCCGCAGGATCCGCCAGCGGACCACCGAGGCCAGGGCGCGCGCATCGGCGTCCGCGTCGGACCCGCCGTCGACGGGAGGCGTGTCGTCGTCCACCATGCGACCATCGTACTGATTGACATCTCCAAATCACTGCGAGATGCTCACCCGATGACCGGACCTGCCCCCGCACCGGTGCCGTCACCCGCCGATGCGCCCGCGCCGCACCGCCGGTCGCTCGCGTTCCACCGGAACTTCCGCCAGCTCTGGATCGGTGACGCGCTCGGCCAGTTCGGCGCCCAGCTCGCCCTCCTCGCGCTGCCCATCTTCGCGGTGGAGCAGCTGCGGGCCACCGAGGCGCAGATGGGCTACCTCACCGCAGCGGAGAACGCCGCCTTCTTCGTCATCGGGCTCCCCGCGGGCGCCTGGGTGGACCGCATGCGCAAGCGCCGGACCCTCATCGTCGCCGACCTGGTGCGGGCCGCGGTCCTCGCCGCCGTGGTCGTGGCCGGCGTCACCGGGCACGGCTCCATGCCCCTGCTCTACGCGGCCGGCGTGCTCATGAGCTGCGCGACCGTCTTCTTCGACGTGGCGCACCAGAGCTACGTGCCCGGGCTGGTCGGGCTCGAGCACATCGTCGAAGGCAACTCCAAGCTGCAGGCGACCCAGTCCGTCGCCGCGGTCGCCGCACCGGCCGTCGGCGGGCTGCTGCTCCGCGTCATCACGGCTCCGGCGCTCATCGGCGCGACCGTCGTCACCTACCTCACCTCCGCCCTGTTCGTCGGCCGCATCCGCCAGGAGGAGCAGCTCCCGGCCAAGGAGGACCGGCGGCCGCTCCGCACCGAGATCCGCGAGGGCCTCGCCTTCGTCGTCCAGCAGCCGCTGCTGCGACGCATCGTGGCGTGCACGTCGCTCGGGAACTTCGCGGGCGCCGTGACGGCGTCGCTCATGGTCATCTACGCACTGCGGATCCTCGAGCTGGACACCGCGACCCTCGGCCTGGTCTTCTCCGTGTCGTCCGTCGGCGGCCTGCTCGGCGCCGTCGTGGCCGACCGCGTCGCACGCTGGGTGGGCGAGGGCCGGGCCGTCGCCCTGTCCGCGGTCGCCTGGGTTCCTGCCATGGCCCTGACCCCCCTCGCCCAGCCGCTGGCCCGTGTCGGCGTGCCGGCGTCCGCCACCCTGATCGTCGGCGGCGGCGTCGCGACGTTCCTCATCGTCGTCTACAACGTCGCGCAGGTGAGCTTCCGTCAGCGGCTGTGCCCGCCCCCGCTGCTCGGCCGGATGAACGCCTCGGTGCGGTTCATCGTGTGGGGCATCATGCCGTTCGGCGGTCTGCTCGGCGGCTTCCTCGGCACCCACCTCGGCGTCGTGCCGACCCTGTGGGTGGCGGTCGTGATCTCGGCGCTCAGCACCCTGCCCGTGGCCCTCTCACCGCTGGTCCGCATGCGCGACCTGCCCGGACGGTAGAGGCTCACACGTCGTACGTGACCACGAGCGGCGCGTGGTCGCTGAAGCGCGCGTCGTACGACGGCGCCCGGTCGACCTGCGCGTCCCGGGCCGCGGGGGCGAGCACCGGCGAGGCGAGCTGGTAGTCGATGCGCCAGCCGGCGTCGTTGTCGAACGCCTTGCCGCGCCACGACCACCACGTGTACGGCCCCGGCCCCGGCCCCCCCAGGTGCCGGCCGAGGTCCACCCAGCCCGCGTCGAACCAGCGGTCGAGGTAGGCCCGCTCCTCCGGCAGGCAGCCGGCGGCTCCGACGTTGCCCTTCCAGTTCTTCAGGTCCACGTCGCGGTGGGCGATGTTCACGTCGCCGGCGACGACGGCGCGGCGGCCCTCCGCCGCGAGCGTCCCCAGACGAGCCGTGACCAGGTCCAGGAAGGCGTACTTCTCGGTCAAGGACGGCGTCCCGAGCGTGGCGGAGTGGACGTAGGTGGAGACCACGGTCAGCACACCGCCGCGCGGCAGTTCGACGTCCGCTTCCACCCAGCGGCCCGAGTTGGTCGCCACACCCTGGTCCAGCCCGATCCGCACGGCTCGCATCGGCAGCCGGCTCGCGACGGCCACGCCCGCCCGGCCCTTCGCCGCCGCCTCGGCGTGGGCGAGGTCCCAGACGGCCGGGTCGAGGTGGTCGCGCAGGTGCTCCTCACCGGCCCGGGTCTCCTGGAGGAGGAGGACGTCCGGGCGGCGACCCTCGAGCCAGGAACCCATGCCGCGGCGGAAGGCGGCCCGGATGCCGTTCACGTTCACGGTGGCGACGGTCAGCACCGGGCCATCCAACCCCATCCCGCCGGGACCGGTGCCGTGGCCCGGACCCGGCGTGCGGCGGGAAGCACGACGCCCTCCGGACGGTTGGCACCCGCGGGACGCCCGGCCGGGCGCCCGCACCCGAGGGAGGACACATGCCGATCGCCGTGACCGGGGCCAGCGGACACCTGGGCCGCCTGATCGTCACCGACCTGCTGGACCACGGCGTCGACCCCGGCGAGGTCGTCGCCGGGGGCCGCGACCTCGGCCGCCTGGCGAGCCTCGTCGAGAGGGGCGTGCGCACCGCACGGGTGGACTACGCCGACCCTGCGGGCATGCGCGAGGCGTTCACCGGCGCCGACACCCTCATGCTCGTCTCCGGCAACGAGTTCGGGCAGCGCGTGGCACAGCACCGCGCGGCCATCGAGGCGGCCGCCTCGGTCGGCGTGCGGCGCATCGTCTACACCTCCGCGCCCGGGGCGGACCGGACGGCGCTCCTCGTCGCACCCGAGCACAAGGCCACGGAGGAGATCCTGCGCGCCTCCGGGCTGGCGTTCACGATCCTCCGGAACAACTGGTACACGGAGAACTACGTCCCCGCCCTCGAGCAGGCCCGCTCGACCGGCGTCGTCATCACCAGCGCCGGCGACGGGCGGGTGGCCAGCGCCACCCGTGCCGACTTCGCCGCGGCCGCGTCGGCCGCGCTCCGCACCGACGGGCACGACGGGGTCGTCTACGAGCTTGCCGGCGACGAGCCCTGGACCTACGACGAGCTCGCCGAGGCAATCGCCGTCGTCGTCGGGCGCGACGTCGTCGCCCACCACGTGAGCACGGACGAGCACCTGGCCGTCCTCCGCTCCGCCGGGCTCGACGACGCGACCGCCGGGACGCTCGTCGCGATGGACGGGGACATCCGCGCCGGCCTCCTCGCCGGCGGGAGCCACGACCTCGCGCGCCTCATCGGCCGGCCCACGACGCCCCTGATCGAGGCGCTGCGCGCCGCGACAGCCGCACCGGGCGCCTGACCCCGACGACGACCACGCGCCTCAGCGTCGTGCGCGTTTCGCGGAGTACATGGCGGCGTCCGCACGCCGCAGGAGCTCCTCCGGGTCGCTGCCCGACGGCACCGTCGCCCAGCCGACGCTCGCGCTGAGCGGCACGGGCACGTCGTCGGCCCGGCGCAGCGGTGCGGCGATCGCGTCGGACACGCGCCGCGCCGCGTCCTGCGCCGCATCGGCGCCGGCGCCGGGCAGGAGCACGGCGAACTCGTCGCCGCCCAGGCGGGCGCACACGTCGCCCGGCCGGGACGCCCGGGCCAGGCGGCCGCCCACCTCGCGCAGCACCTGGTCGCCCGCCTCGTGCCCGAGGTGGTCGTTGATCTCCTTGAAGTCGTCCATGTCGACGAAGAGGACACTCACCTCGTCCGTGCCGCCGGACCCCAGCGCGTCGACCAGAGCAGCCGTGAAGGCTGCCCGGTTGGCGAGGCCCGTCAGCGCATCCGTCGTCGCACGCGTGGTGAGCTCGCCGTGGGCGTCGGCCACCGCGTACGCGAGCGCCATGTGGTTGGCGAGGTTCTGCAGCGCCCGGACCACCGGCCGAGGGACGCCCCGGGGGGCACCCACGAAGAGCCAGCTGCGCACCCCCAGCCGGTCGACGAGCGGCAGGGAGAGGGCCAGCCACACGCACCGCTCCCCCGCAGCCGCGTCGAGGCGCTCCGGGCTCGTCACCGGGTGCTCGACCGACACCTGGTGGTGCTCGGCCGCCACCGGGAGGAGCGCCGCCGGCAACCTCCCGGGCCGGTCGGCCCACGGCCCCCGGAACGCGATCACGACGACGTCGTCGCCGTCCAGGTCCACCTTCGCGATCCGCAGCCCGGGCACCGCCGCGCACAGCCCCTCGTCGGCGGCGGCCGCCACCGCACGGATCGCCGCGTCCTCCGTCAGCCCGATGAGGTCCGCGTTCGCCTTCGCGTAGACCTCGGCGACGGCGTCGCGCCGCTCGCGCTCCACCAGCGTCGCCGCCAGCCGGTGGGCGACGACCACCGTGAGGAAGAGCAGCGGCAGCGACGCCAGCACGTGGAGCGCCTCGCCCGGCGCGGTGCGCCCGAGCACGTTCGGCCACGCCGCGACCGCGGCTCCGAGCGCCACGGAGTACAGGGCGGGGCGCAGGACGACGCGCCACGGCGGCCCGTACAGCGACCGGCACCACAGGCCCGAGATCAGCACGGGCAGGACGCTCGAGGGCATGTCACTGGCCAGCGCGAAACCGAACACGGCAGCGGTGTCCACCGCGTCCGCGAGCGGGCTGGTGCGTCCTGCGAGGTAGCTCACGGTCCACGAGGCCGCGAGCGCGAGGCCGGCGACCAGCAGGATGACGCCTTCCGCCGTCGGTGCGGTCGCGACCGGGATCGGCAGGGTGATGGCCAGCGAGACGAGCGCGAGCCCGACGAAGAGCCACCGGGTCGAGGCCACGGCGCCCGCCGGGCGACCCGCCGTCGCCCGCACGCCGGCCAGCATCACGGCGGCCCCGTGCGGCGGGCGCACCGGACCGGACGCCGGGCTGGGCGCCGGACCGGGCGCGAGGTCGCTCGACGGGTCTGCTGCCACGTCGGTCGCGGGGTCGGGCGGCACGGGCATCCTTCGGGGTCGGGGTCCCGGCCGGCCACCCCGGGGGCGGTGGCGGTCGGCGCCCGTCGGGGTGCGGCTGACCGGTTCGTCACCGTGGTTATCGGCAGGACCGCGTCGCGGCTGAACGGGACACGCGCGTACGCGGCGTGGCGAGCACAACCGGCCCGGTCGCCGGCCGGCGGTGGAACACCCTGCGGGCGCGCCGCAGGCCTGGCACGATGTCCGGCGCGGGGGCGCGTGCCTTCGCGAGCCATCAAGGAGGCACCATGACCCGCCGCACGTCCCGTCTCGCCGTCGTCGCCCCGCTCGCGGCCCTCACCCTGCTCCTCGGCGCCTGCGCCGGCGAGGACGCCCCCGCCGAGTCGCCGACCGCCACCGCGGACAAGGCGCCCAAGGAGGACGCAACGACGCCGGCCGCGGAGGACGACGACACCGAGGCGGCGGCCGCCGGGGACGAGTGCCTGATCGGCGAGTGGGTCGCGGACACCGAGCAGCAGGTCGCCGCCAGCACGGAGATGCTCGCGGGCGCGGGCCTGGAGGTGTCGAACGTCTCGGTGACCGGCGAGGCCGTCACCGAGTTCACCGAGACCCAGGTCATCTCCCGCTATGAGAACCAGGTGAGCGACATCACGATGGCGATGGAGGGTCAGGAGATCCGCACGGTGACCCGCAACAACGGCTCGTCGGCGGGCTCGTACTCGGTCGCCGACGGTCAGCTGACCATGAGCGACATCGACGGCAGCGGGCTCGAGATGACGGTCGAGACGTACCTCAACGGCGTGCTCCAGCCGGTCGACGACGCGATGGCCGCGGCCCAGGCCGAGGCCGCCGTCAAGGGCATGGAGGTCACCATGGCCTACACCTGCGAGGGCGACACCCTCACCATGACGACCCCGGACTTCGGCACCGGGCTGAGCGTCGAGTCGGTCCTGCACCGCCGCTGACGACCGCGACCGGCCGGCGCCCTCCGGGGGCGCCGGCCGTCCTCGTTCACGCCCCGGCGTGGGCCTTGCGCAGCTCCGCGATGTCGAGCTTGCCCATGCCGAGCATCGCCTGCATGGCGCGCTGGCCGGCCTCGCCCTCGTCGAACACCAGGCTGTCGAGGACCTTGGGCACGATCTGCCACGAGACGCCGAAGCGGTCCTTGAGCCAGCCGCACGGACCCGGTTGCCCGCCGTCGGCGGTCAACGCGGCCCAGTACCGGTCCACCTGCTCCTGGTCGTCGCACTCGACCAGGAAGGAGAAGTACTCGCTCGGCGGGAACTGAGGCCCGGCGTTGAGGAAGGTGACGGGCTGGCCGTCGAGGGTCAGCTCGACGATGAAGGCGGCACCCTCCTCGACGCCCGGGACGCCCGCCGGGGCGCGGCGGACGGTGGTGATCGACGAGTTCGGGAGCACGGACGTGTACAGCTCGGCCGCCTGCTCGGCCTGGCTCTCGAACCACAGGTGCGGTCGGACGATGCTCATCGTGGTCTCCAAGGTCGCAGCGGTTGTCGACGAGGTAGACCCGCAGGGCCGCGCGAACTCATCGGGCGCCGCGTGGCGCACCGGTCAGAGGCCCGCCGCGCGCTCCGCCGACTCGACGACGTTCGCCAGGAGCATCGCGCGCGTCATCGGCCCGACGCCGCCAGGGTTGGGCGACAGCCAGGCGGCGACCTCGGCCACGGCCGGGTCGACGTCGCCCACCAGACGCGCCTTCCCGGTCACCTCCTCGACCACCCGGGAGACCCCGACGTCGAGCACCACGGCCCCCGGCGCGACGTCCTCCGCCCGCACGATGCCCGGCACGCCCGCCGCGGCCACGATGACGTCCGCGCGGCGCAGGTGCGCCCCCAGGTCGCGCGTGCCGGTGTGCGTGAGCGTCACGGTCGCGTTGTGCTCACGGCGCGTGAGCAGGAGGCCGATGGACCGCCCCACGGTGGTCCCCCGCCCGACGACGACGACGTGCTTGCCCGCGACCGTCAGCCCGTACCGCGCCATGAGCTCCAGCACGCCACGCGGCGTGCACGGCAGCGGCGAGTCGAGCGGCTCGTTGACGCGCAGCACCAGTCGGCCGAGGTTCGTCGGGTGCAGGCCGTCGGCGTCCTTGGCCGGGTCGATGCGCTCGAGCACGGCGTTCGTGTCGATGCCCGCGGGCAGCGGCAGCTGCACGATGTAGCCGGTGCAGCCGCCGTCCCGGTTGAGCCGGTCGACGGCGGCCTCGACGTCCGCCTGCGACGCGTCGGCGGGCAGGTCCTCGCGGATGGAGTCGATGCCGACCTCGGCGCAGTCACGGTGCTTGCCGGCCACGTAGGCGTGGGAGCCCGGGTCGTCCCCGACGAGCACCGTCCCGAGCCCCGGCACGACACCGACCGCCCGCAGCGCCCGCACACGCTCGGCGAGGTCGGCCTTGACCGCGGCCGCGACCGCCTTGCCGTCGAGGATCTGCGCGGTCACTGGTGCAGGCCCGGGTACAGGGGAAACGCCTCGGTGAGCGTCGCGACGCGGCGACGCAGGGCCTCGACGTCGGCTGCCGCGCCGTCCACCAGCGCGGTCGCGATGACGTCGGCGACCTCCCGGAACTCCGCCTCACCGAAGCCACGGGTGGCGAGCGCGGGCGTGCCGATGCGCAGGCCGGAGGTGACGCGGGGCGGGCGCGGGTCGAACGGGATGGCGTTGCGGTTCACCGTGATGCCGGCGGCGTGCAGGAGGTCCTCGGCCTGCTGACCGTCCAGCGGCGACTCCCTCAGGTCCACGAGCACCAGGTGCACGTCCGTGCCGCCGGTGAGCACGGAGACACCCGCCGCGGCGACGTCCGGCGCCGTCAGCCGCTCGGCGAGGATCTGGGCGCCGTCGAGCGTCCGCTGCTGCCGCTCCCGGAACTCCTCGGTGGCGGCCAGCTTGAAGGCGACGGCCTTCGCCGCGACCACGTGCATGAGGGGGCCGCCCTGCTGGCCCGGGAACACCGCCGAGTCGATCTTCTTGGCGTGCTCCTCGCGGCACAGGATGAAGCCGGAGCGTGGGCCGCCGATCGTCTTGTGCACCGTGGAGGAGACGACGTCCGCGTGCGGAACCGGGGACGGGTGCAGGCCCGCGGCGACGAGGCCCGCGAAGTGCGCCATGTCCACCCAGAGGGCGGCGCCGACCTCGCGGGCGATCTCCGCGAACGCCGCGAAGTCGAGGTGCCGGGGGTAGGCCGACCAGCCCGCGATGATCACGCGCGGCCGGGCCTCGAGCGCCTTCGCGCGGACGACGTCCATGTCGACGCGGAACGTCGTCGGGTCCACCTGGTAGGAGGAGATGTCGTACAGGCGGCCGGAGAAGTTGATCTTCATGCCGTGCGTGAGGTGGCCGCCGTGGGCCAGCTCCATGCCGAGCACCGGGTCCCCCGCGCTCGCGAGGGCGTGCAGCACGGCCGCGTTGGCCTGCGCACCCGCATGCGGCTGCACGTTCGCGTGGTCGGCCCCGAACAGGGTCTTCGCGCGCTCGATCGCGAGGCTCTCGGCCACGTCGACGTACTCGCAGCCGCCGTAGTAGCGCTTGCCCGGGTAGCCCTCGGCGTACTTGTTGGTGAGCACCGAGCCCTGCGCCTGCAGGACCGCACGGGGCACGAAGTTCTCCGACGCGATCATCTCGAGCGTCTCGCGCTGGCGGCCCAGCTCGGACTCGAGGACTGCGGCGATCTCCGGGTCGACCTCGGACAGGGGGGCGTCCATCGTCATCTCTCGCTCCTTGCGGATCAGGAGTGCGGGCCTGGGCACGCACACGACCGGTGTGGGTGACCCGGGGCCCAGGCGTACGACCCTTCGTCGACTGCTGCGTCGCTCCCCGGTGGTGACCCACCCGTTCCGCCAGTCGCGACCCGGCCAAGGCTACCAAGCGCCGACGCCGGGCGGCTCCGGCATATCACGGGCTGCCATCCACGGCCTCACCCGTTCGGAGCAACGGATCCGGTTCGGGCCCGACCGTTTTCCCCGGTGCGGTTACGGTTGTCCAGTGGAACAACCGCCCACCTCGACCGCCGAGGCAGTCGAGCGCGCACGGCGGGTGGCGGTCGAGGTCGCCGCCCCCCTGGCGGACCACGTGGACCAGGGGAACTGGCCCGCAGAGGCGCTGCAGGCCCTCCAGAAGACCGGCCTGGGCGGCCTCACCGCCCCCGCCTCCGCAGGTGGCGCGGGGCTGGGCCTCCGGGCCGTCGCCGAGGTGTGCGCGGTCCTCGGGGCGGCCTGCGCGTCCACCGCCATCACGTTCGGCATGCACGCGGTGGGGACCGCCGTCATCGCCGCCAAGGCCACGCGTGAGCAGGTGCGCGACCTGCTGCGACCCATCGCGGCCGGGGAGCACCTCACCTCCCTGGCCCTCTCGGAGCCCGGCACCGGCTCGCACTTCTGGCTCCCGGAGACGCGCCTGCGCCGCACCGCGGAGGGCTTCGTCGTCGACGGCACCAAGAGCTTCGTCACCAACGGGTCGCACGCGGACTCCTACGTCGTCTCGACCGCCCCAGCCGACGCCGACGCGCCCACGGGCCAGTTCTCGTGCGTCGTCGTCCCCGGCGACGCCCCCGGCCTCGAGTGGCAGCAGGCCTGGACGGGCGTCGGCCTGCGCGGCAACGCCTCGCGCGGGCTCGAGCTGCGCGGCGTGCGCGTCCCCCGCACCCACCTGCTCGGCTCCGAAGGCGACCAGATCTGGTACGTCTTCGAGGTGGTCACGCCGTTCTTCCTCATGGCGACCTCGGGCACCTACCTCGGTATCGCCAGGGGCGCTCTCGACGCCGCTCGCGCGCACCTCGCCGCCCGCAAGCACTCCCACACCGGGCGCCCGCTCGCGGCGGAGCCGATCCTCCAGCACAGGGTCGCGACCCTGTGGGCGCAGGTGCAGCGCACCCGGGCGCTGGTGATCTGGGCCGCGGAGGAGGCCGAGCACGGCGGCCCGGAGGCCATCGCGGCCCTCACCAGCGCCAAGGCCGAGGTGGCCGACTGCGCGGTGACCGTCGCCAACGAGGCCATGACGCTCGTCGGCGGCATCGGGTACCGCGACCGTTCCGTCGCCGAGCGGCACCTGCGCGACGCGCGTGCGGCGCACGTCATGAGCCCCACCACCGACGTCTTGCGCACCTGGGCGGGGCGCGCCCTCCTCGACCTCCCGCTGCTCGCCGAGTGACGGGGCACTGGACGGCGGCCCTCGCCGGACCGCTCAGCCCCACCGCACTCGCGCACGCCGACCTGACGGTCGTCGACCTCGACGGCGCCCACGCCGGCCTGCCCGTGGACGTCCTCGTCGTCGGCGCCTCCGCCGTCCACCACCTGGCCCGGCTCCAGCGAGGCCACGCCCGCCTGCCCGACGTCGGCGCCGTCGTCGTCGTGGACCCGGCCACGGAGACGGACGTGCGCCGCGCGCTCCGCTTCACCCCCGGCATCCCGACGGACCTCGAGGTCGGTCACGACGACGACGCCCTCGCCGACCTGGTCCGCGCCGTCGCACAGCGCACGGTCCAGCGCCGCCGGCATCGGGCGATCATCGCCACGGTCTCCGCGCTGCCGCACGACCCCCGGCCGTCCCTGCGACCGTCGTCGGCGTCGCTCGGGTCGGTCCTCGACCACGCGCCGATCGGGGTGGTGGTGGCTGCGCCGTCGGGCGAGGTGATGAGCTGGAACCCCCGCGCCGGGGACATCCTCGGGCTCGCCGTGGACGACGCCGGGACGCCCGTGGCGGCCCTGTTCGCGCAGCCCGACGTCGTCATCGAGATCCTCAGCGCGACGGCGACCCGCGGCGGCTTCGGGCCGGCCGCGGCCGTCGCCACCGCTCGCCGCCCGGCGGGCGTCGTCGAGCTCAACGCGACGGCCACGGAGCTCGACGACGGGCGGCAAGCCGTCCTCCTGCTGCTCGTGGACGTCACGGGCCGGCGCGCCGCGGA
>Ga0196970_1000770_pt1 | contig 30585 bp, 20 predicted proteins | sample S1v_513CmetaG_FD_148672 | JGI IMG/M metagenome (GOLD analysis project Ga0196970, IMG submission 148672) | Soil microbial communities from Anza Borrego desert, Southern California, United States - S1+v_5-13C | ecosystem: Environmental > Terrestrial > Soil > Desert | place: USA: California... | reverse complement strand
AAAGGCGCGACGCCCGAAGAACCTCGTTGATTATCAAAGAGATGAGACGATGCGGCTGCCAGGATTGTGAAAGGAGGGATGCACTATGTCACGCAATTCGGTACACAGCTGAGAAAAAGGAACATGGTCCCGTTTCCCCAAAAGAAGCCACCCTCCATATTCTCCTACGTGAAGAATCTCCCGCGGAAATAAGCGATGGTCCGCTCTAGGCCCTCGTCGAGGGGGACGCGCGGTTCCCAGTTCAGCAGCGAGCGAGCCTTGTCGATGTTCGGGCGGCGCTGCTTGGGGTCGTCCTGGGGCAATGGGTGGTGCACGATGCGTGAGGAGGAGCCGGTCAGGCGGATGACCTTCTCGGCTAGCTCCAGCATGGTGAACTCGCTAGGGTTGCCGAGGTTTAGCGGGCCGGTCACCTCGGGCGGGGTGTCCATGAAGCGCAGGAAGCCTTCGATCAGGTCGTCGACATAGCAGAAGGACCGCGTCTGCTGGCCGTCGCCGTAGATGGTGATCGGCTCGCCCTTCAGCGCCTGCATGATGAAGTTCGACACCACGCGGCCGTCGTTAGGGTGCATGCGTGGCCCGTAGGTGTTGAAGATGCGCACGACCTTGATCGGCAGGCCGTGCTGGCGGTGGTAGTCGAAGAACAGCGTCTCGGCGCAGCGCTTGCCCTCGTCGTAGCAGGCGCGCGGGCCGATCGGGTTGACATTGCCCCAGTATTCCTCCGGCTGCGGGTGCACCGAGGGATCGCCGTAGACCTCGCTGGTCGAGGCCTGGAAGGCCTTGGCCCCCAGGCGCTTGGCGAGGCCCAGCACGTTGATGGCACCATGCACCGAGGTTTTGGTCGTCTGCACCGGGTCGTGCTGGTAATGGATCGGCGAGGCCGGACAGGCGAGGTTGTAGATCTCGTCCACCTCGACGTAGAGCGGGAACGTCACGTCGTGGCGTATCGTCTCGAACATCGGGTGGTCGAGCAGGTGCGCGATGTTCTGGCGCGATCCGGTGAAGTAGTTGTCGATGCACAGCACCTCGCAGCCGCGGTCGAGGAGCCGTTCGCAGAGGTGAGAGCCGAGGAAGCCGGCTCCGCCCGTTACCATGATGCGCTTGTTGTACCCGCGTAGCGTGGTCATGCCATCTCCGATGCGACTGGGGCTCAGGCCGGGGAGCCCGGGCGCGTGGTGGGGCGCCCGATTGAGGTGTAGTCGAAGCCCGCGGCGGCCATGTCGGCGGGGATGTACACGTTGCGCAGGTCGACCATGACCGGCGCTTTGAGCAGCGCCTTTATGCGCTTCAGGTCAAGCGCGCGAAACTCGTTCCATTCCGTCAGGATGGCTACGCAGTCGGCACCCTCCAGCGTGGCGTAGGCGTCCTCGCACCACTCCACGCCGTCCAGCAGCTTCTTCGCCTCGTGCATGCCGGCCGGGTCGAAGGCGCGCACCCGCGCGCCGGCCGCCTGCAGCGCCGGCAGGATATCGAGCGAGGGCGCGTCGCGCATGTCGTCGGTGTTCGGCTTGAACGTCACGCCCAGCACCGCCACGGTCTTGCCGGCCGCCGAGCCACCGCACGCCGCGACGATGCGGTCGGCCATCTGGCGCTTGCGCCTGGTGTTGATGTCGACCACCGTCTCGACGATGCGCACGGGGCTTTCGTTCTGCTGGGCGGTGCGCACCAGCGCCAGCGTGTCCTTGGGGAAGCAGGAGCCGCCGTAGCCGGGGCCGGCGTGCAGGAACTTGCGGCCGATGCGGCCGTCCAGCCCCATGCCGCGGGCGACGTCGTGGACGTTGGCGCCGACCTTCTCGCACAGATCGGCGATCTCGTTGATAAAGGTGATCTTCACCGCCAGGAAGGCGTTCGCCGCGTACTTGATCAGTTCGGCCGTTTCCAGCTCGGTCGTGACGATGGGCGTCTCGATCAGGTAGAGCGGCCGGTAGAGCCGGCGCATCACCTCCTGCGCCCGCTCGGTCTCGGTGCCGATGACGACGCGGTCCGGGCGCATGAAGTCGCCGATGGCAGAACCCTCGCGCAGGAACTCGGGGTTGGAGGCCACGTCGAACTCGGCGTCGGGGCGGATCTCGCGGATGATGCGCGCCACCTCGCGACCGGTGCCGACCGGCACGGTCGACTTGGTCACCACCACCGTGTAGTGGTCGAGGTTCTCGGCGATCTCCTTGGCGGCGGCGTAGACGTAGGACAGGTCAGCGTGGCCGTCGCCGCGGCGGGTCGGGGTGCCGACAGCGATGAACACCGCGTCCACGCCCTTCATCGCCTCGGCGAGGTCGGTGGTGAAGGACAGACGGCCGGCGGCGACGTTCCGGTTGACCAGATCGTCGAGGCCCGGCTCGTAGATGGGGATCTCACCCTTCTTCAGGCGCTCGATCTTGCCGTAGTCCTTGTCGACGCAGCAGACGTGCACGCCGAACTCTGAAAAACAGGCCCCGGACACCAGCCCCACATACCCCGTGCCGATCATCGCGATGCGCATAGACGCCTCTTAAGCAATTTCGTCTGAGTGTTCGTTCATTCCAATACCTCTTCCTCGAGGCCCTTTCGAGCAATCATTATGACATTGAAAAAGTTATCTCGTGCAAACTCCGGAACCAGAGACTTAATTTCATTATCAACTTCTATAGCTTTCAGGTAGGCCTTATGAAAACGCTCGCGAGTTTCTTCATCTGCGTCCAACGGCAAATAGTTCCTGGCATGAGCATAGATAAGCGACGCCGTCCATTGGAACACGTCCCAGTTAGTTATAACCAAGCCCGCCTTTCTGAATTTTGCCCTTAGATCCGAATTGGTGAAACCAACTCCATCCCAGAATTCTGCCACAAGTGTGGTAGAACGTGTACATTGCCGCGCATTCTGGCGACGCAACTCACAAACTTCGGCGAGATCGATTATCATGCTGTGTCCGCAGGCTGCATGAAATTTCTTCTTATTCGCCGGCTCAGCTGACGCAATAAAGATGCCATTTGGCCGCAGTAGCCTCGAGCAAAATAACAGAAAATCTTCAATATCAGCTATATGGTGCAACGCAGAAGAGAGAGCGATAACGCTAAAGCTGCCTGCGTGCTCCTCGAGGTCTATGCGCGTCGTTAGCTGCCCTGCTATATAGGGTATTTGGAGTAGATCCTGCCAGTTCCTCTGACGCCTCAAACAGTCTTCGCTCGAGTCGAGTCCTATCACATTTCGATAGCCTCTCTTCATTGCAGAAAGGCGCATGCGACCGGTACCAGTCCCTATATCGAGAATCTTCTCGTCAAAACCCACATCAAGGGACAGAAGATGATCTCCCCAGTCAGTTGGTAGAGTTTTAACGAAGTCTAGTCCAACTACAGAGTCGTATCCGGCGGCATTTGAGTATTGAAGCGAATTCGCCCATTCACAAAGAGGAGATGTGAATTCAATTGGGAGCGTCGGCAACTCACACCAATCGACAAACCGAGGAATAATAGTGATGTCGAGTCTTACTTCCAAGTAGCTCAACGTATATTGTCCCGTCGCATAAGCTTCGGAGATAAAAACAAGTACAGATCCAGACAATGGCAGTGCGGAAGCTCGAAACTCAGTCTGATCCCGCTCAGACTTAAAGGTAACAAGCTTAGGTAGATGCTCCTGGCAGGCTATTTCGATATAGCTTCCCTGGCAGCCGTACAGCATTTGAGTTCTCCAATAATTCACTCCCTCGGTTGTAGGAGGAAGCATCTATCATAATGATGCAGTTTTTTTGGCCGGGGCCAACTTAACGTCTTTCAGGGCGCACCCAGCGAACCATCTATAAACAGGGCGCCGCCACTCTGTGGCGTTTGTGCTGCCCCATTCACTTGCGCGCCTCCTATCGTCTGCAGCATCAACATGAAATTTATTTTGCTATGGCGTAATCAGCTCCGCAATGTTCCGCCATAAACTTAAATATCGCATCCCATGATTCATCTTTTGTTGCCCACGCAGATGGTAATGGCCGGGTCTCATACGCGGCTAAGAAGTAGTCATAGCCTTTATGTGTTGAGTGCCACTCGAGACTGCTATCATGGTGCACGCAAATCAACCTATAATTTTTCGCCCCAAGAGATCGAAGCAAATCATCAACTCGCTCCATCTTCGCAGGATCAAGGCAACTTCCATCATATTCCCTTCTTATAAATGCTAGCGGGACGCCAGAGGCTATGGTCTTGAGGAACTTGGCGGCAAGATAGTCGTACTTTGATTTGACCGCATGATAATAGCTGCTAATGTCGTCAGGCGTGATCATGCGGCGCCCGTTTGCATGGTGGCGTTCAGGTGAGCACAGGAAGTCATGGTGGTAAAAGATGTTGGTTGTGGAGTCATAAACGCTATCATGACCCTCCCATTGCCCAATCGCCAAATTCCCCTTTTCCAGACTTCCCTTGAAATTACTCTCAAGCAGTCTCACCAGCCCCTGATAAGGCGTGACAGTGTAATTGAAATACATTCCATCAGCACCGAACTTCCGCTCAATCTGAAAACCAGGAACGCAGTTTCCGCCAAGAGAAAGAAACATCATCTCTATACCACCTCTTTAACGCGTGACGCGCACCAATAACGCACATATGCTGCATTCTACAGCAGTTTACTGCTTAACTCTATTGGCGGGCTCATCCTGTTTGAAAGTTAGATGGATTGTAACCAAACGCTTCAAAGTCGACTTGAAAACGTTCGTGAATGAATAACCTGTCGCCGGAATCTCTCAATAGTTCGTGTGCCGGCACGCTAAATCTCCGATTAGTAACGTTCTCGCGCGCGAGCGGCATTGTGGGGACGCCAATTTTACGGCAAATCTCTGGCCACGTCTCGTCCAGTTTTTCAACGCAGAAAGCACCGTCAACAATTATATTTCCATACTGATCCGCCAATCTAGAGTGCTGAGTTTCAAATGCCACGTCATGTGAGAGAATTGCAGGATGGCGGATAAAAGTTGAGAATGATCGATTCGCCTGACGGGCAATTAGGTAAGCTTGCACTGCCGGCCAAGACAGAGGAGATTCTGGAGGAAACTCGGTGCTGTCAAGCCACGACTGAACACCCGAAGTTGGCATTGATATATGCCCGTCAGTGATAATAGGCTCGGCAATTGACGCAATATAGTTGAAAATCGACACCACCCGCCTAAACGGATGCCGCACAGTAGAAAATGTATAATACTGCTCCCAAACTTCGGCCCCAACTACATCTCGAATCTGACAGGCGCTAACGTGTTTGGAAAGGCCAAATCTTGAGTCATAGATCTTTGCCAATTTTTCACCATCATCCGTCGTGCCAAGCAACAAGTCATTCCACTTCATAGTGGAATTCAGCGCCACTTCCACCGATGATCCTGCACATTTGTGAATATGGATATAAATGAACTTAGAGCTGTTTGAGATTAGCATGCCAGTTCTCGCTTTGGCCCTCAGGCCGCAATTAGCTTGATAGCCTCGGCCACGACTGCGTTGACATCAACCAGCATGTCTCGGTTTCGGCGGACTTCCGGCTCAACCTCGTTACCGATCATGTTTTGAGCTTCATATTCTATGTCGATCACATCGTTGCAGACGATCGAGCACGCTGCGCCGCCGGATACGTTCACCATATCTACCATGAAGGTGTGGTTCCAACTGTTCTCTAAGACGATCGCCTTCGTGCCAGGACGGGAGAAAATCATATTGACGAATCCAGCCCCATGCGGTCCGATGACGAATTCGGCCTGTTGGAACAGTTCGATCTGCTGGCGGACCGACATGTCTGACAGCTCATAACGCTCAAATCCCAATGGCGCCAACGCTGCAGCTAGCTCGGTCTCGTTGGCGACGCGGCGACGCGGCGGCCCATCCATGCTGGCATCACGGCGGCTTATGAGTATCCGCTTTGAGGGCTTGGGCGCTCTTTCTGTGCGCAATTGAGTACGATACCAATGCGCGACCGATGGTGACAGGCGCCCGCTGGAGAAAAAATTGGGGACGATGAGCTCCTCAAATCGCCAGATGGCCTCACTGCTCAGTTGCACAACGTTCTCCCGAGGCAGCCCTAGCTCGTAAAGCAACTCCAGATACTTCGGAACTTGGCCCCATGGCACCACCACCTTAAGTGACCGAAGTGGCGGCAGATAGTCTGCCATTACATCCTTGGCCATCAACCGCGGAACCCAATTCAGCAGCCAGTGATAATAGCTAGTATCTCCCCCAACCAACAGAAAAGAGCCTTCCTTACGCGGCACGTGAATATGTGGTAACTGCCGACGAATGCTCCAGTAACCTCCGAACTCTGGCCAACATTCCATACCAAAAATCATATTCTTTTTTGAATACCCCACCTCATCGACTAAATAGCGGTCTTGAACACAGATTTTCCATGCCGGATGCGGTAGCACGTCGACATCATGCAGCCACGCCAGCTCAATCGCCTCTGGAGAATCCGCGTACCTCCTGCTGTAGATGTCGAAGTCCGGAGCAGCCAGTGTTTTCCGCTCATATTGGCAGTTCGTGAGTTTCGCCGCCGTGGCTAGCGACACTACTTCAACCTTCCGAACATAGGGCTTCGGTGCTAACGCGCGGGCGTAGGGCGGCACGCCCGTCCGGCGGCTCGTTCGCGATGCAAGTGCCGCAGGCACCCTGCACGTGGCCGCGAAGCGAGGTACCAGAGCGATCCGTCCATCGATTGGGTCGGAAAACTCCACGGCGAGAGAAATTTCTTCACCAAGCATATCAAGCGCTCGGACTGTTTCCAGCGCGGGGTAGCGCCGGAGCAGCGCTCGCACCTTATCGGCGTCGAGGGGATCGAACTCCATTAGGACAGGAGCAGCGGCGGCGCACAGTGCGGAGACCATCAGCTCTACCTCCGCTGGCTCACAGCCTCGACAGTCTGCTACCACGAGATCGGGCTTGCTTTGCAAAGCCTGTGCAAACGCGCAGTCCCCCTGGCCAATAACCGAGCCCAGTGGCAATTGCACGACTTCGACTTGCGCCGGCAGCCGGGCAATCATAGATGCTGCGACTTCCGGCTTGCCGCCAACAGTGATCAGGGTCTGAAGCGACGGCGCAAGAAGATCGATCAATTCCTCCGCCCATTCGACATCCGTCTCCTGGAGTTTCCGATCGGCATCTACCCCATTGATAAGGCGGATTACCTCGCTCAGTTCAGTTCTCATTGGCGGCAATGTGGTGTCATTCATGAGTGATGATCACTATAGAAAATTCTGCGCAATTCGTCACGCCGGGAGCTTACCAACAAAACGAAAACCTCGGACGTAGAGCTCAGCGCTGCTATACCCCTTTGCCAAAGCCTTTCCGTAGTTTTCATGCTCGCACCATGGCTCCTGCGCTTGCTCGGTCGGCCACCAGGAGAATTGGCATTTCTCAAATTCGAAACGCCGTTGCAACCCTTCAAATAGATGAAAGTACTCACCAAGGGAACGGCGGTTCATTTCAGTACGATAGCTATGGACGGCCACGTCAGACCCGCTCGCTTCCAGCAGCTTCCTTTCCACCTCTTCCTCAGGCAGGATAAGGTGAAGCCAAGGGTCAGTTAGATGAGCAGGGTGGTGGTGCCCAAAAGGACTTGTCCATATAGGGTCAAATTGAATGTAAATCAGACCGCCAGGGCGCAATACCCTCATAATCTCGTCCAACGCACGAAAAGGATTCGGAATGTGCTCAAATGCATTTATACTGTACACAAGATCGAACAATCTATCTTTGAACAAAATGTTTTGAGCGTCCATCTCAAGGAATACAATGCTAGATAGATCGAATGCACGTCCATACCGGTGGTGAAGATCACTTGCATCGCGGGCAAATGCTCCACCATTCATTTCATGGTATCTGTATATGTCGGTTACGTAGATGCGTCGCCCATCGCCCGTTAACTGCGCAGCATGTTGCCCTCTGCCACCGCCTATATCTAGGCAAACTCCATTTTTAGGCAAGTCCAAGCCAAGGACGCTAAATGCTTCTCGCATTTGGCTGACTTCAAAGTCATGGCACGGAAACTGATCTTGTTCGAAATAATCGTTCATGGTCCTTACATTCTATTCCTGGCCGTGATGCGGTGCAAGCCGCCCTATAGGTAGAGGATGCTTCTGCAAAGCGCAACTTAGCGCGTGCTCTCGCGCCGGCACTAGAATGCTTCTTGCTCTCGTTCAAGGAAGCCAAATTTTCCGTTGGGATGCGTTTCTTGAACTCTTATTAATCCCTCAACGATGTCATGGAGCCGGTTGGCAGCAGCAGTCCAAGTATACGCTCCCATGACCTTCTGCTGACCGACACGGCCAAAAGCTGCCGCCTCATGAGGATTGCTTATCAGCCGCTCCATTGCCTGGACGAGTTCCGTCAGATCGTTAACGAGTAGCCCATCCTTGCCATGGTCAACAAGTTCGGTGAAGGACAAGCAACGCCGGTTGGCGATCACCGGCCGCCCACTCATCCAAGCCTCAATGAGGACAATGCCGAAGCTCTCGCTCGTGCTCATTGTCACCAAACCGACGCAGCCCGCCAGCGCGCCCAGCATCATTTCGCGGCTGAGGCGACCATAGTAGTGGACATTGCGTCCTTCCACCGGCTGACGGTCCTCGTCGGGTCCGATCAGCACGAGGTCGACGTCGACCCCCTGCGAAGTCATCAGCTGCTGGTGCGCCTCGATGATGGTGCGGTAACCCTTGGATCCTGTCTTGCGACCAAGCACCACGAAGTAGGGCCGGTCGTTGCCGCGGAAGGTCCGGAACTGCTCCAGCTGCTTGCCGCGCGTCAGATATTCAGCCGGTTCGATGCCGCCGCCGGCAATGACGGGCGCGGTTGCCCCTATCTTGGCAAAGAAGTGCTCGCTGACCCATTTCGAGAAAGACAGCACAGCGTTCGCCTTGGTGAAGCTCTCGTAATACTGGTGCCAATGATAAAATGCATCGTCGACATGGTAGTGCGGCAGCAGTACCGATGGCGTGCCGGAATCGCGCACGGCCTGCATGACGTCAACTGTAAGGCTGAAGGGCACCCCCTGCACCAACACGATGTCGTATTGGCCGGCCACTGCCCGCACATGTTCGATCAGCGCGGGGGAACGCGGGCCACGCAAGGCAAGGAACGTCTCCTCGGCGGCTTCGGGGCGCTGCTGCGTCACTGCCGCCAGCGCGTCGATCCAGCCGCCTGGATCGACCTGCCGCCACAGCGTGTCGAAGCCCTGCTCCAGTGCCACCGCCTGCCAAACTCCTTGGCGTCCCTGCAGGATTTCCAGCTTCTTGAGCAGAAAGCCGAGATGCCGGGGATCCTCGTGACTGCCGCGCTTCGCCGTCATCCGCAAGGTGATGCACTGGCTCGTCCCCAGCGGCAGCGCCAGCTCGAACGAGAAGTTATCCCGCAATGTCAGGCGCGTCGGCGGTTCGTCGTCGATCCGGACATCCATGTCGAAGGAGCCGGCGTGCCATCCCGATACGCGCAGCGCGGAAACGTCCTGGGCCACGTGAATCTCGGCTTGGTCGCTCGACCAGCGCTGAAACGTGGTGTCGTGGATCTCCACGTCATACCAGCCACCCAGTAGGCAGCTGGTGGGCATGAAGGCCGCGCCCCGACGTCCCAGCATGCGCCGTTCGGCCATCCAAACCCTCCACAGCCGCTCCGCAGCCGTAGATATGTCTTCGTTGTTCAGCGGCTCCGGCGGGAACAGGGAGAGGTCGCGCAGGAAGGGAGCGAATAGCTGTTCCGGCTTGGTTTTGGTGATCTGATAAGTGGAGGCGAAATGGAAGGTGTTGGTGATATGGCCGACATCCGGCGCCACCAGATCGATGGAGGCCCCATATATCTCGGCATAGCGTTGCAGGAGGCGCACCAGATACTCCTCGGCGCCGCCCTGACAGGGCTCCGTGTAGCGGTAGGTCACCACCAGCATGCGGGGCGGCGCCTTCTCGGGTTTGGGTGTCGCCACCCGCCGCAGCACAGCATCATACTGCTCGCCCAGCCTTGCCCAGTCCAGACAGGCGCTCGCCATGGCATGACCAGCAGCGCCCAGCTTGCTGCACTTCTCAGGGGAGGCGATAAGCTCTTCAATTGCCTCCGTGAAGCGGTCCTGCGGCCGAACGAGCACATGCACGCCGTCCTCGATGGCGAAGCCGCGCACGCCGTCCGAGGTCGAGACCGTCGGCAACGCATAGCCAAGATAGTCGGCGATCTTCAGATTCGAGCCGCCGCCGCTGACCACCGGGTTCAGGGCGATGTCGGCTTCGAGCAGCAACCGGTGCTTCTCCTGGTCCGAAACCACGCCGAAGCGGCGCAGGCCCGACAGGTGAGCGAAGGCGTCGAGGGACTCGCAGACCGAGCCGATGACCCACAGCTGCATTCCCGGGAAGCGCGGAAGCACGTTTGCGCACAGAGCCTTTGCCGCCTCCACGTTGGGCGGGTGTCCGCTGCCGATGAAGACGGCGGAAAAGCTCTTCGTCAGGTCGCGGCGCTTGCGCTGCGCGATCGCTGACTTGGCGGCATTGGCCGGCAGTACCTCGCAGCCGTTCAGCACCACTGTACCGTCGATGTCCGAACGCAGTTCGGCCAGCGCCGTCAGATCGGCCTTGGTGGTGCAGATAACCGCGTTGGAGCGCTCCAGCAAATAGCTTTCGAGCTTTTCGACGAAGGAGGTGAGGATCTCGCCGTCGGAGTGCGGTTTAAGGATGTCGGCCTTCATCTCGGCTTCGACATTGTGTGACTCGTAGACCACCGCTTTGTGCTTGCCGACGGAATCGAGCAGGGGCGCCATATAAGGATGGGAGAAGACCACCGTATCGGCATTGTCCCCGATGCGGCGGAACAGCCGCTTCAGGATGGGATTTTCCAAGCAGAAGAGGGCGGCGGACAGATCGTTGATGGAGATCCAGTTCCGGCTGTTGACCCCGGACTCGAAGGCCTTGTGCTCGGCTGTTTTGGGCACACGGACCTCGGTGAAGCCGGGAGCCAGCTCCTCCAATTCGACCACCGGCTTGTCATGAAGGCACAGCATGGCGACGTCGCTGTTCTTGCCGACATTGCGCAGCAGGCTGTAGATGCGCTTCGACCCGCCGGATACCGCGTTGCGCACCGAATAGTCGTTGACCACTAGGGTCAGGGGGCGCCGCTCCCTCGGGCCAGGAACCGGCTCGGCGATGCCATGCGCGATGTCATCGGCGACGGAGCTGCCTATGGTTGTCCAGGACAGGCGTGCGAAGGCTGCGCGGCGGGCGGCCTCCGACAGCTGCTGGCGCAACTCGGCATCTTGGTTCAGGCGCAGCACGGCCCGGTCAAAGCTGTCGCGTTCGGCGAACAGGGCGGTGACATTGTCTTCCAATCCAAGGCCGCGGGCGCCTGCCTGGGTGGTGATGATCGGTAGGCCGGCGGCCATCGCCTCCACCATTTTCAGACTGGTGCCGGCGCCGGCGAAGATCGGATTGACGAAGAAGGAAGCCCGCTGGAACAGCTGCTTCTTCTCTTCGCTGCTGACCTCGCCCAGCAATTGGACATTGCCGGGCGCCGAGCCGATGGACTGGCAGACGCGGCCGGCGATGACGAAGCGCTGACGCGGGAACTGTGGCGCCAGGGTATCGACCAGGAAGTGCGCCCCCTCGACGTTCGGTGGGTGCTGGGAGCCCATGAACAGGGCGTAGGAGTCCGCTCCCGTGGCCTCGTTCCGCTCGAAATCGAAATCCTCGGGGGAAAAGCCGTTGGGGGCCAGGCGCAGCTTGTCTGCCGGCACTCCGTACAACAGACGGAATTTCAGCAGCTCCTCGACCGATGTGGCGAAGACCACACGGCTCTGCTCGACCAGCGAACGTTCGAGTTGGGTCACCAGGTCGATACTCTCCTGGGCCCGGGCACCATGTGCGAGCGAGGTGACCATCTCGCTCTCAAGATTGTGGCTGTTGTAGAAGCGCGGCTTGCCATCGGTGCCGATGCCGCGGTCATAGAGCAGGGTGTAGGGGAACTCATGGACGACGGCATCCGCACCGGCGACCAGTTCCGCCACCACCCGGTGGTATTGGGTGTCGCCGCGACCGACCATGGCGCAGACCACACCAGCGAGTTCGCCGTGGATGCCCGCCCTGTGGCAGCTGTCATATGCGGCGTCGAAGGCGGGAGCCTTGGGCACGCGGTATTCGCGGAAAGTCGGGCCGTGCTGCACGACCTCGAAGCGGCTCTGGGGATAGGTCCAGGACACCAGACTGATGTCGAAGCGTTCGCTGAGCTGCCTGTACATGTTGAACAGACGCAACTCGCCGCCGCTGACAGCCGGAGTGAAGGCGGGGAAGAAGCAAAGGACGACTAGCTTTTTCATTGTTCTCGTTCCGTCCTATCCGTTCTTGGCCGCATGCAATTGCATCTCGAGGTCGAGAATTGTCGTTGCCATCCTGTCGACCTTCGCGAACAATTCCTTGAACACAGTCTCGGTAGGCGAGATGCCGAGGATGACGACCGGTTCGGTCCGCGCCTTGTGCTCATCCGATTCCAGGAGCGAGCGCAGGACCTGATCTCGGGTGGTGCCGCCCGCCATCGCATGGCGATAGTTCTCTAGGCCGCCGGAATCGGGGGGGCGCTTCAGAACGGCCCTGTAGGCGAAGCATAGAAACTCACTGACGTCGTTGATCGCGAACTCGTTGGCTGTGTAGAGACTACGCTCGACATCGCCGCTGTCGACGGCCGCCATCTCCGCTTCAGTGGCATCGTGCAAAATCCTAACCTTGCGTGCCCCGGCTTCCGGGGAACGAATCAGCTTCTCAAGGAACTGGCTCCGGTTGAGCGTGCCGTTGCGCAGGGCCGTGACGTAGGTGCGAAAGCCCTTCTGGTCAGGAGGACGACCCAAAATAGATTTGTAAGCAAAAAAGACAGCCTCGGCTTCCGGCCGGCGGCAGATGTCCGCCAGGGAAATGACTGTTTCCTGCGATGTTTCCGGATTGGACTGCAAGCTGTTCCGGCTGCGGATCTTGGAAACGACATCGTGAATTTCAGAGACCAAGTCTGCAGTTTTGCTGGCTATCATCGAGATAGGCTTTCTTATTGCTAAATTATTTAGTTCTTAGAGGTCGCTGTGTCGGCCCGCGCAGGTGTGACTGCCTGCGGCTTCATACGCCCGTAACCGTCCTCGAAGCGTACTATATCGTCTTCACCCAGATAGCCGCCCGACTGCACCTCAATAAGGTGGAGGGGAAGCTTGCCCGGGTTCTCGAGTCGGTGGACCTCGCCAGCTGCAATGAAGGTTGATTGGTTCTCATACAGCAGGAAGCTTTCCGTGCCGCGGGTTACCAAAGCGGTGCCTTTGACCACGATCCAATGCTCGGCCCGATGGTAGTGCATTTGCAGCGACAGGCGTTCGCCCGGCTTCACGACGATCCGCTTGACCTGAAACCGCTCGTCGACGTCGATGCTGCGGTAGTGCCCCCAGGGACGATGCACCTTATTGTGCAGGCTGTGTTCGGTACGCTGCTCGATCTTGAGTTGCTCGGCGATGTGTTTGACGTCCTGCGCCTGATCGCGATGAGCAACCAGGACAGCATCTTCGGTGGTGACCACCACCACATCCTCCAGCCCTACGATGGCGACCAACTGATCGCTCGAGTGGACATAAGAATTGCGTGTGCTGTGCGTCAGGGCATCGCCGATGAGGACATTACCGTTCGCGTCCTTCGCACCGATGTCCCACAGCGCAGACCAGGTGCCAACATCGTTCCATCCCATGTCCACCGGCACCACGACCGCCCGATCGGTTTTTTCCATGACCGCATAGTCGATCGAATCCGACGGTGAGGCCGCGAAGATTTCGGATGGCAACCGGCAGAAGGTCAGGTCCTGTTCAGCCGTTGCAAGCGAACGACGGCACGCTTCGACGACAGCCGGCGCGGTGCGTTCCAGTTCGGCGACATATGTGGCGGCTGAGAAGAGGAAGATGCCGCTGTTCCAGTAATAGGAGTTCTCGGCCAAATAGGCTTCCGCTTTCGCCCGTGTCGGCTTTTCGACGAAACGTTCCACCTTCCATGCTCCGTCACAGCCATCGAGCGGAGACCCCGCCTTGATGTAGCCGTAGCCGGTTTCTGCGCTCGAAGGCGTGATGCCGAAGGTTACGAGACAGCCGTCCGCTGCCGCTGCGGCTGCCGAACGTACCGCCGCCAGGAAACGTTCGGGAGAGGCGATGACATGATCGGATGGCATGACAAGCATCAACCCATCGCCGCCGGCTGCAAGCAGCCTGAGCGCGGCGATACAGGCTGCCGGCGCGGTGTTGCGGCCAACCGGTTCTAATATGATCTCCGCCGGGCACACCGCTTTGGCACGCAACTGCTCGGCTACGATGAACCGATGCTCCTCGTTGCAAATGACAATTGGAGGGGCGAAGGAGCCTTCAGCACTCCGTAGCGCAGTTTCCTGAAGCATGGTCAATTCACCGACCAGCGACAGGAACTGCTTCGGATAGAGCGTCCGCGACAATGGCCATAGGCGGCTGCCCGATCCACCAGATAGGATGACCGGTGTAATCATGCCCACGGAACCTGAGCTAACTGCAGGATTGAGGAAGGGGGGGTGGTTTCCATTGGCTTTCTGGCTCATCAAGTCGCTTCCTGGACCGCTGTCCGGCCGAATAGGGCGGCATAGGTGGCTCCAACCGCTTCCGGCGCATAGGTGGCCGCCGTCAGTGCCTGTCCCTGATCCGCCAGTCGTCTCCTTATCCAGACATCCTTCACCAGCCGCCGCATCCACCAAGCCGCATGCCCCACATCCGGCTCCGCCCAGAACTGCCCGTCTCCGAATGGGTATTCGTCAGGCGCAAGAGGCCGCAGGACATGATCGACCAACGCGGCGGTGCCGGGTGTGGTGAAATCCATGTTTCCGGAGAAGCCGGTGACGATTACCGGTTTGCGCAGCAGCATCATCTCTGCAATGTTGCGGCCGAACCCTTCCGCCCGATGCAGTGAAACGAAGCTGTCGCAGGCTCTGTAGAGGTCGAGCACCGCTCCGCGGCTCAAGGTACGGTCGATGATGACGATCCGGGGATCCGCCTTGGCGGCCGACAGGATTTCTTGCCAACTCGGAATGTCCGGTGCGGCACGCATTGCCTTGACCACCAATCCGACCGGTTCGCTGCCGAGAGGGAAGGCCTGCTGGAAAGCATGAACACAGGCTAGCGGATTCTTGCGCGTGAGATAGGACAGGGTGTCGAAAGCGAACACGAAAAGAAAGCGATTGTCCGGCAGGCCGAAGTCATGCCGGCCCATGCCGGCCGATGCATCGACGGTAACCGCCATCGGCAGATGTCGAACCGGCTTGGGGCTGCTCTTCACATAAGCTTCGTACGTGTAGCGGCTGGACGCCCAGACTTCGTCGACGAGATCATAGGCATGGTGCCAGACAGCCGGCCATTCCGGCAGTTCCCAGGGCCAGTAGCCGATTGTCCGTCGGCCGTCGAACAGGCTTCTGCCTTCCAGAGCAGCCAACCGGCCTGTTTCAATTCCGGTGGTGCACAGCAGATTGGTGGAATAGGGAAGGGTGTCGTCGAGGAGCGCCTCGACGCTGGTCTCGCCCTGGCACACCTCCGGGCCGGGTTCGACATTATAGATGCTGAAAGGGATCCTTGCCGCCTGGAGGGCGCGCGCGGCCATACGGACATCCTCGCCGATGCCCAACTGGCCACGGGCGTAGCCGATCAGGTTCACACCAGGCTGCAGTGTGTCGCGGCAACGCCGGATTGTCGGCGTGGCAGGGGCAGTCGGGCGGGTGACCAACTGAAGCAGCGGGTGCTGGTTCAGAGCCTCACCTTGGGCCCACTGAGCAAAAGCGGGACTGTTGATGTCGGGAAAACGCTTTTGCAGATCCCGGTCAACAGACCAGAGCATTGCCCAGCCAATGGGGACACATTCCGTTCCGGCAATCGGTGTCTTCAGAATCTTGAGCTGGTTGTCGTCGACAAGATCGGACAACCTCAGCTGTGCCAACGCCGTGGTGAAATACCAGAGGACGAAGTTTCCACGAGACTGCATACTGTCGAGAGGAAAAGCTTCCTGCAGGAACAGATGCCTACGCCATAGCCAGTGCATCAGTCGGGTGACCGGAAGGTATCCGCTGTTTGGCAGGTTGGCCGCAGGTTCATTCACATAACGCTTTTGTTCTTCTGTGATGAATCGCCCCAGTCCCAACTCCGTTATGCCGTAAGTGAAGCACCACCAGACGAAATCCTGTTGTCCTTCGGCAGATTTCAGGTCGTAAGATGCCTGGAGATCGGGCCGCAATTCCCAGGCCTGCTTCATCAGTCGTGTCAGCACCGGACAGACACCGGGCAAAGCGTCTGGTGCAGGTTCCGTCAACATAGCACTGGGAGCTTGAACACCGGCCTCGGCAAGCGCCTTGTATTCATAGGTTCCGCCCAGGAGCAGCCAGGATTCGAAGCGCTCCCGATCGTTGCCATGAAGTTCTTGCAGGTCGGGCCGAGTGAGCCAGATGCTTTTCCTGATGGCATCCAGCCATGCTTCGGATGGCATGTCGGGGAGGGAGGCGGAACCATTCATGGCCGACGCTCCGGTGCCCGAGCCTGTCGAACCACAACCTGGATTCCGACCACAATCGACATTGGTCATTTACAGTGCCATCCTTGCAAAAGGCACCGTCATACAGGAGAGGGACGGGTTATGAAGCGGGTCGTCGAGATACGAACCATGCTCATTTTTCAATTTGGCCAGGTCGTTTCGATAGGTGCTGTAGCCCGGCTGGCCGAAGAGATAGCCGCGCGTCTTTGATTCATGATGATACAGACACACTTTGGGGTCGTAGACTACCCGCCAGCCAGCCTTGCGCGCTGCTAAGCAATAAACGACATCGTTCCAGTCCACAGGCCAAGCGGGATCGAAACCTTTTAGGCTCTCGAACATAGCCCGAGAAGTGACCATGCAGGCCCCGGTTACGGCGGCGGCGGAGCGCAAAACGAGGTTGCGGCCGAGATAGCCACCTTCGTCACCAGACATTCCACGCCCCTCATGCACCGCCCCTTGCTCAAAGCTGGTGACCACGCCGGCATGCTGGATGCTGCCATCGCCATAGAGCAGGCGGGCGCCGACCACGCCGACGTTGGGCAGCCCAAGCGTCGCCACGGCGCGGGTGAGCCAACCGGGATCGGCGGCCAAGGTGTCGTCGTTGAGGAAGACCAACACCTCGCCGCTGGCCTGCTCCGCGGCCAGGTTGTTCATCATCGCCCAGTTGAAGGGGCCTCTGTACGGCATGACATCAACGCCGCGCTGGGCCTGCATGGCGGCGATCAGGGCGACGCTGTCGGGGTCCTCGTTCTGGTGGTCGATCACCAGGATCTGCATCGCCCCCGGATAGGCCTGACGGGTGCGCAGCAGCGCGTCCAGGCAGTTGCGCAGCAGGACCGGCGAATTGCGGGTCGGCACGATGATGCTGACAGCGGGGAGGCTTGCCGAACGAAACTCGATCTCACAGGGCGCGACCAGCGTCTGGCTTGCCTCCTCATCCTCGCTGACCACCAGCGCCCGCCGCACCTCGGCTTCCAGCCCCCGGCGCTCGACCCAGGCCTCCACCGCCTTGGGATCCCCCACCAGCAGCCGCGGCAGGCCGTCGGGGCGGCCCAGGTCGACCGGCTGCTCCAGGCTGTAGAGCACCGACGGAATGTGGCGGATCGCATCCGCCGGCACGCAGTCGCTCACGCGCAGCATCAGGTCGTGCAGGCTGGACGGCGGCGTTCCGTCGGCAAGCGCGCAGGCCTTCAGCAGGGCCTCCGGCGTCACCAAAACCATCGGGCCGGCATAGTCGTAGGCCAGCAGCATCACCGGGTCGAAGCCCGGCTTGAAGATTGGACGCAGCTGCGCCGGCTTGCCGCTGTGAGCACCAAGCAAGACGTCATGGTCGCTGTAGGCGACAGAGGCCGGACTGCCCAACGCCGGCTTCAGCACCGCCAGGAAGGCGGCCAGCGCGTCGGGGCGCAAGCTGCCGGCGCGGCCGACCACCAGATGGGCGGCAGCGGCGCTGACGACGGGGTGGCTGGCCAGCAGGCGCGGCAGGGCCGCCGGCGGTGCGATCACCGCCCGGGCCTTGTCACCAAGTGCCTCGGCCGTCAGCGGGCGGATCAGCGCCCGGACCTCGTCGCCGAGCGCCTCGGCATCGGCCAGCACGGTCAGCGTCCAGCGTTCTTGCGTCTGGCTGTCCAGCGAGGTGAGCAGCCGGCGCAGCGCCATCGGCTCGAGTGCCGTTTGCAGCAGGATCACGTTGACCGCAAGGCCGGCCACCGCAGCGGCGGCCTGTTCGTCCAGCGGGCGGTGGCAGGCGAGCAGCCCTTGCGCCTTCAAGGCGCCATAGGCCGACAGCGGCGGGCTGATGTGCCGGAGCGTGTGCGGAAGCTGCTGCTCGATGCCGGCGAGCGTCTCCTTCATCGACCGGATGACCGCCAGCATCCGGCCGAGATCATCAAGCGCGGCCGGCAGGTTGGTCTTGAGGTAGAGGTCCGAACCGAAGGGCGCCTTGGATTGGGCGTCGCGGATGCGCAGCACAGCCCCCCGGGCGAGCAGATCGGCATGGGCGGCGGGGATGTCGAAGGCAAAACCATGGTCCCCGCCGCTGCCGATGCGCTCGCCCAAGCCGGGAACGAAGCGCTCGCAGCGCACCGCCCCGATGAAGCGCTCGCCCAGATGCAGCTCCAGCACCACGCGCTCGGACGCATCGCTGGCATTGGCGCACCAGCCCATGATGGTGCCGGCCCCGCTGTGCGAGGCCTCGCCGATCAGGCGGCGGGTGGGGGCGAGTTCAAGCGCGGCCAGCCGGCCTTGCAGGCCGGAGCTCGCTAGCCACTCGGCCACCGCGGCCGGCAAGGCGGCGCGGAAATCCTCGTCGCGCAGGATGGTCAGCAGCCAGAAGCGCCAGGAGCGGCTGGTGGCAAGCCGCTCGCGCGCGGCAGCCGACAGGGGCAGGCGCTCCAGTGCCCAGCGCCTCAAGTCCTCGTCCGGAGCCGGAGCCAAGGCGACGTGCGGCAGCACGGCGGTGCCGGTGAGGCTGGCGACGACGCCGTTGAGGAACTCGCCGCGCATCAGGTAGTGGCCGAGGAATTCGCCAAGCGTGCAGCCGGTGGCGGCCGTGATCTCCTCGATGCTGGCCGGGTGGCGGCCGAGGAAGAGGCGGTAGCCGTTGAACGCATCCTCAAGGCTGGTGGGCGCCACGGCGTCCCGGCCTTGCGCCGGCGTCGCTGAGTTTCCAACCAGGGTCAGACCGCCATCCATCCTCGTGTTCCCCACCCCAACGGTCAGGCGCGATCCCAGCGGATGCCATACCGGAGGCTGCGGTATCCGGCTCCCGCACCTCTGTTTAAGGGTCAAGAGCCGCTTTACCGATCCTGTTGCGAATCCTCTGCTCTAGGCTGAGGTCTTAGTCGAAATGTCAGGGTAATCCCCGATCGGTCTATACCCAAAGCACGCAAACAAAATCAACTTTATTGTGCGGTTGTGGAAGCAATATCACACTACACGCGCCGCAAATATAAATTTCTCAACCTTAGGTAAAGACTGTGTTACCTGCGGCTCAGGAGGGTGATGAAAGATCCGCTGTGAACAGGGGTGAGGCGCGGAGAGACGGGTTGGAGGAATGTCATTAACTTTTATCTCGAATTGGACAATATAGCGGGATCGGGTGATCTGCCGCGTGTCATGCGGTCGCAGCGTTTTTTGACGGATCACACCTCAGCCATGGCTGAGACGCCGCTTTTCAACACGGCCTGAAGCCGGGCGGCATAGAGCTCCTGCAGCACCGGGCGGGCGAAGCGGCTGCGGACAGCGCCCATGCCAGCCTCTGCCCGCCGTGTGGCCTCGCTGCGGTCCTCCCACACCCGCCGCATCGCCTCGGCGGCCAAGCCGACATCGGGCTCGAACCAGCGGGCGCCGGGGGTGACGCCGAGATACTCGTCGCTGTCCAGGTAACGTTCCTGACCGTCGACCAGGAAGGCGGTCTCGTCGTTCATGTAGTCGAGGTTGGCCGAGTAGCGCGACGCGATGACCGGCTTGCCCATCATCATCGCCTCCACCATGGTGTAGCCGAAGCCTTCCGCCCGGTGCAGCGAGACATAGGCGTCGCACGAGCGCATCTCGGCGAGCGAGTCGGTGTAGGACAGCTCGCGGTTGCGCACAATGATGCGGGGGTCGCCCTCGACCAGATGATCGAGCTCCAGCTTATGGGCGAGATCGGCGACGCTCCGGCTGGTCTGGCGATAGCGGATGCGCAGGACGAGCCGCACCCCGCTTTCACGGGGAAAGGCCTTCTGGAAGGCGCGGGCCACCGCCAGCGGGTTCTTGCGCGTGTACCAGCTGCGGGCATCGAAGCAGAAATAGAAGGTGAAGGGCTCGGCCTCCGGCCGCTCGCCGGCAGCGGCGTTCAACACGCGCTCGTCGACGCAGTTGGGCACGATGCGGATGGGACCGGCGAAATGCTGGGCCAGCGCGTCGGCGCAGAAGCTCGACATCGTCCACAGCTCGTCCATCATCTCCAGCGCCAGATGGGCCGAACGGGGCAAGGCACTGGTCTCCCACAGGAAGAAGCCGATGTTGTAGGCCCCGTTGAAGCGCTCAAGCCCATGGTTGATCATCTCGCCCGGCGCGCCCAGCAGGCCGAAATGGATCAGGTTGACCGGGTAGAGCTCCTCGCCGGCATGGCGGCCGGGCAGCGTCATCATCGGCATCGTCACGCCGAAGCCGGCATCCTTGAGGATGTCGCGGGAGAACAGGGCGTTGCGGCTGATGCCGGTGCCGCCGTCGAAGTAACCGAACAGGTTGACGCCCTTGGCTTGGGCGGTGCGGGCCAAGTGGCGCACCACCGGTGCGCGCTGGCGCTGGCACAGGGCTGAGAGAGACAAGCTCTGGGCGCCTGGGACGCCCAGGCGGCTGTAGAAATAGCCAAGCCCGGTCATGACCTGCCCCTCGTGCCGGACCGGGGAGTCCAAGAGTGCTTGCACCTGCGGGAGCAGGAACAGATCGTCGAGGTTCCAGCGCACCAGCCACAGCGAGACCGCAAGCAGGGCCGGCAACAGCGCCCGCTCGTCGCGCAGGTCGAAGGCCGCCGCCAGATCGGGATCGCGGGCGTGCATGCCGGCATAAAAGCGCGAGATCAGCCCATGCGGGTCGATCCCAGCCGATGCATTCAGCGCCTCCACATGCCGGGCTGCCAGCGCCTCCTTGGGCAGGCGGGCCTTGCCGAACATCCAGTGGGTCAGCTGGCACAGCGCATCCACCCCACTGTCGACCGTCTCGCCCGTCTGGGCCTGATAGGCCGACAACAGGCGCGAGCGGAAGCAGCCAGCGGCGTCCTCTTCGCCTGAGGTCAGGTAGGCGATCACATCGGCGGGCAGCGGACACCAGGCATGGTCGGCAAGATTGAAGCGGTCGGCGCAGCGCACCAGAAAGCGCGCCAGGTCGCCGGCACTGCGCAGATGGAACGTGTGTGCTTCCCCCAGCCGGTGGAGCTGGTGGGCCAGGAAGCTGCCGACCGTCAGCTCGGCCCCCTCAAAGCCATCGGCAGGACGGAGCAGTCGGGCATCCGCCATCCGCTCGCGGCCGCGCTTGGTCTGGTTTGCCGTCTCCGAAAGCGCCCCCACGCACAAGGCCTGGCGCTCCGGCGTCATGCCGGAAAGCGCGGTGTCGATCACCGCCCGGTGGAGGCTGGTGACAACGGGGGCCCCCGGAATCGACATCCTGGTGCCGTGGATTTTGACATCCACGCAGCAGTCGTCGATCGAGAGAAGACCGGCGGGCAAAGGAATGTTGAAGGCAACGAAGCCGTTGCGTCCCGGCAATCCGCTCAGCGCCTTGTGATGCTCGTTGCAGGCATGGGTGCCGAAAAAGCGGCCGTCGACATAGAGGTCGACCAGACATTCCTCCGCCGGGCTGCTCTGGTTGTGCAGCCAGCCATAGAGTTTGCCGGTGGTCACGAACTCCAGCCGGCCTTGGTAGGTGGCGCCTGCCTCGGCCGCCGCCCTGACGGGGCTGATCGCGTTCATCGCTCCCCTCCCGGCACGGCGGCCATGCCGCAGCAGGAACGGCGCAGGAGTGGATCAGGCAAAGAATGGCTTGCCGTGTGAAGAGCCGCGGACAGGGGAATGGCAAAAAAAAGATTAGGTTCCGAAGTATTGCCAGGCATTTGATCAGCCATACCAACAAAGGAATACGCTTACGAGGTATGGTAGCAAGGATGCCGATGATCGGGTTAGTCCTTTTGCTCTATGTTACATCTGTGAAATTTGCGGAAGGGGCGGCAATGCATACTTGGATATGCATTGCCGCCGTAAGAAAGCTTGAGGGAAAAAGCGCCTCTCTTCCCGGCACCCCGTCAGCCCGCCGGCAGCATGAAGCCCTGCGGCGGCTTGCCGGCCTTGTGCAGCGACCACATGACCTGATAGGCGCGTTCCAGGTTGCGGGTGAAGCGGTGGCTGTCGAACAGCGGCGCCGTCATCCGCCCGTCCTCCAGCCGCTTGCGCAAGCCCGCCCGGCGGGCGGGATCGCCGGCAAGCGCCACCGCCAGTTCCTCGTACTCGGCCAGCGAGCGCGTGACGGTGTCGGGCAGCCCGGCCGCGTTCAGCAGGCTCGCCGCCACCCTGGACGCGAAGGACCCGCCCAGGCAGGTGACCACCGGGCAGCCCGCCCACAGCGCGTCGCTGGTGGTGGTGTGGCCGGTGTAGGGCAGGGTGTCGAGCGCCAGGTCGGCGACCCGGTAGCGGGCGATGTGGTCGGCCAGCGGGCGGGGCGGGGCGAAGACTAGCCGGGCGGGGGCGACGCCCTGGGCCAACGCCGCGGCCTTCAGGTTGGCGGCGGCCCGCGGGTTGGCCTCGAACAGCCACAAGACCGACCCCGGCACGCGTTTCAGGATGCGCATCCAAAAGCCGAACATGGTGGGGCTGATCTTGTAGGCGGTGTTGAAGGCGGCGAAGACGACGCCGTCTTCCGGCAGGCCGCAATCGTCGCGCGACGGCACCTGGTCGGGCAGCGGGCGGTGGCGGTCGTTGATCTGGTAGGCGTCGGGCAGGATCGCCAGCCGCTCGGCATAGAAGGGCTGGTGCTCCGGCGGGGTGACGAAGCGGTCGCCGATCACATAATCCATGTGCGGGCAGCCGATGGTGCCGGGATAGCCGAGATAACTGACCTCGACCGGCGCCAGCCGGCGCGACAGCAGGTCGAGCCGGGTCTGCTTCGTGTAGCCCTTCAGGTCGATCATGATGTCGACGCCGTCGTCGGCCATGCAGCGGGCGACGGCGTCCAGCGGCACGCTGCGGATGTCGCGGAAGCGATCGAAGGCCTTCACCAGCCGCCGGCGCATGGCGCTGCCGTCGTCGGGGCCGTAGGAGTAGGCCAGCACCTCGAAATGCCGGCGGTCATGCAGCTCGAACAGCTCGGCCGCCAGATAGGCGGTGGCGTGCTCGTGCAAATCGGCCGAGACATAGGCGATGCGCAGCCGGCCATCGGGCCGGCCTGTGGCGTGGGACGTGGGCCGCGCCGGCATCGGAGGGGAGGAGGGACGCTTCACCAGCCGGTCGTAGAAGAGGCGGGCGGCGCGGTCCTGCTGGGCCGGGCTGGTGTCGATCGACAAGGTGGCCAGCGGGATGACGACGCCGGCGTCCCGGTCGATGGTCTCCGTCACCCGGGCGCACAGCCGCTCATAGTCGTTCCAGTCGCAGAGCGTCTGCTTCAGATAGAGATGGTAGCACAGCGCCTCGCTCTTGGCCGGGGCGAGCGCCACCGCCCGCGCATAGGCGGTCCCCGCCTCGTCGAGGCGCCCCAGCTCACGCAGGGCATGGGCGTGGCCGAGCGTCGCCTCGCCATGGCCGGGCTCGATGACCAGAGCGCGGCGGAAGGCCCGGACGGCCTGGGCGACCCGGTGGGTTTCCCGCAAGGCGACGCCCAGATTGGCCGCCGCCATGGCGCTGCCGGCGTCGAGCCGCAGGGCCTCGGTGAAATCGGCCACCGCCCCTTCGCGGTTGCCCTGCTTCAGCCGGGCCGAGCCGCGGTTGATGTGGGCCTCCGGCACCGCCGGGTCGAGCTGGAGGCAGCGATCATGCGCCTTGAGGCTTTCAGCCCCCCGCCCGAGATCCTGCAGCAGCACCCCCAGATTGCCATGGCCGTCGGCCAGGCCGGGCCGCACGGCGATCGACCGGCGCAACGCGGCCTCGGCGTCGCGCATCCGGCCTTGCATCATCAAGACCACGCCCAAAAGCTGCGTCACCTCCGCATGCTCGGGAACGGCGTCCAGGACCGCGCGGCAGACCGCTTCGGTCTCCCTCGGCCGTCCGGCGCGGTAATGCGCCATCGCCAGCCTGAGCGCTTGCTCCAGCGTCATCGCCGCTCCCCTTCGGCAAGCGCGCGGTCCTGGGCTCTGGCATCGATCCTGGCGTCAAGCGCGGCCGTCACCTCCGCCGTCACCCTGGCCATCACCTCCGCCCAGTCGCCGGCGCGGGCCTGGCGGAACAGCCGCATGGTCGGGTACCAGGGGCTGTCGAGCCTATGCTGCATCCAGCGCCAGTCGGCGAACCATTTCAGCACCACCCACACCGGTCGGCCCATGGCACCGGCCAGATGGCAGACCGAGGTGTCGCAGGTGATGACCAGGTCCAGGTTGGCCATCACCGCGGCGGTGTCGAGGAAGGCGTCCGGTCCGGCGTCGAACTCCGCCCCCAGCTCGGTCACCGCCACCCGGTCGCGCAGCCGCTCCAGATGGTCGAGGCCCGACACCTTCTGCAGGCTGTAGAGCCGGAAGCCGGGCAGTTTCCCCATCGCCTCGAAGCACTCCAGCGGGATCGACTTGCCGGTCTCGTTGCCGTGCCAGTTGATGCCGACGCGCAAGCCCGGCCGATTGCCGCCCTCCAGCCGGTCCAGCCGCTCCGCCCAGCCGGCCGCCAGCTGCGGCTCGGCGCGCAGGTAGGGCACCCCGCCCGGAACGCTGTCCGGCGTGGTGCCCAGCCGGTGCATCAGGCTCATCAGCGAGATGTGGTAATCGTAAGCCGGCAGCGGCTCGCCGAAGGCGAACAGCCCGTCCAGGTCGGGGGCGGTCGACAGCACGCGCTTCAGCGCCGGCTGGCATTCGTACAAGACCCGCGCGCCCATGCGCTTCAGCACGCCGGCATAGCGGATGTACTGGAAGGAATCGCCCAGCCCCTGCTCGAAATGCACCAGCAGGGTCCGGCCCGCCAGAGGCTGGCCCTGCCACAGCACACCCGGCATGTTGCGCTTGCGCCAGACCCCCTGCTCCAGCCGGCCCTCATAGGCGACGGTGCCGTTGGCGTAGTCGCCGGCCATCAGCAGGCAGGTGCCGAGATTCTTGCGGTATTCCGGCCGGCCGACATCAAGGACGAGCGCGCGGCGGTAGTGCAGCGCCGCGTCATGCGGACGGCCGAGGCTGAGGCTGACGGCGCCCAGGTTGTTGTGGTTGACCGCCACGTCCGGCTCGACGGCGAGTGCCAACCGGTAGACGGCGCGCGCCCGCTTGGCCTCGCCGCTGAACATGAACAGGTTGCCCAGCGTCAGCAGCGCGCCCGGATAATCGGGCTTCAGCTTCACCAGCTCCTTGAAGGCGATCAGCGCATGCTCGATGTGGCGGCGCTCCAGCAGGATGCCGCCCAGCGCGTTCAGCGCGTCCGGGTGGTCAGGCTTCAGCCGCAACGCCTGGCGTAGCGGATCCATCGCCTCGTCCGTCCGGCCGGCGGCGCGCAGGGACAGACCGAGGTTGCTGTGCAGGCTGGCAAGATCGGGGCGTTCGTCGATCAGGCGGCGGAAGGTTGCGGCGGCGTCCTCGAAGCGGCCGGCCTGGAACAGGATGGCGGCGCTGTTGAAGGCCTCGATGAAGGCGGGCGAGAACTGGGAAATGGCAACCCCCGACGCTTGGCCGCGCAAAAGACCCCCATGGCGCGGAACCGGGGCTTCTTACCCCAAGACGCCGGCCATCAGCAATAATGGGCTGGCGCCCTCCCTTTCCGCCGCCTTACCCCCGTGGCCTCCGGAACCTTACCCTGCGGCCTTCGGCCGCTGGCCACTTAGGAGTTCTCGTTGACCCAGGCGAGCCGCACGTCTTCCAGCCCGGCACCCGTCATCAGCGCTTCCATCCCATCGCGGCGCCAGTGGGTGGCGATCTTCGCCAGCATCTGCTCGAAGACGGTGGAGCACAGGCGGGCAACGTCGAAACGGCGGATCAGGCTTGCGGCCCTAAACTCAAGGTCAACCCCGGCCCCGCGGACGGGATCGGGTGGGCTCGGGGTCCCCCAGTTCGTGCGTGCCACCGGACTGGGGGGGAAAGCGGGACACAGAGTCACGCTCACCGTCTTGCGTGTTTCGCGCGACGGTGGCGAGACCCCGCCGCCCTCTGCGATCACGGTTCGCCTCGGCCAGCGCTGGTGGCGGTGCGGTGACGCCGGGATCGGCTGCGTGTGGGGCTGCGCCGTGCTGGCGCGCCTCGTGGACGGTCGGGGGATCGGCGTCGCGCAGCCGGCTGCGGGCGACGCGGGGTGTGGCCTCGGCCTCCACGCCGAGCCGCCGCAGCTCACGCGCGAACCGCTCGCGCCAGTGCTGCAGGTCGGCGGGACCGGGTGCCAGCCGCCGCCCGTCGGCACCGACGGCGCGGACCGCGATGTGGACGTGCGGGTGCTCTGTGTCGTCGTGGCGGACCAGGACCCAATCGTGGGTGCCGGCGAAGCTGTCCTGCGCCCACCGGCGCGCCGCGGCCTCCACCCGGTCGGGCGGGGTGCCGGGCGGCATCGACAGCGTCAGGGCGACGCTCTGCGCCGCGTTCGCCGCATCCCGGCCCCGGCCGTCCGCGGCGTTGGCCAGCAGCCAGTCGTCGTGGAGGGCGAGCAGCCGCGCACGCTCGGTGATGCGCTCGCCGTCGTGGGTTTCGGCGGGCAGGGTGCCGTTGCGGGTGATGTAGTCGAACTGGGCGAGCAGATGGCCGGCAACGCCCCGGGCGCGGCCGGTCAGCTTCACCATCGCTTCCGGCGTTCTGGCCGCCGCACCTCCAGCCCGCGCCTTGGCACCGGAGGGCAGCGGCGGCGGAGCGCAATCCCGCCCGAGCCGGATGTCGCGGCCGTGCTGGGTTGGCGGAAGCCGCCAGACATCGTCGTCGCTCATGCTTTGCGCCCGCGATAGAGTGCTCCCGGCCGGCGCCGAAGGCGGTGGCCGAGTGAATGAGCTGTCGTGCCGCCGGGGCCTTGTCCAGCCGGACCATCCAATGACCCCGGGGTCTTCTCCGAATGCGCCGCGTGCGTGCGTCCACGGCTTCTGTGCCGGAACTTGGGGCTCCGGTCATTGTCGCCCCCTGTGGCGGGATACGCAGTCAGGATATTCACAGGGGACGATCCATGACGATCCGCACGACCGTGTCCCAGTCCAACCGCAGCCAAGCCGTCCGGCTTCCGTAGGACGTGTCATTCCCCGCGCATGTCCCCCAAAAATCGTCATCTTGCGCGAAGGACCGCGCCGGATCATCGTGGCGGCCGACAGCGTTTGGGACGATGTCTTCGCTCCCCCGGCATCGCCTGTCCCGACCGCGATCAACCCGCGCCGCATGAGCGCAAGGTGTGGTGCTACGATCTGATGATCGCCGCCCGCGACCGCGGCCTCGTCGTGGTGACCGGCAATCCCGGCGACTTCAGCCGCGTGCCCGGCCTTGCGCTCGTGAGGACTGGCCGGACAAGGGGGGCGGGCACTGACCACAGCCCGCGTCGGGCGTGGTCAACGCCTCCCGAGGATGGCGGGCCGCCGCGAAGACGCAGCGTAGCCTGGGCATGAAACGCCGTGCCGACTTCGCAGAAGCTCGCGACCTGCTCGTCAAGCACCGTCTCGTTGAGGAGCGCGACGATCGGTTCGTCGCGGTCGGCGCCGGAAACGACAACGATCCTGATGCCAGCCAGTTGGTCGCCTGACGCTCTGGAGGGCTGTCGCTGAGGCGGCGGCGCGCAATGCGCAGCGTCGCCCCTGTGCGCTGCGCGCCAGCGCAACCCGCGTCGCAAACCCGACGTTTGTGAGGACGGCGCCAGCCGCCCGGAACAAACATAGTCGGTCGCCAGTCGCTAGATTTAATCAGTCGCTGGATTTAATCAGAAAAAGTAAAATTTTAAGTTGTTTCTGCTCCACCTAAACAAACCACGAGTTCTGGGACTCTGCAAATAGGCGCGCGATCTCCGAAGCAGTAATCTGCACACGAGTAATGTGACGGCGCTTTTCATGGTAAACGAGCCACACATCGGTGGAAATACCCAATTCAACAGGAGCGCGGACAAGGTCCGGCAGCACATGTGGTGAGTAGCTTGGGAGCAAGCACATCCCCGTGCCGGCAGCTATAGCCGCTTGGATGGTAGCAGCATTGTCTGTTCGCATAGTCACCGGTAACTCCTTAAGCAAAGCAGTCCATGGCCGCAAAGCTGGATTTTTCCTGTAGGCTGTATGATCGATAAGTCGGTGTTGTCTCAGTTCCGCCATAGTTTGTGGAAGCCCGTGTTCCTGCGCATAAGCAGGGGCGGCGAATAGAAAAAACTTTATACTCGCTACTTTGCGCGCGATAATTTCTGGTGCGCTGGGAGCGACAAAGCGAATGGCCAAATCTACTTCGCTCACGAGATCCTGGACAGCGTTGCTTACAGAGAGATCAATCCGGATGTCTGGGTGTGCCGCCTGGAAGGGCTGCAATCGAGGAATGAGCCAGTAGGTGGCTAACCCCTCAGTGACGCTGATCCGTACGTCCCCAGCCATCCGGTTGTCACTCCCGCTCAGGCGGTCCACCAAGGTAAGCGCGCTTTTCTCCATACGTTCGGCTTCGTAAAGAGCGATGCGGCCTTCTGGCGTCAGCTCGAGGTGGTTTTCCACCCTGATAAACAAAGACGTTCCAAGACGTCCTTCCAACCCTTTCAGACGCCGGCTGACGGTGGTGTGATCGACCCCAAGTTCGCGAGCTGCAGCGTTTGCCGACCCCGCCCTTGCAATGGCGAGAAAGTACCGAACGTCATCCCATGATGGAAGATCAACTCTCGAGTACAACATTGCAGACCGGTCGCTTCTGGGCTTCAACGGGCAGAGAAGCATACGAGATGAGCGCCGCATAGGGTGTGCAAACTTGCCCACCCTCGCTGCATCTTTTCGCACTACCTCCTGTCATTAGGCAGTGTCGTAAGGTGCCCTGTAACCAGATTTTGGCCGCTACCATTGATATGTGGACCGAACCTTCACGCCATACAAAACCGGACAACCCATTGCCCCTAATTGCATCGAAGAAAAATATGGATATTAAAGAGTAGGCAGAGCATTGGAGTAAACCAGTTTCCAAAGCTTTTCAAAGAGTGTCTCTACCAGAACCACTCGCTCGAGGAGTATTATTTTGATTACCGGCATGGTTCGCTGTTCAACGGCGCCGCATCTTAAGCTGCGTTCCTTGTTGATTTCAGGAAAGTCAGCGAACACAGGGCGCAGAAAGGGGTCATTGGCCGTACGGTCCATAGATCTTGGTTTACAGTTCACAGAGACCATTGGTCTTCTGCAAAACAATTTGCTTCATTTTGTGAATATCGCGGCTGAAGGGAAATGCTCCTATGGTCTCGTCGTAGATTTCGGAAGATACAAATCGGCGACAATTCCATTTAGAAAAATCAACAAGTTGAAGGCTATTGCACGGCGCTTTAATATAACTAGAGGCGCGGTTATAGTGTACAATTTGAGGCAACTTGCTTTGCTCCAGGAATTTTTTCTTAGTTGTGAACTTGGCGATAAGTGGCGAACCATTGCATTGCTGCCATCGAATGTGAATTGGTTTATGTCACTATCTAACTGGATTATTGATGGTGACGAGCCAGAAATTACTTTGGAAAATATTGAAATTGAACCTTCTTTACGTGAATGGGTGCAATTACTACTTTTGTCAAGATAGCGAATACCTGGGATAATGGAGCGCGCGATGCCGTTTGGCCGCATCGCGCATGCTGCCAGCACGAGGTAGAGTATTGTAAGCCCTGTTGTGAGCTGCTCGTTTTCTTGCATGCGGTTAGCCCATCGACCGGGAGCACCTGCGCAAGCAGGGCCTGGGCAAGCAGGGTCTGGGTGTATGCCCAACCGAGACAGTGACAGCCAAGGTACGACAGCTCCGTAACCCTTCTCTCCATTAAATTGCTCGAATGAAACATGAAGTTTATATTTGAGCGGATTTCATGCTTCCACTTCTCCGATTTCGAAAGGATGATCCAACCACCATCCAATGGAGAGAAACATGGAGACCGACTTAGACACTGAAAACGAGTGGAAGCGGCAGGAGTTGTCTGATGTACTGATTGGTGCATCCACCTATCTTGGCGTATTGGTTGGTATGGTGCCGATATTGCTGTGGATATCAATTTACTAGGCTGTGTCGGTAAAGGTCAGAGCCATAGAAAAACTGCGGCGATGGGGATCATGGCAAGATAGTTGACGGCACGCTTCTCATGCCGGGTGGCGATCCGGTGGAATTGCTTCAACTTGCTGATCAAGCGCTCGACCTGATCACATTTCCGATAGGCGTCGCGATCAAAAGCCGGGTCGGGCCGCTCATTGCTCTTGGTCGGAATGACCGGCGTGATGCTCCGCCGGCGCTGGGCGGAGCGGATAGCGCCGCTGCTTTCAAC
>Ga0196970_1000769_pt1 | contig 30603 bp, 32 predicted proteins | sample S1v_513CmetaG_FD_148672 | JGI IMG/M metagenome (GOLD analysis project Ga0196970, IMG submission 148672) | Soil microbial communities from Anza Borrego desert, Southern California, United States - S1+v_5-13C | ecosystem: Environmental > Terrestrial > Soil > Desert | place: USA: California... | reverse complement strand
GTTCGCCGGTGAACCGGTCAAAAGCGTCGGGCTCTCCTTCGGCGAGCGGCGGCTGAAGGGCGAGTTCGTCATCACCGAGACGGGCATCGAGGGCGGCGCGGTCTACGCGCTGAGCGCGCCCCTGCGCGACGCCGTCGAGCGGGACGGCTGGGCGGCGCTCACCGTCGACCTGATGCCGGAACTGCGCGAGGAGGAGATCCGCAAGCGCCTGCGCGGGCGCGGGGCGGAGTCGCTGTCCACCTTCCTGAAGAAGGCACTGAACCTGACCGGCGTGCGCGCGGCGCTGCTGCGCGAGTTCGCGCCGGTGGCCGACCTGACCGACGCGGCGGCGTTGGCCCGGCACATCAAGGGGTTGGCGGTGCCGCTTACCGGCGTGCGGCCCATCGAGCGCGCCATCTCCTCGGCCGGCGGGGTGCGCTTCGACGATCTCGACGGACGGCTGATGCTGAAGCACCTGCCCGGCGTATTCGTCGCCGGCGAGATGCTGGACTGGGAGGCGCCCACCGGCGGCTACCTGCTCCAGGGCTGCTTCGCCACCGGCGTGCGGGCGGGCAGGGGGGTGCTGGCGCATCTGGACGACGCACGTAGGTCGGGTTGAGCCGAAGGCGAAGCCCGACGTATCGCCATGGCGGGGTGTGTTGGGCTTCGCTGCGCTCAACCCAACCTACGCAGCGCGCTCAGCGCGTGTGGCTGGGCATGTCGTACCGGACCGTCGGGCTGCTGGGCGCTGAAGCGCCGCCGATCAGCCGCTCGATCAGGCCGCCGATGCCGCCAGAGGAGGGCGCGGGGCGGGCGCGGGCCGCGACGACGGCGGGATCGCCGCCGGCCGCCACATAGGCCGGGCCGGGCACACCGTCCAGGCCGGGCAGCGTCCTGGGAGGCAGGCCGGCGTGGGCGTCGGCCATGAAGGCGTGCCACAGCTTGGCCGGCAGGCTGCCGCCGGTAACCCGCTTCATCTCGTCGTTGTCGTCGTTGCCCAGCCAGACGCCGGCCACCAGGTCGGCGGTGAAGCCCATGAACCAGGCGTCGTGGTAGTCCTGCGTGGTGCCCGTCTTGCCGGCTGCCGGCCGGTCGAGCCGCGCCGACTTGCCGGTGCCGAAGTCGAGCACCCCGGTCATCATGCGCACGAGCTGCGCCACCTCCGCCGGATCGGCCACCGGCGCCGACCCGCCGCCCTGCCGGCGGTACAGCACCTTGCCGTTGCGGTCGGCGATCTCCGTGATGGCATAGGGCACCACCGGCACGCCGCGGTTGGCGAAGCCGGCGTAGGCGCGCGTCAGTTCCAGCAGCGTCACCTCGCTGGTGCCCAGCGCCAGCGACAGATCCTTGCCCAGCGGCGAGCCGATGCCGAACTGCGCCGCAAGGCGGCGGACGGGATCGACACCGACGCGCTCGACCAACCGCACCGTGCCGGTGTTGGAGGAATGCGCCAGCGCCGTCGCCAGCGTGATCGAGCCGCGGTACTTGTTCTCGTAGTTGGCGGGGGCCCAGCTGCCGATGCGCAGCGGCGAGTCGTCGATCGGGCTCTCCGGGCTCCAGCCGGCCTGAAGGGCGGCGAGGTAGACGAAGGGCTTGAAGGACGAGCCGGGCTGCCGGCGCGCCTGGGTGGCGCGGTTGAACTCGCTGGCGTCGTAGTCGCGGCCGCCGACCAGCGCGCGCACCGCGCCGTTCGTGCTCATGGCGACCAGAGCGGCCTGGCTGGCGTTCTGCTGCGCGCCGGGGCCGTTCAGGATTTCCTGTATGCGGTTCTCCGCGGCGCGCTGGGTGCGCAGGTCCAGCGTCGTCTTCACCACCACGTCGCCGTGGTCGGCGCCGATGAAACCGGCGACCAGTTCGGTCACCCAGTCCGCGAAGTAACGGCCGTCGCCACCCGGCTTGCGCTTCGGCGCCGGCGGGGTGGCGCGCGCCACCTCCAGCTCCTGCGCGGTGATGAAGCCGCCGTCCACCATGGCGTTCAGCACCACCTTGGACCGCTGCGCCGCCTCGTCGGGGTTGGAACTGGGGGCATAGCGCGACGGCGCCTTGAGCAGACCCGCGATGATCGCCGCCTCGCGCAGGTCCACCTGTGTGGCCGGCTTGCCGAAATAGGTCCGCGCCGCCGCGTCCACGCCGAAGGTGCCGGCGCCGAGGTACACGCGGTTGAGATAGGCGGTGAGGATCTGGTCCTTGGTGAAGCGATGCTCCAGCCACAGCGCCAGCATCGCTTCCTGGATCTTGCGCTTCATCGAGCGCTCGGGCGTCAGGAACAGGTTCTTGGCGAGCTGCTGGGTAATGGTGGAGCCGCCCTGCACGGTCCGGCCCGAGCGCCAGTTGACGTAGACGGCGCGCGCCAGACCGATCGGGTCGATGCCGAAATGGTAATAGAAGCGCCGATCCTCGATGGCGAGCACGGCGTTGACGAGGTGCGGCGGCAGCTGCTTGACGCCCAGCACGGTGCCGTGCAGGTCGCCGAAGCGCGCGAACTCGGTGCCGTCGGAGGCGAGCACGATGACAGCCGGGCGCCGCTCGGCCTGCGCCACCGTGCCGATGTCCGGCAGATCGTAGGCGAAGTAGGCCAGCACCGCGCCCAGCGCAATGCCGCACCAGATCGCCGCCACCAGCGCCCAGCTCCCCAGCGTGCGCAGCCACGGGCGGGAGCGCTTCGCGGGTTTGGCTTTAGCCTTTGGTTTCGGCGGCGGTGCCGGACGGCCGGGGGGCGGGTTCTCGGCCTTCGGGCGCTTCGCTCGTTGCGGCAGCTTTGGGAGCTTTGGCTTGGGAAAGCGGAGCGGCGCGTCCTCCTCGTGCGAGTGGACGGGCTTTGGCCCCGCAAACAGTTCATTCGACCGGTCCGACGTCACGGCGCTGCCGCAGCCCCTATGTTCGCCCGCCCAGCTTTCCGGCGGCGCATGTGCGTGATATACGCCGCGCTCGCGCTGCGCGAAAGAGGTAGGGGCCTTGGCCTCCGTTTTGTCCCTGCCACGTGGCGAAACGGTTACGCGCGTTCAGCCGCCGATCAGCCCGTACTTCCGCAGGTAGCCGCGGAGTTGGTGGTAGGTGAGGCCGAGATCCTGCGCCGTGCGGCGCTGGTTGTGCCGGTTGCGCTCCAGGGCGGCCTTGAGGAGGCTGGTCTCGAAGCTCCGCACGCGGTCGAGGAAGCCGCCTTCCGCGGCCGGCGGGGGAGGCGGTGCTTCCTCCACCTGGGCCGGGGGCGGGCGGGATGACGAGCGAAACGGATCGAGCACGATGGTGTCCACCGGCGCGTCCGGGTCGCTGGCCGCGACGGAGCGTTCCACCGCGTTGCGCAGCTCGCGCACGTTCCCGGGCCACCCGTGGCCGAGCAGGTCGTCCAACGCCCGCGGCGTGAAGCCGGGGAACAGTGGGCGGCCCAGCTCACGGACCATGCCCAGGGCGAAGTGCTCGGCCAGCACCGGGATGTCCTCCCGCCTCTCCCGCAAGGGCGGCAGGGCGACGACGTCGAAGGCCAGGCGGTCCAGCAGGTCGGCGCGGAAGCGGCCGGCCTCGGCGAGCGCCGGAAGGTCGGCGTTGGTGGCGCCCACCACGCGCACATCCACCGTCTGCGTCCGGCCGCCGACGCGCTCGATCTCGCCGTACTCCACGGCGCGCAGCAGCTTCTCCTGTACGGCGGGACTGGACGTGGCGATCTCGTCCAGGAACAGGGTGCCGCCGTCCGCCTGCTCGACCCGGCCGACGTGGCGGCGCGTGGCGCCGGTGAACGCGCCGGCCTCGTGGCCGAAAAGCTCGGAATCCAGCAGTGTCTCGGGCAGGGCCGCGCAGTTCACCTTGACGAAGGCCCGGTCCCAGCGCCGCGAGAGGTAGTGCAGGCGCGCCGCCACCAGTTCCTTGCCGGTGCCGCGCTCGCCGACCAGCAGGATGGGCCGCTCCAGCGGCGCCACGCGGGAGACGTGCGCCAGCGTCGCCAGGAACGCCGGCGAGTGGCCGATCAGCGGGGGCGGAGAGAAGGCCGACATGGTGAAATCGGCTACAGAGTAGTGAAAAAGGCAAACATGTCGTCACAAGAGCTAAGCCCTGTCCAGCCGCCGTTCAAGGAGGACGGCGGATTCCCTGGGCTTCGGCGTTTGGCACGCCGTTTGCCATAGGGATGGCAGGTTACGGAGACAGAGATGAGCAACGACTTCTATCACACCCACCGCTACCGCAGCCGCACCGGCAGCCGCCACGATGCGTCCGACACCATGGCCCGCGTGCGCGCCTACCTTCGCAGCCGGCCGACGGAGTCCTGGCTGTTCTTCTTCGCCGGCATCGTGGCCGGTGCCCTTCTCGGCTAACGGCAATCCCGCACAAGGATTTCGAAGACCATGAGCATCTTTTCGCGCCTGACGGACATCGTCCAGTCGAACCTCAACGCGCTCCTCGACCGGGCCGAGGATCCGGAGAAGCTGATCCGCCTGATCATCCAGGAGATGGAGGACACCCTGGTCGAGGTGCGCTCCTCGACGGTGAAGATCATCGCCGAGAAGAAGGAGATCGAGCGCCGCATCGGGGACCTCATCCGCGAGCGCGACGAGTGGGATCGCAAGGCGGAGATCGCGCTGACCCGCGACCGCGAGGATCTCGCCAAGGGCGCCCTGATGGCCAAGACCAAGGCCGCGGAGCAGGCCGACGCACTCGATCAGCAGCTGGTGCTGGTCGAGGAGGCGCTGTCGAAGGCCAACGACGACATCGCGCGCCTGCAGGCCAAGCTGACCGACGCCAAGACCCGCGAGAAGGCGCTGGTGGCACGCACCCAGACCGCCGCCAACCGGGTCAAGGTGCGCGAGAGGCTGCACGACGACCGCATCAACGACGCCCTCTCGCGCTTCGAGCAGGTCGAGCGGAACCTCGACGAGTTGGAAGGCCGGGTCGAGATCCACGACATGGGCCGCGAGAAGTCGGTCGCCGAGGAGATCGCCGAGCTTGAGGCCGCCCACAAGATCGACGAGGAGTTGACCGCGCTGAAGGCGCGCGTCGCCGGCCGGAGCATCGCCGGCTGGAAGGAAGCGTAACGGGATACTTCACCCCCCTTCCCCGGACCGTTCCCCGCTCTCGGCGGGTCCGCAGGACCCGCCTGCCGCGTCAGCGCAAGCGAAGCTTGCGCGAGAGCCGCGTTCGGGGAGGGGGCTTTTTCCCCAAAGGCCGCGTCGATGCTTCACTTTCTCTCGTTCGATCAAAGCAAAGGCTGACCTCACCATGGGCTTCTTCAGCTTCGTGCTGTCGATCCTCCTCGTCACCGTCGTGCTGCCGGTGTGGATCGTCTTCCACTACGTCACCAAGTGGCGCACCCAGCGCGGCCTCTCCGCGCAGGACGAGCGCCTGCTGGCCGAGTTGTGGGAGATCGCCAACCGCCTGGAAACCCGCATCCACACGCTGGAACGCGTGCTCGACGCCGAGGCGCCGGGCTGGCGCAACAAGACTGACGGAGGGATGGGATGATCCACAACTCGCCATTCGACTCGCCGAACCCGCATCGGCTCTACCGCAACCCGCGCCGCGGCTATGTCGCGGGCGTGTGTGCCGGCCTCGCCGACTATTTTGGGATCGAGCCGTTCCTGGTCCGCCTCGCGATGCTGATCGGGCTAATCTTTTTCAGCGTGCCGGTGCTGATCGCCTACGCTGTCGCGGCCGTGGCGCTGCCGCCGCGTCCCGAGCAGCTCTACCGCACGCAGGAGGACGAAGAGTTCTGGCGCACCGTGGCGATCAAGCCGGACCGGTCCCTGGCCGGCTTGGCGCAACGCTTCCGCGACTTCGAGAAGCGCATCGTAGGGCTGGAGGCGTACGTCGCCTCCAAGGATTACGAGCTCAACCGCGCCATCCGCGACCTGGAGCGCTGAGGCTCCCCGCGGACGGCGGCGGCCCGTCCGGCCTTATCGGCGCGTGCGGCGCCGACGGTCGTCGGTCCGGATGCGTATCGGTTTCAGGTCGCGCGCGCCGGCGGTCGCGGCCACTCCTGCGAGCACCAGCGCCATCGTCGCACCGAGCAGAAGCAGATCCATGTATCAACCTCCTCCTCTTCTTAACGATGGTGGGCGCAAAACGTTGACAGAAAGTGGATAAAAAAGCGGACCCGGCGTGAGCGTGATGGTTTTTTCGCGGCTGGAAAGCAGGCCGGCTTGGCAAGACGCTGGGAAGGGCGGCCAGCCCCCTCCGGATTGAGGAAGGTCAAGGCCGCACCCCCGGACGGCGGGTAAGGTGCTCGACGTTTCGGCCTGTTGCTACGAGTGCGAAGACGATGAAGGCGACACGACGGATGTTCCTGACCGCCATGGCGGGCAGTCTGGCGATCGGGGGCACGGCCGCGCTGATGCGCAGCCTGGCTGGCCCAGCCCAGGCGGCCGGCGGGGTCACGGTGTGGAAGGCGGCGAGCTGCGGCTGCTGCGGCAACTGGGTCGAACACATGCGCAAGGCCGGCTTCACGGTCACCGTGCACGAGGTGGACGACGTGGACCCGGTGAAGGCGCGTCTCGGCGTGCCGGGCGCCCTGCAGTCCTGCCACACCGCGGAGATCGACGGCTATGTGCTGGAAGGCCACGTGCCGGCCGACAGCGTCGCGCGCCTGCTGCGCGAGCGACCGACGGCCAAGGGATTGGCGGTCCCCGGCATGCCGCAGGGCTCGCCGGGCATGGAGACCGGCGTGAAGGAGCCCTACCGGGTCGTCCTGTTCGGCACGCCGGACGGGGCGCGGGTGTACGAGACCCGGTAGTGTCCGACCGCGGGTAACGACCGCCTCTTCCTTACGTAGGAACCTTCAACGCGTCCGTTCGGTTGGGGTGGACACGAACGGCGACGCGCCGCCCATGGGTGCTGCGTCCGCACGCGTTTTCACGGACACGTAGGAGAGACACAATGAAGCAGAACCTCCTGCTAACCACGGCGACCGTCCTCATGCTCGGCACGGGCATGGCGATGGCCCAGAACCCGGCCGGCCCGCCCACCGGCGACCCGGCGGCCCAGCCCGGCTCGGCGACCCAGAACAGCGTCCAGCAACAGCAGCAGAACCCGGCCGCCGCCCCCAACGCCGTGGGCGACCGGACGCCCATGGGCGATGCCGCCAGTCTCGACAAGCTGATGGGCAAGGACGTCTACGGCGCCGATGGCAAAAAGCTCGGCTCCATCGAAGACATCATCCTCGACCCTCAGACCGGCAAGGCACAGCTCGCGGTCGTCCAGCACGGCGGCGTGCTGGGCATCGGCGGCAAGGAGATCGGCATCGACTTCGCTCTGCTGGGCATGGAAGGCGACCGTATCGTCGCCAAGCAGGTGACCGAGGCCCAGGCCCAGGCCATGCCCGAGTTCAAATATGCGGACAACGCGGTCTCCTACAACAGGGACCGCAGCAGGAACGCCGACCGCAACCAGAACCCGAACCGGGAAGATCCCAACGCCCGGCCGGCCACCACTCCCAAGCAGTGACGCCTGACCCGGAGGGCCGGCGGGGAAGCCGGCCCTCCAATAGGGGCATCCGCTTGCATCTGCCGAAAAGCGTTATGACCTTGGAACCCGGCGGGCGGTTCGCACCTTACCTGTTTTTGGCGAGCAGGGAGGGGACGAGCCGATGGATCAGGCACGGACGGCGACCGCCGCGGCGCAACGGCCGGACGGGCGTCAAGGGAGACGCGATGAGCGTTTCCGCGAGATCCGCACACGCACCGAGGATCTGGCGTGCGGACTGTCCCCCGAGGACCAGACCGTCCAGTCCATGCCGGACTGCAGCCCGACCAAGTGGCACCGCGCACATACCACCTGGTTCTTCGAGACCTTCCTGCTGATCCCGCACCGGCCCGGTTACCGGCCATTCGACCCGGACTACGGGTATCTCTTCAACTCCTATTACGAAGCCGTCGGCAGCCGTTATCCGCGCCCGCAGCGCGGGATGGTGACGCGCCCCGGCGTCGCTGAAATCGCCGCCTACCGCGCCCATGTGGACGAGGCGATGCTCCGCCTGCTGGAGGACAGGGACGAGACACTCACGCCGCTGCTCGATCTCGGCCTGGCGCACGAGGAGCAGCATCAGGAGCTGATCCTCATGGACCTCCTGCATCTGTTCTCGCTCAACCCGTTGAACCCGGCCTACCGGCCGTTCCGCCCGGCGGCCGCAGCCGCGACGGCGGATGCGGGGCACTGGATCAGATTTGACGGTGGCATCCATGCGGTCGGGCACGGCGAAGACGGCTTCGCCTTCGATAACGAGGGACCGCGGCACGCGGTGCTGCTCCGGCCCTTTCGTCTGCAGGCCCGCCCGGTAACCAACGCCGAGTGGCGCGCCTTCATTGAGGATGGCGGCTACCGCACACCGACGCTGTGGCTGTCCGACGGCTGGGCGGCGGTGCAGGCGCAGGGCTGGATGGCGCCCGGATACTGGCGCGAGCGCGATGGCGCTTGGCACCAGTTCACGCTGATGGGGGAGCTGCCGGTGGACGAAGCGGCGCCCGTCTGCCACGTCAGCCTATACGAAGCCGACGCCTTCGCCCGCTGGGCCGGAAAGCGCCTGCCCACCGAGTTCGAATGGGAGGTGGCGGCAAGCGGCCTGGAGGAAACAGGCAACACGCTGGGCGGCGGCCTGCTGCGTCCGGTGTCGGCGCCGCCACGCCAGGACGGCCGGCCCGGCCAGATGTTCGGTGACGTCTGGGAGTGGACGTCCAGCGCCTACGCCCGCTATCCCGGCTACCGCCCGGCCGCCGGGGCGGTGGGCGAGTACAACGGCAAATTCATGGCCAACCAGTTCGTCCTGCGCGGCGGCGGCTGCGCCACGCCGGACGGGCACGTGCGGGCCACCTACCGCAACTTCTTCTATCCCCACCAGCGCTGGATGTTCGCCGGCGTGCGCCTTGCGGAGGACGTGTGATGGATGGTGAACACGCCCGACTCCAGGAAGCCGACGGCTTTCTGATCGACGTGCTGAACGGTCTGTCGCATCCGCGCAAGAGCCTCCCCTGCAAGTACTTCTACGACGAGCGCGGCTCGGCGCTGTTCGACGCCATCTGCGAGCTGGAGGAATACTACCCGACCCGGACGGAGACCGCGATCCTGCGCCGCCACGCCGCGGAGTTCGCCGACTTGGCCGGGCCGCGGGTGACGGTGGTGGAACTGGGCAGCGGCTCCAGCGTCAAGGTGCGCATCCTGCTGGACGCCCTGAAGGATCCCGCCGCCTACGTGCCGGTGGACATCTCGCGCGAGCACCTGCTGGCCTCGGCCGCGCAGCTGGCCGGCGACTATCCCGGGCTGAGCGTGGTGCCGGTCGCCGCCGACTATGTGCAGGGCTTTCCGCTGCCGCCCGTCGCCGAGCCCGGACGGACGCTGGCGTTCTTCCCCGGCTCCACCATCGGCAACTTCGAGCCGGCGGAGGCCGAGGCCTTCCTGGCGCGGCTGGGGCGGCGGCTGGGCGCCGGCTGCCGGCTGCTGATTGGCGTCGACCTCAAGAAGCGCCGGGACGTGCTGGAAGCCGCCTACAACGACGCTCGTGGGGTGACGGCGGCCTTCAACATCAACCTGCTCGCCCGTATCAACCGTGAACTGCGGGGGACCTTCGACCTGGACGGTTTCGCGCACCGCGCCTTCTATAATGAAGAGCACGGGCGCATCGAGATGCATCTCGTCAGCTGCCGGGCGCAGACGGCGTCCGTGTCGGGGCGCACCTTCCGCTTCGCTGCGGGGGAGACGATCCACACCGAGAACTCCTGCAAGTACGCGTTGCCGGAGTTCGAGCGTCTGGCTTCCCGCGCAGGCTGGAGCACGGTACGGCGCTGGACCGACGAGGCCGGGCTGTTCGGCCTGATCTGGCTGCGGACGGCTCCGGACCCTGACCATATATCTTATGTTGCACTGCAATGAAGAAAGTGGTATGACCACTCCTACCCAAACGGGCGGGATGGCGCGACCAAAGGTGGCACACCCTCTCCCAGGGCGGGATCACCACTGATATCGAGAGCGCCAACATGAGGGGCTATTCGGACGCGAACCAGGGTGGCGGGCACGCTGGCCAGACGGTTCGGCATGTGCATGTGAGCCAGGAACTGCGGAACGGCAAGCTGGTGACGCTGGACCATATCGTGTTCGAACGCGGCATGGCCGAGCCGTCCGACACGACGACGATCTTCGACCGCAAGGGCTGGCTGGCGTGGCTGGCCCGCGAGGCGGCCAGCGAGTTCCGCGAAGCCGCGTAACATTGCACCACACACGCTGAACGAAAAGAGGCGGGCCAGGAGCCCGCCTCTTTTCGTTCAGCGGTTCCACGGGGCGGCGAAAAGGCATCCCACTGGTGCCGATTGACAGGGTGGCGGCTTCCGGTACTTCGTATATGCAAATGAGACGTATTCTCATAATGCACGTGGGAATGCGTCTCGCGCCGCTACCAATCTGGAGCAGCATCCCATGACCGCAGCCCCGAGCGCCGCCCCCCTGATCGACGAAAGTCAGTGGAACGCCCTCACCTTCGCGGAGCGCTTCGTCGTCTGGAACATTCGGCTCTGGCTGGCGGGCTGGCTGGGCGACTCCACGGCCGCGGAACGGTCCGCCCGAGCCTTCGAGACGGTCGGCGCGAGCGGAGCGATCGTTCCCCTGGACTGCTTGATGCGTTCGGTCTCCACCCTGGCGTCGCGGCCGGTCCAATTGGCTTGCGTGTGCAAAGCGGGCCTGTCGCGGGATGAGGGGCTGCTGCTGGACGCCCTGGCCGTGGCCCAGGCGGATGGTCCGGTGGACGGGCTGTTCACGCTGCGCCCCCTGTCCGGCCCGGAGGGCTGCCGAGTGCTCCGCCGCCTCTGCGCCGATTGCGCGCGGGCGCTGGCCGAAGCGGGGCTCCACTTGACGGTCCGGCTGAGCGGCTTCTATGCCCCCGTACCGGAGCCCGCCAGCGTTTCCAAGATGGCGGTGCGATGATGATGCACGCCGTTGCCCGGACGGCCGGGGCCGTCACCCTCAGCGCGGACGAACGGCTGATCCTCTGGGGTATGCGGACCTGGATCGCAGGCACCCATGCCGAGATCCCCGTGTCCGAACTCCTCGCTCGCACCTTCGCAACCGTGGGCGCCGAACTGGCCGTACCGACGCTCGATTCGGTCATGGCGCTGCTCCACGCCGCCCGTCTCCAGGGCTTCCATCATCCCTGGTGCCGCTGCATGAGCGACGAGGAGAGGCTGCTCCTCGACATCCTGGCGCTGCACCAGCGCGGCGAGGACGGGGCGGCGCTCTTCCTGACGCGCATGCTGCTGTCGCGGAGTGCGGCGCGTCTACTGGGGGCGAGCCTGCATGCCCTGGCGACGGCCCTGCTGGTCTGCGGCGTCCGACTGTCCGACGGGCGGGGCCGGACGGCCAAAGCGGCGACCATGCCGCCGGCGGTCTGGGCACCTTCGACCGCGACCCTGCACTGACTTATCAGCTACAGCTCGCCTTCCGCCTGCCAAGCGAGGCGCTTGCGGTAGATGGTGGATGCGCTGATGCCCAGAAGCGCCGCAGCGCGGGGGATGTTGCCGTCACAGGCGGCGATGGCGTCCTCGATGGCATCCTTCTCCACCTGCCAGAGCTGCCGGATCTCCCTGGGACCGGACGGAATCGCGGAGGACGCCGACGGCGGGGACGCCGCCTGAGGGCTGAGCGGCGCCGGCAGCATGGAGGGCAGCACCGTGTCGCCGTCGTGCAGCACGACGATGTTGCGCACCACGTTCTGAACCTGCCGCACATTGCCCGGCCAGTGATACAGGCGCAGCATCTGCTCGGCCTCCGGCGAGAAGCGCTGGAAGCCCTTTCCCTCCTCGCAGGCGTAGTCGAGCAGGTAGTGGCGGGCGACCTCGATCACGTCGTCCTCGCGCTCGCGCAGCGCCGGCAGATGCACGGGGATGACGTGCAGGCGGTAGTAGAGATCCTCGCGGAAGCGGCCCTCCTCCACCTCCCGAAGCGGATCGCGGTTGGTGGCACAGACGATGCGCAGGTCCACCTTCTCCAGCTTCGAGCCGCCGACCGGCATGAAGGTGCCGGTCTGGATGAAGCGCAAGAGCTTGGTCTGGAGGTTCGGCTCCAGCTCGCAGATCTCGTCCAGGAACAGTGTGCCGCCGTCGGCGCGTACCGCCGCACCCTCGCGGTCGGACACCGCCCCGGTGAACGAGCCCTTCACGTGGCCGAAGATCTCGCTCTCCATCAGGTCCTTGGGGATGGCACCGCAGTTGATGGCGACGAAAGGCTTGTCGCCGCGCGGGCTCTGGCGATGGATCGCCTCGGCGCAGACCTCCTTGCCGGTGCCTGACTCGCCGGTGATGAACACGGTCGCCCTCGACGCCGCCGCGCTGTCGATGATCCGGTAGACCGCCTGCATCGCCAGCGACGTGCCGATAAACCCGTGGTAGCGTGCGCGCGCCAGGTCTTTCTGATAGGTGTCGACGATCTGCGACAACCGCAGCCGCTCCACCGCGTTGCGCACGGTGACGGCGAGGCGCTCGGCCGAGAACGGCTTCACCAGGAAATCGTATGCGCCGTAGCGCATCGCCTCCACCGCCATGTTGACCGAGCCGTGCGCGGTGATGACCACCACCGCGCACGGCAGCCCCTGTGCCTTGATCCGTTTCAGCACCTCCAGGCCGTGCATGTCCGGGAGCTGGAGGTCGAGCAGCACCATGCGCGGCACGCCGTCGGCGATGGTTTCCAGTGCCTCCGTGCCGGTCTCCACGGAGATGACGGTGTACGCCTCCTTCTTCAGATATTCGGCATACACCCGCGCCAGCGAGGGCGTGTCTTCAACGAGCAGAACGGTGGTGCTGCCAAGGTGCATTGCGGGTCGCGTATCAAGGAACGGCGATGCCCAAGGTACGACCAATGGCAGAGGAGCGCCATGGACAAACACGAGATGACCGCCCCGGTCGTTTCACAGGAGTTTCACAACTGTACGCTGCCGCTTCTCCAGTGCAGCCAGCGCCTGCAGCAGGTGCTTGCAGGGTGCTTGTCCGAAGCGCCGCGATAGAATATCTAGATTCTACACTTCCAACCGCGTAGTCCCACGAGGCGACGTTGATCGACCACTCCAATCTGGCTGGCAAACGGGTCCTGCTCGTGATCGCGGGCGGGATCGCCGCCTACAAGTGCCTGGAGCTGATCCGCCGCCTGCGCGAGCGCGGCTGCTCGGTGCGGGCCATCCTCACCCGCGCCGGCGCGCAGTTCGTCACGCCGCTGTCGGTGCAGGCGCTGACCGAGGACAAGGTGTACCAGGATCTGTGGTCGCTCACCGACGAGTCGGAGATGGGCCACATCCAGCTTTCCCGCAGCGCCGACCTGATGGTGGTGGCGCCGGCCACCGCCAACATCCTGGCGCGCATGGCCGCCGGCATGGCCGACGACCTGGCGACCACGGCGCTGCTCGCCACCGACAAGCCGGTGCTGGTGGCGCCCGCCATGAACATGCGCATGTGGCTGCATCCCGCGACGCAGGCCAACATGGATCTCCTCGTGTCGCGCGGCGTGCTGCGCGTCGGCCCCAACGAGGGCGAGATGGCCTGCCATGAGTACGGCCCCGGCCGCATGGCCGAGCCCATGGAAATCATCGACGCCATCTCGACGTACTTCGCCGAGCGCGATGCGCCGAAACCGCTGGCCGGCCGCAAGGCCCTGGTCACCAGCGGCCCGACGCACGAGCCCATCGATCCCGTGCGCTACATCGCCAACCGCTCCTCCGGCAAACAGGGGCACGCCATCGCCGCGGCGCTGCACCGGCTGGGCACCGAGGTGACGCTGGTCACCGGCCCGACCCGCCTGCCCGACCCGCCGGGCTGCACCGTCAGGCACATCGAGAGTGCCCGCGACATGCTGGCGGCGTGCGAGGCGGCGCTGCCCGTGGATGTGGCGGTGTTTGCCGCGGCCGTTGCCGACTGGCGTGTCAAGGACGCCTGCGGCCGCAAGCTCAAGAAGGACAGCGGCGGCCCGCCGGTGCTGGAGCTGTGCGAGAACCCCGATATCCTCGCCACCGTGTCGAAATCGCCCCAGCGCCCGGCGCTGGTGATCGGTTTCGCCGCCGAGACAGGCAACGTCGTCGAGTACGCGCGCGCCAAGCGCGTCCGCAAGGGCTGCGACTGGATCGTCGCCAACGACGTGTCGCTGGGCACCACCACCTTCGGCGGCAGCGACAACACCGTCCATCTGATCCGCGCCGACGACACGGTCGAGGACTGGCCCACCATGGACAAGGACGCGGTCGCCGCCCGGTTGGCCGAGTCCATCGCCGCACACCTGAAGGGGAGCATATCTTGACGCCCGTTACCGTACCTGTCGTCCGTCTGCCGCACGCCGAGGGGCTGGAACTGCCGGCCTACGCCACCGACGGCGCGGCCGGGCTGGACCTCGTCGCCGCGGTGGCGCAGTCGGTCGTGCTGCCGCCGGGCGGGCGGGCGCTGATCCCCACCGGCATCACCATGGCGCTGCCCACCGGCACCGAGGCGCAGGTACGTCCGCGCTCCGGCCTGGCGCTGAAGCATGGGGTAACGGTGCTCAACACGCCCGGCACCATCGACGCGGATTACCGCGGCGAGGTCGGCGTCATCCTGATCAACCACGGTAGCGAGCCGTTCACCGTCGAGCGGGGCCTGCGCATCGCCCAGCTCGTCGTGGCGCGCTATGAGCGAGTCGCCTGGGCCGAGACCGACCGCCTGCCGGACACCGCCCGCGGTGCCGGTGGCTTCGGCTCGACCGGGCATTCCAGCCAGAGGGCCGTCTGATGCTGCGCATCTCCAAGAAGCTGATGTTCGCCATCGAGGCGGTGTTGGACATCGCCTACAACGCCGGAACCGAGCCCGTGCAGTCCGGCGAGATCACGCGCCGCCAGGGAATCCCCAAGCGCTACCTGGAGCAGGTGCTTCAGCAGCTCGTGCGCGACGGCATCCTGGCCGGGGTACGGGGCCCGCGCGGCGGCTACCGCCTGGCCCGCGAACGCCGCCGCATCACGCTGGGCGAGATCGTCCGGGTCGTGCGCTCCATGGAGACGGCGAGCGACCCCATCGAGGATCCGGCGGGCTCCATCCTCGGTCACAAGGTGGTGCGGCCGATGTGGGCCGAGTTGCAGGACGAGTTCATCCACAAGCTCGAAGCCATCACCATCGAAGACCTCTGCCTGCGCGCCCGCGCTGCGGGGGTGGAGAGCGAGACCGAGGACCGGATCGATTTTACTATTTGATTCGGCGAACGAGATGCATAAACTCACATCCATAGTGTGAGATAACGTAAATTCACGTGTTCGAGAGGTGGAAATCATGGCCGAGTTTCGCGGCAGGATCTACGACAGCATCGTCGACACCATCGGCGCCACGCCGCTCGTGCGCGTGAAGCGCTTGGTGCAGGACGCCGGCGTCAAGGCCGACATCGTCGGCAAGCTGGAGTTCTTCAACCCGCTGGCCAGCGTGAAGGACCGCATCGGCTTCGCGATGATCGAGTCGGCCGAGCGCGAGGGCAGGATCGCGCCCGGCCGCACCACGCTGATCGAGCCGACCTCGGGCAACACCGGCATCGCGCTGGCCTTCGTCGCTGCCGCCAAGGGCTACAAGCTCATCCTGACCATGCCGGAGAGCATGTCGATCGAGCGGCGCAAGATGCTGAAGCTCCTGGGCGCCGAGCTGGTGCTGACCCCGGCGCCGGAAGGCATGAAGGGCGCCATCCGCCGCGCCGAGGAGCTGGTGGCCCAGGGCCCCGACACTTACATGCTCCAGCAGTTCAAGAACCCCGCCAACCCGGAGATCCACCGCAACACCACGGCGGAGGAGATCTGGCGCGACACCGACGGCAAGGTGGACATCCTGATCTCCGGCGTCGGCACCGGCGGCACGCTGACCGGCGTGGCCGAGGTGATCAAGGCCAGGAAGCCGTCCTTCCGGGCCGTCGCGGTGGAGCCGGAGGACAGCCCCGTCCTGTCCGGCGGCATGCCCGGCCCGCACAAGATCCAGGGCATCGGCGCCGGTTTCGTGCCCGACATTCTGAACACCAAGCTGATCGACGAAGTGGTCCGCATCTCCAACCAGCGCGCCTTCGAGACCGCGCGCAAGGTGGCGCGTCTGGAGGGTCTGCCGGTCGGCATCTCCTCGGGCGCCGCCCTGGCCGCGGCGCTGGAGGTGGGCGCACGTCCGGAGAACAAAGGCAAGCTGATCGTCGTGGTGCTGCCGTCCTTCGCCGAACGCTATCTCTCGACCGCGCTGTTTGAGGGGCTGGAGTAAGGGTTCCGCCACGAAGGGGCGGCCGATGGTTGCCGCCCCAGCGTGTGAACGCGCATGTCCACGACGACGGACTGTGATCAGCGCAGCATGGGCTGCTCCTCCGCTTCGTCCCAGCGCCAGACCTTTGCGCCGGGACGGATCAGGACGCCGCCCACCCAGCGATCCGGCGGACCCAGCGCCAGCCAGTCCTGGGCGCCGCCGAGGATCGCCAGCCCCGCCGCGGTGATCTCCATCCGCCATTGCGGCCAGGGCACGTCGGCACCGCGGTTCGGCAGTGTGAAGGCCGGTTCCCGCGCCCTCGCCATCGCCACAATGGTGGCCAGGAACATGATATCGGTCATCCAGGGCCGGGGCTCGCGCTCCATCATCAGCCGGGCAAATACACGCCCCACCGTCAGGCTGTCGTCCCCGATGATCTGAAGGATCATGCGTTCGGTCAGGGACAGCCCGTCCCCGGTCCAGGGCAACTCGTGCAGGTGCCGCCGCAGCGCCCCCGGCAGGTCCGGCAGCCCCTCTATGCGGGAGCGGGAAATGGCGGCGAGGTCGCGCGGATCGTCGCTGCGCAGCGCGTCCCAGGTACGGCACCCGGCCTCCAGCGCGGCCTCGGTGACGGGGCGCCGGGTCGGCCACAGCATCCGCAACGCCTCCGGTGGCAGTTGGCCGAGGCCGATGAAGCGCATCGAACCGGGAAAGCGGTCGATGGAGATCAGCTCCAGCACGCGCGGCCGTCCCGTCTCGGCGAATTGCGCCAAGCAGCGGGCGAGGTTGAGCTGATCGTAGCTGTCATGCTCGCACCAGAGCACCACCCGGTCGTAAGTTGTGGCGGCGCGCGACAGCGCCCGTTCCTCCCCTTCCAGCTTCTCGGCGGCTGCCCTCTCCGACAGCTCGTGGGAGTAGCCGTGCCCGCCATAGGCCTCCGCGATGAAGCGCGCGCGAACGGCCAGCCAGTCGGGACCATGAGTCACCGGACCCTGCGGATAGGGGTCGGAATGCTCCAGGAAATCGCCGACGAAGCCGGCCGCCGCCAGCGTGCCCTGGATGTCGGAGCCGCAACGCACATGCGCCGTCCGGCAGCCCGCGTCCGGCGGCAACGCCTTGCCGTCCATGGCCGCGCGGATGGCGGCACGCTCCCGCTCCAGCGCGGTGGCGTGCGCCTTCAGCCGGGGCCAGCTCGGCAGCCCCACTTCGCGCGCGATGACGAACTGCGCGTCGGCGAGCTGCGGCGCCGAAACCTCGGGCCGCTGGGCCTGCAAGCGCCGGAGCGCTGCCGGCTCCCCGGCCCGCAGGTCGCGAAGAAGCTCCTTGGCCCGCGTCTTCTGCTGGCCGAGATCAATGTGGAACGGCACTTGGCGCCGGCCGGACGGGTCGGTCATGACGATCCCTTTTCATCCATGCCTGGTCCGCCGGCAGACAGAAAAGGGACGTGATGGCGATCCCGTGAACTGTGGTTGCGGGCGCAGCCCTTTCCGCGGACATGGAGGGGCCAACCGGACCCACACCGATAGTCCGGCGCGCCGATCCTCCTGTCAAGGCGTCGTACCGCGGAAGGCTTCGCATGGCGGCCGGACGGCGCTATGCTGCGCCCATGGACTTCACCGACACCCAGCTTCATCGCTATTCGCGCCACATCATCCTGCCGGACGTCGGCGGGACGGGGCAGACGAGGCTGCTGCAATCCAAGGTCCTGGTGGTGGGTGCCGGCGGGCTCGGCTCGCCGCTGCTGCTGTACCTCGCCGCCGCCGGGGTGGGCACCATCGGGGTCGTCGACGACGACGTGGTGGACCTATCGAACCTCCAGCGGCAGGTGATCCACGACGAGTCGACGCTGGGCGTCGCCAAGGTGGAGAGCGCCGCCGCGCGCATCCACGCGCTCAACCCCGACGTGACGGTCGAGGTGCACAAGGCACGCATCACCAAGGACAACGCGCTCGACCTGATCGCCCGCTACGACGTGGTGGCGGACGGGTCCGACAATTTCGCCACCCGCTTCCTGTTGAACGACGCCTGCTTCTTCGCGAAGAAGACGCTGGTCTCGGCGGCGATGCTGCGCTTCGACGGGCAGGTCTCCACCTTCAAGGCGCACCTCGGCGGCCCGAACCCCTGCTACCGCTGCATCTTCCGTGAGCCGCCGCCGCGCGGGCTGGTGCCGTCCTGCTCGGAGGGCGGGGTGCTGGGGGCGCTGGCCGGCGTGGTCGGCTCGCTCCAGGCGACCGAGGTGCTGAAGGAACTGCTGGGCATCGGCGAGAGCCTGTCGGGCAGCCTGCTCATGCTCGACACGCTGAACGCCGGCTACCACCGCATCGCGGTGAAGCCCGACCCGGCCTGCCCGCTGTGCGGCACCGACCGGACCATTCATGATCTGAGCGGCCACTGAGGACGATCATGCAAGGACCCGACAGCCTGTCCATCGTGGTGTTCTCCGGCGGCTTCGACCGGGTGCACTACGCGCTGGTCATGGCGAGCGCCGCCGCCGCCACGAACCGCAAGGTGACGCTGTTCTTCACCGGCCGGGCGCTGCGCGCCCTGGTGCACGAGCACGAACCCGGCGTGCTGGGCTGGCACGACCTGGACGCCGCCGACGACGGAAGCCGGCCGGTGGAGCGCGACCACTTCTTCGCCAAGCAGGGCCTCGCGACGTTCGAGGAGCTGCTGGGGGCGTGCGTAGCCCTGGGCGTCACGGTGATGGCGTGCGAGATGGGGCTGAAGGCGCTGGGCCTGCCGCCCGGTGCGGAACTGCGGCCGGACGTGCCGGTGCAGCGCGGGGGCGTGGTGACGTTCCTGAACGAGGGGTCGGCGAACGGGGCGATGCTGTTCGTGTGAGAACTGAGAACTGAGAACTGAGACCCAAGTCCCTCCCCCGCCTCCGGCTCTCGGCGGCCAAAGGCCGCCTGACGCCGTCAGCGCCCGCAAAGCGGGCGCGAGAGGCGGGGGAGGTTAGGAGGGGGCAAGGTTTGTCGGGGAGACCTTGCCCCCACCCCAACCCTCCCCCAGCGGGGCTGGGGGAGGGCTATCGAAGCACCGTCACGGACACGGGTCCGGGTACCGCGCGAACACCGCCTCGATGTCCTTCATCACCTCGTCGTTGAGCGTCACGTCCAGCGCGGCGATGTTGGACTTCAGGTGCTCCATAGTCGTGGCGCCTATCAGCGCCGAGGCGACGAAGTCCTGCCGCAGCACGAAGGATATCGCCATCTGCGTCGGCGACAGGCCGTGCCGGCGCGCCACTTCCAGGTAGGCCTTGGTGGCGGCGTCGGCGTTCGGGGTGTCGTAACGCGACTTGCGGTGGTCGATGGCGCGCCGGGTGCCGGGCGGCACCACGCCGCCGAGGTACTTGCCCGCCAGCGTCCCCGCCCCCAGCGGCGAATAGGCCAGCAGCCCCACGTCCTCGCGCAGCGAGATCTCCGACAGGCCGTCTTCGTAGGCCCGGTTCAGCAGGTTGTAGGCGTTCTGCACGCTGGCGATGCGCGGCAGGCCTTGCGTCTCGGCCAGTTTGAGGCAGGTCATCACGCCCCAGGGCGACTCGTTGGACAGGCCGATGTGGCGGATCTTGCCCGCCTGGATCAGATCGCCCAGCACGGCCAGCGTCTCCGCCAGCGGCGTGCCGTCCTTGTCCGGCCTGTGGACGTAGCTGCGCTGGCCGAACCGGTTGGTGATGCGGTCGGGCCAATGGAGCTGGTAAAGGTCGATGACGTCGGTCTGCAGACGCTTCAGACTGGCGTCCACCGCTGCCGTCAGGTTGGCGCGGTCGAGCTTGGCGTTGCCGCCGCGGACCCACGGAAAGCCGCCGTGCGCGGCGCCGATGGCCTTGGTGGCGAGGATCACCCGGTCGCGTCCGCCCCGGCTCTTGAACCACGTGCCGATGATCTCCTCGGTGCGGCCATAGCTCTCGGCGATGGGCGGGATCGCGTACATCTCGGCGGTGTCCCAGAACGTGATGCCGTGGTCGAGCGCCAGGTCCATCTGGGCGTGGCCCTCGGCTTCGGTGTTCTGGCGGCCCCAGGTCATGGTGCCGAGGCCGATGGCGCTGACGTGCAGGCCGGTGCGGCCGAGCGGGCGGTATTGCATGGTCGATATCCCGGAAAAGAATGGATCAGAGGAACAGCGTCAGTACGCCCGTATAGCCGTACAGACGGGCGTTGGAGATCTCGCCGTTGGCGAAGAATCCGACCAGAGGTACGTCGCCGAGTTCCCGGCGGATCATCGCCAGTTCCTGGCTCTCGTCGCCGAACAGGTTGGGGCCGCGGGCGACGCAGCTTACGTACACCCCACCCTTCGGCGGGCCGGACAGGCGCTTCTTCAGGTTCACCAGCATGCGCTGCATATCGGCCTCGGCAGCCTGCTGGTCGCGGCGGGTGAAGAGGATGCGCCGGCCGGCCTCCACCCGCTCGGCGACCGCCAGCCAGCCCATGCGCGGGTCGATGGCGATGAGATTGCGCACGAGGTAGTCCGCAGTGTCCGACCCGGCGATGGGCAGTCCGGCGAAGATGTAGCCGGCAACCCGGCTCAGGTCGCGCGCCAGCAGTTCGCCGATGTCCTCCTTGAACACCTCAAGCGCCGAGCGGCCGTCGATCTCCAGGATCAGGTTCTCCTCGGCCGCGGTGATGGTGCGCATCGGCCCGATGGGCGAGCAGCCCTGGGTCAGGCCGGTGGCGACCTCCACCCCGTTGCCGAACAACACGCCCGACACCCCGCCGTCGGAAACCGGGCCCTCGCTCGGGGCGCCCGGCGCGCCGAACTGCGGGTATTCGCCGCGCGACGATGCGAGGCCGCCCACCAGGAAGGCCCCCGTCGCGTCGCCGAGCTCCGCGACCAAATCCGTCAGGTCGGGGTTGCGCGGGTCGGCGTGCACCAGCCCCAGCATCGCTCCGTGGCGGTCGAGCCAGCCGCCCGCGGCGCGGCGCATCGGCTCCAGGTCATCCTTCACCATGGGGAAGGCACGGTACGAGTCCTCGGGCAGGCACCCGGCCATGACGGCGATCGCCGGCTGGTCGAACAGCTCCTCGTCCCCGCCCAGCACACCGATTCCAACCGTGCCGACCCAATCGCGGATGCCCGTCACCCCGCGCAGCAGATGGAGGATGCTGCCGGCCTGGTCGGCGAGCTGGTCGGTGACGTACAGGAAGCCCAGGTTGCAGCCCCGCACGTCGCCCATTTGGTCAAGGCAGGCCTTGACCGTCTGCCCCCAGTCCGGGCCGGCGGCCGAGGCCGCGTGAAAGCGCGTCGCGCTGGTGGTGTCCATGGCCTTAGCCTCCCTGCACTTTGTCAAGGAGGCGCGTCACGTAAGGCAGGATTCCCTCGACGATCCGCTGCACGCCGGCGGCGTTGGGGTGGATGCCGTCTCCCTGGTTGAGCTTCGCGTCGGTGGCGACCCCGTCGAGGAAGAAAGGATAGAGCGGCACGCTGTACGTTTGTGCCAACTCCGGATAGATGGCGTTGAAGCGCTCGACGTACGTACGCCCGTACGTGCCCGACGCATACATCCCGGCCAGCAGCACGGGGATCTTGCGCCCCGTCACGGTCTTGAGAATGGCGTCCAGGTTGGCGCGGGCCTGCGCCGGATCGATGCCGCGCAGCATGTCGTTGGCGCCCAGCTCGATGATCATCGCATCGGGCTTGTCGCCCAGCGTCCAGTCCAGCCGTGCCCGCCCCCCGGCGGTGGTGTCGCCCGACACGCCGGCGTTGACCACCTGCACGTCGTATCCCTTGGCCTTCAGCGCCTTTTCCAGGACGACGGTAAAGCCCTGCTCCGGCGGCAGGCCGTAGCCGGCGGTCAGGCTGTCGCCGAGCGCCACGAGCCGCATCGTTGCCGCCTCCGCCGGACCGCTCATCGCCCACACTCCCACGACCAGCAGGGCCGTAAGCCCGGCGTTGAAATGGCGGCGAGCCATGCCATATGGCGAAAGGCTTGCCTGCCTGATGGCCCGCAGTTTGAAGAGACCCATCGCAATGTCCCGATCCGATTTCGCGGCGTCTCCGATCGCCCAACTCCAGGACGTCCATCTGAGATTGGACAGCGCCGCCGGACCCGTCAACATCCTGCGGGGGCTGGAACTCTCGGTCGACCGCGGCGAAAGGGTCGGCGTGGTCGGCCCGTCGGGCTCCGGCAAGTCCACCATGATGATGGTCATGGCCGGCCTGGAGCGCCCCACATCGGGCCGCATCCGGGTGGCCGGGCACGATCTCGGCACCTTGGACGAGGACCGGTTGGCGCGCTTCCGCCGCGACCATGTGGGCATCGTCTTCCAGGCTTTCCACCTCGTCCCCACCATGACGGCCCTGGAGAACGTCGCCATCCCGCTGGAGTTCGCCGGCGCGGCGGACGCCTTCGACCGCGCCCGTGCCGGACTGGAGGCGGTGGGCCTCGGCCACCGGCTGACGCACTACCCCGGCCAGCTCTCGGGCGGCGAGCAGCAGCGCGTCGCCATCGCCCGCGCCTTCGTCGCCGAGCCGTCGCTGCTGCTGGCCGACGAGCCCACCGGCAACCTCGACCTCGAGACCGGCGCCACCATCATCGAGCTGTTGTTCGGCTTGGCCGAGCGGCGCGGCACCACGCTGGTGCTGATTACCCACGATCCCGCGCTGGCTGAACGCTGCGACCGCACCGTCACGCTGCGCGACGGGCGGATCGCGGACGATGGTAGGGTCCTAATCCCTCCCCCGTCTCCGACGGGGGAGGTTAGGAGGGGGCAAGGTCATCTCGAGAATCCCAGCCCCCACCTAACCTCCCCCAGTGGGGCTGGGGGAGGGAATTAAATGCTTCCCCTCCGTCTGGCGTTCCGCGAGCTGCGCAGCGGCTTGCAAGGTTTTCGCATCTTCCTGGCGTGCCTAACGCTGGGCGTGGCGGCCATTGCCGCCGTGCAGTCGGTGTCCAGCGGCATCCTGGCCGGGCTGGAGGAGGACGGGCGCGCCATCCTCGGCGGCGACGTCAGCGTGCGGCAGATCTACACCCCGCCCACCGGCGACCAGCTCGCGTTCCTGAAGGCGTCCGGCCGCGTGTCGGAGTCGGCGGAGATGCGCGGCATGGCGCGCTCGGCCGACGACCAGCGCTCGTCGCTGGTGGAACTGAAGGCGGTGGACGGCGCCTATCCCCTGTACGGCACGGTGGACCTCAAGGATGGGGGCGGCCTGCAGGCCGCCCTCGCCAAGCGCGACGGCCTGTGGGGCGCGGTGGTCGAGGACACGCTGCTCGACCGGCTGGAGCTGAGGCCCGGTGACCGGCTGCGGCTGGGCGAGGCCGAGCTGGTGGTGCGCGCCGTGCTGGCGCGCGAGCCGGACAAGGCGTCGTCCGGCGCCTTCAGCCTGGGGCCGCGGCTGATGGTGGCAACAGACGCTCTGCCCGACACCGGGCTGCTGCAACCGGGCAGCATCGTCTATTGGACCGAGAAGATCGCCCTGCCGTCGGACGTGGAGCCGGACGCCTGGAAGGCGGAGCTGAACAAGCGCTTCCCTGATGTGCCCTGGCGGGTGCGCGACTACACCAGCGCCTCGCCGCAGATCGAAAACTTCATCGAGCGCATGACGCTGTTCCTGACGTTGGTCGGATTGACGGCGCTGCTGGTCGGCGGGGTGGGCGTGAGCAATGCGGTGCACGCGCACCTCGATTCGCGCGCCGAGACCATCGCCACGCTAAAGTGCGTCGGCGCGCCGGGCGCCCTGGTCTTCCACACCTACCTCGTGCAGGTACTGATTTTGGCGGCGGTGGGCATCGCGCTGGGCGTGGTGCTGGGCGGGGCGGCGCCGCTGCTGCTGGACCGGCTGCTGGAAGGCGTGCTGCCGGTGAACGCGCGGTTCGGCCTCTACCCGGGGGCGCTGGGCATCGCCGCGCTGTTCGGCCTGCTGACGGCGCTGACCTTTTCGCTGTGGCCGCTCGGCCGGGCCCGCGAGGTGCCGGCGGGGGCGCTGTTCCGCGACGTTATCGCACCGTCCGGCGGGCGGCCGCGCGCCGTGTACCTGGCGGCGCTGCTGGCGTCGGCGGCGGCGCTGGCGGCGCTCGCCATCCTGACGGCGCAGGACAAGCGCTTCGCCCTTTGGTTCGTCGGCGGCGCCATCGCGACACTGGCGGCCTTCCGTGGGGCGGCGTGGCTGGTCACCGCCGGCGCGGCGCGCGCCGGACGGCCGAAGCGGCCGAGCCTGCGGCTGGCACTTGCCAATCTGCACCGGCCGGGCAATCCCACCGGCAGCGTCGTGCTGTCGCTGGGGCTGGGGCTGACCGTGCTGGTCGCCATCGCGCTGATCGAGGGCAACTTCTCCCGCCGCCTCAACGAGGTGATCCCCAAGGACGCGCCCAGCTTCTTCTTCGTGGACGTGCAGCCGGACCAGTTCGACGCGTTCAAGCAGACGGTGCTGTCCACCCCCGGCACCGCCGGGTTCGAGGCGGTGCCCAGCCTACGCGGCCGCATCGCCCAGGTGAACGGCGTCGAGGCCGAGAAGGCGCTGAAGGACCCGGAGAAGTCCTGGGTCATGCGTAACGAACGCGGCATCACCTACGCCGCCGTGCCGCCGCGCAACGGCGAGATCGTCACAGGATCCTGGTGGCCGGCGGACTACCGCGGGCCACCGCTGCTCTCCATCCACAAGGATGTGGCCGAAGCCTTCGGCATCGGTCCCGGCGACCGCATCGGCCTCGCCATCCTCGGCCGCACCATCGAGGCCGAGGTGGCGAACGTGCGCGCCGCCGACTTCTCCACCATGGCCATCAACTTCACGCTGGTGCTGTCGCCGGGCGTGCTGGAAGCCGCCCCGCAGACCTGGATCGCTACCGTGCGCGTGCCCGAGGCGCGCGAGCCGGAGGTGCAGCGCGCCGTGCTCAAGAGCTTCCCCAACATCACCACCGTGCGCATCAAGGATGCGCTGGCGACCGTCTCCTCCATGCTGGGCAACATCGGCATCGCGGTGCGTCTCACGGCGGCGGTCACACTGGTGGCCGGAACCCTGGTGCTGGCCGGCGCCGTGGCGGCCGGGCACCGACGGCGGGTGTACGATTCGGTGGTTCTCAAGGTGCTGGGCGCCACGCGGCGGGAGATCCTGGGCGCCTTCCTGATGGAATACGGCCTTCTGGGCGTGATCACCGCCGTGATCTCGGGCGTCATCGGCACCATCACCGCGTGGGCGATCCTGACACGCCTGATGCACTGGGAGTGGGCCTTCCTGCCCTCGGCCGTGCTGTGGACGGCGGCGCTGTGCACCGCCATCACGCTGGTCTTCGGCTTCCTTGGCACGTGGCGGGCCCTGGGCCAGCCGGCGGCGCCGCTGCTCCGGAACGAATAGGTCGCGTACGACACTTCGCGCCGTGCGGGTGTTTTCGAATCATCTTGAACGAAAACACGGACTGCACAATATGGTACGGCGTTGAGACCAACCATCTCCCTGAGGAACCGCTATGGCTGACCCGATTTTCCAGCGCTACGACACCGCAGGGCGGGCGTTCGATCGGGGGTACTTCGACGAAGGCCTGCGCCAGCACATGCTGCGCGTCTACAACTACATGAGCGCGGGCCTTGTGGTGACCGGCCTCGTGGCCCTCTTCACCGCGTCCAGCCCGGCCATGCTCCAGGCGATCTTCATGACCCCGCTGAAGTGGGTGGTCATGCTGGCGCCGCTGGCGTTCGTCATGGTCCTATCGTTCGGCATCAACCGGCTGTCCTTCGGTGCCGCGCAGGCCGTCTTCTGGGCCTACTGCGCCGCCATGGGCCTGTCGATGTCGGCGATCTTCCTGGTGTTCACCGGTGCGTCGATCGCGCTGACCTTCTTCGTCACGGCCGCCACCTTCCTGGCCATGAGTCTGTACGGCTACACCACGAAGGCCGACCTGTCGAAGATGGGCTCGTTCATGATGATGGGCGTGATCGGCATCATCATCGCCGGCCTGGCGAACATCTTCTTCCAGTCGCCGGCGCTGCATTTCGCCATCTCGGCCATCGGCGTCGTGATCTTCACGGGCCTGACCGCCTATGACACGCAGCGCATCAAGGAAGAGTATGCCGAGGGCTATGGCCACGAGGGCCAGGGCAAGCTGGCGCTCATGGGTGCGCTCGCGCTGTACCTGGACTTCATCAACCTCTTCCAGTTCCTGCTCCAGTTCCTGGGGCAGCGCGACGAGTAAAGGGAAAGGGGCGGACCGAGCCGCCCCTCCCCGATAGGATACAGACCTGGAGCCGAAGCCTTCGGCTCCAGGTTTTTTCATGCGTTATTTCTTCTTGACCAGCGGGCATTCCGTCTCGGCGAGCGGGCGATAGGCTTGGCCAACGAGCCTGCGGAGAAACTTGCCCCCACCCGCCCTTCGCTGCGCAGCGGGGGTGGGGGCACGTGTGCCAGTGTTCCTGCACGGCGGTATCAGTAAGGGAGCGGGGCCCAGTGCCGGCCCCCGCGGCGCCTACTGCGCCGCGTCGACCATCTCGACGGCTACGATGCGGTCCTTGCCGGCCTGCTTGGCCAGATACATGCGATGGTCGGCGAGGTCCACCAGCCGCTCCCAGTCCTCGGGGCGGTCGGCCATGTACTCGGCGATGCCGATGCTGGCGGTCTGAACCGTGCCGTCCGGCCGGGCGCCCAGGCCGATGTGGCGCAGCCGCTCGGCCGCCGCCCGCGCGCCCTCGCGCCCGGTGTTGGGCATCACCAGGAGGAACTCCTCGCCGCCCCAGCGCACCAGAATGTCGCTCTGCCGCAGCATGCTGCGGATGGCGTCGGCCGCCGTGCGCAGCACCCGATCACCCTCGTCGTGGCCGTAACGGTCGTTGACCTTCTTGAAGTCGTCCAGGTCGACGAAGATCAGCGCCAGCGGATGCTCGCTGCGCTGGGCGTGCGCGAACTGAAGGCGCAACAATTCCTCGCCGATGCGCCGGCCGAAGGCGCCGGTCATGCTGTCGTGCGAGGCCTGATCGACCAGCGCCATCATGAAGTGCAACTGGCTCATTGCCGCCAGCGTCGCCACCACGGTGATCAGCACCAGCAACCACAGCGCACCGACATAGGACGGGAACGGGAAGACCAGAGACCCGTACACCCCCGCCGCCAGATGCGCCGATAGGAGCGGCAGCGCGAACAGCAGTCCCTCCAGCGCCGTCAGCGGAAAGACGCTGAGGCCCGCCACCATGACGAAGGGCAGAAACGCGTAGCCCGCCGACAGCGCCCCGGCGAAGCCGATGATATCGCGTTCGTTCAGCATGGGGTGGGAGAGCAGGAAGAACACGGTCGGCACCGCCAGCAGCAGCGCCAGCCCGCGCCAAGCCGAGCCCATGTCGTCGCTGATGCGGTAACCCAGCGCCAACGCGCCGAAGGCCGCACTCGCGACGACGCGCAGCAGGGCCAGCCAACCCCACAGCGGCCACTCGAAGATGAAGACGTCGATTACGATCCACAGCGGCGTCAAGACGGCGAACGTCGCCGCCACCATTCGCACGCGCGAATGGATGAGTACCGCTCTGCGACGCTGGATGATCGGCGTGTGCCCGCCGGGGTGCATCAGGTCGTGCAGTTGCTCAAAGGACAGATCACCGCTCACGGCCTGGAACGCCCTCTCCGCGAATCGCCTGAGGAGATTCAAGGCCCCTGGATACACGCGATCACCCCTCCCGGCAACTTACTTCGCTGTGAGATCGGCGGCCCCGTCGCATATATGGATGTGCGTCGGCACAACCCGGCGAGGCGAACAAGATGGCGAGTCTTCGCGCCCCGCGTGCTGCCCGTCAAGCCGCTACTGGTGAACGACCTGCGACGCGTTGGCGCGAGGCATTCGATTGGCCTTGCTAGTCCGCCGTCTCCGGCTTGCGGTACGCGAGGCTGATCGCCGGCCGTCCGCCGGACGCATGCCTGCGCTTTTCCAGCTTCTCAATGGCGCGCTTGCGCTCGTCGGCTTCCGCCAGCCGGTCGCTCCAGCGCTGCGTCTCGACAACGGCGGCCAGCGTCGACACCGCGATGCCGTGCTTCGCCGCGACGGCGTCCGGCGGCATCCCCGCTACAACATCGCTGACAATCGCCGGCCATTGAAAGATCGGCGGCATCGGTGGATGCCTCTCGGACATCAGGTGCGACAGGTCGGGCAGCACGGGGCGTTGGCGCCTGGCGCCCTCAATGCTGACGATCTCCTGGATCTCCTGGACCGAGCAGCCGAACTTCCGTGCGAGGTCGGTAGCCAGGGCACCGTCACGATAGTCCTTGGCGATCTGCGTCCACATGCCGCTCGGCGGAAAGGCCATGATCCCATTTCCTGAAGGGTTTCTGCCGCAACAGGCCCTATCTCAAGGAAACGAGCGGCGTCCAGGGACAACGGTGCTGCCCTGTGATGTCGCCCACTTTTCACGAAAGATACCGGCGCCTTGCCGCCGCAGGTCCGGCCGTGCCCCTGCCTACTCCTTCAAGTCCTCCCACAGCTCCTTCACCTTGGCGAAGAAGCCTTCGGACTGCGGGTGGGTGCCGCCATCGTTGCCGCCGGCCTTTTCGAACTCGCGCAGCAGCTCCTGCTGGCGCTTGTTCAGATTCATCGGCGTCTCGACCATTGCCTGGATGTACATGTCGCCACGATGCGGGCTGCGCAGCACCGACATGCCCTTGCCTTTCAGGCGAAATTGATGGCCTGACTGAGTGCCGGGCGGCACCGTGATCTTGGCGCGCGTGCCGTCGATGGAAGGGACCTCCACGGTGCCGCCCAGCGCCGCCGTTACCATGGGTATGGGCACCCGGCAGTGGATGTTGGCCCCATCCCGCTGGAACAGCGGGTGCGGCGCCACCGCCAAGAAGATGTACAGGTCGCCCGGCGGAGCGCCGCGCAGGCCAGCCTCGCCCTCGCCGGCCAAGCGGATGCGGGTGCCGTCCTCGACGCCGGCGGGGATGTTGACCTGAAGGGTCTTCTCCTTGCGCTGGCGGCCGGCACCGCCGCAGCTCTTGCAGGCGTCCTTGATGATGCGGCCCTGGCCGTGGCAGGCCGGGCAAGTGCGCTCGATGGTGAAGAAGCCCTGCTGTGCCCGCACTTTGCCGTGGCCGGAGCAGGTCGGACAGGTCACCGGCTGCGTGCCGGCAGCGGCACCCGAGCCGCTGCAGCTCTCGCACATCACCGAGGTGGGCACGCGCACGGTGGCCTGCGAACCCTTGAACGCCTCCTCGAGGGTGATCTCCAGGTTGTAGCGCAGATCCTGACCGCGGCCCGTGCCACCGCCGGAGCGGCGACCGCCCATGAATTCGCCGAACATCTCGTCGAAGATGTCCGCGAAGCCGCCGCCGCCGAAGTCGAATCCGCCGAAGCCGCCGCCCGGAGCGCCGCGACCGCCGTTCTCGAACGCCTGGTGGCCGAAGCGGTCGTAGGCCGCGCGCTTCTGCTCGTCCTTCAGGACGTCGTAAGCCTCGTTGATTTCCTTGAATTTATGCTCGGCGTCTTCGTTCCCGGGGTTACGGTCCGGGTGGTATTGCATCGCCAGCTTGCGGTACGCCTTCTTGATCTCGTCCGCGCTGGCGGTCTTCGCCACACCGAGCAGTTCGTAATAGTCCTGTTTCGCCATAGAGTCCCGAGCGCCTCGCATTCGACCTGATCATACCGTTCCGGCCCGCCGCCTGTGGACAACATGGGCAACGGGCCGGAGGGTATAACACGGGTCCGGTCAGACCCGGCGTGACTTACGCCGACTTCTTCTTGTCGTCGTCGACTTCCTCGAAGTCGGCGTCAACCACGCCCGGCTCCGCCTGACCGTGACCGGCGCCCGCACCGGCGGCACCGGCACCCGCCGCGCCGGCGGCGTCACCGGCACCGGCCTTGTACATGGCCTCGCCGATCTTCATGGACGCCTGAGCCAGCGCTTCGGTCTTCGCCTTGATGGCGTTCAGGTCGTCACCGTCCAGCACCGCCTTGAGGTCGGCGATGGCACGCTCCGCGGCTTCCTTCTCGGCGGCCGGGACCTTGCCCTCGCCCTCCTTGATGGAGCGCTCGGTGGTGTGGATCAGGCCGTCCGCCTGGTTGCGGGCGTCGACCAGCTCGCGCCGCTTCTTGTCCTCCTCGGCGTGGGCCTCGGCGTCCTTCACCATCTTCTGGATGTCGGCGTCCGACAGGCCGCCCGAGGCCTGGATGCGGATCTGCTGCTCCTTGCCGGTGGCCTTGTCCTTCGCCATGACCGACACGATGCCGTTGGCGTCGATGTCGAAGGTCACCTCCACCTGCGGCACGCCGCGCGGGGCCGGCGGGATGCCGACGAGGTCGAACTGGCCGAGCAGCTTGTTGTCCGCCGCCATCTCGCGCTCGCCCTGGAAGACGCGGATGGTCACCGCGGTCTGGTTGTCCTCGGCGGTCGAGAAGACCTGGCTCTTCTTGGTCGGGATCGTGGTGTTGCGGTCGATCAGACGGGTGAACACGCCGCCCAGCGTCTCGATGCCCAGCGACAGCGGGGTCACGTCGAGCAGCAGGACGTCCTTCACCTCGCCCTTCAGCACGCCGCCCTGGATGGCGGCGCCG
>Ga0196970_1000768_pt1 | contig 30648 bp, 21 predicted proteins | sample S1v_513CmetaG_FD_148672 | JGI IMG/M metagenome (GOLD analysis project Ga0196970, IMG submission 148672) | Soil microbial communities from Anza Borrego desert, Southern California, United States - S1+v_5-13C | ecosystem: Environmental > Terrestrial > Soil > Desert | place: USA: California... | reverse complement strand
CTAGTTGCTTTCTCTTGAAGCTAATATCTGTCCATGCAGTGGCCAGGGCACACCAGGCAGCGTCTTCTAAAGGGGTGACTGCGAATACCAGTTGCTTCAGGGTTGCTGTGCTGTCTGCCATAGAAAATAGACTACTGGTTGGATAATGGTTGGCTAAGGATAGGCTATGAAATAGTAGTCCTTATTACTGTGGTAGGTAGCTGTAAACTCCTGCATGCTGAATGCCGGCTTACCTGCGAGCCAGGATTTCATCAGGGAGACTTTAAGTCCACATTCATTTAGAAGATCGAAGACTTCTTCCGGCGTGGCGCCGTAAAAGTCGGAGGCTCCCAGACCGTGTTCGAATATGATAACAGGCTTATGTTGTGAAATTGTCCTCCTTGCCCCCTCCATTACCAGCAACTCCCCTCCCTCTACATCTATCTTCATCAGGTCTATCTTATAATCGGAAGACAGCACATTATCGAGAAGGTCTGTCTGAACAGTTATCAGCTCGTCCTTTTCATCCTTGTGATCGTACTTCCTTTTGATAAGTCCGCTGTAAGAGGGGTTGGTCACAACATAGTTAAAGGAGGCCTCCCCCTTTTTATTGCTAAGTGCCAGGTTGGAGAGATGCACATTCTTCATATCCTTATACCTGAGCTCCATTTGCTGAAACAAATCGGGGATAGGCTCGAACGCGAAATGCTGACCCTTGGGCGCTGCAGCAAGTATCTTGTCAAGCACCTCACCCTTGTGTGCTCCTATGTCTATACAATTGCTTGTGCTACTGCAGACCTTGTTGATCACTTTAATAGTCTGAGCATCATACCTCTGATTCTGCGTAAAGTTTATAGGGATTTGCTTGATGATCTTTTTTGCTATGTTCTTCATTAAGTTATTAGAGCTCGGGTGACCTTAATCAGATGCAGCAGCCTTTACACACAAAAGGATGGTATAGCTGTGTGACCAATTAGAGCAAATTTATAGATTTAATACCATGACCAGGTAGAACAAAATGAAGTCGAACACTGAACATTTGGCAACAAACAACGGTCAGGTAAACAAAATCCCCTCTAAACCAAAGAAAACCGTCCGTTTACTCGTCTTACTCACAAAATAACCCGTCTATACATTCCGTTATATCGTCGATAAGGAGCAAATCATGGCAAGGAGTATATTTCATCCATTCCACCTTTTAAGGAGAGCAGTACTTGAATTCTTTCAAATTGTAAAAGAACAGTTGTTTAAGCTATTTTAGGTATAGACTAGCGGCCTGGCTGCCACGCCTCCGACCTGGCAACTTGCTGCATCTTTGTGGTTCAGGTACTATTTCCCCGCATACAGTCCCACCACCACAACTTCCCGGTTCCAGCCTCTGCATTTCCTCCTGCCCCTTGTGCCACGGCACAGCTTTTTAAGTATTCTGGGAAATAAGTTGTTATGGCAAAAAGCAGAAATACAGCTCCGGAAGGGGATAACAGAGATAGGGATGATAAAATACCGGGGGGGCCGGAGACACCCGGTAGCCTGGATATGAACGATTCCCAGAGTGATATGGAACGTTTGAAGCAGGATACATCTTTCGTGGTGCTGCCGGATGTATCGGACATACCAGGACAGGAGCACATTACCAGTGCCGGACCAATGGGAGAAATGAGTGATGTAACTGCATCGTCGGATGACGAAGAAGGTATTTCAGAAGGCAAGGACCTGCTGGCGGATGATGAGGACGTGGAAATAGTAATGGGTACCGAAGCCGATGTGACGAAGGACGACCTTATTCTACTAGGGGAAAAGGATCAGGATATGGATGGTGGCGATGACGAACTAATAGATGCTGAAGGGCTGGAAGACACGGACTTTGAAGGTGATGAACTGAATGAAGCACCTTCAAGCGCCTTCTCTACGGGCGACGACCTTGACATGCCTGCAGCTGACGGGAGCGACCCTGAAGCGGATGCCATGGGGCAAGGCGATGAGGAAAATGACTACTACAGCCTGGGTAGTGACGACAATGATAATATGAACGAGGGTACACCGTAAGTATCGGGCACAGGTTTTATACTTACCTACTTGAAAACATGCAACAACGTATGGAAACTATAACAAGACACCTGGTAGGCGCACCGGGAGACTATGACTACAACTTTACCCGCGGCATCAGCAGCTTTGGGCGATCCAATCCCCATGCGGAATTTGTGGAAAATGTTGCCCTGAGATCACGGACGCTGACCCCGGCCGAAGACCCCGAAGTCGCTCCCATGGACCACACCCGAATGTATAGCAGAACCATAGCAATGGCTGCTACAATGGATGAAGACATAGATGACGACGACGATGATGAAGACGTGGACGCAGACCTGGAAGAGGTAGATCTGGAAGATGAAGAAGTAGATGACGTAAGTGACGAAGAGATTGACGAGGATCTGGACCTGGATGATGACGAAGATGACGATGACGACGATTTAGTATAAACTCCAAATCACAAATTCCAAATTCCAAATCCCAGAAATTCAAATACCAAGGGGCTGTGCCAGATTTTCGACACAGCCTCTTTTTCTTTTTCCCAACTTACATTCAATGTTCAAACTTAGTGGCTTCCGCACGCTGCCTCAGCTTGCTTTTTCTGAACCCATAAAGGAAGTAAATCACCAGGCCAATACCTAGCCAAACGAGAAATCTCAACCAGTTAGAATGGCTCTCTTGAGCCATAAGGTAAAAGCAACTGATCAGTCCGAGCACAGGTATCAACGAAAACTTACGGAGGTAAGTATAAACAGCAATGATTATGGCTACGAGCCAGAAAATTACCATGGGGAAGCTTTCCAAGCTGAGTATCCCTGAGAAATGGTCAGGTACATAGATGATAATGAGTATTATACCCGTGAGTAGCAGCAGAGGGTAAATGTACTGGCCATTTATATGAGGCACGCGGAACCTGCCGGCGGGCCTTCCCGGCTGTTGCTGGAGTACTAGCACTCCCCCACATACGAGCACAAATGCAAACAGAGTTCCGATACTCGTAAGCGCCAGCACTAGTTCGAGGTTCAGGAACAGTGCGGGAACCGCCACCAGGAAACCTGTAAGTATAGTGGAAAACGAAGGTGTTTTATATACAGGATGAATACGTGAGAATATCTTAGGAAGCAATCCATCCCGACTCATACTCATCCAGATGCGAGGCTGTCCTAGCTGGAAGACCAGCATCACGCTCGCAGTAGCAACAATGGCGCTTACAGCCACCACACCCGAAACAAATGTCAGACCTGCCTGGTCGAAGACCATAGCCAGCGGGTCACCTACATTCAGTTTGGTATAGTGAACCATTCCTGTCAACACCAGGGCCAGCACGACGTACAGAACTGTACAGATAATAAGCGAGTAGATCATCCCCCGGGGCAGGTCGCGCTGGGGGTCTTTACACTCCTCAGCAGTAGTAGAGATCGCGTCGAATCCTATGTAGGCAAAAAAGACAGCAGAAACGCCCTTCATTATCCCGGCAAAACCTGTAGGCGTGAATGGTGTCCAGTTGTCAGGGTTGACGTAGTAGGCACCCAATACTATGACTAAAAATACAACCGCCAGCTTCAGCATCACCAGCACATTACTGGCTGCACGGGACTCTTTTATGCCTATGTAAACAATAGCGGTTATGAGCGCGACGATGAGCAATGCAGGAAGATCTATAATCAGTGGCATGCCTAATATCTGCGGAGCCTCTGTCCAGGCCAGGTACCTCGACTGAATAGCCGGGTCAGCAATTAACGAGCCTGCACCCGCAGCCATAGAGGCAGTGGCTTCCAGGAATCCCTGTTTGGCGGTGGCATAGTCCATAGTAAGCCAATCGGGTATATGGATATTCACCTTCGTGAGCAGGTTGGTAAAGTAGTCACTCCAGGAGATCGCCACAGCTATATTGCCAATCGCATATTCCATCAGCAGATCCCACCCAATGATCCAGGCAAATATTTCTCCGAAGGCTACATATGAATAAGTGTACGCACTTCCTGCCACTGGTACGGCTGATGCAAACTCTGCATAGCACAAGGCAGCAAATCCGCAGGCAATGGCGGTGAAGATGTAAAGAAACACGACGCCGGGGCCGCCGTCGTAGGAGGCCTTACCAATGCTGCTGAAGATACCTGCGCCCACTACTGCAGCGATACCCATAAACGTCAGGTCACGCACGCCAAGTACCCTCTTCAGCGCCTCCGTACTACCATGAGCATCCGTCAGCCCCGTTGCTGCTTCCGTTTCTATTTGAGTGATAGATTTTCTTCTAAGTAGGTGTTGCAGCATATCACATCTATTGGACGGTAAAGTAAAACGTTATCTATCAAATATGAAAGGAGACAGATAAGATCGATGGAGTAAAATCCCAAAGGTCAAATTCCAAATTCCAGGAGTAAAATCCCAGAGCTGCTGAGGAACCACAAAATGAGTGTCATTGCGGCGATGAGAAGAGAGAGAAAGCCCAGCAGAATATGCCGCAACCTTCTATTTACGCGATAGCGTAAAATGTCGGTAGCCATGTGATTAGGCTATGAGGGACTCTACAAAATGAACGTCATTGCGGCCATGACCAACGAAATGAAGCTGAAGAAGGTGCGCCGCAACCTTCTATTTACGCGAGAGCGTAAAATGTCGGTAGCCATTTGATTAGGCCATGAGGGACTCTACAAAATGAACGTCATTGCGGCCATGACCAAGGAAATGAAGCTGAAGAAACTGCGCCGCAACCTTCTATTTACGCGATAGCGTAAAATGTCGGTAACCATGTACTTACTCGCGAGAAATAGTTTCCGCTGGACGGAAATAAGAGATCGTGGCATAGCCGATTGAGCTGAAGGGGCTCTCTTCATCGCCACGATGACGGAGTAGAGTGCTGATGCGAGTGATAGTTTCCGCCGAGGCGGAAAATAAAAATAGGCTGTATCGGACTTTGATACAGCCTATTTTACAGTTATACTTTCTACTTCTTCTTTTATCTTATCAGCGTCACGTTCCCTTGTTTGGTGAAGCGCTTGCCTGAGTTGGTTACCGCATCTATCTGGTATACATACACGCCCATTGGCTGAGGAGTCCCTTTGTAGGTACCGTCCCATCCTTCTTCAACATTAGTCGTCTCAAACACCAGGTTACCCCAGCGGTTGTAGATCTTGAAGGCTTTCAATGTAGCAATTCCTCTTTTGTTCAGCTTAAAGATGTCATTAGGCGCAGAACCAGGTGTGAACGCATTGGGCAGGTCCATCACTGTCTCTTCCCTTACCAAGATATCTATCGAGTCGCTGGCTACGCAACCAGCCTCTGTGGTAGTAGTCACAAAGTATCTGGTGTTCACAACTGGTGATGCCAGCGGGTTAGACACTGTTGTGCTGCTAAGCCCCAGTGGCGGGAACCAGGTGAAGTAAAGACCATTGCTGTGCGGATTCATCCTGTGGCTCTCACCAGGGAACAATACTATGGAGTCTCCCAGTTCAAGCACTGCCTCCGGATGTACTTCCAGAGAAGCATAGATCGTATCGAAGCAACCATACTGGTCAGTCACATACACTGTATAATCCATGCCGGTGATCGGATCAGCTACTGGTGTGGAAGATGTAGCATCATCAAGGAATGTGGCTGGTGTCCAGTTGTAGGCCACGCCTCCGTTCGCTATGAACTGTACCGTGTTGTTCGGACATATAGCAGTATCTACTGGCAGAACAGATGCGAAGTCTCCCTGGCGTACAGTTATGTTAACCGTGTCCTTGCCTACGCAACCCTTTGGTGTGTTCACGCTCAGGATAAGCAATGTATCTTCCTGACCTCTAAAGATCACATTCGGTACACTATGGCTGCTGAGGCCACTATTAGGCTCCCAGGTATAGGTGTACTGGTTATACCATCGCGGCTCTACATCAGCAAAGATGAACAGGTCGTCCCACTGGCACTTGGAGGTATCTCTTCCCAGTCTCACGATAGGCACCGGCTGAACCTCTACCTCCATGGTCTTCACAATGTTAGGGCAGGTTGGATAGCTGGCGGTTACGGTGTAGGTGCGCGTGGTATCTGTTACGATGATCGGGTTGATGATCGTAGTATCAGATACGCCAATGGCTGGTGACCACCTGTAGGTGAAGGCAGTGTCTCCCACCGCATACACTTGTACTACTCCACCCTCACATATTACGGTATCATGGATCACAAAGTCATTTGGCAGTGTTCGTATATACATCGTATCTACCTTGCTGCAGTAGCTGGAGTCCACTTTCAGAATGTACATCTCCGTACCTGGTGTAGTAGGGGTGAATGTTGGCTGCAGGGCAGACTGGCTGCTAAGTCCATTAGGATTATCCCAGTTGTAAACATAGAACGAACTCATCGGTGTTACAGAAGCATTTATCGTAATCGGAGTTCCGATGCAGGTTACCCTGTCAGGACCAGCATCTACTATGTATAAGCTCTCCAGCATGTCCAGTGTATCTCTTCTGAAACAACCATTGCTGTCCGTTACTTTCACTATATAGTTCACGCTGCCAGATGGCGTAGCTACAGGTGTAGGACAGTCATCGCAGGATAAGCTATTGCCCGGTGTCCACTCATACTCAAGCGTACCTACACCACCCGTAGCGCCTGCATTCAGCTGGATAGGAACACCCACTGTATTACATAACGTATCAGGTGTCGCATTTACAGTAATGTCAGCGACAAGACCAGTTTGGATAGTATCAGGACAGCCCACACCAACGAATGGGGTCATAACTAAATTATAGTAAGTTGGCACAGCAGGCGCTGGTATGGTAACGATCTGACCCGTAGCTACTTGCGTCCATGTTGGGTCGAACCAGTCATAAGACTGGAAGCCTGGTGGCGCCGTAAACGTGATACCGCCTGTTCCCTCAAGGTCACACGAAGAAACCGGAGCCTCATATGCTCCGCAGGAAATAAGATCAAAATATCCATAACCGAAGTGACCAGATGCAGCACAGTCACCTGTCGCAAAGTCCACTATAACTGTTTTGCCAGCAAACGCCGAAAGGTCTATAGTACCATTAGACCATGGTTTATACCACACATTATTACCCACAGTAGAAAGGGAGAAGCCCGGCAATACACCACCTGCAACAAAGAACTGTTCGGCGCAGTCGTCTTCCACTCCGGTAGCAGAGTCCCTCACCGTTATTTCAAAGCGAGGCTGCTGTGCTACCGGATGGCTTGGATCTTCAAAAACAACTGCGTATGCATATTGGAAGCTGTAGTTATTTGCTCCAACAGGCACGTGAATATAATATCTGGCGCGTTCTGCCTGGGCGCCGGTACCATTATTACCAAGCTTGAAGGAGTAGTTACCACCCCCCGGAGCTACCACAGGAAAACCTCCATAGGCATCAGTACCCGTACCTGAGGTAAGGGTATGCCTGTTATTCACAGGGCCTGACAGTGTGGGGGTGTTAATTGGGCAGCAAGATCCTGTGTAGAACTCCCAATTGGCCAGCGTACCTGTCTCGAAATCGATGTTCGGTGGACAAGGAATTGTTTGGGCCATAGCTGGTACAGTATATAAGGCAAAGAAGCACATGACTAACAGCGCTTTTCTGAATACTGATCTGGTACAAGTAGCAATTGACGACATGGTTTGATTAATTATGACTTACGTAATTATGTATTAAAATTCAATATCTAGGGTCGGGCGCTCCGAAATTAGTTAAAATTCCAGTATTACCCATAATAAAGGAGAACAGAATCGGGCAAAAGTTCCAAATCAGTCAATGAGGCGGTAAAGGTCTCAATACTACTGGGTCATGCTGAATTACTGCACTCCGATATATAAGACGACAGGACATCAAAAAAGGTTGGTGGGATTGCTCAGATTGTTAAACAACGTGTGTGGATATCCGGGAGAAAAAATGGCAGCAATCGCAGTCAGGAATGCCCCAGGATAAAGAGAACAGCGACCAAAAGAAACACCTGTATGTGTCTTGGAGAGGCAGTACCTGAGATGCCCTTGCAGGCTACGCTACAGTTTACACTTCCAGTGACTTCTTCTCCCTATACTCGGTGAGCACAGTATCATACAATTGCTCATATAAGGGAATGATCCTGCTCTTCTCGAAGGTCCGGGCGTGGGTGATGGCTGCGTCCTTAAACTGCTGCAGCGTGTCGTCGTCCTGCAGAATCTTAAGGGCGTGACCTGCCATGTCACTCACATCGCCAATTGGGGAAAGGAAACCTGTCTTGCCGTGGATGTTGATCTCAGGCAGACCTCCGGCGTTGGTGGAAATTACAGGCACCCCGCAGGCCATTGCCTCGAGCGCGGAAAGTCCAAAGCTTTCATATTGCGATGGTAACAGGAAAAGATCTGCAATACTTAGTATCTCATCCATCTGGTCCTGCTTACCCAGAAAACGGATATCATTGTTCATAGACAAGGAACGGCAGAGTTCCTCAGCGTTCTGCCGCTCAGGGCCGTCACCGATCATTAGTAGCTTGCTGGGCATCTGCTCATGCACTCGCTCAAACACTCTGATTACGTCCTCCACGCGCTTCACCTTCCTGAAGTTGGATACGTGAGCCAGTATCCGCTCCCCATTGGGCGCGAGCATTTTCTTAAAGTGCAGCTTATCCGTCTGATGGAACCGGCTGGTGTCCACAAAGTTGGGGATCACCTGTATGTCTTTGTCGATTTTGAAGTGCGAGTAGGTCTCCTCACGCAGGTTGCTGGAAACAGCCGTGATGGCATCAGACTCATTGATGGAAAACGTAACCACCGGCGCATAGGTCTGGTCGCGGCCTACGAGGGTGATGTCCGTACCATGCAGGGTGGTAATAAAAGGTATGTCCCTGCCCTGCTTCTTCAGTATCTCCCTTGCAAAGTAGGCAGCACTGGCGTGAGGAATGGCATAGTGCACATGCAGCAGGTCCAGCTGATGATTGCTGATCACATGCACCATCGTGCTGGTAAGGGCAGTCTCGTATGGCGGAAAATCGAACAGGGGATAGTGCTGAACGGTGACCTCGTGGTAGTATATATTAGGGTGAAAGCTCAGGCGTACCGGCTGCTGGTAACTGATAAAGTGCACCTCATGACCTTTTGCCGAAAGCGCCATTCCCAGCTCTGTAGCAAGCACTCCACTACCACCAAACGTAGGATAACAAACTATACCTATTCTCATGTTCTGATAATCTGACGCAAATATCAGGTATTGACCTTTACCTGCCTAAATGGGATGATAAGGAATAGTAATAGTTGAGGATTGGAGAAGTGGTGAAGTTGAGGAGTTGAGAAGTGGAGAAGTGATGAAGTGAGATAGTTTATAGGATCGTAGCGCCAAGCTTTAGCATTCTTCAATCCATGGCGCTTCTAAGGCGCTTCGAAGGCAGTTTAAAGGCGGATCAAAGGCAGGATATCCTACGTGCCTTTATGATTTCACTAATATGTTACCTCTATCAAATTACAAAAAACATAAAGGTACCTGGGATATCAGTGGATCTTGACTGGATCTGCACTGGTTCTGCACTGGTTCTACACTGGATCTTGGCGGTACCGTGCAGGTCATAAAAAAGCACCGGCATGCATGCGCACAAGATTTAATAATATCCTACACCCCCTTCGCGTGGGTGATCAGGTAGGCGCGTACCATGCCTGCCTGCTCGTCAGTAAGCTTTGAGCGCTTTACCATCCTAGGCAATACTGCCTCCCATTTGTCTACATCTCTGCTCTCCGGTGTAAAGAGTTTATGGCACTTAGCGCAGTTGCTCTCCCATATTCTTTTTCCCTCGCCCATCTGAGCTTCAGTGTACATCTTCCTTGCCTCCGCTACGCGAACCTCCGGTGTAGCTGCGCTGCTGCCAGGTATAGCGGCTGTCTTTTTTGCAGACGAACAATTGACCATAACTATGGAAAGGAATGCCAGGACCGATAGTGTAATAATTTTCTTCATCTTAGATCTTTATTCATGGTAAAAATAAGATTTGTTTCTTCTTATTCAATATTCTGGTCAGGCCGTGTATTTTTAGGTGATGAAATATTGGTTACTGCTCTCCTTTCTTCTGATTACCAGCCTCACAACAGTACACGCCCAGGACTCTGCCTCCTTCCGCAAAATAGCCAGCGAGATAATGCTGAACGGCACATGTTATGAAAGTCTGCGAACGCTCTGCAAAACAGTAGGTCACAGGCTTAGTGGCTCGCCGCAGGCACAGCAGGCTGTGGAATGGGCACAAAAGGAACTCCGCGCCGCCGGGGCTGACAGGGTGTACCTGCAGCCTGTGGATGTACCCAAATGGGTAAGGGGAAAGGAAAGCCTGAAGATAACGATGGCGAACAAGCCAGGAATGAAAGAGGTGCCAATGCTTTCGCTGGGGAACTCCCACGGCACGGATGGTAAGGTAGTAGCCGCAAGCGTGGTGATGGTGAATGACTTTGCTGCCTTCCATGCGCTAACGAAGGATGACGTGCAGGGCAGGATCGTCTTCTTCAACTACCGCTTTCCACAGGAATTGATAAATACCTTCGAAGGATACGGTGCAGCAGGCCCCTACAGGTGGCACGGGCCCAACATGGCTTCCGCTAAAGGCGCAGCAGCCGTGATCATAAGGTCCATCTCCACTGGTCTGGACGATGCACCACATACCGGGTCTTTAAGATATGCCGACACAGTCAAACCAATACCTGCAGTGGCCATAGGCAACACCACAGCCGATCTGCTGGAGGCAGCCTGCCTGACAGGTAACGCAAAGGCGGAGTTGCAGTCGGAATGTAGAATGGTAGATACTGTTCGCTCTTACAATGTAATCGGGGAGCTGAAAGGAACAGACCACCCTGATGAGATAATAGTGGTGGGTGCCCACCTGGACTCATGGGATGTAGGCGAAGGTGCCCACGACGATGGTGCCGGATGTGTGCAAAGCATAGAGGTGATAAGAACTCTGAAGGCACTGGGAATGAAACCAAAGAGAACAATCAGAGCCGTGCTGTTTATGAATGAAGAGAATGGATTGCGTGGCGGATATGCTTATGCCGACAGCGCGAAGGCAAAAAGTGAGCGACATATACTGGCTATGGAGAGTGACGCCGGCGGCTTTACACCAAGGGGCATTGGGCTGGATATGGAGTGGAGCAAGCGGCAGTTCATCAAAAACTACAGGCACTTGTTCCTGCCTTACGGCATCTACGACTTTGACCAGGAAGAAGGCGGCGCAGACATCACTCCACTGAAACGAGCAGGCGTACCAGTATCAGGCCTCATACCTGATCCGCAAAGGTACTTCGACTTCCACCATACACCCCAGGATGTGTTTGAAGCAGTGAACCACCGTGAGCTGAAGCTGGGAGCAGTAGCCATGACGCAATTTGCCTATCTGATCTCCGAGGTAGGGTTGAAGTAGTTGGTAGTTATTGGTAATTAGTGCTATTAATCGTTGGAACTAAAGGATTCTATATTAGGCAAGCTACTGCGGAAAACTTCTGCTCTTGTAGCAGTCATCATCATCGTACTCACGTGCCTGGTAGCGGTGTTTGCTTACCTCATTGCTCCGGATGGCACTCCTTACGCCAACCGCATGATAGTGGAGCTTGGAGCCAAGCAGCCAGGCTTTGAGCGGCAGCTCCTGATGGTACCAAAGTCTTTCAAACAAGAACAGCCATCCACCATACGGCAGTGGTTTGCCGGCAAGCCTTCCGACCACACAGCAGTGCCGCTGAATAAATACTGGTGGAGCAGCAGTCAACTGCATATTGAACACTACATAGACGACGACCTTGCTGATACATTGCACTATTCACTAACGACACTGGTACCGGAAGAACATAGGCACCTGAGCGCACAGGAACAGATGCAATACGTGGAGGAGGAGCAGATAGTCCATGCGAAGTTCTACCTCGGCACCGACAGGTACGGCAGAGACATCCTGTCAAGACTGATCGTGGGCTCACGGGTGAGTATAGCAGTAGGCCTGGTAGCGGTGATACTGTCACTATCCATAGGCATATTCCTTGGTTCACTTGCCGGCTACTTTGGGGGCATCATCGACAACACCGTCATGTGGATCATCAATATCCTTTGGGCCATCCCTACCCTACTGCTGGTATTTGCCATTACACTTACTGTTGGCAAGGGCTTCTGGGAGATCTTCATTGCAATCGGTTTGACCATGTGGGTCAGCGCCGCCCGTCTGATACGCGGACAGGTAATGGTGCTAAAGGAAATGGAATACATTACTGCGGCGCGTGCCTTGGGTCTCGGGGACATGCGCATCATTTTCCACCACATACTCCCCAATATCGCAGGACCCATAATGGTAATAGCCGCCAGCAACTTTGCCACTGCCATACTGGTAGAAGCCGGATTGAGTTTCCTTGGTATCGGCGTGCAGCCGCCGCAGCCATCATGGGGGCTGATGATAAAAGAGCATTACAACTTCCTGATCACAAACCGGCCATTGCTGGCGATTATACCCGGTCTTGCCATCATGCTGCTGGTGTATGCATTCAATGTATTGGGAAATGCACTGCGGGATGTGCTGGATGTAAGAAGTTAGCTACTTGCCCAGCCGCTGGATGATCCACATCATACCCGTAAGTAATAGGCTGGCAAGTATCATGGTGGTGATGGGTATATACAGCCTGAAGTTCTCTCGCTCTATACGTATATCACCGGGCAACCTACCAATGAATCTGAGCTTATCACCAAATAGCCAGATGATTACACCTGCAAGGACTATTAATATTCCGACAGCGATGATAAGCTTACCCGTACGGTCCATAGTGCAAATTTATGGAAGTATATAAAGGATGGTATGATGGTGGTAGTACGATTAACACCATGCCGTTAACTACTTCATTACTTTTACAACATCAAAAACTTACCAGATGAATGCAATAGGACTAAACGATCAACCATCTAAAGAACTGGCAGCCAAACTCAACACCCTGCTGGCTAACTACCACGTATTCTACATTAACGTAAGGGGCTACCACTGGAACATTAAGGGTGAGAAGTTCTTTGAGCTGCACGCAAAGTTCGAAGAGTTGTACAACGACGTAGTGCTGAAGATAGATGAGATAGCAGAGCGGATAAAGACACTGGGTGAGACTCCGCTGCACACCTATACCGACTACCTGCAGCAATCTGCTATAACGGAAAGAAAGAATATTTCAGCAGGCAAAGAAGCTGTGCAGGATATACTGGATGCGCTAAAGCAACTGCTGCTCCTGGAACGGGAAATACTGAAGAAGAGTGCTGACAACGGCGACGAGGGAACCAATGCACTGATGTCGGACTACATAAGACAACAGGAAAAAATGGTGTGGATGTATAATGCCTACCTATCCTAACTGACACGATTACTTTTTGGGGCACAGCTTTATGCTGTGCTTTTTTATGCCATAACAGATATCATCCCCAGCGCTACCTTCCCTAATTCCTGAGCTCCGGTGATAGTCACCTTTTCCAGGGCTTCCTCTGGTCTCATCCCCTTGCTGAACAAACGCCACGCAGTATCAGGATCTATCTCAACAACCGACATAGGCTCCACTCTTGTTGTATGCCTTAGCACCCAACCCTCCTCGGTCTTGTTGATATGCCATTCGCCGCCAAGTTCTGTAGTTACCCGCACCATCACACTGGTGCCGGTCACTGCATCCACATATTTATACGTCTGCGGCAGCGCACACATAAAGGTGTTGATGAACGGGTAGAAAAGCTCACGTGTCATTAATCCAGGCCGATTCAAGGCATCCCTTATCTGCTGCTGGTGTATCCACTTTTCAGTATACTCCCGCGCTATGTGGAACCAGTTCTTTGATATCTCTTCTCCAGCCCATGCTACTGAGAATACTGCATCGTCCCAAGGGTCCAGGCCGCTGAGTGTGTTATAATATTCTTTCCCGGTCGCCTCCAGCAGGTCGGTGATGACCCGCGGGCTAAGACGCCGGGCTGCTGCAATCCATTCGGCATTCAGGTCATTCAGGTACGCAACCAGGTCCTGGTATATTTCTATCTTCTCAGGCTTCTCTCCAAAATAGTTGTCCCTCATAAACGATAACGTCCGGAGGTTGCCATCCAATAAATGCGCAGCCACATCCTTCACCGCCCACTTACGGGCAATCGTTGGCTGTTGCCACTCCTCGTCGGTCAATGACCGCAGTAACTCTATCAACTTATCATCCAGAACAGGAAAGAGGTGTAAAACTTCTATGGGTGTGACATGATGGATCATAGCTACACGCAATTAAAGAGAAATAGTAGTTGCATCGATCTTCTGCAGTATGGTAAGATCAGCAGGAGCGTATGCCCGCTCTTGTGGAAGCTCAATGTGGTCGACCATGTTGGCAGATAACAGGTTCTGTTGCTTTACCACGTAAGGGGTGATGTTTTCAATCTCAAGGATCCATTCTTCGTTGAACCTCCGCTGCACCTCTCCCTTGATGCCGATCTTAGCCGCACGACGGTCTGTCTTGTTGCCATACAGATCGTGATAGGCTTCCCACTGCACGTGAATATCTGAATCAGCCAGCTTGTCCTTCCAGACTTTACTAGTTCCGTAGATTTCCTTGTAAAAAGTAGACATTACAGCATACTCCAGTATCTCATCGAAACCTGAGCGCTTCATCTTTATAGCAAGCACATTTTCTTGATTTTGGTGCTGAGCCCAGCCTGAATAGTACATCATCCAAAGGAAGCTAGGCTTTAGCCAGGTCATCCGGTTGAAGTCGTAATCAGGCCCGCCAAACTTCTGGTTGGCTACGGCATACTCGGCAATACTATCCTTAAATGCCTGATAAACAATGATCCAGTCTTTGCTAAACTGCGCTATGATGAACTTGCCCGAGGCCGGTAGGTGATGTTCGTGCTGTTCGTAACTTTCCAGTTTTAGCATAGAAGGTGATTGCCTTGGAAACCAGTTAATAAAAATGTGCCATTTGCGCGCTCCTCTATGGCATAGATTTTCAATACGGTACAGTAAACCCACCTATGGATAGCGATAAAAACAAAGCATCTGTTCCGCCAGAGCAGAATGAAGGTATCAAAAAAGATCTTGAAGAGCAGGTTTCTTTTGATAAGGTAGAAGACGCAGAAGAGATGTTCGTCTTGGCCAAAGATAGATTGCTACACGTAAACGACTGGCACCAGGTAAACGAAAACATCAATTCTAAGTTCCAGATAATAGATCAGGAAGGAAATGAGCACCACCGGCGCGCGCATCAAGGCGACATTATAGCAATAGAGATACCCGGACCCGGATCTGTGACAGGCGAGGGAAAGGACTGGGTGAAAGTGGAAGCGGTAGAATATGACGACTACCCGGATGACAACAAAGAGTGCATAGCCATGAGACTGAGACCAGTGCCAAACCCAACCTCCGAGGACCAGTCTGTAGCTCACTTCTTTACTAATGCAGCTACAAGCACATTCGTTATAGAGCGAGACCATAACACAGTGACTGCCAGATACTTTGGCAGGAACGAGAAGCCCAACGTGCAAGCAGAAAACGTGGTAGACAAGGTGCGTAACACAGTAGTGGGCATTTCAGCAATGCTTGGCCTGTCGGATGTACAGTGGGATGGACTTATAAAAGGGTTTCTTGACACAGGGGATTGATGCCTCTATAGGGGCATTTATATAATTGTTAGGGCAGGGTTCCTTTACCACCATAAATAAGCAGAACTTTGCACCCCTCTGGAAAAACGGTTATGAGTTCGAAAGAAAGGATTGTTTTACTACTACTTGCCGGTATCAACTTTACGCACATCATGGATTTTATGATCATGATGCCGCTGGGGAATTACCTGATGCCCTACTTTAATATATCCTCCCAACAGTTCTCCATGCTAGTGGCTGCATACACTTTCAGCGCCGGCGCTTCCGGGTTCTTTGCAGCGTTCTTTGCGGACAGCTATGACAGGAAAAGGATATTGTTGTTTGGCTACATCGGATTCTTACTTGGCACATTGTGCTGTGCCCTTGCACCAACCTACCTGTTCCTGTTCGCGTCCAGGATAGTGGCTGGGCTGTTCGGCGGGCTAATTGGCGCGCAGGTACTTTCTATTGTATCTGATCTGATACCCTATGAAAGAAGAGGTATGGCAATGGGCTGGGTGATGGCCTCCTTTTCAGTGGCTTCTGTGTTCGGGGTGCCTTTTGGTTTGTATGTAGCTAATCAGTTCAACTGGCACGGACCATTTTTCTTTGTGGTAGGCCTTGGAGCACTACTAGTACCAATGATTATGGGGTATCTGCCAAAAGTGGATGCTCACCTACGTACCCGTACGAAGAAGATTTCCCCGCTGGAACTGATAAAGGGAATAGGCAGAGACGAGAACCAGCGTCTCGCACTGGCCCTATCAGCTTGCCTTATGCTGGGTCATTTCATGATCATTCCGTTTCTTAACCCATTTATGGAGTTCAATAAAGGCTTCAGCAAGACGCAGACACCATTGATGTATATGGTAGGAGGTGCATTGACGCTGGTCAGCTCTCCCATATTGGGAAGAATTGCTGACAAGGTTGGTAAGACCAGGCTGTTCGTGATACTGGTGATGCTTGCAGTGATACCTATTGCACTGATAACAAACCTTCCGGACATTCCGTTCTACCTGGTGCTTTGTATTACCGGTTTCTGGTTTATCGTTTCTTCGGGTCGAAGCATACCAGCTCAGGCAATGATCAGCAATGTGGTGGAGCCGGAACGCAGAGGCAGTTTCATGAGCTTCAACTCCTCAATACAGCAGATATTTGTAGGTATTGCATCAGTTCTCGCCGGCTTCATTGTAGTTAATACTCCTTCTCAAAAGGTGCTGAACTATGAAGTAACAGGATATATCAGCATAGGTATTATTCTCTTCAGCATAGTAATAGTTACCCGTCTAACGAACCGGATGAAAAAAAAGGAACTCCAAACTGTGGCTAAAGAAGCTCCCGCCGAAGCTGAGGGGGTACTATAAAGCTAGCGGCAGCTACTTTCCCATACTCGATGCAGCAATGCCAGGTTGTTAACTGCTGGTTAACGGCTTGCAAATGAGTTGTTAATCACACCACCCGCCTTGTTGCAGACTTTAAGACAAGTAATTTTAAAGTCAGGAGATTAGGAGAACATATAAGGAGAGAAATATTGCGCTAAGAATTATCATCGCTGCAATGGAATACAGCGCAAAGATGAATCTTAGCGCTTTCCTGACCTCTCTCCTAAACACCAAAAAACAAAACAAATATGGAGAAGACTCAGCACGCATTACTATTGAAACCAGGGAGCTTAACGCTTTATCACAACTGGGAGCGAAGTCAGCTGCTGCTGATTGCAGAAGATACTATCGGTTTTATGAACCGTATCCTATGTTCTGTAGAAGGTGAAAAAACCCGGGCTAACGAAAAGATTATTAAGCAGCGGTTTGAGTTCAACTCATTTTACATGAAGATCTACAATGCTGACTGGAAGACAGAATACTTTTCTTTAGCTAACGGAATCGATTGGCTGGCGTTTAGAAACATTACAGAAGAAGACGATGCCACAAACAATAATATCAAAAGGCTCACGTTTAACTTTAATGTATCCTCCAGCACAACTGTGACATCCGGAGAGGTTTTTCATGAGTACTTTGAAATGTATATACCCAAAGAAAAATTAAACAGTGTAAAGAAGGCTATACAAAGATTGGTGGATGTAGCGAAGGAAGAAAAGGCTGAAACTATTTGCTAACAAAACAAAAACAACACCCATGAAAAGGTTCCTCATTTTACTTGTGCTATGCATAGCAGTTGGCGGAAAGAATTAGTAACGATATTATACCAGACAAACAAAGAAAAACCCCGGAGATTCCGGGGTTTTTCTTTTGACACAACGTATGGCAGAACCTCAAAACACATCTGATCTGCGTTAAATACCTATACGCTTAAATACAACAAAGCCCAGGCAGAAGCCCGGGCCCGTTATCACTAACTGTTACCTATCTTTTATTGATCTTAATTGTTTCATTATTGTTACTGTCCATATACTTGATCAGGTAAATACCCGAAGCAAGTGTTGTCATATCGATCTGAGCAGTGCCTGATACTACACTTACCGCCTTGATCGTCTTTCCGGTTACGTCTGTAAGAATTATTGTCTGATTATTCCCAGTTGCACCCGATACTGTTACCGTTACCTTATCTGTTGCAGGATTAGGGAATGCATGTACTGCAAATCCATTACCCTTAAGTGTTGCTGATACAACCTTAGAATAGGTTGCAGTACCCGCTGCATCCATCATCTTAAGGCGGTAATAGCTGGTGCCGCTGTATGGACGCTCATCCCAGAAGCTATAAGCCGATCCTGTAGCGTTTGCCTGCACTGTTCCCAGTGTGGTAAAGTCATTGCCGTCAGCACTTCTTTCAACCTCAAAGTAATCTCCGAGGTCTTCAGATGCTGTAGTCCAATCTACTCTGTGCCTTGAGCCCACATTGGTTGCTGTAATATCAGCAAGTCTCACAGTAAGAGGCGTACCACTTATATTCACTTGTACGTTTCCACTATTCGTATTGTAGCCATATACCACGATGAAGTATTCAACTCCCTGTGTCAATGTAGTCGTTGCTACAGCCTGATTCGCCAGCGTTCCGCAATTATCGTCATCGCAGACAACCTCTGTGAATGGACCTGTACAACCTGCCGCCGACGTAAATACCCCTAAGGTGTTGTCGGTAATATCAGACAAAGGCGCAACTGACTGACACGTTGAAATAGTATAGCTACCAGTAGTAGGTGGAATAAAACTAAACCAAATGCCTTTATGAGAATTGGCCTGGCAGGTTATGGCAGGATCTGAGACATCATTTGCATTTACATTGCTGTATGCTGCCGTAGTGTAAGGACCGGCAGTAGGGATAACCACTGCACCAGAACAAAAGTCGTTCTGTGGGCCTGTTGTGAAGCTGATGGTGCTCCAGCTAGAGAAACTGCTAGCACATGCTGTACGGGCATGGAAGTAGTACAGAGTGTTTGGGCTGAGACCCGTAGCATTGTAAGTGGTGCCAGAAAATGGTGTACCAGCAACTGAAGGTGCGGTTGCAGATTGATCCAGAACATATTCGTACCCGGCACCACCTGTAACAGGAGCCCAACTAATATCTGCGGAAGAAGCAGTAATGTTTGTGGGTATTGCAAGCACTGGCGCCGAACAGCTTGGCGTTACCTCAAGTGCAAAATCATCAAAGCTCAGATACCATGGAGTTGTGTTAGGGGAAGCACTGTTGATTCCAAAATTATAGGTACCTGTAACCGATGGAGTGAACGTGTATTTAAACAACTGGTAAGCACTGTTTGATGGGACATACCCTGCCTGTAGCACATTAGTCATTGCCGTAGCGGTGGCAGATGTCCCATATGCTACATCCATCGTGAAATTGACAGGAGTAGTTACAGACTTATTCATCATGTAAAATGAAAAATCATATGAGGTGCCAGCTTGCAGATCAAACGCAGGAGTAAAGACCCAAGCTGTTGTATTGTACATTGTATACAAATAGCTTGTGCCGTTCCGGGGTGAGCGACGTATGTCATTGGTAGTTGTAGTTCCAGGACTGTTTGTTCCTGTTAACAATTCGCGGGTCCAGCAGGCGGGAAAAATGTTAGCACCTGTAGTCGTTAAAGACTCAAATCCTTCTGTCCATGGAATAGGCGGAGTAGAGAACACCACGCTGGTTGCGTTCTGTGTCCAATCCTGACCCCCTCCCTGTGAACAGGTTACCTGAAGTCTATAATGAGTAGTAGCGCTGATACCAGGTACAGTGTAAGGAGCATAGCCTGCCGTAGCAGGTCCGATGTCGGTAAAGCTTATTCCATCGCTGCTTTCCTGCCACTGGAATGTAAGTCCTGTAACACCCGTAGTATGGCCAGTGGCCGAAAGAACAAATGGAGAGCCGGTGCAGGCAACACTTAATACCGATGCAGCAGATGTGCCTGCTACTGGTAAACCTGTGCAGAAGTTTCCTGCATTGATGGTAATCAGATAGTCTTCGTACTCACCATATACAGTACCGGTGTTACATGCGGATGCCGCAGTAATGCCACTCTGATTTGCGGTGCGCACGCGCATCCTGGTAATGCCTGTCAATGCATTAGCGTCTATTACCACATTCCCTGTAAAATAGTACTTCTGTGGTAATGGCGTAAGTCCACTAGAGCTACCCAGGCTCGTGTATTCCGAAGCATCGAAGGTTCCGCTGTGGTCATAATCTATCCACACTCCTGCGCTTGCAGGGTTGGAGTTAACATTGCCTTTTACAACCATTGGAATTACCTGCGCCTGAGTAACGGTAGCAAGCGAGCCCAAAGAACCGTAATCAGTATATCCTCCACTTGCACAGAAACCAGAAACATTGCTAAGGAGGTCGAAACCTACGCTATCGATACCCTCGTTGGTACAATTGCTAACCGGAATACAGTAGCAGTTATAGAAGGGATGCATTGTCATAGACCATGGGTTAGTTACATCCTGCAAACCGCCGTTGATACATGTTGTAACGAAGCGGTAATCGGTGGGGACGGTAATACCACCTGCTACCGTATATGACGGCGTGTTGTTGGTGCCCGGAGCTGGATCCCATGAACTCGTACCAGTATTGTAAACCTGCCACTCCCAGCTAATGCCTGGATTGAAAGAATAACCCGTTGCGGTAAGAGTAAAATCTACCCCCGAACATGCAGCTGTAGGACCAGCTATTGTAACAGGATCAGGTTGTCCTGAACATGCGGCAGGAATATCTTCAACAGAGACGTCATCAATATAAAGATAATAGCCATCGAGCCCCCCCGGTGGCACCTGAAAGGCGATAAATACTGTTCCTGAAAAGGCGCTCAAATCAATAGAATCTTTCAGGTAGGTTGTATTTGACACAGCCGTAAGCGGTTTCAAAACCGTGGTAAAATCTGCAGGACTGTTGCCGGTTGTTGATAACAATATTGTATAGTCGTTAGGTTCCCCGGTAGTCCTAGCCCGATACCAATACTTCAGCTCCTGATTTCCTGTTAGGTTAATGGCAGGGGATATCAGCCAGTCATCATTGGCTCCTGCGTTAAAGTCTGTATAGATTTGCGCCTTTATAGACCCGCTGTGTGCATACGTTGTTGAACTGGTAAAAGTCCATGTGTCACCATCTGCATTTGCATTTACAACTTTCCAGCAAGATAGCGTCGGAGAGCCGGATTCGAAGTCCTCGGTAAAAGGAAATATAGTCACAACAGAAGGAGTCACCGTGTAAGTGGTGAAGTCCTGTTGGCCTCCGTTCGTACAAGTAATGGTAAAACGATAGTCCGTAGGAGTGAATACACCCATTGTATTCGTATAAGATATATCATTATTGACGCCCGGTGCCGGAATCCAGGAACTGGTAACATTATCATAAACGTGCCACTCATACGTAAGTCCGGTAACGCCGCTAGTGAAGCCGCTTGCGTTGAGAGTAAAGCCACCACCGGTGCAAACACTGCTTGGCCCGGTAATAGTACCGGCAGAAGGCTGTGAACCACAAATACTACCCGCATTGATATTAATCAGGTAGTCTTCATACTCACCATATACCGTACCGGTATTACAAGCCGATGTGGAGGTAATGCCCGAATTGTTAGCTGAACGGACTCGCATCCTTGTAATACCTGTAAGAGCTGTGGCAGGGACTATTATATTTCCTGTGAAGGCAAATGTGTCGGGCGGTACAATACTACCTGTGTTGCCTAAACTGGTATATTCATTAGCATCAAATGTTCCGCTGTGATCGTAGTCTATCCAAACTCCTGCATGGTTTCCACCTACATCATTTACACGTGCAGAAACGGTTATCGGAAGTACCTGTGCTTGTGTTACAGTAACTAGAGCACCCAAAGCGCCATAATTTTCATAACCCGTGCCGCAATAAACGGAAGAATTATTTAAAACATCAAAAGTCACGTTTACTATACCCTCATTTGTACAATTACTAGCAGGAGTACAATAGCAGTTATAGAATGGATTTACAGTTAGCGACACAGCATTAGTGGTGTCATAATTTGAACCGCAACCTATTACCAGACGATAGCTTGTCGCGACATTGATACCGCCGGTAACAACATAATTTGGGCTGGTTCCTCCAGTTGGAGTCCAGCCACTCCCATTGTCAAACTGCCAGTCGTAAGTCAGACCAGAAGCAGCAGTTGCGCCGGTAGTGCTAAGTGTAAATGTCGTATTCGGACATACCGCACCACCCGCTACTGGGGCACTTGCAGCTGCAACTCCCGCAACTGGCGTTCCCGAGCATGCCGTTCCAGGAATGTAATTAAACCTTACGTTAGGCTTGTCCGACAGTACTCCAACACTATATGTAAAAGTAGGATCAAATCCTCCTGTAGCTTGTGAGCATATTCCTTGGTCATTAGGCGCATCTCCCCTAATGAAACTCGCCCCGTTCGTGCTCGAACTCACCCTAACCCCTCCATAGGGAGTACCAAAAGGATTACCTGGTGTAGTACATATATCTACCACTACATTGGACGTTCCGTCCCAGATAAAATTGGTTGTAAAAGGTATCATATCAAAACTGCCAGCGGTTGTCACCGTTGGTGTATAGTTGAAAGGTGCTACCACAGTAGTGAAGGCAGTAGTGGCAGGATCAACATACGTTGCCGCATCGGCCTGGGAGGTATGGGCCAGCTTTATAGTATAATTCGTCAATGTACCTGGACTCTGTGACACATCAAATCCAAGGGACGTAAGGCTACTACCTGCAGTTAATCCTGCATTACTTAGCTCGGTAGCAGTGTAAACGGTTTGGTAGTGCATCCCGTTGTAATAATCATCCACCGGATCTGCACCAGTCCCATCTGTGTTCGTCGTTCCAGTCCCTATGGTAATAAACTGCGCATTTGTCTGCAGCGTCATCATAAGCAGGAACAATAAACCAATAATACGGACAGACCCATACTTAAGTAATTTTCTGTTCATAAGTTCAGTTTGTTGCCTACTCTAAATAGGTTTTCAGCGTCCCCTTGCCTACTCTAATTGGTTTTCGGCTTCCCCAGGCGATCTCTCGTTGATATTTTCAAATCTATCTGTCCGGCAAAAAAGAACAGATGTAAATAAACACAGATAAAACACCCTTTAGTATTAATATACCCGTGACAAATACACGACATTATGTGTCATAATGATTATCAATATGTTTACCAATTGTCATTTCAATACATATAATGCAAATGGGTGTGTTTGATCTTGGTGAAAATCAATGCGGCATCAGTGATAGATGTAAGATATCGAAGCGCAAGAGGTAATAAGTATGGAGTTGCCGAACTCACTAAGCAGGGACAAGCTCTTCGAATATCTGCAATTCTGTCATGCCGAGCTTCTTGTTGAGACGTTGCTGCGTACGACGGACGGAATCAGGAGAGATGCCCAGCATGTTTGCCTTTTCCTTTACAGACAGCCCGAGTTTTGTAAGCGCCAATATCCGGATCTCTGCTGGGGTGAGAGAGGGGAAGCGCTCGTTGAGCTGCATAAAAAACGTGGGGTGGACTCGGGTGAATACCGTTTTGAACTCAATCCAGTCGTCATCGGTTAAGATAGTAGCTTCCTGAAGCTTACGTAGTGTCTCGATTTTCTCCTGAGCTATCGGACCGTCTGGTGCGTTGTGAAGCTGGTCAAGCTCTGCAGTAAACTGTTCTATTAACTGGTTCTTCTGCCGAATACTTTCCATATATGTATTCAGTAATGTATTTGCATGTTCCAGCTCTTCCTCAGAATGTCTCTTTTGCAACTGGAGGATTTCCATGTCTTTTCTTTGTTTCAGCCTAATCTTCCGGATCGTCTGCCATCCTGCGATTATCAGCAACAGGGCCATTGCAATAGCGCCATTGCGGATCAACAGCTGTTTGTGACTCTCACTTTCTAACAATCGAATATCTGCAAGGTGAGCTTCAGTCTGTGCCTTGTTCCTGGCTCTTTCCAATGCTGTTTTATCATTGTCATTTGCGACCCTATCCCTATAAGAAATAAAGGAATCAGTGAATTTAAGAGCCGCTTCATAGTCTCCGCGATGTTTGTAGAATGCCGCAAGGTCTTTGTATAATAAACTGAAAAGTCGCGGATCCTTGGTGGCATAGACCAACTGTCTCCCCCTATCGAGCATAAAAGACGCTGAATCTTCATCTCCTTTCTCGAAATAGATATGAGAAATGAGTAAGGCAGCGTTCGCGGCGCTCTTGCCCTGATTGTTGTTACTGCTTATGTTATAGTCTGCCAACAAGTAGGTAAGTGCTTCGTCTGAGCGGTTAAGCTTGTAATAGATATAGCCGAGGTTGCCTGCTAAGATTCCAATCCAGGCGCTGTCGCGAAGCTCGGAGGCAACCTCGAGTGCGCTAAGACAGTGTGTAAGGGAGGTATCATAGTGCTCGCGGTCGCGGTAGCAGAGGCCAAGGGTGTTGTATATCTCAATCAGGTTACTCTTGCGGGAAACAGGGAGTGACAATGCCTGCTTTAAGTACAGGATTGTTTTATCCAGTTCTCCGAAGTGATAGTAAGCATTACTGAAGTTTGAAAGCAGTTCATCGGCATTGGGGAACTGCTGGTAGCCAATGGCTTCTGCAGCATTATGGGCCTTGATCAGGTGTTCGAAAGCTAAGGGGTAGTTATGAGCTGCGAAAAAGTACCATATTCCCTTGTAGAAGAGGATCTCTGTCTGTAGCACCTCAGGTGCATCATCCAAATTGGAAGCCTCTTCGAAATAAAGCAAGGGTTTGTTGTCATTCCAGAGGTGCCTGTCATAGCAATACTTACCCTTAAAAAAGAGAGCACAGGACCTAAGGGAGGGAGATCCTTCTTCCAAGGCAACCTCTTCCATACGGGTTAGCTCGGAGAAAGCCTGGGCGGAGTCCATGGTACGAATGTGCGCGTTATAAACCTGGAAAACGGCTGGTATAACCCTGGATTCCGGAACGGTGGAAAGTACCTCAGTATGGTCGGCAAGCAGATTGGTGGATGGGAGGCTGACACACATTAATAATATTAGTACCCATCTGACGAAGGGTGACCTAAATAATGAATGACAGGTAGCGGGATTCATAGTATCTGGGAGCTAAGGTACTTATTATAGTTAATTGGCTATAAGGTTAAGCTAAGGGTGAGTAATAACCTGACAACCCTTTGACAAAAGACAGGGTACTGGTTGGCAACTGGTTGGGTACTGGTTGTCTGGTGGCAGGAAGTGTAATGAGGTGGAGCAGGAAAACATGCGCCTAAACGACTATGAGCGAAGACATTACTTCCCCGGAACTGGCGGGAGTGGCAAATACAGCGCCTACATTTGGCTATTTACTATAGCGGTGGAGATATCTGCTTCTATCGCAAGGACTTTGGGGTGGATTCCTTTCTCGTCGTCAAGAAAATGAAATGCTAAGGTAGAGGGGTCAATAAGCATGGTGTGGACGAAAATATCAGACCGGGATATGCCTGAGGCCATGTTGGGGTAAAGAATGGTGACGCTGTAGGAAGCGGGACGATCATCGTCTGTGTCGGGTTCTATACGGATGTCGATGAGACCTGAGGGAGAATCGAGGCTGAGTTCGATGGGTGGCTGCATGGGGTAAAAATACGAGGTTGAAAGCTGTTTTTGGTTCCGAAACCCCAAAAAAAGAAATGCAAAATACCGATACGGCGGAGCCGGTGCAGATTCGGTACAGATCCGGTACGGGGTCGGTACGACTTCGATGAAACGGCCTGGGGAATGCAGTCGCTCTGGGGCGCGAGAACTTTGGGAAAAGTTAGCGGTGATTGCATTAACTGTTCCTTGTGGTGCTGATATTGCAAAAACAGTGGTTTAAGGCAGGTGAAAACAAAGGCGCTATATTTATGCACCCAATTGAGCACCCGTAACACCTAAGGTGAAATGAAGTACAGCAGGATAATAGCAATAGTAGCAATGGTGACAATGGCCTTTGCTGCGTGTAAGGACGTGCAGCAACCAGCGCAGACGACAACGAGCGATGCACCGGAAAGTGAAGAGCCTACCCTGAAGCCCCTTACCTACAGCTTCGTGAACAGCTACCCACATGACACTACTGCCTTTACTGAAGGGCTGGTAATACAGGAGGGGAAATTGTATGAGAGCACGGGATCGCCTGAAGATATGCCCTCGACCAGGTCAATAATAGGGGTGGTAGATAAGGCCACAGGAGAGATAGACGTGAAGGTGGAAATAGACAGGAGGAAGTACTTTGGGGAAGGGATCGTGTTTCTGAACGGGAAGCTTTACCAACTGACCTATGTGAACAAACTGGGGTTTGTGTATGACGCGAAGACGTTTAAGAAAATAGGTGAGTTCAGGTATGCGAATAAGGAAGGATGGGGACTGACAACGGACGGGACGCACCTGATAATGAGTGACGGCACTGATAAAATAACCTACCTTGACCCGGAAACGTATAACGTTGTAAAAACACTGACTGTAACAAGTACCTACGGACCTGTAAAGTACTTGAACGAGTTGGAATATATTAAGGGCTTCATATTCGCGAATGCTTATACCACCAATGTACTCGTAAAGATAGACCCCAACACAGGCAGGATAATAGGCAAGATAGACCTAACGAGGCTGGCAGAGCAGGCACATGCGAAATACCGTGGATCTATGGAGATGAATGGTATTGCCTATGATGCAAGTGACAATACCGTATACTTTACAGGAAAGATGTGGCCGTACATCTTCCAGATACAGATAGCCGACTGAGAAGAAACTCTTAACAAAGCACAAACTTTTGCCACCCTTACATATGGTAACTTTGCAGTTCTGAAGAGACTGAACTTAGTTGCGTATGATGTATAAACTCACTCATTTTATTTCACCATTTTATACCCGCTTTATTATCGCGCTTTTCTGCGTGCTGTCTATGAGCTCCACTGTAGGCATGAACACTGCAAGAGCGCAGCATGTATATCTACCATCTAGCGCCTTTCAGCATGGAGAAATGATACGGTATACTGTGTTTTATAACGTGATAGGCATGTACGTAAATGCAGGAACGGCGGTGCTGACAACTAAGAAGGCCAGGTATAACAATGTGATGGCCTACCACGTTGTGGCTGAAGGAACGACCAACAGCAAGTACGACTGGATATACAAAGTGAGGGACAGGTATGAGAGCTACTTTGATGCAGAGGACATGAAGTCGCTGAAGTTTATGCGGGATATAAATGAAGGAGATTTCAAGCATCGGGAAGAGATTGTTTTTAACCGAAAGAACAACACTGCCACTACAGAGGAAAAGACTTACAAGATTCCGGCAAAAACAATGGACGTGATCAACGCTATGTTCTATGCAAGGAATATAGACTACAACGCATATAGGGAAGGTGATAAGATATCGTTCAGTATGTTTCTGGACAACAAGGTGTACAACATGTATATCCGCTATCTTGGAAAGGAGAGAATAAAAACCAGGTACGGCACGTTTAATGCGATCAAGCTTCGCCCACTGCTTCTGAAGGGAAGCATATTTGAAGGTGGAGAGAACATGTCGCTATGGGTTTCAGACGACGCAAACCACATACCACTAAGGGTGGAAAGCAAGATAGCCGTAGGAAGCGTGAAGGTGGACATGATGGAATATGCGAACATTAAGCACCCGCTGACATCTCTGATATCCCGAAGATAATTGAAGAGATAGGAGAACATAACAAACTTGCCGGAGGATACGTCTCCGGCAGTTTCGTTTACAGCCTTAGTAGTCCGGATTTATGCAAGGTGTTCACAGGTTTATTGTCCCAGAAAAGCTCGAAATTTTCCAGGCCTGCGGCCTCGTAACTGTCTTTGACTTCCTGCCAGCTAAGCAGTTTGACATTAGCGACAGACAACTGTGGAAGAAGGGAGGCTAGCCAGATGCCCTGATTACGATCGACCGTAACGGACATAGAGTCAGACCTGTTATGAAACGTGAGAGAGATCATCTCCCACTGGCTGCCCTTCTTAGATTTAGTAAAATGCTCCACTACAGGCGGCTTGCCCAGGTAGACGATCTTGGATGTAGGCTTAGGTGGGGTATAGTCATCCTCAGAAAGCGCATTGGTGATAAAGTCCGGACTGATGGTAGTTTTAGGAACCTTGAAATCGAACCACTTGTGCAATGGATAGTCGAAACATGCACCATGCATATAGTTGAGCAAAGACTTCTTCAACCCATAGCTGAAAGTATCATGGTCGGCTCCTGTGGGATCTACATGCGCGATATCGTTATTGGCAAAGGAACCGATTTCTTCCGTCTGCTTTGCTACCTTGTACAGTGCGGGATTTTGCCCGACAGGGCTATGGGCAGTCATGGTAAACTGATGCCAGAAGGCCGACTGCAGAACACCCGCCTGAAACATCTGGCGGACCATCTCGAGAGAGTCTATAGTTTCCTGGGCCGTCTGCGTAGGAAATCCATACATGAGGTATGCGTGCACCATAATGCCCGCCTCTGTGAAGTGCCTGTTTACCCTCGCTACCTGGGCAACTGTGATACCTTTTTGAATGAGTGCGAGGAGCCTGTCTGATGCAACCTCCAGACCGCCGGAGACGGCAATACAACCGGAAGCCTTTAACAGCAGACAAAGATCGCGGGTGAAGCTCTTCTCAAAACGGATATTCGCCCACCAGGAGACGACCAGCTTCCTGCGGATGATCTCCAAAGCCAGAGCGCGCATTAATGCAGGAGGCGCAGCTTCATCTACGAAGTGGAAACCATTCTGCCCCGTTTGAGCAATGATCTCTTGCATACGATCGCACAACAGCGACGCGGTGATGGGCTCATAAACCTTTATATAGTCGAGCGTGATATCGCAAAAGGTACACTTGCCCCAGTAGCACCCATGAGCCATGGTGAGCTTGTTCCAACGACCATCAGACCAAAGACTGTGCATAGGATTCACAACCTCTATGGCAGAAATATACTCGGTAAGCAGGAAGTTGGAATAGTCCGGTGTGCCTACCTGGCCCTGCCTGTAGTCGCTGCACGACTGATTGTTGATAAAGGTGACGGCACCATTAGCCAGAGTGAAGGTGCGCTTAAGATCACCTATGGATTTAGTACCCTCGATGAAACCAATAAGATTTTCTATTGGTGCCTCACCATCATCCAGTGTGATGAAGTCGAAGAACTCAAACACACGCGGATCAGATAGCGAGCGCAGCTCAGTATTAGGGAACCCACCCCCCATGACTACCTTAACGCCCCGGCAATTGGCTCGTATCCATTGAGCACACCGGAAGGATGTGTACAAGTTGCCAGGAAAAGGAACAGAGATGGCAACAAGCTTTGGCTGCACTTGCGCCATACGCCGCTTCAAAACATCAATTAGAAGTGTGTCGATGTAAGTATACTCACGATGGAGCGACTGATAAAGTTCGTCGAAGGAGTTTGCAGACCTTCCAAGCCGCTCAGCATACCTGCTGAAACCGAAGTGTTCATCTATACACTCGGTTATAAGATCGGACAGATCTTCGAGATACATCGTCGCAATGTGCTTGGCTTTGTCCTGGAAACCCATGGATCCGAACGCCCAGTTAAGATCATCAAGTTGTGCAAACCTGGAGGCTTCAGGAAGCAGGTTCCTTTTACTGATAAGGTGAGCCAGAGTAGGGTTCTTACCCTGCAGAAAGGCGATAACTGAATCGATGGTGCTGATATAGTCTTCTCTGAGTGAAAAGATTCTTTGTGCATTGGGAGATAGATCACCCTCAACTATCTCCTCAAATAATCGTGTGAGACCCTCGCGGTTGAAAATAGCAAGCGTTACTTCAATGCCAAGATCCGCCTGATAGGATGATATCTGTCTGGTGTTCAGAAATCCCTTCAGGTAAGCTGTAGCCGGATAAGGGGTATTGAGCTGGGTGAAAGGAGGTGTGAACAAGAAGACTGTGGCAGGCAAGGGATCTATTTTATTCTGTAAAAGTACCGCTAAAAGCTTAATGCGCCTGCCATAACACTCCGCAAAGCAGGATAGGATGGATAATTGTAACTTCAATACATCAGACAGATAAAACCAATGGATATAGAACCGTTAATGACAGGACTGCAGGCGTATGTAGATGGGCTGATGGTGAAGCCGGGTAAAAACATCTCTCTTTCGAAAGACTACCACACCAGTCAGCAACAGGAATTGGTGCAAAAAGAGGAGTCGAAGCAACTGTTGAAAGAGTGTACCAAAATAATAAGCGATCTGCAGGAGCGGCTATATGCAGACAACAGGCACAGCGTGCTTGTAGTATTGCAGGGGATGGACGCTGCAGGCAAAGACAGCATGATAAAGCAGGTGTGCTCAGGCATAAACCCACAGGGAGTGAAAGTAACCAGCTTTAAAGAGCCCACTGCCAACGAACTGGATCATGGCTATCTGTGGCGCCACTACAAGGAGTTACCTGCTCGTGGTGAGATTGCAATATTTAACCGTTCGCACTATGAGAATGTACTAATCACCCGGGTGCATCCTGAATATGTCCTCATGGAAAACTTGCCTGATGTAACATCACTAAAGGACATCAACAAGCAGTTTTGGGAAAAGAGGTATGAGCAGATAAACAGCTTTGAGCAGACCGTGGCGGAAAACGGCACCTTGATTTTGAAGTTCTTCCTGCATGTATCGAAGCAGGAACAAAAGGACCGATTCCTGGAAAGACTGGAAGAACCTTCAAAAAACTGGAAGTTCTCTGA
>Ga0196970_1000767_pt1 | contig 30712 bp, 28 predicted proteins | sample S1v_513CmetaG_FD_148672 | JGI IMG/M metagenome (GOLD analysis project Ga0196970, IMG submission 148672) | Soil microbial communities from Anza Borrego desert, Southern California, United States - S1+v_5-13C | ecosystem: Environmental > Terrestrial > Soil > Desert | place: USA: California... | reverse complement strand
GGCGCTGGAAAACTACCCGGGCACGCTGATCTTCGTCAGCCACGACCGCGAGTTCGTCTCGTCGCTGGCCACGCGCATCATCGAGCTGAGCCCGGATGGCGTGACGGACTTCAGCGGCACCTATGATGACTACCTGCGTAGTCAGGGCGTCGTTTTTTAAACGCAGCTGTGAGTTATTAGCTGCAAGCTGCACGTTAAAAGCCCTGTCCTTGGTGACGGGGCTTTTTGCATTTTGAGCCGAGTGATCAGTTGATGCGGGGACCTTCGCGAGCAGGCTCGCTGCCACATTGGGAACGCGTTCTTCTGTAGGAGCGAGCCTGCTCGCGATGGCGCCAGACCAGTCACATCGCCGTCGCCTGATACAGCGCAATCGCGAGCAGGCTCACTCCTACAGGGGGGCGGTGTCACCACTAACTTGTGATCACACCCAAAATCCTGTGGGAGCGAGCCTGCTCGCGATCGCGCCAGACCAGTCACATCGCCGTCGCCTGATACAGCGCAATCGCGAGCAGGCTCACTCCTACAGGGGGGGCGGTGTCACCACTAACTTGTGATTACACCCAAAATCCTGTGTGGGAGCCTGCTCGCGATGGCGCCAGACCGGTCACATCGCCGTCGCCTGATACAGCGCATTCGCGAGCAGGCTCACTCCTACAGGGGGACGGTGTCACCACTAACTTGTGATCACACCCAAAATCCTATGGGAGCGAGCCTGCTCGCGATGGCGCCAGACCAGTCACATTGCCGTCGCCTGATACAGCGCAATCGCGAGCAGGCTCACTCCTACAGGGGGGCGGTGTCACCACTAATTTGTGATCACACCCAAAATCCTGTGGGAGCGAGCCTGCTCGCGAAGGCGCCAGACCAGTCACATCGCCGTCGCCTGATACAGCGCAATCGCGAGCAGGCTCACTCCTACAGGGGGGCGGTGTCACCACTAACTTGTGATCACACCCAAAATCCTGTAGGAGCGAGCCTGCTCGCGATGGCGGCCTCAGCATCACCGCACTCATCGGCGAAGTCGTTAGCCTGCTTCCTTTTCATCCATGCCCGCGCCATGATGACGGCAACGCTCCCACCGCCGCCCGCGATCGAGTTCTCATGTCTGCACAGCCTCAACCCCCGCAAAGCTCTCTGGCGATCACGCTGAAGATCGTCTCCATCGTCTTCTATACCTTTATTGCCTTCCTCTGCATCGGCCTGCCGATCGCGGTGTTGCCCGGTTACGTGCATGAGCAACTGGGTTTCAGTGCGGTGATCGCCGGGCTGGTGATTGGTTCGCAGTACCTGGCCACCCTGCTCAGCCGGCCGATGGCCGGGCGCATGTCGGATACCCTCGGGACCAAGCGCGCGATCATTTACGGGTTGTGGGGCATTGTCCTGAGTGGTGTGCTGACGCTGCTTTCCACGTTGCTGCGAGATTTTGCCCTGACCAGCCTGATCATTCTGATCATCGGCCGCTTGCTGCTGGGCGTGGCGCAAGGGTTGATTGGCGTGGGCACGATCAGTTGGTGCATGGGCGCGGTCGGCGTCGAGCACACGGCGAAATCCATCGGCTGGAACGGCATCGCCTCGTACGGTGCCATCGCCATTGGTGCGCCACTCGGGGTGGTGATGGTCGCCGATTACGGCTTCACCAGCCTTGGCATTGCCTTGGCTGCACTGGCGGCCGGCGCGCTGCTATTGATCCGCAACAAACCCTCGGTGCCGGTGATTCGCGGCGAACGCCTGCCGTTCTGGGCCGTGTTCGGGCGCATCGCACCCTACGGCATGAGCCTGACCCTGGCCTCGATCGGCTACGGCACGCTGACCACCTTCATCACCCTGTATTACCTGGACCGCGGCTGGACCGGCGCGGCGTACTGCCTGACGGTGTTCGGCGTGTGTTTCATCCTGTCGCGGCTGCTGTTCATTTCAGCGATTGCGCGCTTTGGCGGCTTCACCTCGGCCATCGCCTGCATGAGCGTCGAAACCCTGGGCCTGGTGTTGTTGTGGCTGGCGCCGTCCACCGCGTTCGCCTTGATCGGCGCCGGGCTGGCGGGGTTCGGCCTGTCGCTGGTGTACCCGGCGCTGGGCGTCGAGGCGATCAAGCAAGTCCCCAGTTCCAGCCGTGGATCAGGGCTGGGCGCGTATGCGGTGTTCTTCGATCTGGCGCTGGCGATCGCCGGACCGTTGATGGGCGCGGTGGCGCTGAATCTGGGCTATGGGTGGATATTTTTCAGTGCGGCGATGTTGTCGGTGATCGGCCTGGGGCTGACGTTGCTGCTCAAGCGCCGCGCAACAACCTGAATCCCGCCGCGGTCCCCTGTAGGAGTGAGCCTGCTCGCGATAGCGGAGTGTCAGTCGACATCTTCTTGCCTGATACACCGCTATCGCGAGCAGGCTCACTCCTACAGGTGATTGGTGGTGTTTGACAGGTCGGGTTTAGTGATCGGCCGTCTGCATTCCCGCCCGTGTCGGTTTGCCCAGCGCATGGGAGAAGAAGCGGCCGGCCTCGGAGATCAGGTTGCGGTGGATGTCTTCGCGGTCGACACCATCGGCATCGGTGCAAAGCGCTGGCATCGCGCGGATCTGCTCTTCATTGCACGGCGCCAGGAACACGAAATGCCCTGCCCCGGCCAATAATTTGAAATCCGGCGCGGTCGGCAGTTTGCGCGCCAGTGCGGCGGCGTTCTTGTCGAAGGCGACCAGTTTGTCGCCGTCGCCGCTGTAGAGCAGCACCGGCACATGCACGTCGGCCAGGGTGTGCCGGCCGAACTTCAGGCTCAGCGGCGCCATCAGCAATAACGCGTGGACACGCGGATCAGGCACCGGTTGCAGATCATCGCGGTCGACGATCAATTCACCCTGAGTGTTGCAGGCGTCGTGATCATCCGGGCGCTCCTGGCAATAGCGCCGCAGGCGATCCAGATCCGGCTGCGCGCCGGAGAGGATCAACGCGGTCTCGCCGCCCGCCGAATAACCGATCACGCCGACCTGCTCGGCATTCACGAAAGGCGCGAGCATGCGGTCGCCGAGTGTCGCGGTGATCGCCTGGGAAATCTGGATCGGCCGCCCGTAGAGATTGCTCAGGGTACCGAGTCGGCTGTGATCCTTGGAGTTGTCGCCGGGGTGAATCACCGCGACCACCACAAAGCCTTTGCGCGCCAGCGAGGTCGCGAGATCGTGCAAGGCCAACGGTGTGCCAGTGTTGCCGTGCGAAAGCATCAGCATCGGAAAACGGCCGATGGCGACTTTGGTGTCTTCACCCGCCTCGACCGAATAGCCCTCGAGCAGGCTCTGGTGTTCGCGGTCGCTGGACGGATAGAACGCAATCGCGCGCATCGGTTGCAGATCGAGGGGATCGAGAAAGGTCATTTCGTGGTAGCCGACGCTCCACACGGGGTGTCGTCCGGGCGCAGCCTGCACTGAATCGAGGCTGACCAGCAGGCCTATCAGTAACACTGCACAAAGACGCACCATGGATGCCCCACCCTGTTTTGACTGAATCCTGTGATTCGCTGCCTGCGTGGATCGGCGCGCGAACGCTGAGCGATCAACTGCATAACCCGGGCCAGATTATGTAACAGCCGGAAACAAAAAACTCCGTATTCGCCCCTTGCGGAACAGAATACAGAGTTTTTTGAGTACTGCCTGAACCTCAGCTGTTCTTTACGCAAGCCTTACGCGGCGGCGAACAGTTGCTCGCTGATCTTCGCCTGGGCTGCGGCCATGGCGTTGTTGCGCACTTCTTCGCCGTAAGCCAGACCTTCAGCGCGAACGATTTCGATGTCGGTGATGCCGAGGAAGCCCAACACCAGCTTCAGGTATTCTTCGTGAGCGATGCCGCTGGCCTGACCGGCATGGATGCCGCCGGAGGTGGAAACGATCACCACTTTCTTGCCACCGCACAGGCCTTCAGGGCCGGCTTCGGTGTAACGGAAGGTCTGGCCGGCGACGGCAACGCGGTCGATCCACGCCTTGAGTTGGGTCGGCACGGTGAAGTTGTACATCGGCGCGGCGATCACTACGGCGTCGGCAGCGATGAACTCGGCCAGGGTGCTGGCGCTCAATTCGGCTTCGTGCTGTTGCGCGGCGTCACGCAGTTCAGCGGTGGTGCCAGCGGCGACCAAGGTAGTCGAAGAAAAGTGGCTGATCGCGTCAGCCGCCAGATCACGGTAAGTCACCACGGCGCTCGGCTCAGCGGCCTGCCAGGCTTTGACGACCTGGCTGCTCAGCTGACGGGATGCCGAGTTGTCGCCCAGAATGCTCGAATCGATATGCAGCAGTTTCATGTGGATGCTCCTTAAGTGATCGCCAGTGGCGACGGAATGGAGACAATCCTACGCAAGAAACCAATGGATGATTAGCCGCCTGCAATGCGATAGTTTGTCCTATTGATAGAACAGTCGGATGACTCGAATGCAAGACCTCAACGATCTCTACTACTTCGCCAAAGTCGTCGAGGCTGGCGGGTTCGCCGCAGCCGGGCGTTTGCTGGGCATTCCCAAGTCACGGCTGTCGCGGCGCATCGCCGAACTGGAAGATCGACTCGGCGCGCGTCTGCTGCAACGCACCACCCGCCAGCTCAACCTGACGGCGGTCGGCGAGCGCTACTTGCGTCATTGTCAGGCGATGTTGCTGGAAGCGGAAATGGCGGATGAGGCCGTGGCGAGCATGTCCAGCGAGCCGCGCGGGCGCTTGCGGGTGTCCTGCCCGACCGGATTGGCGCGGGAAATGCTGCCGTGGGTGATCAGCGAATTTCTCGGCAAATTTCCGCAGGTGCAACTGGAGGTGGTGCTGCTCAATCGCCGCGTTGACCTGGTCGGCGAAGGTTTCGATGTGGCGCTGCGTGTGCGCGAACACGGAGATGAAGACCCGCTGCTGGTCACCCGGCGTCTGCGTCAGGCGCAGATGGTCGTTGTCGCCAGCCCGACGTTTGTCGCGAGCCACTCGGTCAATCATCCGCAGGACCTGAAGAACCTGCCGGTGCTCGGCGCGCTTGAGGCCGATCGACTGGTCCATGTGCGCTTGCTCGACGCCCAGGGCAAGAGTTTCGAGCTGAACATGGAAGCGCGTCTGGGCATCGATGACTTTATTGTGCGCAAAGCCTGCGTGCTGGCCGGCCAGGGTTTCACCTTGTTGCCGATGATGTATTGCGAAGAAGAGCTGCGCAACGGCACGCTGGTGCAGATGCTGCCGGAGTGGTCATTGCCCGGCGGCTGGCTGCAAGCGGTGTATCCGCATCGGCGCGGGGTGATGCCGGCGGTGCGCGCGTGGATCGATCATCTGGTCGAATCGTTCAATGCCTGTGGGGAGCGACCGTTATGAGCAAGGGAAAAATGAACGAAGCCCAAGTGGCGGAGTTCTGCCTGGCATTGCCGGGCGCTCGGGAAGATTACAAGTGGGGCGGCGTTCGGGTGTTTTCGATTGCCGGCAACAAGATGTTTGCCTTGCAGGGACTGCGCGGCGACTCATTAGCCTTCAAGGTCGACAAGGATCTGTTCCTCGGCCATTGCGACCGCCCGGGCATTCACCCAGCGCCGTATCTGGCGCGGGCGCAGTGGATCATCATGCACCCGCCCTACCCGCTGGGCGCCAAGGAACTGCAGGGGCTGTTGCAGCGCTCGCATCAGTTGGTGGTGGGAAAGCTGCCGAAGAAGACCCAAATCGGATTACTGCTTTAACCCCCAATCCCCCTGTGGGAGCCAGCTAGCCTGCTAGCGATAGCGGTGGGTCATTTTCGAATGCACCGTCTGACACGCCGCTATCGCCAGCAGGCTGGCTCCCACAGGGATTTGTGGTGTGGGTTAGAACAGTGTCAGCAGGTTCGAGCCGAGGAATAGTTGGTCAATCCAGAACATCTGATGCAGTACGACAATCACCCAGAACAGAACCTGAAACGACACCTTGCGCGTCTTGTGCCGGAACACTTGCTGGGCGATCAATGCACCCGGCCAGCCACCGGCCAGTTCCACGGCGTGAAGAATGTTTTCCGGGGTGCGCCAGGCATCGGTGCGGGCCTTGCGCTTGTCGGCCCAGTACATGAAGAACGCCAGCACACTGACAATCCCGTACGCTGCCAGCGGCACCAGAGAAATCCCGCGCAGCCACATCGACACGGAACCGAACAGCGGCAGCGCGCAAACCAACAACAGCACCAGCAGTTTGAATTTCAGATGTTGAATCGCGCCGCCCGAAGGCCGAGCTTCGGCGCGGCGCGCGCGGGAGTCATTCATGGCTTGGCCGCCGCCCAGTCGACCCAGCCGAACTGCCAGGTCGCCAGAATCACCAGACCGAACACGATCCGGTACCAGGCGAAGGCCGCGTAACTGTGGCTGGCGATGAACTTGAGCAGGCCGCGCACGGCGATCATGGCGAAAATGAACGCGGTGACGAAACCGATGGCGAACACCGGAAAATCCGCTGGCACAAACAATTCGCGATATTTGTAACCCGAGTAGACCGCCGCGCCGACCATGGTTGGCATCGCCAGAAAGAACGAAAACTCTGTAGCGGTCTTGCGCGACAGGCCGAACAACAGGCCGCCAATGATCGTCGAGCCGGAGCGCGAGGTGCCGGGGATCATCGCCAGGCACTGGGCGAAACCGACTTTCAGCGCGTCCTTCCAGGTGATCTCGTCGACCGTTTCGGCGTGCACTTCGTGCTGACGCTTTTCCGCCCACAGCATGATCACCCCGCCCACCACCAGCGCGGCCGCGACCGTGATCGGGTTGAACAGGTATTCGTGGATCAGGTCGGCAAAAATCACCCCCAGCACCACTGCCGGCAGGAAGGCGATCAGCAGGTTGGCGGTGAAGCGCCGCGCACTCGGCTGGGTCGGCAGACCGATGACCACGTCGAGAATCTTGCGGCGAAACTCCCAGACCACCGCGAGAATCGCGCCGAGCTGGATGATGATGTTGAACGCCATGGCTCGTTCGCCGCCGAAGTCGAGCAAGTCGGCAACGATGATCTGGTGTCCCGTACTGGAAATGGGCAAAAACTCCGTCAGCCCCTCTACAACTCCTAGTATCAGTGCCTGCAAGGCCGTCCAAAGATCCATCAATCCCCCAAAGAGCGATGCGCAGCGGCATGCTCCGATAGTATTTTTTTACGTTCACTGCGATCAGCGTAGCTGTTTATGGCTGTACCGATTCCGCGCGCACAGAATCCACACGAAACGGTAAAAATTCCGTGAAATTTCAAAATGGATTCAGGTTTTCACGCGCGGGGCCGAAATCCTAACAGACAAGCCCTAATAGCGCTGCCGCGTTATACGACTTGGGTCGCATGTGCCCGCCCGCGTTACCGTGGCTGGATGCTGGCGGTCAATTATTACAAGAACAAGAATCCGGAGTGACAGCGTTATGAACAGCTTGCGCAGTGTGTCGATCAGCCGACGCTTGTGGCTCATCTTGATTGTGGCGGTGGTGATGTTGCTGACCTTGGGCGTGCTGATGCTCAAGCAGATCCATGACGACCTCTATCACGCCAAGGCCCAGAAAACCCAGCATGTGGTGCAGACCGCCAGCGGCCTGCTGACCTATTACCATGGCCTGCAAACCGCCGGCACCTTGACCAGGGAAGCCGCGCAGCAACAGGCGCTGACGGCGATTCGCGGCTTGCGCTACGACCAGAGCGATTACTTCTGGATCAACGACCTCACGCCCGTGATGGTCATGCACCCGACCAATCCCAAGCTTGAAGGCCAGAACCTTTCGGCAATCCGCGACCCTGACGGTTTTGCGGTGTTCAATGAAATGGTCGCCATCGCCAAGGCCAAAGGCGCCGGCATGGTCAACTATCGCTGGCCGAAACCCGGCGCCACCGACCCGGTGGCGAAAACCTCCTACGTCAAACTGTTCGAGCCGTGGGGCTGGGTGATCGGCTCCGGCGTGTATGTCGATGACGTGCAGGCCGAATTCCAGGGGCAGATGCTGAAAGCCTCGGTGATCGGCCTGGCCATCGCGCTGATCATGGCGCTGCTGGTGATCCTGATCGCGCGCAGCATCGTCCGGCCGCTGCAGGAAACCGTCAACGCCATGGCCAATATCGCCAGCGGCGAAAGCGACCTGACCCGCAGCCTCGATACCCACGGCAAGGACGAAGTCACCGAACTGGCCCACCACTTCAACGCGTTTACCGCCAAATTGCGTCGGGTGATCGGCGACTTGCAGGTCTCGGCCAGCGCCCTCGGCCAATCCTCCAGCGAGCTGGGCAACGACGCTTCGCAGGCGCAACAACGCAGCCAGCAGCAGTCGCAGCAGATGGAACTGGTGGCCACGGCAATCAACGAAGTGACCTATGGCGTGCAGGATGTGGCGAAAAACGCCGAGCACGCCGCCGCCGAAATGCGTGATGCCGAGGCGCAGGCGCAACAGGGCCAGATCAACATCGACGGCAGCCTGCAACAGATCGACAGGCTGTCCGGCACCATCGATCAAGCGGTGGAAGTGATTCGCACGCTGGCCGCCGAAAGCACGCAGATTGGCAGCGTGCTGGAAGTGATCCGCTCGATTGCCGAGCAGACCAACCTGCTCGCGCTCAACGCCGCTATCGAAGCGGCGCGGGCCGGCGAGCAAGGTCGCGGGTTTGCCGTGGTCGCGGACGAAGTGCGCTTGCTGGCGCAGCGTACGCAGAAGTCCACCGCAGAAATCCAGTCGATGATCGAGCGCTTGCAGAACCATTCCGAGGCCGCCGTGAAGGTCATCGGCGACAGCAGCAAGGCCTCGCAACTGACCATCGAACAGGCGGGGCTTGCCGGCGCCAGCCTCAACGCGATCGGCCAGGCCCTGCGCAATCTCAATGGCCTGAACGCCTCGATTGCCAGCGCGACGTTGCAGCAGGCGCATGTGGTTGAAGACATCAATCAGAACGTGACGCAGGCGGCGGGGCTTTCGCACAGCACGGCGTTGGCGGCGGAGCAGTCGAGTGCGGCGAGTTTGCGGCTTGGGCAACTGAGCGAACAGCTCAACGGGTTGCTGCGCCAGTTTCGCGTCTAGTCACCTTCCTTTGTAGGAGTGAGCCTGCTCGCGATAGCGGTGTGTCAGACAATGTGAGTTTCGCTGACACACCGCTATCGCGAGCAGGCTCACTCCTACATGTTTTTGTGTAAAATCCGCCCCTTTCTTCATTCCCCCCAAGGATCTTCAATGTCCGGGCTCGAACTGTTTGCCGCCGCCCTCGGTGTGATCGCCGTCTGGCTGACGGTCAAACAGAATCCGTGGTGCTGGCCGATCGGGCTGGTCATGGTGTTGCTCTACAGCTGGATCTTCTTTGAGGTGAAGCTGTATTCGGACATGTTGCTGCAGGTGATCTACGCCGCGCTGCAACTCTACGGCTGGTGGCAATGGACCCGCGCCGGGACGATGCACGACGGGCGTGCGGTGACGCGGCTGGATGCGCGCGCCGTCGCCCTTGGCCTTGGCGTCGGCGCGCTCGGCAGTCTGCTGCTCGGCGCGGCGATGGCGCACTGGACCGACGCTGCGCAACCATGGCTCGACGCGGCGCTCACCGGTTTCAGCCTGGTCGCGCAGTTGTGGATGGCGCAAAAGCGTCTGCAATGCTGGGCGCTGTGGTTTGTGCTGGATGTGATTTTCGTCGGGTTGTTCATCTACAAGGGCCTTTACCTGACCGCCGCGTTGTACGGGCTGTTTACCTTGCTGGCCGTGCAAGGCTTCCGTGAATGGCGCGCCGACCCGGCGCTGCGCACATGAAAGTGGTGGTGTTGACTGGCCCGGAATCCAGCGGCAAGAGCTGGCTGGCGGCGGGCCTGCAACAGCGCTTTGGCGGTTTGCGCGTGGATGAATACGTGCGCCGCTTTATCGAACTCAATCCCCGCGACACCTGTCTGGCGGACATCCCCGAAATCGCTCGCGGCCAGTTGCAATGGGAGGATCAAGCGCGGGCGCAGCGGCCTGAGCTGCTGATTCTCGACACCCACCTGCTGAGCAATATGCTCTGGAGCCAGACGCTGTTTGGCGCGTGCCCGGCGTGGCTGGAGCAGGAACTGCTGACGCGGCATTACGACCTGCACCTGTTGCTGTCACCGGAACAGGTCGACTGGACCGACGATGGTCAGCGCTGCCAACCGGATCTCGTCGAGCGACAGGCCTTCTATCAGGCGACTCGACAGTGGCTGGAGCAGCATCACCAACCGCTGCAAGTCATTGCCGGCAACTGGGCCGAGCGCCAGGCACAGGCCTTCGCTGCCGTTGCGCGTTTGCTGGCTGAATGACCCGAACGCGGGCCAAGTGTCCATTGCTGAAACACCTTTCCTCACGCAGAAGGCCAGTCTCAACACGGTTCACAGCTTTGTCATGCCAGTTGTTTCAGCGCTGAAACACCACCGTACCAAGCCCCGTTCCAGAGCGTTGCTCAGAAAGTCGCCGGTTCATCGGCAACCCGCCTGTTTCAAAGATGAAACAGATGCCGCACAACGCAGCCAGACATTTCTGTAACCCTCTGAAATCAAAGATGATCTCAAAAGCGGCACAGCTTTCGCTCTCTCCTTCACAACGCTGACCAAGGGCAGCCCGTTAAAGAAGGAATTGCAGCCGTGGGGACTTTCAAAACCGGATTGACCTGTCTTGTGCTGATCGGATCGGCAGCCAGCGCAGTGATCAGTTTCAACGTGCAGGCCCAAGGCAATGGCGTGATCGTCCTGCAGCGCGACGTTCAGCCAATCCCGATCGGGCGCAATGGCGGCAAAGACCCCTACCCGACCACCGTCAACGCCAACCCTTCGGCACGCATCAATCAGACCGTCAACAGCACTGAACTCAGCGATGGCGATTTCGCCAGTGTCGCTAGCGGTTCCTCGATTCGCGGCAACATCAACACGCCCAATTCCAACCTGCCCGGCATGAACACACTGACCAACCAGAACGGTCTGCCCGGCATGCGCGTGGGCAGTGGCGGCGGTGCCGGTGGCTCGATTTCCAATACCGTCAACCGTGCCATGAGCACCGGTCTGGCGCCTCTGACCCGCATGGCCGGAGGCCAATGAGATGAATCGCACCCTGCTGCTTCTCGCCCTGCTCGGCTGCACCAGCGCCATGGCTGATTCAAATACGGTCAATCGCGCGAACATTCAGGATTCCGGCGCGCAGTACCGCGGCAATTTCAACGTCAACCAGGCCGCTGGTGACCAGATGCAGCAAGCCAACACCAAGGCGATCGCCATCGGCACCGAATCCCACGCGACCACCCAGGTCATGCAGAAAATCGACACGCCTGCCAGCCGCGCCATCGACGCGAGCGCCAACATCGGCGGCCACGCTTTCAGCAATGGCAACGGCATCCTCGGTGTGAACCAGGGCGCCGGTGCCAACAATCAGATGGCCAACGTCACGCGCGTCAGCATCAGTGCTGCCCCGCAAAGCGTTGACGACAGCGCCCTTTCGCAACAGAACGTGGCGTTTTTACCAAGCTCAGGAGCAACTGGTACCTCACCCGGCAGTCGCCAGGTCACGACAAGTGATCAGGCCTTCACCGGCAGCCGCGGGGTTATCCAGGTGAACCAGAGTGCCGGGGTGGGGAACCGAATGGCCAACACCCTGAGCATCCGGGTCGCAGACTGACCCATACAAAGTGCAAGTGGAAAAGTAACGACACTTAACCCAACTAATAAGCACGATGGAGAAACACCATGAAACCTACAATGGCTCTCAAACCACTGGTTTTCGCACTCGCAGCAGTGATGGCAATCGCAGCACAGGCAGGCGGCCGTGATGACAACAACGGTCATGGTAACGGGCATGGCAATGGCCACGGCAACGGTCACGGCCAGCAAGGTCCAAATCTTGAACAACTGCTGCAGATCACCGCAGGCGCCGGCGCCGCTGTACTCGACGCGCAAGACAGCGACGGCAACGTGGTGAAAAACCAGGGCACGCTGAACAATGCCAACGCCAGCGACTCGCTCAACGGCTCCAACGGCAACATGGGCGCCAACGTGGCCGCCGGCGACGGCAACCAGCAGGACAACGCTGCTGCGCTGGCCACCGCTGACGAAAGCTTTATCTTCGGCAATGCTGTTGCGGCCTCGAGCGCGACTCAGGTCAACAACAACAACTACGTGAAAAACTCTTCCACGTTCAACAACGCCACGCTCAACAACGCCGGCAACAATGGTTCCGGCAACATCGGCATCAACGTGAGCGCCGGCAACTTCAACCAGCAGAAAAACAACCTGGCGATCGCTGTATCGGGTGGTCGCGTAGCCACTGCTGCCGCTGCTGCCAACCAGTCCTCCACTGGCCTGGTCGTGGACAACAAAGGCGTGCAGGCTTACAAAACCGACACCCTCACCGGCACCTATGCAGCCGCTGGCACGTTCAAGGCCAAAGGCACTGCGACCATCGAAGACGACAACCATGGCGGTTGGGGTAACCGTGGCGGCGGCCACGGCGGTAACGATGATCAGAAAGCCAAGTTCGAAGCCGTGGGCAGTTTTGGCCTCGCTGGTGTCACCACCCAACAAGTGTTGACCAAAGATGGCTGGAAAACTCCGGTGGTCAACAATGCCAACATGACCAACTCGATGAACAACTTCTCCGGCAACGGTGGAGCCAACGTCTCGGCCGGTGTCGGCAACCAACAAAGCAACTCGCTGTCCATCGCCGCAGGTTGCAAAGCCTGCATGTAATCGCGATCGAAACGAAAGCCCCGGCAACGGGGCTTTTTCCCAGGCTCCACAAGGCGTATTCGATCATGCGGACTCCTGCCCTCCTCGCTCTGCTTTGTCTGTGTGGCCTGACTCAGGCAGCGCAGATGCCCGTCGCTGCCCTGCCTGGCGGCGTACTGGTCTACAAGGACGTACAAAGCATTCGTGAGCGCAAGTTTGCCGACATCGTCGAACAAAAAACCGATTTCAGTTGCGGCGCTGCTGCACTGGCAACGGTATTGCGCCAGGCCTATTGGCTCGACGTCGATGAAGAGCACATCATCAAAGGCATGCTGGTCAACGCTGACCAGGACCTTGTGCGTACGCAAGGGTTCTCCATGCTCGACATGAAGCGCTACGTAGAAAGCATCGGCATGCGCGCCCGTGGTTACCGGATCCCGCCCGAAAAACTCGAAGCGGTGACCATTCCGGTAGTGGTTCTGATGGACATTCGCGGCTACAAGCATTTCGTCGTGCTGCAGCGTTCGGACAAGGATTGGGTCTACATCGGTGACCCGGTTCTCGGCCACAAACGCTACAAGCATGATGACTTTGTCAAAGGTTGGAACGGCATTGTCTTTGCCATCGTCGGCCCCGGTTACGACAAGGCCAACGCCTTGCGCAGCCCTCCCGTGCCGCTGACGGCGAAAAATTCGCTGGACGGCTTCAACCCGGTCAAAGATGCGGAATTGATGGATTTCGGGTTCATTCAGAGCGACTTCTTTTAATCGCCGAGTTAGAGAATGGGACTGGATGTCCCGGGAGCAGCAGATGAAAACCTCATACTGGCTGGCCGCCGCCTGCCTGGCAGCGGGTGCGTCAGGCTTTGCCCATGCCGGATTCAAACCCATCGAAATCAAGGACCAGGAGCTCGCCGAGCTGCGTGGTCGGTACGTCATGCCGGGGCGGATCATCAGCTTCGGCATTGTCATGAGCAGCACCTGGCGCAACGCCAGCGGCGACCTCATCGGCGCGGCCACTTCGATGCAGGTCCAGGCCGCCACCGTCAAACCGGAGTTCTATGTCTCGACCATCAAGGAGTCGGGCAATGGCAGCACGCCAACGTTGGGAACGGGCACCGTGATCGGTGGCGCCGGCCTTAACAGCACGCAAGGCGTGACGCAGAGCGTGCGCGCGGCGGGCGATGGCAACACCGCCAACAACAACGTCGCGATCAACGTCAGCGAAGCCAGTCAGGCGCCGGCGCTGATGCCGTCGCAAGGCCAGGCGCTCGTCGCCGGGCAGACCATCACCGGCAGCAACGGCGCTGGCAGCGTCGCGGTATCAGCCAATGGCGGCGGTGTGCAAATGGCCATTCAGGCGAGCGGCAATCAGGGCACCGCACTGCAACAAGTCGCCCAGGGTGGACTGCTGCAAAACACCCGACTGCTGGGCAGTGCCAACGTGGTCAACAACCTCACGCAACTCAACGTCGTACTGAACAATAACGGCAGAAGCGCCGGTGCACTGGACTGCAACCTGACCCAACTCGGGGCCCTACGCAGTATCGGATATTGAACTACGCTGAGTCTCGATCATTGGGCTTAAAGGGACGGCTTATTCATGTATCGATCAGTATCACTGCGTGCCGCAGTGTGTTTGAGTACCCTTCTACCGGCGGCGATGTTGCAAGCAGCACCCGACGCCGATGTAGAAGCCCTGAAACGGGAACTTCTGGAACTGAAACAACGATACGAAGTACAACAACAGGCCCTGGCAGTCCTTGAACAACGGGTTCGCCAGGTCGAAGAACAGCCCGCCGCCCCACCGCCAAAACGCCTGGCCAAATCGCCATCGGACATGAAAGGCAATCGCGTCGCCACCGGAGCCGCTACCGGCACGGGTGCCGCCGCTGCATCGGGAGGCGCCGCCGGGGGCAGTGGCGCATCCTACGGGCAGTCGCTGGCCGATGATTCGCAACCGGCGCAAAGCGTTTCCAACCTGTACGACGAAGCCAGCGGCTTTTTCGGTGGCGGCAAATTCAGTTTCGAAACCGGCGTCACCTATTCGCGCTATGACACCCGCCAGTTGATCCTCAACGGCTTCCTCGCGCTGGATTCGATCTTTCTCGGCAACATCAACCTTGACCGGATCAAGGCCGATACCTGGACCCTCGACCTCACCGGCCGCTACAACTTCGATAATCGCTGGCAGTTCGACCTGAACGTGCCGGTGGTATATCGCGAATCGACTTACCAGTCCGGTGGCGGCAATGAGGGCGCAGCCGGGGTCACCACCGAAGAAACCGTGACCAAGGATCCAACCATTGGCGACGTCAACTTTGGCATCGCTTATAAGTTCCTCGACGAGTCGGTCAACACCCCGGACGCCGTCGTGACCTTGCGCGTCAAAGCCCCAACCGGCAAGGACCCGTTCGGCATCAAGCTGCGCCCAACCAGTGCCAACTCGAACCTGTTCGTGCCCGACACCCTGCCCACCGGCAACGGCGTCTGGTCGATCACTCCGGGCATTTCGCTGGTCAAGACCTTCGACCCTGCGGTGCTGTTCGGCAGCCTGTCGTACACCCACAACCTGGAGGAGTCGTTCGACGACATCAGCTCCACCGTCAATCAGAAAACCCCGGGCAAGGTGCGCATCGGCGACAGCTTCCAGATCGGCGCCGGTATCGCTTTTGCCTTGAACGAGAAGATGAGCATGTCGTTCTCGGTGTCCGACCTGGTGCAGCGCAAGAGCAAGCTGAAACAGGACGGCGGCGACTGGGAATCGGTCATTTCCAGCGACGCCAACGCCGGTTATTTCAATATCGGCATGACCATCGCGGCGACCGACAACCTGACCATCGTGCCCAACCTGTCGCTGGGCATGACCGACGACGCCCCGGACTTTTCCTTCAGTCTGAAATTCCCGTACTACTTCTGAGTCTGCGGCAAACAACAAAGGCCCGTTGCGATCACCTCGCAACGGGCCTTTCTTGTTTACCCGCCCTAGCGGATCTGATGCTTGTGCAACAACCGATAAAACGTCGGCCGCGACACGCCGAGCACTTTGGCTGCAACGCTGAGGTTATCACTGTGCCGGTTCAGGACGTCGCACAGCGCCTGGCGTTCGGCGCGGGTCTTGTAGTCTTCGAGGGTGCCCATGGGCGTGGCGATCGAGTGCTGACTGATCAGCCCCAAATCACGCGCCTCGATCTGCCGGCCTTCGGCCAACACCAGTCCACGGCGCACGCGGTTGGCCAGCTCACGCACATTGCCCGGCCAGTCGTGCTTGCCCATGGCGATCAGCGCGTCTTCGCTGAAACTGCGTGGACGGCGCCCGGTTTCATGACTGTAGAAGTGGGAAAAGTGATTGGCCAACATCGACAGATCGCCGTGCCGTTCGCGCAACGGCGCGGTCACCACTTGCAGGACGTTGAGGCGGTAATACAGATCTTCGCGAAAAAGTTTTTTCTCGATCGCGGCTTCGAGGTCGACGTGAGTTGCCGCCAGCACTCGTACATCCACCGGGATCGGCTGGCTGCCGCCGACGCGTTCGATGTGTTTTTCCTGGAGAAAGCGCAACAGATTGGCTTGCAGCTCCAGCGGCAGATCGCCGATCTCATCGAGAAACAGCGTGCCGCCATTCGCCGCTTCGATTCGCCCGACCTTGCGTTGATGCGCGCCGGTGAACGCGCCTTTCTCGTGGCCAAACAATTCCGATTGAATCAGATGCTCAGGGATCGCGCCGCAATTGATCGCCACGAAGGGCTTGCTGTGGCGCTGGGACTGACGGTGCAGCGTGCGTGCAACCAGTTCTTTGCCGGTTCCGCTTTCACCGCGAATCAGAACAGGCGATTCGGTGGGCGCCAGTTTGCTGAGCAACTTGCGCAGTTCGCGAATCGGTTTGCTGTCGCCCAGCAGCTCGTGCTCGGGCTGGTCGACATGAATCGTGCCCTGCCCGCGCAATCGCGCCATGCCGAACGCACGCCCGAGGGTGACCTGCACCCGCGAGACGTCGAACGGCAACGTGTGGAAATCGAAAAACCATTCACAGACGAAGTCCCCGACGTTCTGCAGACGCAGGACTTCCTGATTGAGCACGGCGATCCATTCGGTGCCGCTGCGGCTGATCAATTCCTTGACGGCTTCGGGTCGTTCGAGGTGAAACGGCTGTAGTCGCAGCAAGCCGATGTCACAACTGCGCTCGGCGGCGTTCTCCAGTGAACAACTATCAACGTCCCAGCCAACCGCGCGTAATCCGGGCAATAAGCGGTGGCAGTCGTCACACGGATCGACCACCAGTAAACGTCGTAACGCAGGCGCTTCGCTCATGACTGTTCCTTGGCGCCAAATAAAGGAAATGATTGAAAAAACAGTCATTTGGCAGACCCGACTGTAACACTAGCAAGATATTGACAGCCCCTTGTATCGATTGCTTATAGGCTTCCAGTCAAACCGGTTATAAGAACGTGAGTTGTTAGTCAGCTATCGACTTAGTTGGTTTTTAAAAACTTTCACCAAGCTTTCAAAAGACGGCTTCAAAACAGGATCTGAAAGAAACTTTGAAATTTCTTTGTTTCATGTGTGACCCGTTGCAGGGTTGCGTGCATCAGTACAAGTAACCAGCCGAACGGTAAGCCCAACCGACGGCACATCATTTGATTGGGCACGACAGAGAGAAGACCCCATGACCGCCCCGCTCCGTATCAACGAAGCTCTTCTGATTGCCAACCGCGCCTTCAAACCTTTCCACTGCGTGGCCTGGGCGCCGCAAGACGGCAATGGCGAACTGAGCCTGACCGTCGTCGACCGGACCAACTCGCACATCGGCCGCAAACAGATTCCAAGCAGCGCCTACTCCGACCCGGCGCAACTCGAGCAACTGCTGAAGCAGGCTCGCGCTGAACTCAGCGAAGAAGGTTACAGCCTGCAATCGTGGTCAATGCCACACTGAGAAGCAGTTCGTGCAGGTGACTTCGAAGTCATTCACCTCTGCGCTTAGTTGCAACCTTGTGAACTTCCACCCGCTTGTATAACTCTTCTCAGCCGACCAGGCTTAATTGCTTGGTCGGCTTTCTTTTGGTTCAAGAAGACACTGTTCTGGCACAGTGCGACCGTCCATCCGTTAGTTATTACAGTTGTACTTCTCCCGGTTCAGGGATTGAATGTTCCGCTCGTGCAGTTACCCATCCGGTTCGCGGTCATGGTCAACTCGCAAGGAGATGCGTGCATGTCCACCCTCAACACTTTTGCCTTGCCGGCGTTACCAGCGACCGTCTCACCGTCGTTTACGCCTCGATCCGGGCCACTCGATAAAACCTTTGGTACTCAGGGCGTCGCCCAGGCGTACTTCGCGGGCAGCGTATCCAGCCTGAGCGAAGACATTGCCCTCGATACACAGGGCCGAATCCTGGTCGCAGCGAAAGTCTGCGATGCGCGCGGCAGCCGATTTGGCCTGGCGCGCATGCTCGCCGACGGCTCCGCAGACCTGACCTTTGGCGAGCATGGCAGCGTGATCGACACCTTCGCCCACGGGTTCGAAGCCACGGGCGGCAAAGTCAGGATGCTGCCGGACGGGCGTATTCTGCTGGCCGGCCTGCATTACGAAAACGCCCATTGCACCCTGCCCGCGCTGGCCTTGTTCGACGCGAACGGCAAAGCGGATTTGTCCTTTGGCGACAACGGCCGTCAGGTGATACGCCTGCCGGGCAATCTGTCCATGGGCAGCCGCGATGCCTGGTTGCCACCGGGCGTGCCGGGGGCGGAAGCCTGCGACGTCGCGGTGCAGGACGACGGGCGAATTCTGTTGATCGCCAACCATCATTTCGAACTGGCCGACCATGCCGGCATGCTGATTCGCCTCATGCCCAACGGCAGCCTTGACGACACCTTCAATGGCCGCGGCTTTGTCATGATCCGTCATTTATTGCTCAACACCTGGCTGAGCAGCCTGTTGCTGCAAAAGGACGGACGAATCGTGGTGGCCGGCTCCATCGATCTTCCCCAGGAAGGCTTGCTGGCGCGTTACTTGCCCGACGGCCGTCTTGACGAGTCGTTTGCCGTAGACGGGTTCATGGCATTCAAGGCTGAAAACAAAAGCGTTCAGGTTAGTCGTGTACTCGAAGCGCCCGAGACCTTGCAGTGTTTTGGCAGCGGCCGCGATCCGATCCGCTGCCTGACCTTCAGCCTCCACTCAAACGGCCGACCGGATATTCACCGCCAGGGTGGCCAGCCGCAACTTCTGCAGATCGGCCACAGCGGCTGCCAGTGGAGCACCGCTCAACGTTTGCCCGACGGGCGGATGATCGCGGCAGGCGCGACCATTGGCGGCGTCGAGGCTGATTTCATCGTTGCCCGTTACCTGAGCGACGGTCGCCTCGACCCGGCGTTCGGCGACGGCCATGGCTGGCTCCGTACGCGCCTTGGACGCAGCCAGGACTCGGCCAGTTCACTGGCCGTGCAGGCGGATGGCGGGATTCTGGTGGGTGGGTTTTCGCTGGATGGAAATTATCGGGCGGTGGTTGTGCGATATCTCGACCACTGAAAATACTGGCTGTACTTGATCTTCCCGAACGTATCCGGCAACTTGCGCGCTTCTATAAAAAAGGAGCAACCGATGTCCGGTTCGATGACCCAGGCGTTCGCGCAAAACTTTCTCGGGCATTCGCCACGCTGGTACAAGGCGACCATCGTTGGCTTCCTGATCCTCAATGCCGTGGTGCTGTTCAGCATCGGCCCGGTGGCGGCCGGCTGGTTGTTGGTGATCGAGTTCATCTTCACCCTGGCCATGGCGCTCAAGTGTTACCCGTTGATGCCCGGCGGCTTGCTGCTGGTTGAAGCGCTGCTGCTGAAAATGACCACGCCGCAGGCGCTCTACGATGAATTGGTGCACAACTTTCCGGTAATCCTGCTGCTGATGTTCATGGTCGCAGGCATCTACTTCATGAAAGACCTGCTGCTGTTCCTGTTTTCGCGGCTGCTGCTGGGTGTACGTTCAAAAGCCGTGCTGGCGTTGATGTTCTGCTTTCTTTCAGCATTCCTCTCGGCGTTTCTTGATGCGCTGACAGTAACGGCGGTGATCATCAGCGCCGGTGTAGGCTTCTACTCTGTCTATCACCGCGTCGCGTCTGGCAACGATCCGCGCAAGGACAGTGAAATCGCTGACGATGAGAACCTGCCGAAATTGCACCACGACGATCTTGAGCAGTTCCGCGCGTTTCTGCGCAGCCTGTTGATGCACGGTGCGGTGGGTACGGCGCTGGGCGGTGTCTGCACGCTGGTGGGCGAGCCGCAGAACCTGTTGATCGGCCATGAAATGGGCTGGCACTTCGGCGAGTTCTTTACCAAGGTTGCCCCGGTTTCGCTGCCAGTGCTGGCGGCCGGTCTGGTGACATGCGTGTTGCTGGAGAAGCTGCGCTGGTTCGGCTACGGCACGTTGCTGCCGGACAACGTGCGTGGCGTTCTGGCTAACTACGCCGCTGAGGACAATGCCGAACGTACGCCCCGCCAACGTGCGGCGCTGCTGGTGCAAGGTGCTGCGGCATTGATTCTGATCGCCTGCCTGGCCATGCACGTCGCTGAAGTCGGCCTGATCGGTTTGATGGTGATCGTGCTGATCACCGCGTTTACCGGCATCACCGACGAGCATCGTCTGGGCAGCGCGTTCAAGGAAGCCATGCCGTTCACCGCGTTGCTGGTGGTATTTTTCGCGGTAGTGGCGGTGATTCATGACCAGCAGCTGTTTGCGCCGTTGATTCAATGGGTGCTGGCGCTGCCGGTCGAGCAGCAGCCGGGCATGCTGTTCATTGCCAACGGCTTGCTGTCGGCGATCAGCGACAACGTGTTCGTCGCAACGATTTACATCACCGAAGTGAAGCAGGCATTCCTCGCCGGGCACATGAGCCGCGAGCATTTCGAAACGCTGGCCATTGCCATCAATACAGGGACCAACCTGCCGAGTGTGGCAACGCCGAACGGCCAGGCGGCGTTTCTGTTCCTGCTGACCTCGGCGATTGCACCGCTGGTGCGCCTGTCGTACGGGCGGATGGTGTGGATGGCGGTGCCGTACACCGTGGTGATGGGAGGGTTGGGCTGGTATGCGGTGAGCTACTGGCTCTGACCGCTAGCGCGGGAGCCAGACTGCTGGCTCCCAAATCTGATTTCAGACGCTGGTCCCTGTAGGAGTGAGCCTGCTCGCGATAGCGGTGTGTCAGACTCGCAAATGGGGCAGATACTGCGCTATCGCGAGCAGGCTCACTCCTACATTGGTTTGTGGGTTGGCTCAGCGAGGGAGAATGTACTTCTCGATCGCCTGAGCCACACCGTCTTCGGTGTTGGCCGCCGTAACCACGTCGGCCTGACGCTTCACCGCTTCCTCCGCCTGGCCCATGGCAATCGACAAGCCTGCACACTTGAACATTGCCGGATCATTGCCACCGTCACCGATTGCCGCCGTTTGCTCCAGCGGCACGCCCAGGTATTCGGCAATCGTCGTCAGCGCCGTGCCTTTGTTGGCTTCCAGCGCCGTGACATCCAGATACACCGGTTGCGAGCGCGAGACTTGCGCCATACCGTTGACCTTCGGCAGCAGCTGCGCCTCAAGCTCAATCAGCAATTGCGTGTTGTTGCTGGTGGCGACGATCTTGTCGATACGCTGCAAGTACGGTTCGAAACTCTCCACCACTACCGGCGGATAGCCGAGGCCGTGCTGCTCGCGCGGGACCATCGGCCCGTGCGGATCCTTGAGCAGCCAGTCGCCGCCGCTGAACACCCAGACTTCGACGTCCGGCTGATCGGCAAACAGTGCCAGTGCGATAAGCGCTGTGGTCGCCGGCAAATAGTGCGCAGCCAACAGCGTGCCGTCCGGCTTGACGATAGTCCCGCCGTTGAACGCCGCTGTCGGCAAATCCACGCCCAAGGCTTCGATCTGCTGCAACATGGCTCTGGGCGGGCGGCCAGTGGCGAGGCTGAACAGCACGCCCGCCTCACGCAGCGACCGCACCGCATCAAGGGTGCGCTGGCTCAGCGTGTGATCGGGCAACAACAGCGTGCCGTCCATGTCGCTGAGCAAAAAACGGATGGGTTGTTTCGGCACGTCACTCATCCGAGGCCATGCCAGACGCGACCATCGCGAGTCAGTAGTTCTTCAGCCGCCTGCGGGCCGTCTTCACCGGCGGCGTAATGCTGCACGCTGGCATCCTGCTGCCAGGCATCGAGGAACGGTTGCACGGCGCGCCAGCCGTTCTCGATGTTGTCGGCGCGCTGGAACAGCGTTTGATCGCCGGTCAGGCAGTCGTAGATCAGGGTTTCGTAACCGGTCGAGGCCTGCATCTCGAAAAAATCCTTGTAGGCAAAACCCAGCTCGATGTTGGCCATGTTCAGCGCCGGCCCCGGCCGCTTGGCCAGCAGGTCGAACCACATGCCTTCGTTCGGCTGGATCTGGATACGCAGGTAAGTCGGTTGCAACTCATCGACTTCGGTGTCGCGGAACTGCGCATACGGCGCCGGTTTGAAACAGATGACAATCTCGGTGTCGCGCACGCTCATGCGCTTGCCGGTGCGCAGGTAAAACGGCACGCCGACCCAGCGCCAGTTGTCGATCATCACCTTCAGCGCCACGTAGGTTTCCGTGGTGCTGTCCGGCGAAACGTTGGGCTCCTCGCGGTAGGCGCTCAACGGTTTGCCGTCGATCGCGCCGGCGCTGTACTGGCCGCGTACCGAATTGGCCCGTGCCTCCTCGACCGACCAGGGACGAATCGCCCCCACGACCTTGGCCTTCTCGCCGCGCACCGCATCGGCGCCGAACGCGGCCGGCGGCTCCATGGCAACCATCGCCAGCAACTGGAACAAGTGATTGGGTACCATGTCGCGCAGTGCGCCGGTGTGTTCGTAAAAACTGCCACGGGTCTCGACACCGACGGTTTCGGCGGCGGTGATCTGCACGTGATCGATGTAGTGATTGTTCCAGAATGCTTCGAACAGGCTGTTGGAGAACCGGCTGACCAGAATGTTCTGCACGGTCTCCTTGCCCAGATAATGGTCGATCCGATAGATCTGCTTCTCGGACATCACCTTGAGCAGACAGGCGTTCAGCGCTTCGGCGGTTTGCAGATCGGAGCCGAACGGCTTCTCGATCACCACCCTTCTGAATGCCTCGGGGGTTTCTTCGAGCAATTTGGCAGCGCCGAGGCGGCGGACGACTTCGCTGAAGAAACGCGGCGCGGTGGCCAGATAGAACACCGCATTGCCGGTGCCGCTGTCGGCGATTTTCGCCGCCAGCGCCGAATAGGTGCTGTCGTCCAGAAAATCGCCCTGGACGTAGCTGATACCTTTGGCGAGCTTGGCCCACAAGGCCGGATCAAGCATCTGACCGCCCTTGCCGACCTTGGCCGCCGCTTCACTGCGAATGAAGTCCTCGAGCTTTTGCGCGAAGGCTTCATCGGTAATTGCGTTGTGGTCAACGCCGACGATCCGCAGATTGTCGTCAAGCAAGCCGTCGCGACTGAGGTTGTACAGCGCCGGCATCAGCAAGCGCTTGACCAGGTCGCCGTGGGCACCGAACAGAAACAGCGTGGTCGGTGGTGCGGGTTCTGCCTTGGACTTTCTGCGGATCGTTCGGGTCATTTCTTCGGTGTCTCCACGTGGCCGCCGAAGCCGAAGCGCTGCGCGGAGAGAATCTTGTCGCCGAACGTGCCCTGACCGCGCGAACGGTAACGCGAGAACAGCGAGTTCGACAGCACCGGTACCGGCACCGCTTGCTCCATGGCTGCCTCGATGGTCCATTGGCCTTCGCCGCTGTCCGCCACGGAACCGGAAAAACCGTCGAGTTTCGGGTCGCTGGCCAGCGCATCGGCAGTCAGGTCGAGCAACCACGACGACACCACGCTGCCGCGACGCCAGACTTCGGCAATGTCGGCCACGTTCAGATCGAAACGCTGATCTTCCGGCAGGCGTTCACTGGATTTGGTCTTGAGAATGTCGAAGCCTTCAGCGAAGGCCGCCATCATGCCGTACTCGATACCGTTGTGAATCATCTTCACGAAGTGCCCGGCACCGGCAGGGCCAGCATGGATGTAACCGTGCTCGGCGCGCGGATCGTCAGACTTGCGGTCCCTGGTGCGCGGGATGTCACCCATGCCCGGCGCCAGAGCAGCAAACAACGGGTCGAGGCGTTGCACGGTTTCGGCGTCGCCGCCGATCATCATGCAATAGCCACGCTCCAGGCCCCAGACGCCGCCGGAGGTGCCGACGTCGATATAGTGCAAGCCCTTCTCGGCCAGGGTCTTGGCCCGGCGGATGTCATCCTTATAGTTGGTGTTGCCGCCGTCGATGATGGTATCGCCAGCTTCGAGCAGATCGCTCAGGGTGTTGATGGTGTCTTCGGTCGGTGCGCCGGCCGGCAGCATGACCCAGACCGCACGCGGCCTGGCCAGCCCGGCAACCAGTGCCGGCAGATCGGCGACGCCAGTGGAGCCCTCGGCGACCAGGTTATCGATGAAAGCGGTATTGCGGTCGTAAACAACGGTGGTGTGACCGTTGAGCATCAGACGTCGCGCAATATTGCCGCCCATGCGGCCCAGTCCAATAATCCCGAGTTGCATGTGCTGATGCTCCTTACTACAAATAAATATGTGTCATTGGTTATAGCCCAACGCGACTGATGGAGGTTAGTCCAGAGCGTTGCGATGAAGTTTCCGGGCATTGTGCCCGATCCAGACTGATAACGCCGCAAATCGCGCCGAAGACACACCGACCATGAAAAATAAAAAAGTTCCATAAATGGGCAAAAGAAATCAAAATTGGCGCCGATAGTAAGTCACCACCTCAGATCAGGGGTGGCTTACAGTTGATGCACGCCATTTGCGAGGTGAGCAATGGGCACAGTACACACAGCAATGCCGCCACAAACCCTGTACGTCACGATCCGTCGTGATGAGTTGCGTCAGTTGAAGGACGAACGCGACCAGTTGAAGCAAGAGCTGGCGCAGTTGCGCCTGTTGACCCAGGGCTCGCAGCCGCAACCCTTCCCGGTCGTTCAGCGTCACCCCCACGCCTGATCCCCGCCTGATTCGGGAACGGCAGCCGCGGTTCCCGACATGATGCCCCAGCCCCTTAGCGGGCTAAACGCGCGTCAAATAACAAACTTTTCACATCAGCCTGGTGATACTGCGCCGCATTCTGGCCGTACCTGCGCGTACGGCCTCCGTTCGTCGGTTTCACGGATGTCCCGGCGGTGGTTGTAACCAGAGCTGGAGCGCCGAATGGCATTGTTCAAACGCAGCAAAACGACTGCGACAGGTTTTGATTGGGCCGGACTTCTCTGGCTGTTCGTATTCTTCTGGTACTTCTCGGGTATCACCCAACTGCTGATTCAACTGACCGGCACCTCGGGCTTCACCGGGTTCCGTCAGGCCTTTGTCATGAGCGCGATCTGGCTGGCGCCGATGCTGCTGTTTCCCAAGCGCACCAAATTGCTCGCGGCGATCATCGGTGTGGTGCTGTGGGCCTGCTCGATGGCCAGCCTTGGCTATTTCTTCATTTACGAGCAGGAATTCTCGCAAAGCGTCATCTTCATCATGTTCGAGTCGAACGTGTCCGAAGCCGGCGAATACATGACGCAGTACTTCGCTTGGTGGATGGTGCCGGCGTTCCTTGCGCATACCGCGTTTGCCTATTTCCTGTGGACCCGTCTGCGCCCGGTGTACATGCCGCGTGGCCGCGCCTTCGTCGCAGCCATGGCGATCCTGATTGCCGTGATTGGCTACCCGCTGGTCAAACAGACCTTGCGCATGGGGACCTTTGAGCAAGGCTTCGAAAAATTCGAAACCCGCATCGAGCCGGCGGTGCCGTGGCAGATGGTGGTGGCGTATCACCGTTATCAGGAAACCCTCGCCGACATGCAGGGCATGCTGCACAACGTCAGCAAGATCCCACCGTTGAAGAACCTCCAGGATGCCTCGGGCGATCAGCCCAAGACCCTGGTGCTGGTGATCGGCGAATCGACCAACCGCCAGCGCATGAGTCTCTACGGCTATCCGCGCAACACCACGCCGGAACTGGACAAGCTCAAGGATCAACTGGCGGTGTTCGACAACGTCGTCACCCCTCGCCCGTACACCATCGAGGCGTTGCAGCAGGTGTTGACCTTCGCTGACGAGCTGCATCCGGATCTGTACCTGTCGACGCCCTCGCTGGTCAGCGTGATGAAGCAGGCCGGCTACAAGACGTTCTGGATCACCAACCAGCAGACCATGACCAAGCGCAACACCATGCTCACGACCTTTTCCGAACAGGCCGACGAGCAGGTGTACCTCAACAACAACCGTAACCAGAACGCCGCGCAATACGATGGCGACGTGATCGAGCCGTTCAACAAGGCCCTGGCCGATGCCGCACCACGCAAGCTGATCGTCGTGCATTTGCTCGGCACACACATGAGCTACCAGTACCGTTATCCGCCGACCTTCGACAAGTTCAAGGACCGCGACGGCGTGCCGGCCGGTGTGCGTGACGACCAGGTGCCGACCTACAACAGCTACGACAATGCGGTGCTGTACAACGACTTCGTCGTTTCGAGCCTGATCAAGGATTACGCCAAATCCGATCCGAACGGCTTTTTGCTGTACCTCTCCGACCACGGCGAAGACGTGTTCGACTCGGTCGGCCACAAGACCCTCGGTCGTAACGAAAACAAACCGACCGCGCCGATGTACACCATCCCGTTCATGGCCTGGGCCTCGCCGAAGTGGAAAGAAAACCACGACTGGAACTTCGCCGGCGACCTTGACCGCCCTTACAGCAGCTCGCATCTGATCCACACCTGGGCCGACATGGCCGGGTTGAGCTTTGACGAACTCGACCGCAGCAAGAGCCTGGTCAGCGACAGCTTCAAGGAACGGCCGTTGTTGATCGGCGACCCGTACCAGACCGCGCAACGGGCGTTGATCGACTTCAGTCTGATGAAGCCGAAAAAGCCCGATGCGAATGTTGCGCAAGCGACCGAGCAATAAAACGAAGGGGCCTCAGCGGCCCCTTTTTTTCGTCCCCGAAACATCTACAAATAACACTATTTCTCGTTTGAGCCTAAATCCCCGCCCCACCCTTCGTCTTTGAACCAACGGAATTTTCCCTTCGAAGACAAGGAGTCGGCTGCGATGTTCGCGCCCATTACCCGTTCCATGACCCTCACGCTCGGCCTTTGCGGCGCGGCGATCAGCCCTGATCTGCTGGCGCAAAACCAGGCTGAAGAGCAACCTTCGCCGGCCGGTTCGGCGCTTGAACTGGCGGCGACCAGCGTCACCGCTCAAGGCCTGGGCACCACCACCGAAAACACCGAGTCCTATACCACCGGCGCGATGAGCACCGCGACGCGGTTGAACCTGTCGATCAAGGAAACCCCGCAATCGGTGTCGGTGATCACTCGTCAGCAAATGGATGATTTCAAACTCGGTACGTTGTCCGAGGCCATGCGCCAGACCACCGGCGTGGTGGTGCAGCACCTGGATTCGGATCGGGTCAGTTATTCTTCGCGCGGCTATGCGATCAATAATTTCCAGATTGACGGGATGCTCAATACCTTCGATCGCATGAAGTCTGATTCGGACACCATCATCTACGACCGCATCGAAGTGGTTCGCGGGGCCACGGGGCTGACCACCGGGGCCGGCGATCCATCGGCGACGATCAACATGGTGCGCAAGCGCCCGACCGCGCAATGGCAGGCGCTGGCCGGGGTCAGTGGCGGCAGCTATGACAATTACTACAGCTACGTCGATGTCGGCGGCCCGCTGGCGTTTGACGGTCGCTTGCGTGGGCGCAGCGTGCTGGCTTACCGCGACAGCCAGTCGATCAAGGACAAATACGCGCTGCAACGCGAGGTTGGCTATGGCGTGCTCGAAGCAGACCTGACAGATTCAACTGTACTCGCGGTGGGTTACGACTATCAGAACAAGCACGTGCAAGGCTCGTCCTGGGGCACGGTGCCCTATTGGAATGCCGATGGCAGCAAGGCCGGATTGGGTCGCTCGACCAACATGGCGACGTCGTGGAGTTCCTGGCCGCTGCAAGACAAAACCGCCTTCGCCACCCTCGATCAGCAACTGGCGGGCGGCTGGCATCTGAAAGCGGCTTACACCCATCGCCAAAGCGATACCGACGGCAAGGTGTATTTCGGCGGCGCGGGTTTCCCCGAGGCCGACCGCAGCGGCATGCTCGCGTATACCTCGCACATGATCGGCACGCAAAAAATGCAGGCCTATGACTTCAACATGTCAGGCCCCTACGCCTTGTTCGGCCGCGAACACGAAATGATGTTCGGCTACGGCGAGGCCGAGCGGCGTTCGAATTCCCCCTACACCATCGCTGGCGCGCGTCCCGACGATTACGGGACCATCCGCGACTGGAAGTACATGGGCAACATCGGCAAGTTCAACGACACCGTCACTGATCTCACTGGATCCAAGGACGACACGCGGCAAAAGGCCGGCTACATCGCCACACGCTTGAGCCTCACTGATGACCTGCACGCCGTGCTGGGCAGCCGCTACGGCAGTTGGCAAGCATCGAGCACCAGTAACAGTTACGACGCCGACCGCCAACTGACCAAGGTCGATTACACCAGCCAAAAACAGAACGATATCTGGACGCCTTATGCCGGACTGCTCTACGACCTGACGCCGCAATACACGGCCTACGTGAGTTACACCGACATATTCAAACCCCAGGGTAATCGCGACAAGAATCGCCAGTACATCGACCCGGTGGTCGGCAAGAACTATGAGCTGGGCCTCAAGGGCAGTTTGCTCGAGGAGCGTCTGAACGTTGCCACAGCGTTGTTCTGGAGCAAGCAGGACAACGTCGCCGAGGTGGACAACACCGCACCGCCCGATCCGGTGACGCGTGAGCAGTTCTACAAATCCGGCGGCAAGGGCAACAAGGTCAACGGTTTTGAAGCGGAGGTCTCTGGTGAGATCCTGCGCGGCTGGAACATGACGGCCGGTTACACCTATACCCATTCAGTCAACGGCAGCAGTGAGCGCAGCAACACCAGTGAGCCGATGAATCTGCTGCGCGTGTCGACGGCGTATCGCCTGCCGGGTGAATGGCAGGCGCTGACTGTCGGCGGCGCGGTGAATTGGCAGAGCGATGTATACGGCACTTCGACCCGGCCGGTCGGGGATGACCAGGAAACGGCGCGGATCAAACAGAGCGCCTACACCGTGGTGAATCTGATGTCGCGTTACGAGTTTGATCGGCACCTGTCGGCGTCGCTGAACGTCAACAACCTGTTCGACAAGAAGTATTACGACAACGTCGGTTTCTACAACGGGGTTTATTGGGGCGATCCGCGCACACTGACCGTCAGTCTTGACTGGAAGCTCTGACCCGCTCCCCCTGATCGTTCCCACGCGGGAGCGTGGGAACGATCATGCTCTGGCGCTGTGTGCATCCAGCGCTCTGCAACATGCTGCAAAACTCACCCTGAGCGGGCGTTAACCCCGGGTTAATTCACACGATAGAGACTCCTCTCGAGTTTTGCTTCATGGATGAAACGGCTCCCACTTGTTCAGTAGGAGGCACCATGAAAATCTCTACCCTCATCCTTGCCGGGCTGTTTGCCCTGGGTTCTGCCAGCGTCTTCGCCGAGGGCGGCGCTGAGCGCATGCGCTATTACTACGACAACTTCCCGGTTCACCAAAGCCAGAGCGCGCAACAGAGCGACGCCAGCGCGAAAGAAATTCGCGTTCCCGCCGACCAGACCGCGCAAGTGACCGAGTCTTACCGCGACCGGGATTGACCGAGCAACCGATGGACCTTCCGCGGCTCCGCTCTGGCCCGGGAGATGACAGTTGAGGCGCCCTTTTTGGGGCGCCTTTTTTTTGTGTTTCATTCAGTCGATTAGTCAGGATTGGATGTCCGGCTTTTCATTTGTGGTGAATTCGCCCCTCACCCCAGCCCTCTCCCCTTGGAGAGGGAGCCGATTTGTGGTTTTTTTCAAACCTGAGTTCGGCTCGATATTTCAGGTCGGCGTACCTTGCCCAATCACCTCGGTCAGTCCCCTCTCCCTCTGGGAGAGGGTTAGGGTGAGGGGCTTTCAGGCTTTCAGATCCTTTACCCAGAACAGCATGCGCCCATGATCAGGATCAAACATCCCCGGCGCGAAGCCGAACTTGCGGTACGACTGCTGCGCGATGGCATTGCCTTCCAGTACTTCGAGGGTAATTTTGCAGCAGCCGCGCTGGCGCGAGATTTCTTCGACTTTCTGCAGCATTTTCTGACTCAGGCCCAAGCCGCGGAACTGGCTCACGACCACCACGTCGTGGACATTGACCAGCGGTTTGCAGGCGAAGGTCGAGAAGCCTTCGAAGCAGTTGACCAGCCCCGCCGGTTCGCCGCCAACGAAGGCCAGTACGCTGAAGGCGTGTGGGCGGCGGGCGAGTTCTTCGGGTAGTCGGCGCAGCAGGTCCGGGTCGAGCGAGTGACCGCCGCCCATGGGGTCTTCTGCGTAGTGGTTGAGCACAAGGCCGATGGCTTCGGCGTGCGTTGGGTTGGTGTAGCTGGCCTGAAGTACCAGAATTTCTGCGGAATCCATTTCCATCCCCGAACAGACAAAAGCCCCGGCACGCAAGGTACGCGCTGATAGGCTGCCTGACCTTAACGCGGCCACATACCGGTGAGCAACCGGCAAATCCTCAGGATCAGGCGTGGCCCCAGATCAATTCCTCGGTCCAGCCGAGTTCGGCGAAGTCTGCAGCACGCAACGCGCTTTCGCCGGCGCAGAAGAATTCGTCCAGTTGCGGCGGTTCCACCGAAGTATCGCTGAGCATCGCGTGCACCTGGCCGCGGTGATGGATCTGATGTTCGAACAGATGCGACAGCAAGCGCAGGCGGCTGTCGTGCTGGGGCGTGTCGCGGGCAATGGTGACGATGCGGTTCAGCTCGGCATCGCGCAGTTGCTCGCAGTAGGCGATCAGCCGACGGTCGACGTGAGCCTGTTCTTCACGCAGTTGAACGGTGTCAGTGAACGGTTCGTCGGCATTGAAAAAAACATGACAGTCAGGATGCGGTTCAGCCCCGCGCAATTCGCGCTCCAGCGCATCGACGTAAAACCAGTCGCACGTCAGGA